>JGI24158J21664_10000706_pt1 | contig 32953 bp, 15 predicted proteins | sample Ectturendosymbi3_FD_21664 | JGI IMG/M metagenome (IMG submission 21664)
AACGTACGGTAACTATAACTTTGACGTTTCAAACCGGGTTTGCATCTGGAAGCAAAACATCAAAATTGTCTGACATCTGACCGAATTTGTGTAACTTTTCGTCAAAAATTAAGTGAAGAGCAAAATACAGGTGATGGGCTTTTCCTCAAGGCGGTTTCCACTGCAATGACTCAACCACTGCTGTTTGTTACCGGCTGCCATCACTGTTTTTCGCGGCTGGCCGCGACACGACCCTGAAAACCCGAACTTATGGCCACTTTTAAGACCTGCCCATGACAGTGCAGCCGACTTACCATGATCGACAAAGGATGGTTTGCCAAAAGCATGTCAGATTGTCTGGTGTAAGGCTCGGCGTTGCGAACCACACGTCCGTTTTCATCATATACCTGAGGCCATTAAAAAAAGTCAACACTTGATGAAACACAAACACAGTAAAAATGAGCCATAGCAATAGAAGGATGTCAAGCAGTGCACGTCTTGTGTTTTTACAGACTGAGTTGTGTTGCATGGGTGAAAAGCTACACAGTGTATTTCTGTACCACAGTAGATGGCACACGGAGTCAGTGATGAATATGAAGACTGTGGCCATGACATGCAAAAACATAAAACATCTTTATAAAATACAGATCAAATTAAGGTATCTGTATGCAAAAGAAAACACCAGTTCATTCCAACAAGGCACTGCTGGCTGATGATAACGAAGAGCATTCGACGCTTCGGAAAGTTATTTCTAACCGAGTCACTTGATACTGTCGGCTTCTCAGAAAACAAAAAGTCACTTTTTGAAACAAAATTTTCAGGGACTTGCGGGATAACAAAAAGTGACCAAATGAAAGCGTGTTCATGCCACGGACGCATCATGCAAACCAAGCAACACATCGAGCAGGCAGGCTATACCAGTCGCTGGGTGGCTTCGTCCACAGAAACTCTGCCATCACGCTGCTGTTTAAAAAACTTTCTATCAAGGTATTAAAATTGATAAACGGAGAACACAACGCAGGGGAGGATAAACGAGTTAGTTTGTCTCCGAACGATTCCTGGAAGAACAGCAATGAGGCAAGTCTGCAAGGAACATTTCCGCCGTGAGCGCAGTATACTGCGCTCAACCCACTGACATGTTTTATGCCTGCGTTGTGTTCTCCGTTTATCAATTTTAATAAGAGCGCAGTATACTGCGCTCAACCCACTGACATGTTTTATGCCATGTCTGAACGAGGAGCTTGCTTGATCATTATTCTAAACAGTTGATTTTAACCACGTTCGTCCATATAAATTTATGTCCTGGATCCACGACCAAGACCGTCAGTTGAAACGGTTGCCTGGGCACAGCTGAATTGCACGTGAAACTGGCCACATAGCCGCGTGTTTCTACGAGAGTTATTCAATAATTTTTCTGGAAGAAGACACTCAATTATCATAAAATTGTCAAATGTTTTCACAAAATCGTGAATGGGCCCTTTCATTATTTTCACGCAGAGATACATTCGCCAAAGATACAAATCTAATTCAAACTAATCTTTACAAGACATGAGCTCAGCGCAACAAGGCGACCATCAAGGCATGCGCGCCAACTTCCAGTGTTCTGAGCCTGACGCTCCGAGGTTGAAAACAGCAGAACCTGGGCTGCCATGTCTTCTCGCGTGAGAAGCGCATGAGCAATCGACCACCTGTTGTGCGATAAAAAAAAACGCAGAAATCCATCGGAGAAAATAACCGCGATTGAGACGTGGCAGATGTTAAATTGGCTAAAAACACGAAACTAGACTGCACTGAGTTACAAGCAAATCACCTGGAGACTAATTCGTAGTTACTTCGCTGATGCAAAAACACGCGCCTCCTCGACAACACACGTTCTATGCGTTAACCGATGAAATTTAAAAGAAGCTTTGTACGTTTTCCTAAAGTTTTGAACAGAATAAATATCTAATGCAAAAGCTTGGCCAATCCAAAAAACGCCTCCATAAATCAAATAACTCTGTCATACATTTGCGGCACGTCTCAAGATTGTGTGTTCGCACTTGTGAGATACCAATCCTGTCACGAGCAGTGAAAACCGGATACTTCCAAATAACAAGTTAATTTAAGAAAAAACTTGACAAACAAATATTTGTAACTTTTTACGTCATGATTCTTCTCCATAGCTTTTGTCATCATTACGCTTGACTGTTTTCGTCTGTTTGTTTCGGGGTATTTGAAAATTTTGCCCACAACTTTTAATCGAACACGATTGCTTCAACAGAAACTACTGGGAACAAGTCAGCGATACATGAATTGCATTTAACATAGGAGGACTTAGTTCAGTGATTTTATCCAAAGTGACGTGGTTCACAAATGGTGCCTCACAGAGAAACGACGGCACCAACAGAAATGTTAGAACAGCGACAAAATCGAAAACTTCCAAAAGTAAGATAAAAAAAACTTTCAAGAAATTAGCCGCAAATCTATAGAATGTCCCCGGTGTTGCAACGACCGAATTAAGGTAAAACAATTCATTACGTATAAAACTGCACGAATTTGCAGAGCGTGGCAGTACTTACTGCAGCAGGCATGTCGTTGATGTTTATGTTGGCGCTGGATGAGTCATCAAAGTCGCTCCAGTATGTACAAGAAAATTCATCATCAATCAATTCGTAATCAAAGGAAATCTGCGCAACAAAAACACCATTCGGTTCCTATTGTTCTCGCTGCAACCAAACAATTGCAGCAACGCCTGCAGGCGACTGGCTTCGTGCAGCATAGAATTAATCTACCGAGTTCAGAACGATTAACTTGTCGTAAGCCAATTCGCTCCGTTAATACAAACAACAACAACTAAGGTTTCAACGCGAACCCGATATTTGGGGTGATCGCGGTCTTTGTCGTTTCCTCGCATGCATTTGTTGAAAACCTCGGCGGCGACGTCGGGCATCTTCCATATCAGCTTACGCATGGGCGTATTGGTCGATTGCTCTGTAACAAGAAAGCACATGTGAATCGAATTACAAGAAAAACAGTGTAATGTCGTTGATGGTTATATGATAACAGTGGGATAGCAAACCAGCAACTTCTTCAGGGTTTTAGTGGCCCAAGCTACGTGTGCTCATCAACTACAGGTAGAACTCGCTTCTTCACTTTTTTGCAATCTTTTGAACAGCTGGGTGCGCTTCTCTTAATTTAAATGATTTATAGACGGTACTGGTGTCATCATACGAGAATGAGATAGCTCCACACTTTGCGTTGAAACCGTCAGGGTTGTCCTGGGGGGGAGGGTATCACGATCAGCAGACACAAGGTTGAGTTGAAGGCTTAGAGTGACAGAACGGAATCGATAAATATCAGCTTCCACCAATACAACTTTTTCTAAATCGATAGCTTTGACTTTCATTGGTTCAACGACTGTCTTGGTTGGGTCTAACAGAGCACCGAAAACACAAAACCATCTGCTTGCTATTTCCTTACGTCAACGGTTGGGTTTATGAAAGAAGCGGTGAACAAACACCGGGTGCAACGTTGGAAATTAAACTGGCCGGCAATTTACTTTGTAGTGGTGATCAGAATTGAGATAAATTATTACTTTGAGTTTTTATTCACACATTAATACAGTTTTTTATCGATCCAAAACATTTTTTTCCACAACTCAGAATGAAACTTGAAAACTGCGGTAGCATTATTAGGTGCAGGACACACTTCTGTTTCAGCATAAACATGCGATGGTCTTATCGCACGACTTGACCAGCACACAACCAGTCTGCCGATGTATCGGCTCGATTTGATTGACTCCAGGTTATCTGCGACTACCGTCGCGCCAAACTTTAAGTACAAAGTGTCGAAGTTTTGAGTTCATTACCTCAGCACAGAAAAATCTGACGAGCGCAATCTGCCTGCCACTGCTGATGAAGACAATGAATCGCCCAAACTGACCGCTTGACTTGGTCACGAAGTTTGTAATAACAGCAGGAAGTTTGTGCTGCTATCAACTTGCGCGCTTGTGCCTCAGGCCATTACTGATGTTGCAAACCTGCTTCGCTGTTCTTAATATTTTGTAAGTGGGCTCAGCGCAATGGCAGTCTTTGCTCAGTTCATTTCGCAAATCTCGTTATTGTCGAAGATGCTTTGACCGCTTTGCTTGCATTGCTTTTGCACTTTCCTGCTTTGAAGTGTTTTGGAAAAATCAAACTACTCGTCCACCGCGGTGAACCAGCTCTGTGTTCAGGCAGAAGAAAATCGCAATCTTTATTTTAGGTTTATTGCAAGGAAAAGTACAAACCCGTGACAGGGTCTTTCGTTCTATTCCTCAACGCCTCTCTCCACCTGTCGCAGTTGAGAATGACTCGGGCACAGTCGCTGTGGCCACTTTCCACAGCAAAGTCCAGAGCGTTGCGTCCACTCACCGATATGTGAGTGACGTCAGCATTCCATCTGCAAAGAACGCGCGGTTGAAATATCAGACAAATTTAAGGTTTGCAGTGAAGTCAAAAGGACCTGAATTTTTCGTCTTTATCATAGACAGCCCAGGAGTGCTGCGGGAAAGGCTAAGGGGGCCACACCCCTAGAGAAAAAAGCACTCGTAGGTCATAACATGAAGTGAGGTACACAAAAGATACATTCATCAGCCCCTGTAAAGACAGAGCTAAAAACACTGCAAAGTCGTTGGGTGCGAAGTGACGTTTTGCAGTGGTAAAAATCCACTGTCCGAAAATCGATTAAGCATAACGTTTAATTTAATCGCCCACACAACTTAGGAATTTGGTGATGCTACTTTTCGCCTAGTTTCACTTGCAAGGCCCAACAATGACCAAAATCGGTTTCACAAGTTCACTTATAACTACTTAGGTCGATAAACACACGCCATCTGCAAAGACGAAAAGTTCCTACAGCTTAACTAAAAAAATCTGGATAACGTTTCATTTGATGTAACACACCGAACTGCCACAGTTGCGTAGCAACCGAAATAAAAAATAAATACTGCTGATCACACAATCGATTGGCGCAATAGTGACAAGACTATCTCAAACCTAAGCAAGACTTCCACCATTTCTTTGTGCCCTTCCCCACAGGCAAGTTGCAGTGGAGTGATTCTTCTTTTGTCCTTCGCATCGACCGGGGCATCTGCTTCCAGAAGTACAACCGCTGACTTGTGCATTCCAACCGACGCGCAACAGTCGAGGGGAGTCCATTGCTTTGCGTTTCTATAGCAACAAACACAGTAGGAGAATGCGCGTGAGGTCTGTGGCAAGTAATCACCAGTACCTGGCAATGGCATAACTTACGAGCCCTATTATGGAAAATAAAAGCTTTATTGCTACAAACAGCAGACTACTAAAATAAAGAGCAGTCCAGGACAAAATTTTCTGGCCAGCTGTTGTAAAAACTTTGCCATCAAAACTGTACCAAACGCGTTAAGACCATAAACACCTTCGTGAATACAAAACGAACAGACTGGTTGGGTGATTGTATCACCACGTAACGATCACTGCCCAACGCCAGTCGAAAAGCTGTACCTGGCGCTAATGTCGGCACCCAATCGAACGAGCTCCCTCACGACGTGCGTCCTCCCACTCAAAGCCGCGAGATGCAGAGCGGTGTTGGCGTTCTCGTCGTCATCATGGACGATCTCCCGTTTCCTCCGGATCAGCTCCTGCACAGTCTTCAATCTTCCGTTTTCAGCAGCAAGATGGAGTGGCGTCTGCTCTTCTTCGTTCTTCTGGTCAATGATCGCACCGTTGTCGAGCAGGATCTGCGAGGAAAACACGACACCTTATAAATACTGTAAACTTCAGATGGGAAAAAGCGGGTTGTGAAATGTAAAAAAAGCATATTTTATCCGGAATAGGCGAAGATTCGGTAATCCAGATTATCCAATGTCTTTATTAGAAATAACGTTAGAAATATTTCTCCAACAATTTTATCCGGATTCGGCGAAGATCTGGATTAAACCAACTTTGTATGAACTGAAGTTTACTGTAGAATTTTGACTGGACAATGGACACCAATGGACTCTTGCAAGCTGTTTTTTTTCGCTCAGACATTCCGGTCATTTTTGCTGAGAGATTTTAGTCACTGAAACATTTTCAGTCATTTGTCTCACGGTTGTATTAAAACTCGCCGTAACAGTGTTCATTAGCCGATATTTTCAGACATTCTGACCGAAATGACTTAATTTTCTTCGGTCATTTCAAAATCATTCCGGTCTATGACCGAATAAAACAGCTTGCAAGTCGTGTTGAGCAATGGCTTTCAGTTTTTGAAATTCTTCTCGGTTCTTCTGAATATTAGATATGTTTCTAAAAAAATTTTGAAAACCACCATTCGTTCTGCTTAAACCGTCCCAAATTGTGGCATGTAGCTTCAAAAATGTTTTAATGCCGCTCTGGTCCATTGAGATTGCTGGATTTGTAACATCCCGCTGCTCCCCACCTTGCACCCCATGTCAGATTTGCGGTACTCCTGACCGCTGATGCGTGTAATTTTTCTGCTGCATGTGACACTTATTACCAGTTGAGTGCCACATACTCATCTGAGCTGTTACGTAAGAAGGTTTAGGACTTTTCTCACTGACTTGGTAGAAACAGAGACTGTTCTGTTGCTTTCGGAAGACAGAAGATAATGCGATCAGCCAAATCAAGGGCAAAGGTCTTTGTAAGTTGTTTTATACACCCAGGTAAATAAAATAAGTGTTCATGATTACAATATCAAACACTACAGCAAGAAGTTAGAAACAACCACTAACTTTGACAGTGGTAAGGTAACCGTTGCGTGCTGCGACGTGTAGAGGCGTGTTGTCGTACCGGTCGGGAACTTCCAACAAACGACGAATTTTTTGATGCTTCAGTAACTCCTGCAAGGCATGAATTGGTAGAAAAACAGCGTTGAACAACAAAATATTTGAAGCAAGAGGCCAGCATTTAGTAAAAAATCTCATAAAAGTACTCTGGCAATTCTAAAGGGAACAGCGTTACAAGCGAAAAACAAAAGCGACGCTAGACTGATGGTGAGCTGCAGAGCGTGACGGCTGTTCTCTTTGTGCGAGAAATGCCTGAGAAGGTTCTGTAATTCGTCAGACTTTTGACACAGTTCCAGGACAATAACTTAGATCTTGATCCACATTCTTTACAGCACCGTCCGCTTCAGTTACCGCTCAAGGCTGAGCGGCCTTCACCTAAACTAAAGCGTTTCTAGAACGCAGGGTTCCAAAAAAACTTAATGCTGTAACAAGACGGGTTGTTGCGGAAGCCCATCGGCGCGGACATGGGACGTGAAATACTTCTCACACTTCCAATACTGCGCACAGGAGTGAGCACTGCTTCTGTTTAAGTGAAATATGTGGCAAATAAAAGAGATGCAAACCACTTCTACTTGTGTACTTCGTGACGCCCAGAACCGCTGGCTGGCTTTTGTTGGAAAATTGCGACAAGAATAGAGATAGATGGCGTGATGTGCGTAAGAGAGTAGGGTTTTATTTCTCACAATTTCTGATAGTATTTAAAATTTTCTATTCTGTGCAGATTCGTTTTAGAATTCAAACATATTATAGATTTCCTTTCCATGTAACAAAAATACACAATTTTTAAAAAACAACCGAGATATTTGCAGTGCATATACTATGTTCAGAAAAACAGCATACATGCCCACCCAACTTCAAACAGTTTACTAATAAAGTCACGATATTGGATAGCTGAAGTTAACATCACGCGGTGAAGGGCTGCGATCCAACTTTCCTGATTTCTTCGAAGCATGTTGTTCGAAGAAAGTTTCACAACTGGAATTCTAATGCTCGAGGTTTTGTCATTCAAAATCAAAATTTTACTGCGTATGCGCGTGTGTGAAAGTTACGAAATGCTCTACGAAACAGTTGACCGAGGAAAAGAACACCAGATCGCAAAGGAGACGGTGAGAACCAGCACTCGCCTTCAAAACAGCCCAACTCGCAATTCTACATATTGCATGATAAACTAACTTGTAAGCTCGATAAGTATTGCAGGCACAGCCCTAAACAAAACCCGGCTAATCGAAGCTGAAAGAAGATACGTGTTTTGTCAGGCATGCGCCCTAGATGTATTTTTTTAAAAGTCCAATCAGGTCGCCTAACAGCGATCAGCGATTCAATGAAGCGGTTGAACTGCAGATAAATGCAGAAAAAAAGATATATATATTTTTTATTTTCATGGCAGCAAGCACATTCCGTGCTGGCTGGCGAATGAAGTTTTGAAATGCAGGACCTTACCAGCCAGGGTGCAATATATTGGCAGTTGATGTTTGAAAAATGCGAACTGGCAATTAGGTGCACGAGGTCTCGCATGCGATAAGTAGGCTGTGCCGTGTGCTCTCTGAAATTGTATGTTTAAAGCTGTTGTTTGTCCAGTATGTGGACGACAAACTCTGCGCCTAGTCCACACTATCGGACATATCTGTTTGTTCAGTATCTGGACTTTCGTCCTGCCTCACGGCTGGCAGTCAGTGGTGTGTGGTGAAGTGTTGCAGTTAAACCCACCATTTCAGGAAGTCATACGGCACAGCTATAATTCAAACTGTTTGCGGCCAAAAGTTTTAGAGCATTCTAAACAAATACTTTCAAATCAATAAATATCCACTTACAAGTTTCGACTATTTTTTCCAACAATAGTGCCAAATGACGAACAACAGTTCACACATGTAGAAAAGCTAGGCAACAACAAAACAAAGCTGAACAGTTGACATTCTCCACTTTTCAAAAGTGAATTCGTGCTAACCGAAAAAGTCAGTTAAAACATGCGCTGCCGAAAAATTGAGATGGCACAGCAGAAGAGGTCTAACAAGGCAAATCATAAAATGAACTCTTGACCAAGCCAGAAGGTGGGCGTCTGTTTATACACTTGCGAATACACAGCGGTCACAACCTTGTAAGTTTGTGCGGATTACTTACCAGCTCCACCTACGCAACCAAGCCTGAGCAAAAGCGGAAGCAGCAGGAAGCGGTCTATTGTTTGACGACAAACACTTCGCTCATGACATGTCTGACCTGCAACGCATCAACTCGATCTTCTTCCGCGCACTGGAAAATGACGCTCTTGTCGTTTTTGTCGACAGCCATCACGTTCGCTTTGTGCTTGAGCAGCACGGAAATAGTTTGCGTGTGGCCGTAATTCGCAGCGAGGAGCAGAGCCGTAAACTGGTCGTTGTCGTGCATTTCCACTTTCGCGCCACTGCGTGACAAGAATGTGACATCTCAGCATACGATCATGTTACAAAAATGCTGAGCTTTGGGACTGATTTTTAGGTTGAGGTGGAGACGTGGAAGATGGCTGAACATCAGCAACAGCAGTGACTACACAAACATAAGCGTATCTGCGACTGCTCGCACACAAAATCGAAAATCCGCAGACAACTTTTTTAGTCGTTCTCGTACACACAAATGAAGACACTGTCACGTAAAGTAACATTGAAAGTTTGGCAAAGAAACAGAATCTCGGTATTGTATAAACAAAGAAATAAAAGTGGAACAGAAATAACGCAAAAAGAATAATAGAATGCCAAAGCAAGCGTTTATCCGGCCTGCTGGCAGGAGGTTGCCGACCCCTGCTACATAAATGAAACTGACCGGTTCTTTTCCAATGGGTAAGCACGGTCAGTGTTACTGTACATAAAAGCCCGAACGTCGCTTTGTTACCTAAGATATTTTACCTAAGATATTCAGGCTTTATACCAATTTCAGAGCAGAAGCAATATACTGCAAGTGGTGTCCAAAACGGTAAATGCATTAAAGATAAGTGATATCACCAGCAGGGGTAGAAAAAACAGGAGCTATTTAGTGTCAACGGTTAATCTGAAAATGAAACAGTTGTTTTTTTTTAATATTGAAGTGATGGTCAGAAATGATTCTCATTTGCGCACTTCTACGCAACGCGCCAAAACGACCAAAAAACACCGACGTATATAAACGAAGGCATTAAGAGAAAAGGCCAGCCCAACTGCAGTTGTTCTTGATACACCCTCGAATCAGTATTGCTTCCACTAATTTGGAAGAACACCCCAAATAGACAAAACCCGTTTGAATGTGCTAGAATACCGCAGAACAATATATCCCGAAGAAAACCTTTTGCAATGTCACAATGCATCGATCTTAAGCCGGAAACAGAGTAAAACGAGGATTGAATTGTTTAAGCGATACAGGACAACAAAAGCTGCTTTGTTTTACTGCAGCCCACTGCCTGTTGCTACGCAAGTCAATCGAATGGAGTGAAAATATTGTTGCAGCAGCACAGTCAGGTCTGAATCATACAAAAGCAGCAACATTCGCTGTTGCCCTGGCAACAAGCCGCTCCTGTTTACACAACACCACCAGACCGCGATTACTCATTGTTGTCAAACAAAGCGCCTCGCAGAAACAACAAAATTATTATTTAGCAGTTTGGGCGAGAAGCGACTGTGAATAGAAGGCAAACGATTGCGCCGGTGAGGTTTCCAGAAACTAACCCCAACGGTAAACAAGAAAAAACTGGACAGTTTTCATACATAAGCAACTTAGACATTCTGCACCAAGCAATGCTTGCAGGGCGTAGTATTGGTTTTATTACGCAGTTGCGGCAAATATTTGTCCAGCATTCCGTGTGAAAAATTTAATTAGTCCTTTGCTTCGCCACGCTTTTGTATATAGCTGCAAAATGCATGCTATCTTTGGCACAGCACTGTGTCTTACAGTCGTTTCTTTATTTCCAGCAATGGGAGATTGAGTTAGACTTGAATGGTATCGATTCCTCTAATGGCAACCTGTCGTAATCGTTAAATATTTATTAGACTGGATCACATGAGACTAACGTTTCGAAGTTAAAAATCAAAAAAATCTTCGTCCTTCGCTGTAGCTCTGGTTCTACATAGGAGTGGCAGCATGTCTAGGATTGAACGTGATATTTGTTCTTTGGTACGAAGCAATTTTTGCAGTATTGTCATATTTGGTCTTTCGCATTTTTTCTCAAACATGCACACCGTTATTTCTAGCGAAGCGATCTGCTTTCGAAAAACGCAAAATTAACTTTTATAGAAATCAACGTAAAAATAACTTTGTTCGCAAACTATTCAAACAATTTTACCGAAAATTAAACCGCTCAAACTCAAGGCCACACAGCAACTGAGTAGGCAACTGCCGTAGGTCTTACCTCCAAGCATTAACTGAATTGCACGAGACCGAAAGCAACCGGACTAATGCAATTAACAAACAAAAAGTACTGCATCGCTCAGTAAATGCGACGCGCGAGACTCACTTGTTGAGCAAGTAATCGACGACCAGGTGGTGATCGAACTGCGCCGCACGCATGAGGGGAGTGGAGCGCGAGTCGTCACGGACGTTCACTTTCGCACCGACAACCGCGAGCAGCTTTACGATCTCCAGGTGCCCGTGTCTGGCGGCCAAGTGCAGCGGCGTCTCTAGGTTGTTGCGCCTTTCGTTCAGCAACGCTTTTTGCTCTGCATTGAAAGCCCGTGTCGCACGTGAAAGCAGAGGAGTGATGCGAATACAGTTGCACTCGACTACTTTTTTGAAAAAAAAAACATTTCATGTTGCTTCAGTTCGCTGATCCCTAATTTCTGAACAGAGTTGTTTCTCTATCGTTTCGTATCAGCGCCGTATAGGAAGTTCGCACACTCGGTTCGTTGAGAACTTCCCTCAGTGGCAAAATTTTCATAGATCGGACAAGTGCTATCAAAAGTACCAGGTCGTTCTATGAGCCACCAATGATTAAATCAGCACACTTCCTTGCCAAAATCCCCGAGTCTCTAAATTACGGTCTTTGCGTCATAACGTAGTACAGTATTAAAGTCTCGGGCCACAACGGTGATGCTGGCATCGCTTGGTTTCTCTGAACTACTATACAAGGCAGAACCGAAACAAGCTTCAAACCTTGAGGTGTGTAGACACAGACACCCAAACCGCAGCATTTCCTACTCATTTTATTGTCGACAGGATATTCCTCATTTAAAGCAAACCATTTTGCGCTCGCATAAAATATGTTTTAATATGTTTTCAGCTCACCAGTCGCAAGGCAGAACTGCACTATACGTTTGCTGACATGCAAATGTCCGTTGTCCACAGCCAGATGGAGGGCAGTGTTTCCATCGTTGTCCTTTTCCTTTATCGTCACCTCCCCTCCAACAAACAGGTTGCTCTTGCAGTACTCCAGAAGTAACTCAACAATCTGTCAAAAACGACAGAAATCAATGCTGGGAAAAATATTTTACGGGCAAGCGTTGATACAGCCTTGCGTGATGTGCAAGCTCCATCCAAGTGCATACTGACATTACAATTCATTGTTTAAATTCCAAACGTTTCTGCTTTACTAGTTAAAATCTTTATCTTGTTTATTCTTGCTCGTGGTGCCATTCAAAACATGTCAAAAACACATTAAGTGGTTGGAATTGGAATGAAAATCTAGTTGGAATATTTTTTCAGCCGACTGTTGCAACGTCTAGCGCTGCAACTGAAGTTCAGGATTTTTAATGACTTCGTTTTTGCACCACATCTATCTCAAACTATTGTTAACGATTTCACATGCTGACAAAGGCAAACTTCATAAAAACATGCATCAAGCGTTGGAATACGGATACATTTAAGCACAGCAGACAGCGAATGCATTTGACCGTTTTGTTTTGAAAAAACACATGATGCATTTTTACTGTGCCAACCACATTACTCCAAGTAGCTAAAGCACTGCCACCTTAATCTGCAATACTAAAGCTTAGAATAGCAAGTCGCTACGTGTCCAACACGGTGTACATGACTGTTCGTTTACAAGTCGGAGGCGCACATGTGTTCAACTCGATCGGTCACTAGGTTAGCTCGCCTTCACTGGCGAAGGATCGGTTTCTCGCGTCAGAATGAAGCACACACCTATTTATGCCAGCAGATCTCAACCTCTGTGCCACTCGGCCAAGCCACAATACAACAGCAGTGGATCCACTCAATGCACGTTCGAGAAACTGGTCGGTGTGTATTCTTCAACGCACCCGGTGGATACCGCGCTTTACAAAACTCGGGCAAAAACTCTGCAGCTGACGCACATCTTGAAAAACACGGATAGCAGCATGATCAGGAAGTTACTCAATTAAACACACGGCCTGCCCAGTCGGCACAGGCTTCTTAAAAAGCATTCTCTTCGTCATTCTCAAGAAGTCCTGTCGTTGTATGGTATGTTGCGGTTCTCGTCAAAAGCGCACAGATTTTGGTGTCGCTGTGCACCAGACGTGTACGGTGCTTGTGGATGACGCCGAGCAAGACGAGTTGCGAGAAGTTCGGGATGAAAATTGAAAATGCGGTAATTTTTCTGAAAAAGCCCCACAGCCTACTTGCATTGCTTAACAAATTTAAAATCATGAAACTGATCAGACGGCAACAACAAGAGAGTTCCACACACGACGTGCGTGTTAAAAATAAGAAGCATGCTGACTCAAATTGGAATTGGTGGAGTAACAGAGAGTAGAACGCCAACTTGTATTGCCGAATCTGAGGTGGATAGGTTCTTCAAAATAGTCCAATTTCGTTATATTCGCTTTTAGTACTCCTCTCGGAGTGTAGCGAGTGCCATCGCCGCTTGCTTGCACCGTGGGCCACACGGCTATTTTCGCAGTGAATGCTGCACTGGTGGCGAGTCAATGGCAGCTTGAACTCACCAACGCTGAGCACGAGGCAGGACAGGCCGCAAGTATCGTTTTTCAAGTCTTCGGTATATTATGCGACCGGGAATCGAATCAGTCCTACCAGCTTTGGTGGCGCGTGCTCAACCAACTGCACCATTTAATATTAGTCGGTTCCTTCAAAACACTGGCGAAAACTTTCCAGTGATAGTTCCTGTTGTATCAGCCCATAAACCAATGTGACAAGTCACAATTATTCACACGGAAATGTCGCTCTGCTGGACTCAGCCTACACCCAACACGTAACAGATGGACCTTCCCAACGCTTTATGGAAAACAGTGCAAAATGAAATAAACAGCTTTTTTATTCGCTCGTTGCCACTAGCGACCAAATTCACTTTTTTCTCTTGTAGAAGAAAAAAACATGTTTTTTTTTTACAAAACCACACGACCACGTCTGAGTCATGACTTCGCAACTCTTAACATAAGATTAGAAAGTGCCTCTATGGACAAAACCATAAACAGTTTATTGATAAATACGTCACCCCAAAAGTGGACCGAAACGTTATATTGTATTCAATGCGATGTGATGATCCTCGGCGCTCCACGTAGAACGCGCGCGGTGGAGAGAGTTGAATTCTCATGAACAACTCTTGCAACTGTTGCTATTGCCTTTTTTGTGAAATCGTATGACGGCCAGTTTCACAGTTGTGTGTTTAATTGAACAATCAGCGAATCGCTTTGAACAGGCACGAACAAGACGGCTTAAGAATGATCGCAGATAAAACGCCTCGCACGTGGTATTAGGCAATGCTGTAAGCCAACAATGATCACCTGTCCGTACGACACTTCCCAACAACATGCTTGAAATGCAAACCACCACAATATAACTAACCAATTTTGGTACGACCTGCAGTAGATACGGAGATTACTACTGTAAATTTGAAGCATACTGCTCAAATCTAAGGTACGAACTCAAGCAATAGAACAGCCACTAAAATTAGCTATACAAAAAAACAGGCAGTTCTATCAAAACTAGTTTGGACCTTTGCCTGTGTCAAACGTTGTTGCCGGGAAAGCGAACGTTCTCTTTTGCTCGATCTATAGATGAACGTTGAAAATTTCAGGAGCTGTATTCCCATCACACTTGCACTGATATCACAACCAAGTTTTGCACAAATGTCACTGGGAGAGAAAAAATTGCCGGGAGGGACGTTTACAGAAGCCGGTACCTCCCAGACCCGCCCTTGACTTCAAGTAGAAGCCACTGTTGAATGGGTGCTGGATTCGCACACCCCCGAAAACGCCCGGCATCTTCAAAAACACTATAGTCTTGCAGACACTTTCACTAACCGGCAAGTTGCCTTCGGCCGCAGCGAATTGCAGCGGAGTGCCATTGTCGTCATCCTTGCAGCTGATCCTCGCGCCAGCGGTGATAAGTTCTCTAACGATGTCCTCGTGTCCGTAAATGGAAGCGATGTGAAGAGGCGTCATTGCTTGCTCGTCGATCGCCTTGAAATTAAAATTTATCGCATCTAAGCAGAGCCCAATTCAAGAACATAAATGCAAACGAGGCAAAGTATTGCAAGTTGATTACATCTGTATTTTCAAAAAAGTATGTGCACGGCAAATAAATCAAAGCTTACTCGCACTAGACCCGCCCAACTAATCTATCGCGTTGGCGTGTTTAAATAAGAAACGGTATCATTAATGCCTACTTCGATCGCAATTCCTGAGCACGCCAGCAGACGTTTAACGCAAGCCAAGTTTCCTCGGAGGGATGCGTGGTGTAGTGCTGTCAAGCCGTAGAAATCCTTGGCGTTGACGTTGACGCCTTGGTTTACCAGCAGATCAAGCACTCTTGTGTTCTCATCTTGTTGGGAGCTGCTATCATCTTCGCTAGAGTTGTCCGTCTCCGTCTCCTCCGTCTGCAACAATTGAAAGCCATCTTGATCAAAGTAATCCGTTCCCAGCGCGCGCGTTATGAAAATTCTCAAAAACAGGAGACATAGACCTCGCACACATCGCTGCTCAAACGTTCGTTCAAACATTTCAATAAATGCCAGTCGCGGCGAGCTGTTGTACAGTTATTGCGGGTTGCCAACTTAAGCAGCAGCAGGATGAACACGCTAAAGCACTAACAACAGAAGTCACCCTCAACAAGCCTTCGACTTGCTAAATGGAGTTTAAAAGATGCACATCAGGCGCTGTGTAAAGGAATATGCCGACAGCAAACTACCATATGGCAACGGTAAACACAATCACAACTTCAAATGTTTCGTCCTGCTAGTGTGTTTTTCACCAACCTGGTTAACATGCTTTCCACTGTCACGAACACATAAAAGTGTCACAAGCAAGCACTTCGCAGTCGTTAATGAAGGCGTATAACGAATGGCTAACTGAACCCACAACAGTTTAGTTGGCCATTCGGTATACGTTCACTGACGCAGCACTAGGGCAGAGTCCTACAGCACGTAAGATCTATTACGTCGTTCATCTATGCTGCAAAATTTCTGCCACAATCCTGTATTGTTTTGAAACCCCCGTGTATTCGTGTAGAGTAGACGTGTAGAGGGTCAGCTTAATACCAAGTAGTCTACTGTAAGTTGTGGTGCGTTGCAGTATAGGTCAGATGGGTTTTCCTTCAATTCCAGCAAGAGTCTTTCGTTGGTTTTTGCTTGTTTACCCCTGAGACGTTTAGTGCATAAACCAGGAAGGGGTAACATGAGTCTTCAACAATTTCTGGGCGGTGATAGCTCGAGTGTCCGCCTCTCAATTGAAAGGCTGGGCATTCAATCCACGATCCCTGAGTGAATCGTCGTAGCGCTCCTTGTACAAGAGCGTTCACCACAACCGACCCGGCAAGAAGGAAATTTCAGGCTTCGGCGTGCCGCCGATTGCCATCACCCGAAATCATATTTATGAAGAACAATTTCTCCATCTGCAGATAAGTTGTTATGCCGTAATCTTGGCAGGCAGTGTTGGTATTCAATTGGCTTTTATCAGAGATGGAGGAAGGTTTTCGTGATGTTAAAATTTTTGCCCGGATGCCTTCGCCACGGTGTGCACGATATCCGCAAGGTATCTTTACAATTTATAAAATTATCAGCAAAACAACTGATAAGATACTTTGATAAAAATTAGTTCTATGTACTCGATGGTTATCAAAGTGTTTGATCACATTACTTGTTTATTTTCAGTATCCTGTGGATGGAGTAGGCAGTGTTAAATCAACCGCTACAAAAATGACCCCTCATCAAGGGAAGGCACGTTGTCCAGCACCACATACGGAGACTCAGCGAAACTACAGAACGAAGTACGTAAAAGTTACAGGACATCACTGACCTAAAGCAAAGATCGCTGATGCCATTGCACCACTGACGATGCCACAGCGAATATGTCAAGAAACCGATTCGGCGTTTCGATATGCTTCGTGCAACTAAACGGTGCCCAGTAGAGATGTAGCCAACTCCTCAGCTTGCAACAATTTTCAAACATTTGTCCGACGATTCGCTTTTGTAATACATCCCTAAACTGTAAAAAGACCTACGGACACCTTGTATTTTTACCAGTGTTTTCGATTTGTTAATGTACAGTGTGTGAAGCAGCTTTCCATCTGAAAGCTTTCCATCTTTCCATGTTGTGGGGCAATAGCGCTCATTGTGGGAAACCGTGTGTGGATAAATATTTTCGGTGTGTGCACTTTGCTGCTGTGCAGGAGCTCAGTATTCTGAGACTGAGAAGCATCGAAGCCAACATTGTGATGTTTTCAAAACCGTTCGGTTTGTACCTTACGAATCAAGGCATTTTTTCCTTGCAAACCCGATACACGCGCTCCGTTAACTTTTATTGAACAAAGAACTGCAATAAAGAACACCAAAAAATTAAACACACTGCAGCAAAACCATGCGCGTTCAGAAGTACGACACTACTTACGGAATTCGGAGAGCTAGATGCCTTAACTTTTTTAGGCTTGTATTTTGCCACAAGATGAAGACATGTGACATCGTCTTCTCCGCGCACGTGCATATCTGAAACGCAGGTTTTCATAGCAGTTCCACAGGTAGAGCAATGAGTGGCTTTCCACAATACAGTAAAGCAAAATAAACTTATTGCATTCAGTAAGGTGTGCCACGTGAGGTCTATTTTGCTGATAGTATTGGATGATGTTCAAAAAAGAACAGCACAGAGTTTTTAAACAACTGATAAAACCATTTTAATCGCATCACGAATCCCGCATCAAAACTGGCAAAGAAAACATTCAACCGAAGTTTACGAGCAACGAAAAGAATAACTCTTATCATATTACCTGCTCCTCTTTCCAAGAGTAATTCACACATGTCCAAACGATTGTACCGCGCCGCATAATGAAACGGAGTGAATTTATCGCCATCTCTTTTATTTATTTTCTTGCGCGCACGATTCCGAGTTAAACGATTCAGCACAGCCTTCATCAGCAGCACGTCGCCGTCTCGGGCGATCTTCGAAAAAATACCAAACTATTACAATCACACCTGGACACTACCCTGGCTAATTCGAAGGTTTTGTAACTCTCGTGTTCGGTCACTATCACGCATGGCTGACAAAACTCTCACTTTGCGATAAGCTGCAAGTAAGTGTTAGCCCCAAATTAGCCGTACACTTACCGTCTTGCCGCGTGGTGCAAAGCATCCCACTATACAAAACAGCGGAACAATTTGATCTTTTTGCAAGAAACATAAAAAATCAAACGGCATACGGTGATGCTTTATCGAATGCAGGTGCAGACATGGGTGGACAAAGTAGCCACTGAATTAAAATCTACCATGCTTTTTCGATGCCACGCGCTACTGACATATGGACTCCGATGGAAAGTTGTTTCAAATTAATTTTCCGAACAATTAATGTTTATGTGCAGCGATTCTCGGAAATTATCTTTTATATCAAAACAAACACCCTCCTTAACCGTTGGATATTGCACTAGCTTGCTGGTGCAAAGCAAAATGATTAATGAAAACATAATGCAACTTCCAAGGGCAACGCCAAGCCTGCCTGTAGGTGAAGCCGCAGTGCGTGTCTTGTCGGTTATCCTGCCTTCTGAAGTGCACCGACGTTTTGTGAATTGAGGAAAAAAAATTTATTTCAGACTCCTTCGGAAAATTAAAATTGGCCAAAAAATAAAACCATCTACCGTTTGCTTCAGTTTGCGATGAGCGTACAACACTGTGTCCCTAATTTCATACACACTTTGATGTTCGTACGGTACGCGATCCAAGTATTGCGTGCATTTACTAAAGCCCACTTAACGCAGTGTTGGTCATAAGACAACAAACAAGTGCTACATTTGAAGTTCTACTTCAGAACTCGATGAAAACTACGCAGGAACTTAATTGAGATAATGAAATAGTATTAAACCAGCCACCCTTACAGCCAGATAACGTTGAGTCGGTGCACGTGCTAGGGAGAAGCATGTGCCGATCATGCCTAACGAGTCAACAACGAAACATTATTTGGTTGGCAGAGCCTTGAAATTTATAAAACGTTAGCTGGCCACGGTTGTGATAAGTATGACTGACGAACATAAACGTGCGTAACAGATGTGCCTTCATTTTATTCGATCAGCCGATAAGCGTTGTCCTATCGGGTAAAGCAGTATAAGAGAATGACTTCTACTGGGCCGTAGATTGTTCGTTTGTAAGTGCTGTATTTTAGAATCGTTATCTTTGTGAGTGAAGCTCATTAGGAGTTGAACACGACCGTTCGAAGATAAGATAGTTGACACATACGCGGTAAATGACTTATGTTTCCTTGCATTACACTGCTAGTAGGCCGATCCCCCCTGATTGTCAAGCAACGCAAACATTTAATTCAACAGGAGCAGTGGGCTTTGCCGTCTGATGCAAATAACTCGTGATCAGGTTGTTGCTGCGTGGTTAAGCATCCCTCAGGGCCACCAGATATGTTGCAGCAAATAAGAAGACGGGTTCAACGTGAATATGAAACAAATACCTGATGGATGCTCTCTTCTTCAGGATCAATGCTTTCTAGCCTGTTTTCAGTCTGGACGTGCATGCTGTCCATTGTCGTCGGTCCCACTCGAAAACTGCGCAAAAAATCGCATGAAGTAAGTTCAACCGCCTTCTCACGTTACCCTAGTCAGTTTTGATGATTTTGAGTCGTCATAAACGATCGAGTCTGGCATAAAAGCAACTAATATTCACGAAGTCACGGGCAATTATATACAGTGCTTTGTTATTTTTGCTCATGATCGCCAAAATCGGAAAAGCTAAGAAATACAACGATTGTCAAATCGCATAGAACAGCAGTCATTTGTTGTATCATTTTCAATGATTTGTCGGTTGCATCCAGCTGAAGAGACTTTTTTACTCCTCACGCCCTGGTGTAAACCTTTTGGCTAAAATGTGACGTGTGACTCCTCAAGTAAATTGTAGCAACGATCGCAAAATGGTTAACTCATTACACTCGCCAGTATTCATTCTATGCATTGAGAACATTAGTGACCACCTAGATTTTTTCGATTATGGACTAATTTTTTTTTTAATGACCAAATAAAATTAAGTCAATTCGGTCATAATGTCCGAAAATAAAGACTAGTGAATATTGTGACGGCGACTCTTTACTAGTATGGTACAGATCAAAATATATCAGCGAAACAAAACCAGGTGGCCACAATTTCACAACCCATCAAACTTTTAAGAATGACTGCACATCCCATGTTAAATGTCAGTGGTATGCCTCATTCTTGCGTCTGTTAACTTGACACTGAAAACGCAAATGTCAACCTAATACGGAAAATAACTTTAGAGACCATTTTCATGCTAGTGAAAAGTAAACACCTACAGATATTACAGAACCATAGCGATTTAAAGAAAATGTTCGGTTCTAAACGTTTAACTAGCTGCATCGTTAAAACTGATGAAGCGGTGTTGTGAATTATTGAAACACGCAGCATACGGTGCGGTTACATCAACAAACATAAGTGTTAATGTTTCCGGATGGTCTCAAAATTTCGCACCTTTACGTTTATTCATTTCAAACACTGTAATTGAGCTGCCTGAAGTGTTGTATTTTGGTTAAACTCCCCAATACCAGAACTTTTTACATAAACCACAGAACGCAATAACACTCTTGCGTATGTACAGCCCTTAGAGCAGGGTTTCTTAAATATTTGTGGGTCACGGACCCTTAGTAGATCCACGGCCTACTTAAGATATCTTAAGCAGGCCGTGGTACATCTTAATAAAAGTTACGGACCCCTCAAGAAAAAACGTTTTACTAAATAATCGATATTAAGTTTGGGTTTTACACATCGTAGTATTAATCAAAATGTCTACAAAGCCTAATAACCCTTTCGAAAATCAGAGCAAAAGCTATTAACCCTAAAATCACATTCACGAACCATGTTAAGAACCTGTGCCCTAGCGTGTGCTGTACCCATGTTGCACACACGTTGTCAGTTAGTATCTACTATTATCAAATACTCGTCCAAACTCAACACCACTTCATCAGTTTTAACGATATAACAATTACGCAAACCTAAAATATTCATTCAGGCATAGCAATAAAAAACTACAACGTACTTAATCTGTGAACTTATATTCATCATTAATGGCAAGCTTCAATCAAGCACCACACATAAAGATGACAAACGGTTCGCTTTGGTTCGTCGAACGGCGATTAGTGTTGATTCAGCAGCTTCACATGCTTGCTTACGCCAAGAGAACATCCACACACGATTGACTACCTCACTAAATGGCTTAATCACCCTAGTCACAATAAAATCCTTCAAAAAACTAAAAACTCTGCCGAAACAGGCAACATAGCATTTTTGATAAATACGGCCAACAAATACAACCTGAGCCACACCAGCGCATAGCAATGAACAACCTTCCAGCTCAAACTTTACATTTTAGTAGCCAGGCTGGCTTGAGCTTACATTCTTTAAGATTAAGTTCCACGGTAGACACATCAATTGTTCCTGGGTCACATTCCACTAACACCGAGTAGTGGTTTCAAATAAACCTTTTGCTGTTTACTTCAACGTTGACAAAAGGCATGTTTCCACACGTTGTTTCCAAACAACAGGCGTAGTGGTCAAATAGCCCAACATGAGGGAATGAATTTACCTTCATTGTATAGTATCGAAGCGTGGCTACTGAGCCTGACCACGGGGCATACTTGAATTAACACGCACACAGCATTCGCGGAAATCGACTCAAGCTTTCGTCTGGACCGAACGTGCGTATTGGGGAACTCATAACTGAAGTATGACGGACAAAAAATCAAAACCAAAGAAAAGGCATCAAATGCAGTGAAATAGCTTTGTGAAAATATGCGTTGTGCACTCACCAGATACTATTTGTCTAATCATGTAAAGAGTTCAGAGTTTTCGGGGTTCGCGGTATCATTAAAGATCAATGACAGCAGCATCTCATTGAGCGACGCTCGTAAAGCACAGTCACGTAAATACGGGCTTGACCCAAACAGTGTCTTATCTCACTTTTATTTTTGAGTTTTTGAATGAGTTGATGTTGGTTTTTCGTTGGTGTTACTAACACCTCATCACAACACCAGGCTTTTGTTTTATTGTTTTTAGCAACATTTGCAAAACTCGGAAATTTTGTAGATAACCTAGCATCGTACCTCAACGTTCTTTATGATTTTCGGTTAAAACTTATAGTTGGACTTCAACCCATCGTACTAAGCTCTGTGGAGCAACCAGTAACCAGCATGAGCTGCACGAAGTAACAAATTTCTTGCAAGCTGCCGAAACGTTGCTGACGTAACATGGCAGTCTTCTAAACCTGATCTCGTACAATTGTCATACGATAGCTAAAGTTATACAGCTACGCTTTCACGGACTTCCCCAGATTACGTTGCAGCATTATCTTGCTGAATTTAAATCAGTTGTGATCAATGCAGTGCAATTCTGGATACTGTAGTGTTACGTTGCAATATCATAATATCAGGAAGGGAATAAAACAAAGCAGTGAACAACGCGCGCAAGTGAAAGCAAAAAACCTGAAAAAAGTTCGTATATATGAAAACAGTCAAAGCAACTTCATTAAAATTTACGTTGATTGCCATCATTATTGTAAAAATACAAGTACCTTTGACATTATCGAGATATGAGCTATAACTTAGCTTGCCCAAACTTTATCTGCCACTAGTCTGTTTTTTGTGCATCAATTGCATTGTTTATGTTGCATTGTTTCGTGTATACATTCACGTTTGATGCACTTGTGGTGAAGTAGCTTAGCTGTTTTCACAACGGTTCTAGAGGAACGAAAGTGACAATATCGATGCATCGCTACAGTTTCTAATGACTGATGTGTACTACAAATGTCGCTACAATTACAGCATGTATAGACCGATCGTTAGTCTTCAGTCACTTACCGTATTTATTCGAGTATAACGCGCAAAATTTTATACCGAAAACAACAACGCAAAGTTCGGTGCGCGTTATAAACGAGGTCTTAGATTTTTATTCCTTTACGCGAGAGGGCACATGAGTTCAGGTGCGCATCATCAACAAGTCATACGCAAGAGAACGCGCAAGTACGGTATATTTCGTATAGCCTGTTTCAGCATAGCGCAGGGGTGCAAAAACCCGGTCGTGCACTATTAGTGCGCGACTGAAAATTTGGTAAAAGAAAGAACTTCAAGCCTTCGTTGCAAAATGGCAGCGCGCCTAATTTTAACTCCCGCTGTATCTCTGTTGCACGACTTTGGGTAACTTCGGCAAGCAAGTGCGCTTTTCTAGAATTCGACGCCTGGATGCAGAATGCGACCCTAGTTCCTTTTGCATACCAGAACTTCTGTCAAATGGGGCAGCGCTTGCAGTAACCGGCGTGTTAGCGTTTTACCGCGTGGTATCTGTGGATACGCTGCGCTGTAAATAAAATTCCCTGTTTGCAGTTTCAACGGTACTTAGGCTCTATGATGTAATCATACCAAATGTTGCAACATAAAAGACGACATCGACGTTGCAACATAAATGTTGTGTTCAGTTTGAGCATTGCCTGTTTCAATTCCGTGTTTTCACTGGTAACATTTTTTTTGGATACCCCGAAAAAAAATTTATACCAATTTTCAATCAAAAAATTAAGGGTGCGCGTTATACACGAGTGCGCATTATACTTGAATAAATACGGTAGTCACTAATGATAGTAAAGGTGGACGGAGCAAAAGTTCTTAAACTCCGCATTATGTAAACAGCACAAGTTTTTTTTCGGTCATAGACCTATTTTTTAGTTATCGAAAAAATAGTAAGTCAATTCGGTCAGAAAAATAAGCTAATGAATAGTGTTATAGTGAGTTTCAATACTACTACGGTACAAATGACCGAAACGTCTCAGCGAAAAAAAAAACAGAAACAGCATAGAATAGTGACACTTCCGATATTTGGGGGAAGAGAACTTTTGTTTTCGTGGTTAAAAACGCGAACAAAAAGCTGAATTTTTGCATCGGTCCATCTCCTACAGAGGTTCCTTAAGCGGCTCCGGCTCCTACGGCTTTTTAAAAATTTTTAAAGATTGACTCTGTCCACACTTCACAAAGCTCTAAATTCCAGACACATAAATGCATTTGAGCTGAAAAATAAAAATCCACCTGCGCTCCGCCTACTTACAAAAAAGCTTAAGGAACCGGCCTCCGCTTAAAATCTGAAGATTCCGCTCCATCGACTCCTCACCTGCGCTGTTGGACAGCTCTGCTAGCTAGCCATTGACTGAACACACAAACCTATTCAGGCTTAAAACATTCCACGAAAAGCAATTTTAACTTTACTACTCTAATGGCAGCGCATTTCTACCCTCAAAAAGCTTTAGCCTAATCCGTGAGCTTTGTTTCTTGCGTTGCGAGTCTGTGTTAAAACGCTTCCTTGTTTGAAAAGTTATGAACACGTATCTGGCAGCTGTTGCTCGTTAAGTTGCAATCATTGAGTTTTTCTACTTCTGGCTTGACCATCGCGGGGAATATGACATAATCGCCACTCAGGGCTTGTACAGCGATGCACGGGTGGCAATGCTTGCAGCCGTTGAACAGTATGCGTTTTCCCTGTTTGTAAATCTTTTCTGGCTGAGAGCTATTTTAACGCGGCCATGAAAGCAAAATAACTTGAAGGTAACATAGCACAGGTGTTAATCTTCCAGTCCTTGCGTGTTCCAATCAAATAAATGGGCAACAGTGGCACAAGACGTAAGCTTGTAAAAAAAGGATCAGTTTTTGTGTCCGTAAAACGTAGCGCTCCATGAGAACATGGCCACGAAATGAAAAAACTGATAAATTTTATGAGTATCTTCTACAAACAGTTGATTGCACGTCAGATACAATTCGAAAACCTTAGAAATTTCAATTAAATCAAGGTTCAGGGTATGTCGCTTTCTGCTAATTCTCCGCTCGTAACAACGATTGATTGTTAGCATCGCTGCTTTTATTTGGGTAGACGTGCGCTGCCGGCGTTCTTGCTGGTCTGACGCTCAGCGCTTTACCCAATGAAATTTTGGTGGCGGTGAAAATAGTTGCCGTTTAAGACATTTCAATACGATTTCATTGAAATCATTGATTTTGCAGGGCTATTGCTCATTAGAGGTGCACGTTGTTGTAAACCAGCTTTAAGCGGAAACCTCAAAGCTGAAGCGTCGTTGAAGGCGAATTTTCCTTAAAAAACAGCAAGTGTTTAACTGGAAAGCAGTAGGTAACTAAATACGGACACGATTTTTAGAAATACATTTGTGTCAAAATGTTCCAAAATAGCATCGAGATGAAAGGATTTATTAATCAAAAATGTTCTTTTTACAGACGTGAAAAACCACGCGTTTATAAAGGAAGAGAAAGATTCATTAAACACTACTTGCGATACAATCTATAGTTGCAGAGTCATACATTTGTCGAGAACGTGATCGAAGATCAACTTCTGTGATTTAACAGAAGAGACAACATAAGATACAATCCCTGGAATAGCCTGCTTTGCATGATTGGTTAGACAAAGTTTTATAGTTACACAATATTTTTCCTTTAAGTAAGCAAACGTTTGTGCACAGCACTAGCACTTTGATCAACACATCATATCCTTCAAGGGACGACAAATCACGCAAGCATTACCTAAACTTCTCAACATCTTCAATGGAATCATGCACCATTTTTGGAAGTATGTTATCAGAATTAGAAAATGACGTCATCATGAAAGAGCCATTCTCACCCGGACTCTAGAAAAAGTTACAAAACATTAGCAAACATAAAAAGTGTGAAACACTACACATGACATACACTCTTGTCAATGAAACATCTTTTGTTGTTACCAAAAATCAGTCATAACTTAAGCCTAAGATACGGCTAAATAAATTGTAACTTAAAACATCTGACTCTTAATACACCAATGAACTTTCAGGCAGCTAAAGAAACCTGAACATTGCTGAGTTACTTTGTTTATGGCAATATTAGTAATATTTGTGCGATAAAGCACATCTCAGTCAGTAAGTAAGGTCCTTGGTCTATGTCACATTGCCACATGAGAAGACTGGAGAAAATAATACAGGTTCATCAACCTTTTCGATTTTCACATACAAAATACAACCCCAATTTGTTCACACAATTGATTTTTATTACTTTTGGAAACCCAGGACAAAGAAGCAAAATTTTCCAAAAAAATGTTCAAACCTCCTCTAACACAAAGAAAATCACCAACTTGCCGTCATTGACAGCATCATACCAACAAAAGCAACCTAAACTGTAGTTACACTACTGCATAGAGCAAAATTGCAATATACATACAGTGAGCAACAAAACATTTAAATAAAACTATGACGAACATTAAAGGAAGTCTGCAATATTACAAAATGTTTTAAATCACTGTTGAGCACCCCTCTTCAGATCAATGCAACTTTGCAGGGATCCATTGCCATAACACAAAACCAAACCATTTCATAGCAAAAAAACAAATGTTATATGGTAAAATGAAAACATTTATCAAAAAAGTGGCTTGCGTGAGAAAGAGTTAAAAGCTGACAATTTTCTTCTAAAAAATTTTTTTAATAAGTTTCCAGCTTTAGCACTAGAATGTCAAAAAATTGTACATCTCCTGTATTCCAATACTTTTATCCTTTGTTTCCAAGACAATAAAGATTGCAACATAGCAAGGAAAATTGACAGATGGTGTATTATTTCAACTCACCAACAAAAAAGATCGTAGCATGGTGATTGAAATATAAAAGTTACCTACTATGCACTGAAATGAGAACAAAAATGTCATTGAACTTACAACTTCATTGCTGAGTGTTGGTGAAACCTTGCTGGACATTTTTTCTTCTTCACCTAACAATCAAATGCAGAAAATAGGCTTTATCTTACAGAATTTGATGATATCTTAAAACTATCCCACAAAGGTGCGAAGTTGCAATGAAATTACTCATGACACCTGATAAAGCTTTGGCAAAAGAGAAATTCAATGTTATCAAGACCATCCGTCACAACTCATCACAAAAATTGAAAATAACAGTATTAATTAAGCGGCATTGTGGCTGTAGTTCATGCAGTTTCTTTAAAACGAAACTGAAATATACAAAGTATATTCGATGCAGATATGCAATGAAACAAGATTTCATTGCTCAGTACCAGTCATCTCAGAACAATGAAACTTCAAGTGCATGAACTGCAATTTAAAGAAACCAATCAAAAAACAAAGTATCCATGACTTTTAACTTATCTATCAAAAATACTTACCCTGTTTTACAATATTAACTTCTTCTTCAGGCACATTTCCAGGTAGGTCCACAGGGGCATTTAATGGAGAGTCAGAATGATGACTGGATCGCCTGCTCATCTCAAGGTTTGAGTTAATATTAAGTCACGAAACATGCATGTCAACCGTTAACTAGCTGTTCTGCAAATAAAGCACAGGGGCCTTAAACACAATCCAACAATGTACACATATTCAATGGCCTAGTACTTTACTAGATGCCCATTTCATACCAACAGTGTCTGGCTTTGCAAACAGGAAAATACCTTTTTCGAAGTGTATCACCCCTTTTACTGAGTAAGAAAAGGTTTATTTTTCAGCAACACATAGTTTTGCATTTGTTTTGTCTGCCATTTATTTTTATTTAAACACACAATGAAAGTCCAAAAGACAAGTTTCAGCATCAGATTTCTCCATCAAAAAACTGAGGAAAAGCTTTGTTACAGGACAAGATCAGATGAAAACTTTGACAAAAGCTCAAAATGCCAATGAGTAGTGAAACACTGCTTGCAGTTTAATCATTAACACAAAAGAATAGACAATAGACTAAAAATTTGAATTCCCAGTGCTTGAATACTGCTAAAAAATTTTGAGTGTGCAATTAGTAAGACATGGGCAAAGTTCACATACCTCAATGCTTCATGCAGGAAGATGAATGATCACTCAATTGCATAAACTACAAATGTCTTGGAGTGCATATGCCGACTTCACCAATCAAATAGGTTGAAAAAATCTATAGACAACTTTGCTAATGGCTATTGTTAAAGCAATGTTTCTCCATTCACTAGGAAATTTGGTGATACTGTATTACCATACGAACTCAACACCAATCGACAATACCCTAGTTTTTTAACAAGATGTGAATCAAAGCACTAAATATATTCTTACCACTATGCACACTGCACATACTTAGAATTAACTCTGCACAGACAAAAAAACCCTTGCTTTGAACTTATAGTGTCAAATGTATGACAAACTACTGGTAATTACAAAATTTTTGCATAATGCTGCAGTGGAAATTTGGATATCCACTAGCCAAGCAGCTTATTTTTAAAATGAGACATTATTTGAAGTAAATTAAAACCATTTTCAAAAGATTTAAATGAAATGTCTTTGGTAAAAATTTTTTCATACAAATTTTTTCATAATGTTACCTACCTTAGGTTCAGACAAAGCTCCAGGCATATGTTTTCAGGTATTCTGTTCAATTTCAAAAGCATGCTAAGCAATATTTTAATAAAACAACTAAATTTCATCAACTGACAAGAAACACAGAAACCGCGCTGGGTGCAGAATTTACATTTAACAACTGGTACCCTTCAGATGCATTTTCACAACTTGGATATTTTTGAAATTATAGGTTTTGGTATTTGACAACATTTCTATCAGAATTAGTATCACCTACTCTGCTGAGTTTTTGATCAATAACAGCCATGAATATCATGAAGTAGGTTGATATAAAAATTATCATATGCTTCAAGAGAAAATGGTTCTTTTTACCATTGCTGATATCCAAAAACGTAGTTTGGCTCTTGGGCAGCTGCAATATGCCAACAAAATTATATTGACCAAGAGATTTTCACATGCATCTGTTTTTATGACATCTTTTTTCAACAAACAGACAAATTTGATACAGAAGATTTCAACCACTGAAAACTTTCATTCCATACCAATGTTGTAAATTTGTAGACAGATGATGTGCTTTGCCAGATGAATTTACACTACCTTATTGGCCCTTGTGATCTTGAAAACAGAATAGGTATACTTATTTGCAAAATGTTTAATATTGCTAAGATTGCACATCCCAAAAAATGTTTGTACCACAAATGACATGATAAATACTTTTTAAGAATCGCATGCACTGCTTAAGTTTCATAATATTTTTTCTTCAACAAGAGAGCCATGTATTGATAACTTTCTGCTGATATGCAACCATGATTTTCCATAGCAATGAAGTTGGGCAGAAAGTTAGCACCACTCTAAGCACCAAACTTTTATGTGATCTAATGTAGAAGCTAAAAATGTTCTGCTTTTACTTATATTTGACCAAGACTTTGTTCATTAACACAATTGCTAAGGATGGAATAGAGCAAAAAATCTTAGCATAAGACTGATACATCAAATTAAAAAGTCATATACCATGTCTAAATATCTGTAATTTAAAACAATATGGTCAATAAAAATGTAGCTAGTCTAGCCAAATCCTCAAGCATAGTTTGCAAAAAATAACATTTAAAAATTTAAGAAATCAAAACAGTCTGCAAGTAAAATTGTTCTTAACCTAAATGGAACTCTATTGGAAGCAAACAAAAACAATGCTCAGATTACGTTTCACATGCAAAGCTCACTATTTCAGTTGCAAAGACAATACCTCTTCTGAAAGTGTAATGTGCAAGCTTATTTCATAGCAAAAACAAGTCATTCTGATTAACAAGAACCAACTTTGGAAAAGAAGTGTTGGATTAGTACATCAGATGCTAATCCAGGAGTCATATCTTCACTTTGAACAAGTTTGGTTATATATGGTAAATGTTCATTAACAACAGAATTTTGTTTAAATTGGGACAAAAGCTGACTTTCAATGCGATTCCACATCCAAATATTTTTTTGGAGATGGCGCTGCTCCTCAAGGTTGCCAGATAACCACATTTTCTCATAAAATTTGAGCATAACATTCCAAATATCTTCAATACCTTCATTGTTTTTAGATGAAACTCGTTTCACTACAGGTGTCCAATTACTGAATTTGTGGGGAATAAACTTCAATGCACTCAGATACTCTGTTTGAATTTTCCTAGCTGCTGCAAGCAAATCTCCATCAGCTTTATTTACCACCACTAAATCACAGTTCTCTATTACTCCACGCTTCAAGCCTTGCAATTCATCTCCTCCAGCAGGTGGAATGACCAATACAAACATGTCCGTCATGTCTGCCACTCGAACTTCACTTTGACCAACTCCAACTGTCTCAATGAGCACAACATCATATCCAGCTCCCTCACAAAGCATCACTGCTTCGATAGTGTTACAAGCAACTCCACCTAGCTCACCTTTGTTTGGTGATGGACGAACATACGCACGAGGTTCTAGTGATAACTTGGGCATCCTTGTCTTATCGCCCAACAGTGAACCACCAGTCCTGTTTGAAGATGGATCCACAGCAAGCACAGCAACCTTGAGATTGAATGTTGATGTTAGGAACATTCCAAAAGATTCAATAAATGTAGACTTTCCAGCTCCAGGAGGTCCAGTAATCCCAATTCTAAATGATGAGATTTTACTTTTTATGTTAACGTGTTTTAAGCATTCAGCTGTTAATTGAGACTGATAATTGAATTCCTTCATTTTTTTCACAACACGATGCAAAAGAACTTGGGCCATCATCTTTTTTACTGAATTGCTGGACTCAACAAGTGTAATAGCTTCAGCTAAAGATGCTCTGCTTCCATTACAAACACCATGAAATAGATTATCAATTCTTTGTTTCTCTGAACTTTGAGGTGGGAAATAATCAATGATTCTATTAGATTCAAAAATTACTGGTATTTTCAAATCTGATGAATTTCGAACATTGTTTGAAACAGCTGAATGCTGATTATAAATATTGAAGAAACTCTTCATTCCACACCAGGATCTACAATTTTTGCAAATGTATTTAGTTCTAAACATGTTCTCTACATTGAAATGATTTCAACTAATTCAGAGAAAACCTGTACACAGAAACATTTATAAAGTCAAACATAAAAGTTAAAACCATGTGGTAAACAGCTAAATAAATGGAAGTCCTTTTTCTTTATCAAGGTATAGTCTGTATGTCCTAATATAACTTTTAACACTTTTGACTTGTATAAATGTCTAAAAAATGCTTGACAACAATGCATGCTTCTGTCATGGTGCAAAACATCTTTTTATGCCTAAATAGCTACAGTAGCAGAGGATGTCACTGTTAAGCAGGGTAGCCAGATCTACTTTTTGCCAAGGGGCTAAATCTAGTCCAGAAAGAGTCAAATTCTAAGACATGGGCCAAAAAAAGGGCCAACCACTTTTTCTAAATTTATCAGCAGTTACAAAGTCATATCAACCCATTATTAGCAACTTATTAAATGGCATGTTCCTCAATCACAATTGTAGCACAACAGCAATACAAGTAGTGAAGTACGTGATGAAAGATCGTAAGAGAACAACGTAATTTTCATTATGAGTAGCCATAAACTGAGATAAATTTGTCACCCTTCCATAAGTGTTAATGCAACAATAATCTGCACAAAACAAACAAACACGTGCACCACCAGAAAAACAATAAGTTAGGCAACGTAACAGTTCTCACTGTTATCTCTACAACTGCAGCAAGTAACACTAACAGGTATTCTCAGTTCTGATGAACTTGCCTTCACTTAACTCAGAAACTCTAAGGATTCTAACAAAATTTTGTAACCAAAAACCTTCAAAATATAGGAATTTGGTGAAAATCTGCAAGGAATTAGTCAAGAAAGTGAAAAAATATGGTTTCTTCGAGACAGGACCCAGGGTGGTCAGATCTAATTCTTGCAAGGGGCCAGCCCATCCGGGAAAAGGGCCAAAAAAGAGCCAAAGGGCCAAACGAAAATTTTGGGGCCAACAAGTGTTATTTCATATTTGGGACCAAATTTCTGAAATTTGGCCCCAAAAGGGCCAACCTGGCAACACTGCTGTTAAAGTGTTAAGCATACAGAACGATCTACATGGGTTTTATCAGACTTGCAAGAATTGATGTGCTTTATTTATTCCAGCTTATGCCTGGTATTTTAACTTGCATAGGTGAAACAAAAAGACTTGTTTCCGTGGCATCCAAAACTACCGTCATTCTAGCAGAATTCGCAGCACCGCAAACTAGTGTTGAACACATCGGAGATTTTTGCAATCCTAATCCAGTCCAAAATTTTCATTGAGTAATCCGGTCTGATCCTAATCCGGTAGACGTGTCCAAATATTTGATCCAATCCGGTTTATATAGGAAAAACCCTCTGGTTAAGCATTATACTGCAGTGATCAATACAGGTTTGGATATCCATGTCTGATCCGGTTGATTTTTTTCAAAATACAGTCAAACCCGGATCCGGTTCTGAATTGCAGAATCCGGTTGGATCGCGATCCGAAAACCGGATCGTGTTCAACACTGCCGCAAACCACACGCTGCGTTTCTCTGGATAAAACGCAAATACCAATGATGAGTCGGCAATAATTGTTCATGTTATTTCACATCTACAAGTAAAGACTTTGTAAAACCCACAGCGGAGGGAAGGCAATTCATAAATGGGAATTCTCACCACCCGCAAACGACATTCAACTCAATCCTGTTTGGAGAAGCTATCAGATTGAGGCGCGGCAACCAAAGAAAAGATGATTACCTCAGCAGCTTAAACCGACTAAAGGAAAAAGCGATCCGTTCAAAATTTCCCTTGAACATGACTAATGACATGATAGCACTGGCATCTAATAGGGAAGACAGACTGCGGCCCCCAAAATGCGACAAGAAAGAAGACCCACAGGTTTGGGCTACATCTTGTAGCAGACGCTTTATGGTCTGCACATACTCTTTAGAAAACTCCCATTTGCTGGGAATCAATAATGCAAAGTAACCCTCTCTCACTTTGA
>JGI24158J21664_10000709_pt1 | contig 32919 bp, 28 predicted proteins | sample Ectturendosymbi3_FD_21664 | JGI IMG/M metagenome (IMG submission 21664)
GGTCTGCCCGGAGTCGGAGTCGTTAAAATTTTCTACGACTCCGACTCCTCAGGTTGAAAATCCTTCCGACTCCTCGACTCCGACTCCACAGCCCTGCGCGTAACACATTTTGCCAATAATGAAAAAATACTATATTTTCGAAAAATACGTTGATTTGGCAGAATGTAACATATCTCGAAAAAATCACATTGCACAAGATGTCCGACCCTCCAACTGTTGTGTATTAGCTTATGTGGTCCTCTCCCAACAATGTGGAGAGCCCTGGTCTATATCAATTAGATAGACAGTCACAGACGTGTCGACGAGGGTGTCACTTTTGGGAACAGCAGGATGAACCGTTTGCTTTGCTTTTATCCGACAAATTGGTACTGCATGCATGGATCTTCTCAACGCGGTCTTCAGAACGCATTTGATCGGTTTCATGCTGCATGCCACCCAGCAGGAACGAAAATCAGCACTAAGAACATTGAGTTATTGTCTCTCAAGACGCCCAAAGAAGTGTATTCTGTAAGCGAGCGGAAATACACTGTAGCAGGTGGAGACATTCAAGCGCCTCAGGGTGATATTCACAAGTGACGGAAGTTGGAACAAAGAGATGGATACACACGGATTGGTAAAGCAAGCGAAGTTTTTCTTGAGCTTTATTGCTTCGTGGTTGCGAAACGGAGAGCTTTCCGTTTTTAAATCGGTCTTTGCTCCGATCCTCACCTGTGGTCATGAATTTTGGGTTACCACTGAAAGAATGCTGTCAAAAGAATAAACGACAGAGATGGGATATTTGCGAAGAGTTCTCGGTGTGGCAATTCGTGACAAGGAGCGCAGGTCTGAAATCGGTAAAGCCCGGGATGTCAAACCACTTCTCCGAATCGAGAGATCCCAGCTATGTTAGTTCGGCCATGTGTCCAGAATGTCCCGGGAAAGATTGGCGAAGTAAATCGTTCAGGCTACAGTCTACACCCACGGGAAAGCGGCCCAGTAGTCGTCCAAGGACCAGGTAGCGTGACTACATCTCCGACTTTGCTTGGTCTTCTTGGTGTGGAGACAGCAGAACAATCTGAGATTGCTGTTGATCGTGAGGCATTTCGGCTCCACCTAGGGCTTCTGCCCTCGCGACTCTCCCCAAAGGAAAGCCGGGCACGAAAATGAAAGAATGAGTATGCAGGCCTACACTGAAACTTTCTATTTATGAAAATGTCTTTAGTTTGTTTGCCAAAAGTGAATGTCGTATTCAAATAATTACGCATATTTGGACGGAAGCTTGCGTTTCTGTGAACATCAGTTAACAGTATCAGACATAGAAGGGAAAATGTCTTGACACCCTAAAGCTCCACCACGACACCCTTTAAAAAAAATTGACAAAACACTGCACCACCCTACCTTTTTTGACATAATGACCGAATTGACTCAATTTGTTTGGTCATTTTAATGGAAGAAAACAGGAAAAAACTAAGTGCGAAACTCTCAAAGGGTACCCGCGGAATCTCTGAAATAAGGGGGACCTGAGATGACTGTTTCTCGTTCACCTCCCCTAATATCCACGCCTGTTCACAGGGGTAGGTGGAAACAAAAGGGAGCAGACAACGAAAAGAGAACATTGTTGGTTTGGGTACGATTGCTGCATAGCGCACAGGACTGCGTCAGGGATTTTTCAGAGAACAAGCCACGTGTTTAGGAATCATTTCGCAGTTGCAAATACTCTTAATCGTGAATAACATAACNATTTCNTTCAAAAAGTGAATGCAAGATTGTTACGGCGAGTTTCCATTGCAGTAAATGCAAGAGCATTATCTTCTTTAGGATACAACCGTTTGTTTGAACCGCACATTGCACTATGTCAGAAAGTTACTTTGAATGTTTATGCACACCACTATCACTTGTTTTGTGTGCCTGCTCGTAAGATCCCGCCATCTTGCAACTATACCTTACTTTGTGCTGGAATCATGACCTTGAACCAGTGGCGTACGCAGATAATTTTTATGGGGGGGTTTCATTCAGTGGCGTATGGTGGAAATTTGTATTTCGTGTGCACTGTTTGTGACGTCATAATTTGACGTCATATCCATGTTTTCAAGCGAAGGTTGTTGTCACAATAGACATATTATTCTACACGCCCTCCCCTTATTTTTGTAAAAAATCAAGCCCTATACTCTTCCCTTATAATAAAGTTTTTGTAAAATATCAAGCTCAGGGGGGGTTAATCCCAAAAAATACCCCTTGCGTACGCCCTTGCCTTGAACCATAACAACTACCAAATAATGAATGTAACAAGCTACGGAACTATGATGATAAAAATATCGGTTGAGCTTAGTTGGAATTTCAGCTGGAAAGTCTTCAGAACAGGACAAATGTTTACAAGGCTGACGTAATTTCAGCATCACTGGGCAGCCGCTTAATTTTTCTAGTGCTGCCGTGTTTCTGCAATCAGGTCGATTGAAACTGTATAGGAAAATCAAAGAGAAATTCTAATGGAGATAATGTGAACTTCATAAAAAGCTGTCCGTGTTTCGGTTTTGTAGAATTAACACAAAATGTTGGTAAGGGCAGTTGTAAAAATTTGAGACTTCAGCAAATTATTGAGGCTGCTGTTCGCGACCCACAATCACTCCTCCGCGACCCACCGGTTGAAAACACTGATCTGGATCGACGCGAAACAAACTTATTGCAGCTATTCGCGCATCCAGAAACTTCAGAATGTTTTTTACGTTATTATTTTTGAGGTCAACATTGTTGATGAACAGAAAGAAATATAATTGGTAACGATTTTTTGTTTTTTGTAAGTTTCCATTGCCCTCAACTCATTTACTGTTACCCTGCCCTACCGCTGCTAACTGCACCATTTAGCTTAGCCGGTCAATTAAAGTTTCATCTTGCCAAATGTACTAAATTTCAATAATACCAGGCCGTGACCCGTCAAAAACTTTTCTGTGGCTCACAGGTTGAGAAATCCTGCTCTACTGTGCTTCTGCAATCAACAGAAATCTTTTAACCTTTAAATAAAAACAGGGGTTTGAAAGTTTTTCTGAAGTTACTACAAATAACGGGTAACAGCATAAGAAATTCGCAAATCCAAAGGCACCATCGCTCGTTGCTTTCTGCTGCTGACGCCCCTGACCTCAACTAAACAACTCTTGGAGAGAAGAGTGCATACTCCCGACGGCATCGCAAGTTGAGTGTGAATGATTTACGCAGCAGCCTTGTCCTGATCCGAGACCAGTGTTGCCACTGGGGTCAGTTTCGTTAACATCAGATTGTTGCCTTTTTCAGCATCAGATAACATCAGATTTTTACATTACAGTTTAATACAAGTTAAGTGCTTCTATCACCAACAATACCTAACAAAGTGTGATGATCCACGTTGAATCCGAAACAGAGCGAAGTATCATCATTGAATGGAGAAGTCGGCTGTGCATAACGAAAATGTCATCCCAGGATTACCTGATATTTTCGATAGCTTATGTCCAATATCTTAATAAAAATTGGCCAAATTTCATAAATAAAACGGCCAAATGTGTATTTTCATGGCCAGCGCACTTTAAAAACGGCCAACTTTTCAGAAATTGACCATCAAATAGCCAATCTGGCAAACCTGGTTATTCCAACCCAGTTTCTTCAGTTTGGAACGTTAACTAAACACACATGAAGGTGTGAAATCAGGGCTCTCAAAAATGTAACTTCAAAAATCCCTAGAACAGTACCTAAAAATCCCTAAATCTGTGGTGGTGCAGCACATAAGATAGGTGTAGGAGCAGGCTAATTTTTGGGGACGCGAAGAATTTGCCCGAATTCTCCCAAACTTGCCCGAAAAGAATTCCATAAAAAACTGACCTCCAAAAGAAGGTCTTCATGTTATTTAGGACGACGTTGGGCGCCGTTTTTGCTCATATTTTCAAGGGTTTGCTCAGATATTCAGGTATTTTACGAAGGTTTTCAGAGATTTATCCCAGATTTCCAAGGATTTTGCCCAGATTTTAATGGATTTTTCCCGGATTTTCACCAAATCAAAACTTTTGGGGGTACACTTGCACCCCCACCTCCTTCACCTACGGTGCAGCATAAAATCGGGGTGCTGTGGATAAATGTTAAAATTAGAATCAAATATGATTTCCAAAATAAACTGAAATAGTTCATTTTACACATTTTCGTACTTTTCTGAAAATACCTAAATATCCCTAAATCCCTAAAAAATCTCTAGAAAGGGTCAAAAGTTCCAATCTCGTGACAAAATCCCTAAAAGTGAGAGCATTGTGTGAAATTGACAGAAGAAACTTAAAAGTCATGAATTGAATCTAATACGTTTTCATCCCGAAAGGATAGAAAATATGGGAAACACAAACAAAAACCCAGTCAACATCAGATTTGTCACCAAAACATCAGACATCAGAAATTTATCTGAAAACATCAGATCTGATTTTAAAACATCAGAAGTGGCAACACTACCCAAGACCGAATAATTTGTACGCGTGGTGGCGTACGAGAAACAAAGCTATGGTTCTGGAACTCGCGTGACGCACATTCCATTATTGCCAAACCCAAAAGAAAGCTGTGATACTCCGAGCACTGCGTTGTTCGCGACCGTGGACTGGTGGTAAAGCTCCGACGCTCCTCGTGTTATGCTGGACGTAGTGCTAAGTATTGTTTGGAGACAAGGTAAAGGATATTATACTGAAACCACGCGAGGCGCAGCTTCATATTTGGGTTATGTACAAGGAAAGGTTAAGATATGGTATCTGGTTGTGGTAAAGTTGACCGTGTAACATCTGCAATTTCTAGGTCTGGAATTTTTACAAGTCGAGTAGACGAGGTCAGTCTATTCTAAATCCCGCTTATTGCAAATTTAAATAGGGAAATACGGCGTTTATAAAGTAACGCAGTAGGCCTAGTCAACATAATCTATTACAGCAACAGGAATATAGGATAGTTACGGCGTTAACTTCTGTTCGAGAAAAGGCGCCTGTAGACTAAACTACACACACGTTTAGCTACTTCTGCAGCCTACTTTCAACTTTGTTGTGTGTTCTGAGATTGTTTGTTTTTGGTTTGTCATGAGACTGTTTCTGATTCTAGACTGATCAGTTGTTTCTTGTTTTGTGGCGAAATTACACTTAGCATCTAGCACAGGGGTCGGCAACCTTTGCCGAGTCGCGGGCCAAAAACAAACTGAAAGGTATGACGGGCCGTACTAACTTTCCACCAACAATTCCGTTCCCTTTGCTGTTGTTAAATCTTGGAAAGTTATGGAATTTTAATCTGATTAACTCCTGATTTTCATAGTTCGTAACGAAAGCCCAATATGCGACATACAATGCATTTATAGCATAGTGCGGTTTCTCATAAGTAAAAGAAGTTCCTCGTGAGTATTCAATACAAGAAGTTGCAAGGAAGGCAGATTCATAAAATATAATACCACTAGGCGGGCCATACAGTTTCTACAATTTGGTAAAGGGGCTGCGGGCCGGATGATTTTGCTTGGCGGGCCGCCTGCGAGCAGTAGGTTGCAGACCCCTGATCTAGCATTTTGTAAAAATTGAAAAAGCTGATTGACTAATTCAAAGGATTGAAAACAATGGTGGATTTAGGGTGAGGCAAATGAAGCTTTTGCGTCGGGCCCCTTTTGTTGAAATTCCGCGAGGGCCCTCCCTATTTTAAAACATCGGTTAATTTTACCCTTATTAAAATATGTAGGCTTTCTCGCAAATTCTGTTTCATAGGAATGTTTCAGATACACTGAGATTTGAACAGATTGTCGCCAATGTATTTCTTCTCGCAAGGTAGAACTCTCAACTAAAGCTGAGAAAGAAAGACACAATCAAGGAACAAGTCCAGTACATGGCCATTTACATTGTAAAGTACAAAACACTCATTTGAGCACACATAAATTTGCAATGTGTACTGCATATAATTGACTGTAGTGTGCGCAGTGTAGACGGAAGTCGGACCGTAACAATCTGAAACGCGAACGTTAATGACGTTGTTGATGATGGACAGAGAAAATTTACCACCCTTTGAAGTAGCACTGTGATTAGTAACACTTCCAAATGTAGATTATTATTATTGTATGTACGAGTACTTTCAAATAGTAGAATATGCAGTACGCAATACGCATATCATGCGATGTACGTAAGCTTCGTATTTGCTGTGATTTTTCAAGTAGCCTGGGTGCCTACTTCTGTTAAAGGCCCCCCGAAGTCTTTGCCTCTGGTCTCCAAATTCCCAAACCACTGATTGAAAGCTGAATGCTGTACCAAGTTCGTGGACGATGAGTGCAATTGCTTCAGGTGCAATTGCTATTAATTATCGTAACTCATAACGAAAATGAGAAACAATTTGCAGCTTTGCACCACTGCTTAACGAAGAGGAAACACAATTTTTACATGGTAGTTGAAAACTTGCAAAGATGGATATTCCACAGGCGGCGTGAATACTACCAGTGAGATGGTTGGTTTGCCACTGTAAGCGTAACTGATCCCCTTTAAAGTGCGAACAAAACGCAATTAGGATGCATGAGACCCCAGATAAAACTATTGATGTACTTCAGCTTGGACAAGGTAGTCTGTAAATTTAGAGGCATTACCAACACGTCTAAAGCTTCGGAGCTGTATACAACCCTGATATTCCAATCCAAGAGCCTAATTTGTTAAAGGAATTCCTCATTTTTCGTTCTCAACGCTTGGCTAGCACTTACTACTGTACAAATCAGACGCACAGCTTGTAGGCCAAACATTTTGTTGAAGTTAGTGTCATTGGAAATTTGATGTTGAAGTATTCGGCGACAAAAATTAGTAAAAAAAAAAAATTAGTTGGAGCGGGAAAAACTGAGAAAGAGGTGTAAACGCTGCGGTGAAGCTCCGAATTGCGCTTTACATGTATGCTAGGTTAACGGGGCAAAATGGCACCAGGGAAACAGTTGTCAGCGTAAAAATTACCAGGAATCATACGAATACGATCGATCAAGTTTTTTAACTTCGTGCTTGTACACTTGCAGTGACAAGTTGAATCATGTAAAAATCTATTTTTGCTTAACAACAAATTCTCCCATGCCGGCTGTATCAAACATTTGTCAAACGACGACATTGTCAACTAGCTTTAAATCAGGGGCGCCGCAGAGCAGGAAAATGACGGGCATTGACACCTTGCCCTTTGAAAAGGGGGGCAACGGAGGCGGAGGTGCTTTTTTTATAACAGTATCATCGGTAATTTCATGGTTCATCAAGATCGATTTGAAACAAATTTATTGCAGCTATTCGCGCAACAAGAAAATTCAGAATGGTTTTCTATAATGTCTGCAATTAATTTTGAGGTCAATATTGTTGCTGAACAGAAAGAAACATATTGGTAATGATTTGTTTGTTTTTTGTAAGTTTCCTTGCCCTCAACTTTTTTACTGCTCCCATGCCCCACCGTTGTTCCGGCGTCCCTGCAGCCGTTGACAAGACTTGGTAGAAGTTGCCAGGCACTATTTGTTTATACGGGAATTTAAATATTCGTGTCGTTTTGTGAATCAGGTATGTTTTTGCCAAGGAGGCGGTTTTCAACGTAAGATTTTGAATTGGTTTTAAGCTTGGTCTTAAATTTTGTCTGTGCGTGGACTGATTTACGAACAAGGCAGATAATTTCAGCTTGTCGTAAGAAATGTAAAATATGTTAACGGCCACTGTTTTATTATTATTGTTGTTTTTGCTTGTCGAATTTCGATTGCAGCCCATGTGTGTTGACTAGGGGTGTCACGATCGAACTGTTGATGTTTCTGAAAAAACACAGAGTAAAGTTATGCATTTTGCGTTACAGTTCGCTGTTGATGCACAGTAACGTCGTGACTGTCTTGATCGTTGTGTCTTGATTTTGTGAAGTCCGCCATTTCTCTGCGGTGTACAGACTTCTCACAAAGCCTTCTTGGCCCTCACACCACGATGCATATGGAAGAATTCGAATTGCTGTTATGGAGATCATAAAAATGGAAGTTGAACTGAAGCCTGGTTTATTTTGTGCAATGGTGGCTGTGATGGCTTACGTCAACACTTTTCACGCCGGTTTTGTGTACGATGACAAGTGAGTGGTGTTTGCTCGAAGCAGGTTTTTGTTAATTTCACCGCATAGAAGTTTAGATCTTTTGTAGCCAAGGTAATAATCCCCAACTGAACCTAACGAATTAATCTTCCAACGGATCCAAGATATGAGCCTGGTATTTTGCTGGTGGCTTACATTTGTCTATAGACAATATTTGTAAAGCCACAACAGTGACCCACACCAAGCGAATCGATCGCAATTTATTCCGGCTGCAAAGCTAGAGCCTGAATTGTTGTATATAGACAATCGCACAAAGCAATACCTTGCCTTTGATGAACCGTTACTGTGGTATTCAACTACAACATAACGCATAATAATACCACGCTTTTCAGATACAGAGATATAAACACCTAGTGTTGTATGTCATCTTCTGTTCATCAACAGCTTTTCCCATGATTTGTGACAAACACGTTCTTCCTGTCGAAAGACAGTGCCCAAACGCAGAGGCGTGGTACACAAAGATCAACGCATTGGCAGGCAGTCTGGTTTTAGCATTATTAACCACACATGCCACAACAGAACAGAAACCCCCACCCTGGTTTGTATGAGTAGATGTAGAGATTGTCGGTGCCCCAGCTTCGCAGCTTTCGCGCTCCATGAGTTGGTCGCCGCCGGAAGGCAGTGTATCACGCGCACCGGAATTCGCAGTATACTGCATTTTTTCATCCGAATGTTTGGGCATCTAATCCCGTGGTTTTGGACATTCATGATTTTTAAATATTATAAGCGAAATAATTAGGAATTCTACTTCGTTCAGGTCTAAACTTTGAAATTTTCAGTCAGAATGTTTGTATTGGAAAAAAGTGAAGAGGAACCTATTAAGCTACGCAAAAACACTTTGCAACAGTTTACTCATGGTGGTTTCTGAATAGCCGATACAGTGCGAAGTCTCTGCGATAAGTTTAGGTACGTGTTGCTGGCGGAAATCCCTATCTTTCGCATCAGCAGTCAATTATGCTATCCTGTTCCCGTAGATTGTCACGAAATGCCGAATTCAGCTACAGAAGAACACGGCCAACATGCACACCGCGCATTGCTCCTTCGCAATTGGTCTGGTTTTGGAGATATGCGTTGTGAGGCTTAACATGTTCATGAAGGAAAGTCGCAGATTCGAATCAAGATCGAATTTGTGTCGCAGCACACTCCGTCGCGTGCGAAACAGCTAATAAAAATTCTTTTTGAGGTTTTATTGACTACGACTTGCTGGCTTTCTCTTCATTGCAATAAATTTAGCTTGAGCCGAAAAAAACGTGAATGTCGCTAATAATGCGATCGTTGGTCTCATTTGTGCTGACGTCGGGGACGAAGGTGCTATTTATCCCTACGAGGCGTAAAATTGTATGCGCAACAAAAGGCGGTTTGTTTCGTCACAACAGACCTCAGCAAAAGTTGCTCAGACCTAGCCAGAGATCAAAAGCCCGGATGCGATTTCAGTCGCACAAAGTTTTTTTTTGATAAAGCCGCAACGCTCGTGTAGCAATGAGTGGAACCGCATTGTGAGGCTGCGTATCGATTTCATTTTGCTATTGTTGGCGTCCCGATTACACTGTGACGGTCGCAACGCGCTACATGGACAGCCGGAATCATCACCGGCGCTAAAAAGAAATCTGTGTCGTTAACGATGCTCGGTGGCAGGCCGAATGCAGCTTTGCCTTGTGCGGCTTGAGAGTTAACCTGTAATTGCACCATTCATTCCACCTTCGTGTGGATATAAACTTTTCAGGTTAAAGTTCTTTCTCAATGCCAGGCATCATTCCGCTATAATGCATTGTTTTTTCAATTGTGAGCAACCATCCCAACGTCTTTTGTGGCATGTTGAAGCTTTTCATTAACTGGAAATGTTTCCACTTTCAGAGCACATGGTGGTTTTGCTGTGAATCATAGTGCAGATATAATGACACTAAGTTTTTAGTGTGTGCTGTTGTCAAANTTTAAGATTTTTTGTTGAGCNGTGGTGAACATAACCGCATTTTCCCATTCAGCTAATTCTTTCCGCAGTCCATGCGTTTTTGTAATNACTTCGCCGACGAAAGAATTTTTTTCGATAATCGTGCGAGACGTGCAGATGGTTGACTTTTGGTAGTCGGCAAAGGAGATCACGAAATAAGATCCCGGAGAGATGTTACCACGATGATTTGTCGATTTTCCGAACGAGAGCGTTTCGAGCCAGTGGTATCTTCTGTGGTACGCTTGACGTCATGGCGAGTTTCGGTGCGCGCTCTATCATCGTTTCTTGAGCGGCTTCACGCAGCTGCGAGCGCCCATTTGCATTTACCTCAGTCCTTGCTATCTGTAAGGGTGGACACACGCGAAACCTAGGTCGCACCTCCAAATTAAAACCAATTGAAAACTCTCTGACAAATGTGCATGCTTGTTTTTTATTTGATTTTACGTGAAGTTCTCTGATCTCTCACATCACAGGGCGGCAGAAATATGCCATATTGGCCAAATGGTTTGAGCTGCAGATCAGCACTTTTGAACTTCGCTGGCCTCGTCTTGGCCACGATTTTTTTCGGAATTTGCCATCCCATTATGAATATCACTTTGTACAGTGATTAACAGTGATTAACGTACGTTTGCTTATCTTGGTTTAATTTGTGAGGCGGTGTTCCTAGATGTTCACGGAAATTTGGCAGGCGATGGGTTTCACTAAAACTAAATGTGAAGTTACTGGACGGTATTCTTTACTTCCGTTGATTAGATGTCCTGGATTTGCTCTTTGACTCCTGTATGGCAGCGAAAGTTGTTGCAACAAGCTGCCACAGGCAAGCACAGCCTGGACCATGAAGCATGGTCTTGGACGCTTATATTCAATCGCCCCCGCACGTAGATCTCACCGTCGGAGGCATAAGCTTTAGCGCTGTACCTGCTGGCAGCATTTTTGTTGCGAAGATTTTCCAAGCGTTTTTTTCCCGGAGTTTAAAAAAACTACTACAGCGAAAGCAGTAGGAATGCAAGTTGTTCAAAAAAGCAGCTGCTGCCTTTATTTTCTGATGATTTAATGCGTTTGCGGCTTTACTAGACCAGCACATTTTTTTCAACATGCTGTCAAGTTGAAGTAATAACTTGATAAAACTGTTAATCGTCTTTCAGCGCAACCTTCGTTGTGATCATGCGCTGTTACTGTTAGCGCAATCTTGCTGCTCTGATACGGACCGGCTTGTTGAAGCTTTAATCTGTGCTCAGCAGTTCGTTTGGCTCAGTCGTAGGCGCGCGTGGTTTTCGTCACTGACTGCGATGTCATGTTGGGAAAGTCTTGCACGCATCGATTTGTTTGCTATCGATTGGAACCCAGCGCATTGATTGAAAACTCTCCTACCGACTGCTCAAGTGAGATCGTTTTAACCAAATCTTTCCACCCCCCAAAGGAACATTAATAATTTATGTCTTTTTCGTGTTTGACGCTTATTCGTGCACTGGCGTATCTCTTTCGCCTAAGAAGTTGGAAAAAGTTTATGGCGGTGATTTAGTGTACGTTGAAGTTGTCCGTCTCAGTGTCACTCCTGAGAAGCGAACTCGACTGAGAAGCACTTTTATAGAGTGCTGTTTTTTTTTTAATGTTGCATCTGTTGACAAGGTTGTGCTTTACTCTTGACTGTCGTCTATTGATCTTCATCTGCGAATGTCCTACAATCCAATATAGTTTAAAAGATGAAGTTGGTGCAATGCAACGAAACTTTACCTATGCACTGCCACCTTCCGTGTGGAACCAAGTCAGAAGCAGAACTGTTTCGACTTCCGCACTGCACCCCAACACTGGTCAAAACCAGTTGTGTCATGCAAGCTTTGCGTTTTCTACTGAGCCTGTAAAATGGAAAAGGCAAAAACGTATTTTTTTTGCAAAAAGTGGCTATGGTGGTAGAACCTGCTCTCGATCCAAGTTGGAAAAAGTATGGTTGTCATTGGGCGCGAAACAGCATTACGCAAGTACGTTTAATGTCCTGCCGCAATAGAGATGAAACACCAGATGATTATTTTGTTTTGGATTCATCAACATATCAGCTTCAGTACTCGGTAGGGTTATGACAGGAAATCCATGTTTCTGTTTCCTCCTAGCACCAACGCAACGGCTTTTCTTACATCATGAAAATGCAAAAAAGTAAAAATTCGGTATGCGTCACGCTAGATTGGCTTTACAAGTTTATTTGCAGAACAGAGCTTCTGATCGGGTACGCATGTTTCGAAAAGACGAAAACTCGTTTCTATGGCCGCGTTCGCAAGGTCTTCAATCGATTCTTGCTTACAACGAAACGTCGCTGCGTTGGAGAAAACGCGTCTCGTTGAATGACAATCTGGGCATTCAAGAGAGCCGATGCACTTTTCTGAGCACTGACGAAATGTTACGTGCGACACAAAGCAGTACTACGTAACATTGGCTAACATAGCGTTTATTAATCACGCGCGGTAGTTTAGTGTGCACTTGTGGTGCACAGAGTAAAACTTTGCGTTAATTAAAGCAATTTACATAAATTGAAGCATTGCTATTTTTCTTTGAAATAAATTTTCTAAATGGTTGCATTCTGCTTTTCCGCTCTGGTGTCATGAAACGGAAAAGCAGAACTGATTTCAAGTGTGCATCTTGTTCAACCTACATTTGATTGTGGCTGAATTTGCTGATTCAAATGCACAAGCGGTGCGCATTCACTGTATTTCAGTCACTTCATGAGCTACCACGTTTAGCCGTCTGGTGATATATAGAAGTTTACTGAACAGGTGCTGCCAACAGCTAACATGCAAATGTAGTCCATTAAAACTTCAGTTCATTTGAGTTGGGTGCTGTACGTAACACCATTCAAAATATAGCAGCGTGCTATTTTGTCAATTGTGCGTGTCCTCTGTCAACGCTTTTATTCGAGAAATTTTGCCACTCTATAAAATTCTCTCTGCGTATTTATATGGACAGTTCAGGATGTATATTAACTATTTATGAGTCACACTTATATCGTAATCCATAAATCAATTGCTGATGCATATTTCTTGTTAAGATACGGTTTGCACCTACTGCACTTTCGCTACGAAAGAACTGAATATCAAGACCAAGTGTACACCACAGTGACCTCACAGTTCATGAGTTAATTTTTGTGATGCTGCCCAGCGCGTGCGCCGTAAGCTTCTTTAGGGCCGTTGTTTGCTGCAATCTGGACGTTGTGCTGGACGCGCGTTGCCCCAGTTTGTTTGACGCAGGCTTAGTGTTTTTTTTGTATTCTCCTAAGCAAAGATTCAACAAAACCGCATGTTCAAATAGTTTTTCAGCGATGCCGTCTTAACTGGTGCGCTGTCCTCTTCGCAAGTTCAAGCAATTTGTAGTAGACATCGCATTTTTTGTTCCACGTATGCTATACAACAGGGGTGGGGAACCTGCTGCCCGCGTGAACATTTGATATAGCCTGCATCAGAATTTTCGTTACCCAAGTTAGAATACAACATCACGTCATATACTGAAGCTCCATGATTAGCAGGTACTTGGACAGTTAGCCAGAAGCCTCATATTTAGATAAAGGTAGAATTTTTGGATAAAATTAATTGATATGGTGGCCCACCCGCGATAATACACAATACATGCGGCCCGTGATAATCAATGGGTTCCCCGCCCCTGCTGTATAAGATAAGCGCACGCTTATACTTATGGAATCGACGACGAGTTGGCGTGGGTTCACGCTGAGCTGTAAACACGGTGAGGAAGCGCTAACACTCATATGGATGGAGGGCTTGTTGCAACTGCCACATAGACTGACCAGTTGAAACAAACAGTTGTTATTTGCTTTTGTTTTTCATATGTGAAGTGTCGCTCATCGCAGGCGTTGCCACATTGTGCAGTCAACCGTAACCAACAAGGAAATCCAAAGCGAACTGCCCTGCCATCTGTTGCGGTTGATTTCCAGTGTATGTATTACTGATTCGGTTTGTGCTCAATAGGCCAACACCTGTATTTACGGCGCAGACTCTCCAGTCATAGTTGTCCAGCTTCAGCTTCTGTGTTCCGCGTTCCACTTCCAGCGTTGTATGCAGCGCCAAGGACCAACGCTGGCAGTTAATTACTCATTGACCGACGTCTGCTTGAAATAACGTTTTTTCGTACCCATCATCTACCGACCGTTGGAAAAAAGCCTATTCCTGCAATATTGCGCATTCCAAACGCAAGCGGCGTGCGAAAGCCGTAGAATTGGTGAAACCGTTCAGTATTGATTGTCAGGCAGGTCTTGGTTTTTGTAAGCTTGCTCTTCTTATCGGTAACAAGATATACTCGTGGCAAAAGATAGCCGCGCCGTATGGTCAAGCAGCAGTTGTTCGGTGGGTTCCTATGTGGGATTGAAACGTTAGATCGTCACATTCAACTGCTTTGAAATATCTGTCTGTTCATCGTGGAATTTTCTGGCCTGATTTCGTTTTGCAACGTTGTTGTGATGTAAGACAAACGCCAAAAGCTCAAGCAGGGCTGCACTGTAGAAAACACATTGAAAGCTTGTAAGTTGCAAAACCATTGTGGGCAATGCACTTCATTTTGACTTGACGTCTTGCAACATCTGACGATCCAGACAGATTGTCGAACGCAATGGCTTGCTTGCGCCTCCTGCCTAGCGTTGGTTGTCGTAAATGCCTGCGAATAACGCTTGTTCCTTTTCGGTGATAATTGAAAATATGCTTTCTTTGTGGCAAAACATTCAGCTTCGAGTCGAAATTTCATAGCGGCAGTACGTTTCGCTGCGTATACTCCGTGTCCGTCAAAAATTTGTTCTTAAAATCAGATGCATCCTGGGGCACAAGGCATCGCGCAGTGATCCACATATAATTGCATTTCAGCGATTTGGTACATTTTCATATGAAGTTATCCATAACTTGGTTTACTAACGCGTATTCTCATACATCGCGGTAACTCCGTTAAGGTTTGAACTTTCCGTTACTGTACTTCAGCGCAACTGAAAATCAGGTTTCACGGTCAAGAAAAAACCTGGAAAAATTGAAAAGTCCCGGAAAAGTTATGGAAACAAGTTTTGAATTAGAGATTCACATAATTTCGTTTGCAATATAAAAAAAGAGCCTAGAAAAATAATGGAAGAAAAAATGTTGGTACAAGCTGTGGTTATTCAGTGTGGTTATGTAGAGACTTGGCATTGCCCTCATAAATGTCTCTTGTGTGTGAAGCTATTTTTGTATGTGAGTATAGGGCCATTGGCAGTATTTCGTTTCACCAGTTTCTGATGAAGAGAGACGATTCAGCCATCGCCTGCATTTGTTCCTCGCACGAAGTTCCGTCGTACGTATGCGTTTCAGTGCGTAACGGTCGATCGCAGGCACTGAGTGATGCAAAATTGACAGCATTTAACTGATGGTTGCTTTGAAAGGACGGTCGCTGTTGGCATAAACCGATGGCATTTCCCGACACCGAGCAAGATTGCTGTTTCAAGAGTGAAAATATTTAAACACTCTAGTGGCGTCATAAAAACTCGAATCCTCGCATTTGCTTTTTGAAAGCCACTTAAGTCAGCTATCTCCTCTCAATACCACTTTCGCCCTCTTCGCTTCAGCTGGTAGGGCACCTTGTTGATGTTGGAATCCATATCTTGCTATTCCTTGCGTGCGTTGATGAGAGTGGAAGAAAAGGCCTTGAGTTGTTCGTTGCAGCAACTAATCTTAATTTTGAGTTAAATTAAGCGTGGCCTTTGGTGTGATTTTTCTTAGTTTCAGTCTTGTCATTGCACACTCATAACAAATAGTGGATTACAAATTACAAGGAAAAAATTGTTCTGTAAGAGTTTGCCTTTTCAATTTTCTATTCCAATTTAATTTACAGTTTTTCTATTCCAATTTAATTTACAGAACCCGCCGTTCATGTTTTTGCTGTCGCAGCGCAACCATTTTGACAGAGAAGATAACAAGTGATCCGGATTGTTACGGAGACTTGCTTCGTGGCATAACGCACGCAGACTCTGCCCAGCTTTTCACGGTCCGCGCTGGACGTTCGAATCGCTTGAATTTGTTGTCATTATGGCTTCTCTTCAAAGCGTCTCTTGCCGGCAGTCTCAAACCCAGCTAGATAAACTATTCGCAATTTGTTGTTGAAGCGAGAAATTTTCTAAAGCTGTAGAGTCAGCGTGTGTTTTTACAAGCCACACTTCGTCATAAAACGATGTTTTTCTCCTTTGAGAAATGGGTTGCTGTGTGCACGCTACTGTGGAAAAGCAGCAAAACTTTCCAAAGCAAATAAAGTCACCCAACCACCGATTCAAAATCACCATCATTTGGCAACGTTCGATCAGTTGCCGGTGGTATATTTATATTCTCTTCATACAGACCCTTTTCGGGCGTATGCTGGAGTACTTCAGGTAATAATCGAATCCTACGTTCCTCCTCTGACTCAGGCATTTCGCGTCGGACCCTTTCGTCCATTTCAAATCACAAATGGTAATAAAAGTGACGAATTTCATTTTCATATTNCAGTACAAGTACGACCGATCCTGTAGATACAAANGAAGTGTTTTGTTGTCAGCAGACCTTTTAGCAGTTTACATCCAGGTACCCATGCTGTCCGATGAGGAATAAGTAAGTGCACGAGCTTCGTGCTGTGTAATCATCGTCCGTGAAAGGTGAATGATATTCCTACAACGAGAAAACGCTTGAAAGAGCGCACAAATGTTTTTCGAATAACGCCTGCTTCTAGTTTTGAGTTTGAATACAATTTTTAGGTAATATCTGCTTTAAAGATGCAAGGCTCGGTCTTACCTTCGTCATGGAGTATAATTGTTCCACACCACAACCTTCGTTTCTTGATCATGTAAAGTGGCTGTCAAACGTTCATCTGTTTATGCGCCAACCCAAGCGCTAAGTTTAGTTGAAGTTCACTGCGCACAAGTGTTGTTGAAACACTGAGACTCACATAAACGAGACTGTGTCGGTCGTATCACGTAATCTAAGCTAACACAGCGGTTGGAGTCACGAACAAGCAACCGCCGAATTCACAACTGTAGCAAGGTTGCGTCCTGCTGCTAATGTGCCGAAATAAGAGAGGGGCGGGCAAAAAACACCCTACATTACATGAATCCCAACATAACCATCGGGACTGCGAGACGCGATGACATCGTCTTGCTGTTTGCTCAGTCGATTGTATCACGATAAGTATGGGGCTTGCGACAATTTTTTGGTAAGTATGACCCCAAATCACATGTTTGTGCATGTTAACTGTCTGCTTTTGAAACGCTTTTGAAAGCGTTTCTGAGGAATCAGTTATGTTAGTCAAGCTCCGCTGACTTTTCCAAACGCTACCCAAGAGGAGTTCAGCTGCGTTTGCTTGTACCTCTTTTGCGTCTGGATTCTGGAAATGTTGTTTTCATATTTGATTTATCTCTTCCCTAGCGCTGTTTCGCGTCCAATTCAAAACGTGATCCCTCAGTATTGAAATGATGTCATGTATTTTAGTCGAGTTGAAGTCAACCCTTGGTGATGTGCTCGTGAACGTCTGACCATTATCTGAACTTGTCTAGCTGAACACATACTAATAATCTATCTTCGACTAGCATCAGCGAAATCCGATACAAAAATCAGTTACAAAACGTCGTTATGACATGCCGTACAGCAGTTAGAATGACGTTCATGGAAATGGATTGTTTCTTGTTGTGAAATATGCGCCAGTAGTGGAAGAATTTCGGCGCCGTCGATTAGGCTGCGTTTTCTTAACGTAAAACCATCTGATTAGCTAATGATTGCAGTAAGTGGTAGAAGTAGTACAATATCATTATTTNTCCCAGCTTCTTCGGCCTGCTGCACGATACAGAAACGCAACGCCGAAAATGATGGTGTTTGTGGAAGATTTGCAGTTGCATTTNANTGTAACAAAGTTTTTTTTTTCGATCACAGTCGGGCCATTCTTCAAAATCCTGACGTCGTTCAGTCTTCATCTGTCGCTGAAATCTTCACCAACGATTTTTGGGGCACGCCACTGAATCACTCGGGCAGTCATCGTTCTTACCGGCCGATCACAGTCCTGTCTTTCAGGTAAAGGCTTGTAGAACCTCACCGTACACGGAAATACTCCTTCCGTTGTTTCCCGATGTCTAGTATAAAATAGCTGTACATATAGCAGGATGTATGGATGGAAAATGGGTTTTCTTGTTTTTGTAATTGTTTTTAAAAACTTGTTTTATGCCTTGATGAAAAGTTGCTTTTGTGTCGGAAAAACGCAGATTTGCGTTTTTTTTAGATACAAGCTACGATGAAAATTTCAGTTTTCCGTGCTTGGACAATCTCAAAATATGTTTTCAGGCTCAACCATCACTTGTTTGGACTGCACCCAGCTTCGTACCACGTGGTCAACGTCATTTTTCACGCCTTAGTGACTTTTCTTCTTTGCTTTGCAACATCTTATCTGCTTCAGTTCACGAAACGCAAATCTTTCTGTGTTGGTGAGCGCTTATCTTACTCGTCTTTTTTAAAATTGTCGCTGGCTTACCATTCGCGTCCGTTAAGTGTGTCAAATTGACATATAAGGAGCTGCTCAGCTAAGAACTGACATCAAAAACTCATGCATTGCGCATCGACATCGTTGGCACGCTGTTTTTTTCAGGTATTCTCTTTGCCGTACATCCAATTCATACTGAAGCTGTGGCAGGAATAGTCGGTAGAGCTGATATATTGGCAACACTATTTTTCTTAAGCAGTAAGTTGGTTTGAGTGGCTGTGTGTGCTTTCGTAAAGAACCTGTTTGGCTCCGCAATTCTGATAGAATGAAATTTGGACCTATAGCACAAATAAAAACCTTTCCAGCAGCTATACTGAGTGCAACAGAAGACAGAGAAGCGTATTACTGTCGTCTTGCAGTTTGTTATTTTTTTCGCAATCTCATTAGTCGAGCATTGCATCGTTTAGGGTTGTTTTTCTTTAACTTAATAAAGTCAATAGGAGAAAAGTCACACTGCTCGCTGCTAAACCAAGATGCTTAGCTCTTGTCGTTTGTTCCAGTCAAACACTTCCCATGTCGTTTACAGCTTTATTAACTTACGCTCGCGCGTGCGATCACATCGATCGACGAGCAGCTGACCGGCGGAGACGAAGCGAAAATCCGCTGCTTCTGGTCGCCGACAAGATTCAAACCTTGTCCTACCGCGCTAACGACCGGAAGTCCAAGCGGAAGCGTAAGTCCCGCTGCGGCGGCAAGAACTCGAATCGAACGGTGTCGAACACGAACCCGTCGTGGGAACGCGGCGCTAAGCGGAATCGAAAGTTGGTTTTGCCGAAGTGCGACGGCTTCGCTGATCGATCGGGCGACTCGGACGATTCCCACACCACCGCCGACACTGTGGACAGCGTAAGCAGCGCTGCGTCAGTCGCCGACGACTCGACAACGACCGGTGGGAATGCGACGACGTCGGGCGTGGAAAAGATGAGCGGCCTCGACAGTCGCACTGACAAAACGGAATCGAAACCTGTCTTTCAAACTGTCGAACATTCGGCACACGCTTCACCAGAGCAACTTTCGTGGCCGGCAGAAACTGCAAACCTGGGAAGCAGGAACGATCGCACGTGGATGGAACTTTCGCTTATCGGTCTGTCGTTTTCATCGGCTACTGCATCAGTTTTGTGCAAAGAACAAGGCTACTGCGCTCTCCCAATCTGTATCATCTACGATGTATGCATACGCAACGGTTTGGGACTGAGAGGCATCAGATCGTTGTTGCTCGGAAAGGTGAGAGATTTGTATTGTTTGAGCGTGTAAGTACTCTTTCCTGCCTTTGAAGGGGCCCCCGACAGCAACTGCACTGTGTAAGTACTCCGCTTTCAAAGGGACCCCATTATAGCAACTGCAATGTGTAAGTACTCTGTATTTGAAGGGACCCCAACAGCAACTGTATTGTGTAAGTACTCTGCTTTCAAAGGGACCCCAGTATAGCAGTTGAAATGTGTAAGTAGCCTATTCTGCGATTAAATGGGCCCACCATAGCAACTGTAATGTGTAAGTGCTCTGCTTTCAAAGGGGCCTCCAACAGCAACTGTAAAACTAGAGAAGTGGGGGGCGATCCCAGCTTGCTATCGCTTTACTTTTGTGTTGCTAGCTTTATCTTCCCAGCTATCAGTGTTTTTAAAGTTGTGTATCATAAATACCCTTTTGCATTTTCTGTTATGTCAGTCATGCCTGTAGTATCAGGAACGTATCCTCGAGTGACCCGCACATTCACTTCCTTGACTTGATCAAAAGATCTTATCAGGGATGACTGAATGTGATGACGTCATCACAGGGACCCTCTTTTCAGCCTTGCCTCGCCTCCCCCAACCCTAAGTCCACCACTGACGCCAGTGCACCCTTGTGAGCATCTTGAACTCCAATAGATAGTTCGTTGAACAAGCTTTTGTGTTGCGAAAGTCGGTGAAGATCTCATAATGTCAGTTTGAATAACTTCCCGAAGAGGAGAGAAGCGAACAGCTGTACAATGTGAGCTGGCAAATCCGTAAATTGTGAAATAGGGAGCGGTATGTTTCATGTCACGAAACGAAAAGATCTCGCTACTGGATACTGTGTCGCGAAATCCTGCCTTGTGAGATTTATGTCAGTTTTATGACTTCCCACGTAGCCCTAAAAGGGCCTGCGGTGCCTTCACAATTGGGGCGCTATCTGTATTTTGAACTTCTCCCTCGCGCTCCCTGCTGCGTAATCGTTCGAGTTTATAATCTTCTCGGTGTTACGCAAATTTCCGCAGAGCTCGTAGCAAGGCAGTGTCATTTTCAATCTCCATCCGACCGAAAACTCCATCCATCCCAGAGCTTTATCGTGACATTGCGTCCGCGATTAACTTCTCTCTAAGTCGCTGAAGCTAATATGACAGCGCAGCGGGGGCTGATTTTGTAAATAGAGCTGATAATTCCCCTCTCTGTGCCGAACAAGACACACTGCGCTAGCCTGTTCATCAAGGTTATGATCTACTTCTAACGTCTTAGTACAAACAATACTTTGCAGTAAAAAGACTTGAAGTCACGGCACGGTTCAGTAATCCGCGTTAACTGCCTTTGATTTGCCGAGCCGGCTGTCCTGCAAGTCCGTTATTATCGATCGTCATTAGCTTGATTTTGCTCGTCATGACCAGCACGTCGATATTGTTTGCTTAACCAACCGTATGCAGATGCTCAATGCAAAACTGCTGCCAAACATTTCGGGCCAACTGATGTTTTTCCGGAAGGTTTAGTCAGTACTGTCGAAACCTCTATTTTGTTAGTAGTTTTGAAAAAGCTATCTATATTCTTTTAGTGTTTGACCGTAGTGTATTATCGCAGAACATAGCCCTGTTTTTCTTCAAAAAACACCAGCTAGGTTGTGTTAAAATTCTCTTTAAATGCCTTGTCCTTGCGTAATTGGCTAAGATGGACATCGATAGCATATTCGGAAGACACCAATGTTTTGGATTGGTGTGGCGTGCGGTGATGCTTTGTTCGTCCACTTTAGTACTTGTTCGACGTGATTTGATGCCATGGAAAAGACTGTGTGAATTTTCCAACTCTTCTGACAGTGCTAGTTGAAATTCTGTTTATTCTTTTATATTAGAAAAGCGCAGCTTGTGTAGAGCTTTCAGTGCTTACAACATTTACGCTCACATTTCATGGCAGCAACAAAAGTAAACGGTTGAAGTGCCGTGACTGCATTGCGTAGCCAGCAAACAGCCATTCATCCAAGCGCCGGCGTATTGATTTGCGCTTCCGTGCTCACCAGCATTAACATAATTGTCAGAAAACCGATTACGATCAGGACGTTTACGAAATTTCATAGCGGCTCGTGCGGTTGATGCTGGGTACAAGGGTTGTCGATTTGATTCAGACCGGTCTTCTTTGTATCACTTGGGTCAGCTATTTTTAAACATCTTGTCACGTAAGACTGGAACTTCGAGAAGATTGCAAGGATTTACCGTCATTCTTTTTTGGTTGATTAGAAAAAACTGCTTACCGGCGTTCTTGTGGAAAAATGCTTTTGCTATTATTCTTTCTAACTGTTTCCTAGTCATTGTTACACTTTGAATTGCTGCGGAACCGCATATTTCTAGTAATTCTATATTTATTCTCTTTGCAGCTTTGGGGAATTTTGCTGTTTAAAAGCGTGCCCTCTTTCAATTCTTTTACCAGCACTGATGCCTTTTCATACTTAGCAAAAGCGTTTTATGTATTATTTTATAACAAGGATTTTCGGTAGGTCTTCTGAAAAAGCACCAGACAGTTTTTATTGCTGTAACGTCGATCTCATTGCTGAATTCCTTCTCGCCGCAAATCAATTTCGTCTTTCGACTGGCGTTTCCATGTGGCTTAATTGCAGTCGTGAACCGTAAAATAGTTTTTGAAGTGCCTACCTGAACAAAGTGCTCTTCCGTTCTGCGTCTGCGAGCGATGAAACTTGACGCGACTGAATTAAAGTCGGCCAATCGGTCGTCATCCCTAACCGGCGACCAAACGTTTGGACAGCGCATGTTTTTTGTTTGCAGAATAGACTTTGCGCTAAGTGGGTCGGATCTGATCGAGTTTGACGCCCCGTCTGTGTCTGGCCCCTGTCAAAAACATCAAATTTCATGCACAGTGGCTGTTTGGTCCGATTTATATGAGCGCGCATGCGCAAAAAAAGACAATTTGTCGAAGTTTTGCAGACTACTCATCATAGCGCGATTAGCATTCTCTGTATGAGGCATAACTTCGCGCAGATAAATGTCTGAGAGCCGCTTGACGGTGATGTTGTTATTTGTTGGTTGAACGGTAATTTTTTGCGAGCGCGGCTGCCCGACCTCAAATACGCTCTTACCGAGTTTACTTATCCAATCATGAAGAGAGCAATCAAAATCCGTTTGATTGTCGGCCACCGATGACGTTTTTTTATGTTAATTTGTTTCGCAAGTCGTTGTCTGTCATTCGATGCTAATATATTTTACAGATATTTCAAATTTAAGTTTGGCATGAATAGCAGCAACGTTTCTGAATGCGTGGCCCCTTTCACCGCGCGCTTCTTTTGCATCGCTTTCACGAGATCGAAAAAAAGGCGATCTGCTGTGTTTTTTAACTCAACATCACCTTGCGGTATTGAAGGTTTGGAGTTCGACAAAAATATCCAGGATGTAAAATGTCTTAAATTCGTTGTTCGGTATTTTTTTGTATGACTCCTTGAACCTTTCGGTTGTCTGGCCAGTGCAAAGTGTGCCTTTGCTTGAGGTGTTGTTAAAGCTGGTCATTCGATACGAATCCTATTGTTTCGATATGCGGCGGAATGTCATGTTGACATTTGGTGCTTGTCTGCTCGGAAGATTCATCCGCTGACTGAATGAAGGCAAAAGTTTACAGAAGTTCCCGCAAGAATGAACGTTTTATTTGTTTCATTTTAGCGTTTGTTTTTTATTACTTTTCACTGTTTCTGTCCATGCCGGTTACCACGAAGGAAACTATGCCCCGCAAACTTTTATATCCTCCAAGAAAAGCTTTAAAAAGTCCATTTGATAAACAAAAGATGTCGTGTAGGTTTTGGGTGATACGCCATGCACGATATTTTTAAAGAAAGCGAGGCGCGTAGGTCGGATTCGATGAATAGCACGTAAATTGTATTTTCGCGTCCAGGAGAATGGGACAATTTTCTGCAGTACTTGAAATAAAGTTTTAAATTCAAAATTTTTTTCTGCGGGTGCTCTTGCGGTAAATTGTGCCATATCGTTGCGAAATCAACACGGCAGTTAAATTGCTTTAAGTTGCCATGATAATATAATTAAGGGCTCCAAAGCCACATATCGCGATGTGGATCTACCGTTCGGGTGGTAAAAAAAGGTGAAGGTGACCTGCTCTTATCGCAAAGGTTGCCGTTCAGTCGATGCACTTTTCCCTTTTTCTTTCCACAGGGTCGCAATCTAAGTCATGTGAGATGGCGAGTCTTCTCCACCATGGCCTTTGCCATTTTTATGGTGTCGGCTCGGCTCCTTCTCCCAATGCTTCTGTCCACCCGAGCTCGTTTCGCCCCGGATTTTTCTGCGTCGGACAACCCGGCGTCGTCGTGCTCGGACTCCGTCACTCGTTTTTTAACGTTCAACTATCTTCTGTTCTTCAACTTCTTCCTGTTTCTTTACCCTGCACGGCTGAGCTTCGATTGGAGCATGGACGCCATACCCTTGGTCGAAAGCGTTTGGGACATCCGGAATTTCGGAACGTTCGCTTTTTACGCCCTTCTGGCATTTCTTGCAAGATGCAGTTGGCGATGCTTTGTTTTGAATGACAAACGCCAGCTTTCTGCTTTCGGCCGCGAAGCGTTTGGCGAACGGGTCGTCGAAGGTGGACGACGACGTGGCAGTTCAAGTAGCTCGGAGAGCGATTCACTGACAAGCAACGCTTCCACTGCGAACAAATCTATCACCGACCTGCGATCTGGAAGAGAAATGGATCTCTGGGTGAAAGGTCAGATGGCGTCGAATGCGATCGCATTTTCGTAACAGTGAATTTACTAAACCTATAGTTTCTAGCAATCGCTAACGCTATCGTTAGGTTATTTGAATGTGTACTATATTCGTCAATTTACGTGAAACTTGGAACTTATGTTGACTCTAGAGTGCCCCGAGTTGAAAAGAGCTCGAACTCTTCTCCTCGGCACGGTTGTCGCCGCCCTGGCTTTCCTCCCTGCCAGCAACTTGTTCTTCTACGTCGGCTTCGTTGTCGCAGAACGGGTGCTCTATTTACCCAGCGCTGGCGCGTGCATCTGCGCTGTTGAAGTGCTCTCTTCGCTCCTGGATTCACGTTCCGACGACACGTCGAATCGCTGTCGCAAGCGACCAGCCAGTCATCACGCGAGGTGAGCATCGAGGTCGGTCTGCTCTTGTGGCTTTGTCGAAACTCCAAACGCCGAGGTCAGGGTGTGCCGGCGCGAGTGTTCAGAAGGCAGGAACGTAGCACCTCTGCTGGAGTTGGGCGACAAGCACACGCTACGCCAGTAGTATATTTCCGAAGTGTTTGTCGTCGAAACGACCTTGCTGGTCGAGATTGCGTGGCTACATCGGGTCCAACCGATTGTTTCTAACGTTTCTGGAAATCGTCAATCGCCATTCCGGTTAATTGGTCTTCACTGCTTTGCAGCAGGAGTTTCTATCCTGGGGTAGATTTCGCCACGGACGAGTAAATTTGCTGAATCGTGATTTTTGCAGATAATCATTAAAATGGAATTGCTGCATAGGATTATGACGCACCCTTTAAGTTTTCTTTAAGCGAATCCAAAACAGCGATCCGGCTCACGTCATTAGGTAGGTTTCCGAAAGCGATCCGTAAATGCAGCCGAGCAACGTGCATACGTCAAGCAGCGTGTTGCGCACCGCAATAATTTTATCAACCATTCTGTTTGAAGATAACGGATTGTACTGTACGTTGTTATATCTTTTCGTTTCAAACCACCGCGCACTTGCGCATTGCGATGAGAGGTTTCACTTTACTGTTTGATGGCGCACAACACCACTGATGTTGCCACTAAGAGTGCTTAGCCCTGGATAAAATTCCCCCAGGGGTTAAATCTCACCTAATGAGGGGTTCAATTTACTGAGTCATGATGAAAAGCAAAAGTATTTTTTTTCCAGGTATCTAAAACTGAAAGTGTGGCGCTGGAATGTAATCCAAATTTATGCTTCATGTTAACGTTTGGCCTTTTCCTCACTAAAGTAGTATCTATGGCTACTGGTTTTACTTCAACCGCGAGTGTATGCTGCATGAGAAATGCTCAAGACCTAACTCGGACATTGGTCATAGATGAGAGGGTAACTTCGTTGTGACTGTAACGCTGGATTGGCATCCGCATTGATACCTTTTTCCAAAACCTCTGTTTGGTCCTTAAAACTTATGATGTGCAGAAGTAAAAACAAAGTGAAAAAAACTTGGTGGTAAATTTTATTGTCGCTATTTGCCAAGGGGAGTAAACGTGAGAAAAAAGGTTACGACCCCCTGCTTCACAGGGAAACTTTGAGAAAGAACTGATGGTCACGTTTGTTTGCTGTATATTGAGTTCAGGACGTGATCGACTCCTTTTAGATGCTTGTTCCCAGTGCCGCGCACGAGCGTTAGAAATGTGGCGGCAAGTTCGTTAATTACGTCGTCGCAGAAAATAGCACGGTTCGTCGCTTCCGTTTCAATGCTGCGTAGATGTGGAATTGCCGCGCATGCGGAAGGAGCAGTTTCGGAGTCTTAGTTCAGAAGTGTTTTTCTTTGTTTCAAAACATCTGTGTTGCTTCGAAATTACAGCTAAGTCTGCATCTGAGTTGTATTAAACTGCGTTCGGCTAAAACAAACTTGTTAACGATTGTAGTCGTTACGATTGTAACGATAAACAAGTAAGTAATCGGCCCGTTTCACTGTAATAGCTAGCTTTTTGTTCAACGCCAACAGCATAGTGCTTCGCTTTCTGCCGCCTCGCAGTGCTTCACCCTGCTCTTTGCCGTTTCAGCTCCAAGACCATTTCTTTGTTTACATCGGCAATGTTCGTGCTCATTCTCTGTATGGCGACGAGAACATGGAACAGAAATAGGGACTGGGAAAGCGAGATGACGTTGTACAGGTGCGTCACGTCACCGTGCATTGCCGCTGTGCCACCCTGCTTGCTGTGGCCGTTACTACAGTGGAGCGGGAGTGTTGGTGTGTTTCCAGCTGTAGATCGCCGCACTTACGGCAGTGTAAACGATGTCTTGTTCCCAAAATGTCATTGGTTTTACGACAGCCATAGTTCACATGTTTATGCAGATCGGGTGTCGCGACCAATCCAGCCAAAGCTCTGGGCAACTTGGGCAACGTGTATCGCGCTCAAGGTAGACTACGCGACGCCGAAACAGCTTACCTGGAAGCGCTGAAACGTCGATCCAATATGGCCGACGTCCATTACAACTTGTAAGTATGAAGTTTTGTTTGCGTGGTTTGGAATGGTGCTATTTGTATTTCGTATACTAAACCGTTCGCGTCTTCAAGGTTTCTTTATGTTTTAATGTAAAAATATGGAATTTGAATGTAACTTTTTTGCGACACTTGACTGGTGAACAGTTGTTGGGGGGTTTTCCACTGTGCGCGGGCACTCTGCGACCTTGGCGCTTCGCTACTCATCTGAAATTGCGCGAAACGCGGCAAGCAGCATACTTGCAAACAAACAAAATGGCCACTGTGCACGAGACGCCACTGCTGGTTGTATCAGTTGCATCTGGGCACGTGGTGCAACGCTTGCATTTGCACAAGAAACGAGACGTGTGATTGCGGACCTCGGCAGCGCTGATGAAAATAGGAAACCTGTTGCTCACTGCGGTGGCGCACAAGTTTTTAAGTTTGCCGATCGCAACGCTGCAGTCAATTCGTTGGTGAACTACATCGTCTTCCACGATGGCGCGATTTGTTTGTTTAATTCATTAGAAAAGTTTAAAGGCGAGTTGCTTTGTGTTTGACCGCGAACCGGTCCTAGTTTCGGGATCGTGTGAATGCGCATCACGCAATCAAACCAGCTTTTGCAGAGCTGGCTGTTCGCTTCAACCCAAGTGCGCTTGCAAAAGAATTTAAGCAAACAAACTACAAATTATAACGGGGTAGATGCTATACCTCAACCGACTTTTCAAATATGTAAATGTTAAAAAGTTGTCGATCCCGTGATTGGGTTTGTCAAAACGTTCGCGTATGTTGCCAACAAGTGCCATTGAAAAGGACGGCTGCCCACACCTTTGCGTTTTTTTCGTTTTGCGGAAATATGCTGTTAGAAACACGGATAACAGTTCACCCAGGCCGGTTGTTTCAAAACAAGCTGTTGCCTTTGCTTTGATCACGCCAGACAGTTTTAACGTTTTTCTTCATCGGCCAGACCTTCTTGCGGAATCTACGAAAGTCCAGAAAAAGCTCCGCTTTCATTTAAGACGCAGCCGCGCCTGTTTTGCTGCCATGCGCCGTGAGAAAGTTTTTGATCGCGCGTTTCGCGTCGTTGTGCGATCCACGAGCAAGCATCACTTTCGCCAAGCCTCGAACAAAAGGCCCGAATGGTGTTCCCATCAATTGAGCGTGTCGCTTCCGTATATCTGGGCTCAAGGTCCTTTCGCTGTCGCCGGTTCGTGTCTAATTTTCGCCCAGCGTGCCCGGGTTGATTTTGCCGACGCATCTCACAGAAAGTAACAGCCATGACGACTGTAACAAAAGCGCTAATTTCGCGAAAACGAAGCTGTGCTGTAAAACCGAGCAATGACCGTGGCGTTGTGCAACGTACGAAGCGGCTCTTTAATGCCCTACCGGCCCGCTTCAAGATGGAAGGCTATCTGCTGCTTGGGCGCTTCATACTCGAAACAAGTATTAGACTGTCCCCGCGTCGTATTTCACAATAAACACCACACCTGGGCCTACTTTAAAAATCGGTATGTAAACACTGGTTGCGGCGGCTAGGGCAAGGCGTGGAAAGATTGCCCCGTAAGGGATTTGTTCAGCTTAATGGGTCTTTGTAGCTCAACGCACGGATTGCCTGAACGCGCGCGTGCACCGGTGCTCGCCGCAGAGGTTATGCGCGTGCGCGTACGTCGTCAACTCTACCTTTGCTGGATCCGCTTCTCGCTAAGACGTGCAGAAATTCTCATTTCAACGGTAAAATCCACGGTCTGCTTTTGAATCGACCATGCAGTTTGCGACATGTTGAAAGAAGCTGCCTTCGTATTTATCGCATTGCGGGATCGAGAATAAACTGGGTCTTAAACGCCTATGTGGTTACTTCTGCAAACTTGCAATTGCCTGGAACATTCTTAAATTAAGTCGTCATCTCCTTTTGAAAAGACAAGAAAGCAGTGTATTGTTTATGTGTGAAACATCGTTTCGTCAAAATGTTTGAAATAATTTGGTGTCACGCGGGCAAATTTGTTTTTTTTTGGGTATTACGAGCAGTACTTCTTGGCTACTTGAGTATACAGACCATAGTCTTGACTACCACTAACAACTTCCAGCAGTTAGGTCGGTTTTCCATAAAATCGAAAGTTGGTGATTTTTTTGCTCCTGGCATGTGGCGAACTTGCGTTTTTCTTTTGATCGTGTTCAACATGTTGATAGCATTTTTTGTAAGACGATCCAAGCGCATTTGTTCTAAAAATCCAAATGGACCTGATTTTTGTGGTCAAGTGGTTCGCTGTCAGGAACAATACAATTAACGCACCGAGCGGTAGCTGTTGGCGGGCGGGCTCGTCATCTTTTCTGACACCTTGTGGTAAATGTAAACAAGCAATAGGCGTCATAGAATGAGTAATAAAATGAGTAAGTTTTTGAAGTATCTGCTGCATATTTCGAAGAGTTGATGCGCAGTCATGCCTGCAAAAGGAGAAAAGCTACCAATCAGAAACACAGCAGTGCGTTCGAACTCCTTTATTTTCTTTGTTTTTTTCTGGCCGGATTGATGCACGATTGTGCAACTCTGGCGCAAAGTTATTGTCGGTCTGCTGCTGAGGTTCAGGTACACCTGTACGAGATTCGTTGTTTCGAGACGCAAAGACGAAGCTCTCGGCTTGGTCTTTGCATTTCGTGCGCTCGGTTTCAAGTTCAGCTCTTATTGTTTTTGTTTTCTAGTAGAAAAATTGTCGGCAAAAATAGTACCTGCGAAAAAAAACGTTTGAAACATGTATCTTTGTACATTACGTTGAAAAAGTCGAGCAGCATTGGCTTGGCTTACTTTGGACACCCTACTATTTAGTCCCATATCTTTGTCGTAACGTTCATATTAGATTGTACTATTCCGTGCGTTACTAAACGGGTGGTGGGTTACATTTTTCAGCGAATTTACTTGAAAATGGACGCCAAGGTGTGGGTAGCATGTTTCTGTTGCGAAAGTCAGTTTCCACGTAGATACCTGATTACTTCATCAATAAATACGCAGAAAACATTCCATCACAGGTTTTTCAAATGTGAGGGTGAGTTGCAAGTTTGCTGTGCTTGTTTGATGCGGGGCTTGCTGGAGCCAAGCCTATTTTAATCGTTTGTTTCCGGACCTAACGTCTTACACGGAACGAACTTTATAAAACGCAAATTGTGGACATGTCCCTTCAAAACAAGATTGTGCGTAATGCGTACAAGTTAGTCATTGGTCGCTTTTTGGCGAAATGAACAAATGTTATCGTAAAAAAAACAGTCTGAAAGCGGAGCCTCGCTGCATGAAAAGCGTCGACCGGCGTCTCGTTCGTAACCAACGCTACATAAAACCTGAGGCTTGTATAGTTGGGCTACCTTCAAATTCAAGAAAAACCCGACCTGCGTCGCGCCAAGCTAGTTAGTCATTGTTGCGCGTGTGGGAAACAAGGCAAACGTTGCCTCCTGGTTAACGAAACACTGTTCCGGCGGATTAAGCTGACACCACTTTATGTACAATGAAAACTTGGACCATCGATTGCCCAGGCCCCCGTGCATTGTGCCGTGTTGTTGTTGCTTCGACTTGACTACACACGGACTGTAGGCGGTATCGGATTCCGGCCATGTCAGAGATGTTCCCCTGTCATTCTTCAGAAGTGTAGCTGCTGAAGACTTGGAAAAATGTTGGCGCCACTTGCTAGTCTACAGAACTTGAGTTTAATGACTCTACTGACAGTTTAATCCATGGACGCTTTTTACCAATGTGTGGAAGGTTTGCACGAACTCCAACTTTTGTTCACATCTCTCAAAGCATGTCTTGATGGCTATAAAACGCCGACAGCAACTCTGGTACACAGCGACTCTTACAACATCAAAAGCAACGTATTATTGTGATAGATCAAAACTTCGTTATGTTACAGTCACGGGCGCAGTCAAGAATATTCGTGTGCCTCAATGCGACGTGGGACTTCCTACATCATTACGAGAAGCAATGTTGAAAACAAGCACGATCCACATTCTCCCGAAGCTGCGCTGCTTCATTACAGTTTGATTACGAACATTAAGAACTTGCGATTGCGTTCCTGTTTGCTGCAGCAGATTTTGAACTCCACGTATTTCCCAAGTAGAAAGGTGCTTGTTGTAAACTTTGAACAATTTTGTTTTTGTTCTGCGCAGAGGCCTCTTGTATCAAGATCAGAAGCGCTTCATTGAGGCCGAGTCCAGTTACTTGAAGGCCATACACTTCCGCCCGAAACTTGCTCTGGCTCATCTGAACCTGGGTGTTGTTCTCGCGGAGCAAGGAAGATTGGATGAAGCAAAGAAGGTGCACGCTCGCTCTTTCTCAAGCTTTAATTCTTTTAAGCAACGGTGAAAATGCCGTGGAATGTGTGCTGTTAAAAATGCATTCCTGTGCGCTCCAGGCAATCGGTTCGTTGCGAGATTTTACTTTGGCGTATTCTTGAAAAATCCCGCAACGCAGTTTGGCCAGTTCGGTGGTTCCAACTGTGCGGCAAAGCAAGCGCTTCACAGGATTGTGCGAGTGTGTTAAAGGTATTTGGCGAATCGGGGTTCGTTTTGCACAGCTGCAATATCAAATATCGCGCGTGTACTGGTGCGCTTTTCCAAGTTCGGCAGCGTGGTGTAAAAGTGTGTGCGTTGCTGAAAGTTTGCACAACCTGTATATGCTCAATTCCTTTTATTCTCATAAATACGTGCTATTGCCAGTGTAGTCAGCTCCGTCGACCACCGCACGCAGTTGTCGGTTTCGGTGCAGGTAGCTTTGCAAAGCAAGCGTAGCTGCACTTATTAAGAATTACATCGTTCACGTGGTACGCTGTGGGCCGTGACACACCGTGAATTGCGAGTTGTACCTGGGATCCATCTAGCGGCCGAAACTTTCCAGACACAGTAACCTTGGCGGATTGCGTTGGTTGTTCAAATATTGATGGAGCGTTTGCACAGTTGCGAAACATTAGCGCGTTTCCGGTTCTTACTGAATGAGTTGCTGCAGTTTCAAGATTGAAAGATAAACAGTGGGTTTTCTTAAAAAGTTTGGTATCAATTTGCAGTCTGGCACTTCGGTCGATTTTACTAAATGATCTCAAAGTTCACAGCATTTGTGCAAACTCAACACTTCGTTTCATGCTTCATGCATTTGTCTTTTTAGGCATGGAAATGTCATTCACTTCAACAAGAAAGGCACATTGTGTGTTAGCATATGCTCGAACACAGTCGAACAAGACTGTACAACGTTTGTAAATGAATTCCATGAGAATGGACCAGCTGCAGCACAGATTTGGTAATGGCACAAAATGTTCAGAGAGGAAAATTATTTAGCACTGAAGAACATGGGTGACCGCAAGTGTAGGCAGAGATAGTTAAGAAAGTTGGGGAAGCATTTGTGCGAAGCCCCAGAAAGTCGGCAGAATTAACCTTAAATACTCGTAAAATTGTCTACAAGACTCACATACCTTTGTATTCTTCAATCGATTCTTTACGAATAAATCTGTTCTACTGAACGTTAAGTCGGATTAATTTCATTTGCCTGAGTTATAGCTACTCCGGAAAATTTATCTCAATTGATAAATATTTTGAAGCAACGTATAAATTTTTTGAAATAGGAAGCTGATTTGTTGCGAATAACTGAATTGCAAAAAAAACGTCCACATTTAACCAACTTTTTTGCGTTTCAAAAGAGGTTTACATCAATCAGATTCATAATGTTAAGAAGCACAATGTCGTTAAAAGGAAGCGTTCATTAAATCGGTTGAATTTTATTCTGTCGCAATCTTTAAACCGTAGTTATTGCACTTGATTTTTCAATGTTTTTTTAACTTCTTATAGCAATAATGAAAAAAATAACCTGCCTCTAGGTGGCGGTAACGAGCGCAATCCAATAAATGTAAGTACAGTATTGTGCTTTCACGCTTTCTCTCTTGAACACAGGGTGTTTGGTCAGGAATAAGTTTTAGTCCCGGGAGTCTCACTACAGTTACTTGTTTATTGTCTTGCAATCAAGCTGGTTTTGCGGCTGTCAACGGGGGTAGGGTG
>JGI24158J21664_10000710_pt1 | contig 32916 bp, 22 predicted proteins | sample Ectturendosymbi3_FD_21664 | JGI IMG/M metagenome (IMG submission 21664)
TGAGTTCATTTTTGGAGATGATCGTTGTAAGAGAATTTTCTGCTTCTTCTACAGGTGTTCTTGATATTCTGTAACAAAAACTGGACCGCGGCAGTAAGTATACTACAAATACACACATTTTGTACTGTAGTAGTTTACTACAAATATACGCATATACACACACACGAGTATTTAACTGCGAATAAGCAGGCCAATTTGAACTTGGCACTTTGATCGAAAAATTTTTTTCGCTTGAAAAGATTTATGCCAAAAGAGAGAGTGACGCAAACGGCAATTTTAAACAATATTCCGGGACAAATATTTTCATAAAATGACGATATTTCAATGGTGCATAAAATGCTCTTTCACATGCTTCAAGAAAATATAACAAGACTTTTACCAATTATCCGGCAGACCACTTTCAACTTGGCGCTTCGATCGAAAATATTTTTCCCTGAAAAAGATTTATGCTAAAACAGAGAGTGACATAAACGGCAATTTTAAACAATATCCCGGGACACATATTTTCATAAGAGCATATTTCAATGTAGGATGATGTTCTCGTTCACATGCTTCAAGAAAATATAACAAGACTTTTACCAATCGTCCAGCAGACCACTTTGAACTCATTCCCAGTGTTGCCAGTGGCCTCAGTCATTTCAATATCAAAATTTTCAGGTTTCAACATCAACTTTCAGGTATCAACGTCTGAGTGATGCTTAGTTTTAATTGTAGTAACAGTCTGGAAAAGCAAGTATTGCTCTGCAATATTTGCCCTTCTACTGCAGACTGCTTCTACAATTTATTCGTGGTACCTTTCAACAAAAAGCACTTGTGTTTTTTATTTTAGCTGTTTGTGAGACATCTTACGCTCGAGGGATGAAGCAAATGCAACTTAGTACCGACCATCCCTGCACAATCAAACTGTCAGCATCCCAGTGCGGCGCCTTTCTTGACATAACGTGATCCGATATAATCGAAGCTAATGTTTGCAGACAGACAATGTACATTGTTGCATTACGAAACATGTAATGCCAAAGTGTCTGGCTCAGTTTGAAGGAATGCGTGACTCCTGCACTAGCACATGTACAAAGGTTTTCAGGTTTAACCAGAAATATATAAAAGTTCTGAAGTGCAGTACATAATTGCAGTGCCGCCCTATGGGTAAAATTCGGTGATACTGGGCGGCAACTTTTCACAACTGGGCAGCAGTTTTTCTGCCCAGTACATAGTTATTTTAGGTCATTATGGCCACAAGTGTCAAGCGGCTGCTATCTTTGGGTAAACCAGTGTTCGCTTTATACGTGTACAATGATTTCAAGCTCAACTAGGCTTTTTTAAGTTATTTCCACCGTGACTACGCTAAAAGCATTTCTCAAAAGGCCACTGCTTTGCACCAAGCCAGCTTCATACAAGTAACTCGTTGCCAAATGGGCTTCATCAATGATCCGGAACGTTATCCGTGCTGTGATTGGCTGAAAACCTCTTTTTGCACAAACAAGGTCACATTTTGTAAATATGCGCACCGGATAGAAGCAGATTCATCACCAGATCAACAGCATTGTGGATGGTTTTAAGTTTCAGAGTAGCATGCAATGATTTGGAAAATGATTTTATTGGAGACACCAGAGCTTGACTTTGGAGGTATTCATTGTGAATTTAGGGGTTCGCCTGCTTGCTTTCACTTCTGTTGAACAGTGTCGCAACTTCTTCCATAACCTGAACAAGTGGGATCGATGTTTTTTGTTCACATCAGCAGTTCAACGTCGAAATATGTGAAACAGCAACACTTGATTAAAATTATACCTTCATTAGTGGCATTAAATATAGGGACAATATATTTCAGGCTCAGTGTGAATCTATCATTCAACTATGAGATCGTTTTCCACGATAGTCAGCAGAGCTTCTTTAATGGGAGCTATGCCATAGCATATGTCTTTCATTCAGGTTTTGTTTTTGAATTGCCGCTTAAGCAATAATTAATGCTTTCCTTGTAATTGCACAAGCTTCATCTGGCAACATGATTGTACTGTAATTTAGCTACATTTAGACTCCTATCATGGGACTTGAGTTAATCACTTTCAAGTGAAAGAACTATTCTACTTCTAACCAATTCGCCAATACGTTGTAGACATTGTTTTTTTTTAAATTTTGGTGACGGCAGGCCTAAGCCTGAATTGTGCTTCTTGCCGGGGCGGTTGAGGTGAACGCGCTTTTATTTTTTTTCGATCTACAGGTATCAAAAACAGCGTCAAACACTGGTACGCAGCATGATTTAGGGTATATCTTTTAAATACTTTTTGTAGATATGAGATTGTTGGGACAACAACAGTGTTCTCAGTTATGTGTAGCTTGTGAAACAGGAGGCCTATTTTTGGGACCCGCTTCAAACTTTTTCTGATTCCCTGAAAGATCACATAGCTCGGTCAACTTGGCCCGCCAAAGGTAACCACTTTTGTGTGATATCTAACAACTGTCGCAGGCAGTCTTGGGTATTTAAACAATTGAGTCGTTTTGGCTCACCCAATGTGACTGCCCCCAAACGCCTGGTCTGGATCCGCCAATGATACTGAAAGAGCCATATCTTGCTTCACCAGCAAGACTTATGCTGACATACTTGGCGTGTTCAATCAGTTGGGCAAGAGACTACATTGCAGTACTGAGATTACGCCCTAGACAGACTTGGAGTCATGGCACAGAAGGCTGAAAAGATGCTTGCGAAGATACTAAATGAATGATTGTGCAATATGCATATTTTCCAAGAGTCTGAATCCTCGAAATCAAGAAAAGCGTTTCGGATATCCTTATCCGTATCCCGTTTGTTAGCAGTTGTTCGATATTCGTATCCTGTTGCAAACTCACTTATTCTGACGGATATCCAACCGGCAAACCGGATAGTGATATCTCTGCCAGGCCCGTAACCAGCTTGGGTCACCAGGGAGGAGTTTACTGAGATGGGCACACATTTTTTAAACTATGTCCAATAATTTTAAACTATGCCCAACACATTTTTCAGGGGGATTGAAAAATTTTGCAGGGGGCTAAGCCCCCTTGGTTACGGGTCTGATCTCTGCTGTCGGTGGCCTCATGGGTTTGGTTAAGGGGTCGGTTGCACAATCACTCTATCTCATGTCAAAGGGAGATTTTATTGAACATGTGATGCGTTGAACTTATAGTCACTAAAAACCTTTCCGAACAAGTACAGTTTTATACGTTTCTGACGCAAACCACATACATTTTTGTCGAAAACAGGACCTTGCCAGTAATAAACGCTACCTGAAACTTTAAACTGCGTTAACGGAGTGAAAGCAAATGAAATGGAGGCAACGCGGAACCTAAACACCGTAAGTTTTCAAACAGTTTTGAACTTGGTATCAACCTGGGAGGAGGAACTGCGCAAATTTTACGGAAATTCATTGGGAAAGGTAAATTCCAAAAAATAATTAACATTTTTACTTGTTCGAAAGGTTATCCAAAGCATTGTCTTGATTGAACTGCGGCCGAACGCTACACGTTTTCGTTAGTAATCACTAACCCCGATTATCTCAAATCAACTGCCACGATAGATTGCAATGGACGTAAACGAATTTTTTCCTAAGCAAAACGAGATAACATAAACTCTGAATATGAAATACAAACTACGTCTAAACATATTTACAACTAACGCGATTTGGCTGTATTGCTCCTTTGCGCTCATTGGAAGCAAACAGAAACAGGAAAACACTTCGCTAGAAAAAAATCATTTGCAGTGCAACGATTTGCAACATCTACAGAAACAAAACATTGATCTCGTTTCAAATAAGCGCACACGGTGCAGAACTGGGCGGAATGAATTTCATAGAACAGGAACAATTATGAAACAAGTTTGCAGCGGAAATTAATAATGTCAGAACTGTAATAACGCATGGATACAGCAATAGCTGCGTTATCGCACAAAACTATGTTAAATATTTCAAGAGGTAAATCTGACAAAAAGAAATTTCAGATTTCATCAACGTTGAATTAACTTAGGTGCCCTAAAATTGAAGATGTACGCCTGTGCCCGTCGGCAAGGAAAATGTCGCGAAAGCAAAACTTCATTTCACGGGAACATCGGTAAAAGTATTTGAACATGATGGTGCGCGCTGCAAATACATTTATTCAGGGCGGAGCTATGAAATGTCTTTGTGCTGGCGAAGGTTTTCACGCCACTTCCTTCTCACTGCAGTTTCCTTTTTTGCTGCTGCAGTTATTGCTACCTCAATAACTGCGCGCATTTCAACCTGAAAACCAGGTTTTAGGAAAGATTCTTTTTCGGCAAATGAACTTAAATTCATAATTCTATGTCTTATGAAATATCATATAACTATCCATTCATCAATCGAGTGGTGGACTGTTTAATTGGAAAACACAGACGACCAGGGAATAGGGATTGCAGATGCAACAGCAACTTTGTGCCGCAAAATATTTTCAGATAAGTAACGTCAAGTTACCGCCTTGTGATATAGCTTTCGAAGATGTTGAACTGTAATCACAAAATGTTTAATGCGTTTCATTGCATATGCTTGTGCGAAGTACTGTAGTAGGCACGCACAATGTTTTTCTTTAATAGTTTTTTCAGTGTAACGCTGCTGTCAAAACGGTACCAATGCAACGTTTCCACCTAAGCTCACAAATACACCTGGGGGAAGGAAGGTAACAGATCTAGAGCAGGCAACATAGAAGATACGATAAACCTTCTAGATGAAAACAACAGCGCTAAGAACGCAAAGGGGCAGAGAATTATGAAGTGCCGGGATTAATCTAGTGACATCTCTCGAAGGGATTTAAGATCACGAAGAAACTAAAGTCTCTGTACTAATGTACCCTTCTGTAGTATATGACCATGAAAATGTAATTCGAATGCAAAATACAAAACATCAGTAATCCAGGTAGCTGATAACATCACACAATCAATTGCAAGTATGAACACTGAAGGAAAGTGTTGCATGTCAGCTAAGCGTCGGCGTCTTCGTCGGAGTTCAATCGACCATGCATGAAGTTCACAGACGGGGGAGACGGTTTGTCTTTGCCAGTCACAATTTTCATGATGCCAATGACAGGCGCTTCGATCAGCAAGTGAACAACGAAAGCACACAGATTGGCAAGTACCAGCGAACCTGTATAAAAAAAGATAAAAACTACAGTATAACGCATAATTTATGCAGATTTAGGAACTCCTCAGCTTCAACATCCACAAAAACAAGAGTATTGGCCTTACTAGAAAATTTATGATCGGTGCCTCGCTTAAACCGATGCTGTATATTATTTATTGTTCACTTTATAAATTGTGCAATTAATAGTTACGCACAAGATTTGTGGTGCTGCAGTTCAAATATTAGTGCGTCTTATGCCCACATATTCAAGGATATTGGTTAAGAACCCTTCCTTCCATACTTGGCAATATGTGGTTAATGAAACAGGTTCGAACACGGAACAAACCTTCGTTACCACCTTATTCAAACGTATAATTGCAAGCTGGCAGCAAAGCGTTTCTTCCTGCAAGCGATTTGAGAGAAGTTACGAGCTACTTGTAACATAATCTTTGTGAAGTAAAAAGCTTCGCAGACCATCCAGTGACAATTATCCAGCAAACCACCACACAGTTGGAAAAGTGGAGGCTTCAGCATGAACTGCGCAAAACCACGCGCTTTCACCCACTCAACTTTGAGGTAATGATTAAGCGATGAATGTACACATTAAGCGAGAGAACGCACTATGTGTTCAAACATACAAAATAAAATCTGGTCTCGAGTAGGCAGATCCCAGGGGCAAAAAAGCTTTAACAAGCATGGCAAATAAGCGTCAATGAGCCAGTGGACTCTTGGCACATTGCTATGGTCAATCGATACTTCAGGTTAGAATTCTCACTTAAGAAAAGCATCATCATCGCTTGGATGCTGTAATGAACGAGGACTTCCTGCGTTCCGAAAAGCCACCAGATAACCATGGGATGTATCAGATAGGAACAGTAAGTAAGTCGGCTCAGCGGTATAAAGCCCTTCCAACTCAGAAATTTGTTCACAGGACCTGCAAACACAAAGAAAATAGTTTGTTTCTAAACAACACCCAGTCGACTGCAAGATCTGCAGTGCAAAGCCATTGGAGTCCTTCATTGGTGAACGAAACATCATTCAAGCAATATTTTTTTCACCAACAATAAGAAGCAAAACACGAAGGCGCTGGATCATTTGCTACTTCAGCAAACTCGTTGCACCACTATTACCGAACTGCCGTGAAAAATATTCAAATGACACAAATGCCGTGGGAATTACTTATGCGCAGCACGTCTCTAATCTGACATACTTTGTCACGTTGTCTCCTATCAAAGCAACTGACTAGCGAGTCGCTCCAATCTTATGACCGACTTTGGCAAACACATACGAGTTGGTATTGAAGCAGCAATTCACCTTCAGCTAATGACAAGCTGCTCTGATCTAGGAGAGTCATGGAACAAGAAACTAAGTATAGGCCCTATTGAGAAAATAATTTTCCTCTCTCTGGCAAGTAAATTTGATAAGATTTGGTAAGCAGCAAGTTAATAGATCGAAATTGGAAATCAACAGGTTTAGCATCGGTCTATCTTACACTAGAATCTTTACATTTTCCTATTATAACAGATCGAACTTTTTATTGGACCTTGGAGGATTTACGGCATTACGTAATGATAGACTGCGCTATCACAGTTTTCCCCCACCGATCCTACCTGATTATTTTGTATGAACAGGAAGTTTTTTAGCTGTGAAATGGTGCAAAAGTCGCAAAAACGGCATTTCTATTGCATAAAACGCTACGCGATGAAATAGTACTTTCCTGCTTGAGGCTTGCAACCAAGGAAAGTTGTGTTTGGCACACAAAAGCTGTGGAACGCCAGGGAGAGGTTTTGTTTTGGTCCTGACAAATTGTAATTCATGCACAAACAATTTATTGAATACACTTACATTTTTGAAGTAACTGCCTCCACGTAGGCTATACGTGATAAGCTGAGCATTTTTTGTCAGTAAGATGATGGGAGTGATCTTCATGTGGGAAGCTAAAAGTCCTTATTCTTTAAAATGCGCTGCTCAAGTCATGATTTTTTGCATATATTAACAAAAAACAAAGAACAGAAGTGACCCAACATGGGTAGCTGCGTTGTAACCAGTTAGACATTGACATTGTGAGCATTCAAGATCAAAAGACACCTCGAATCAGCCAAAAGTTATAGGCCGATGTCTGCATGTAAATAAGCAAGAAACATGCAAAACCTTTGGTCAATGCCATGGCCTCCAAACCCAGCACTGCTGTCAACAAAAAGACTTAGTCAAGAGGATCACAAACTGTCTCGCTGAGGCGATTTACTTAGGCACGGCACAGCGCACGATACCGGGTATGTAGCAGGTTTCATACTCTGAGGTACATATTTCATCACAGGGACATTGCGGTTTTATTACGGCAGTCACCATGAAAAGTAAAAATATCAACAACAACCTTTGCTAGTGAACAGAAACCTCCGCATAGAAATTAATGTAGAAGCCCGTTTTGCAAACAATATGTTAATGGAATTTAACTTCTCTCCCCGCTTTGGATTCTGGAAACATGTTCGTACATACGGTAAAATCCATGTTTTCGGCAATGGAGCGAACATTCGCTAAAAATCTACCTTGCTTTATGTACAGTGGTTTTATGAGCATCAGTTGCATGGGCCATAGGGGTATGTGATCCTCAATCATTTGTGAGAAGCAGTTTTGAAGTTATGTTTAAGAACAAGCGCACTCAAACAATACATCAGATTTAAAATTCGTAGTCATAATACTGTGGAGTGTTTCAACAGCACTGGATGCAAAGCAATAACCCATGGACCAGAAGATGTTTATTGACTTCAAACAATTTATAACACACCACTTACAATTTAGTTGAAACGTTGGCTTTAAACAACACGTACTCTGCAACAGTGGCGCTACTGTTTAATATAAAAGGATGAAAGTATCTGTTTATGACTAAAAATCACGTAAAAACGCAAAGGTTTTACAACCATTACGTAATGAAGCTCTTATTTTCAGCCGGACGATGTCAAATTATCAGGTATATTATCATACTGTCCACAGGGTGGCCACCAGTATAGATTTCAGCTGTTGTTAAAAGTAACCTGAAACGTCATGTCTTTTTCAGAAACATTTTGCACACCACTTGCTCTCACTTTTTCTTCCGAAACAACACGTATACTAAGTCGTGAAGTAAGATCGACTCTTTAATGATAACTATCGAGGGTTTGAAAAATGCTAACGAAGAGTGGAAATAACATCAGCAACGTTGCTGCACACTGCGCTTGCAATTCATTAGGCGCTAAAAAGGTTCGACTACACAAGAAAATGACACCATGACAAACCTCCGTATCCACTGACGCAGGCCACAGTAACCCATGCCAGTCCCACACACCACATCGGTCGTGATAATGCATTGTAAAATGCTGCTGTGTTCACGTTAAGGACCTCTCCTTGGTTGACTGCCGGATAGAGACCGTATATGATGGAGCAATTGATTCCAGCTGCAACCAGCCAACCGACGATCGCAGCAAACTGATGAAAAAAAGAATGTCAATACTTAACACGAACAGACGTTGGGCGTGGACAATCAAGTCCTGGGCGGAACAGTTGTAAGCTGACCAATTTTGCCATCTCAGCGATGCATCATCACTTGAAAAGTAAGAACGGAATATACTGGATTTAAAAGGTTTGCAGAATGACATTCTCGAATAACAGAAGTGCAGTGGCAAAAGCTATATTTTAGAACACGCTCAGAGTTACGTTTAACCAAGGCAACACAACCACCGCGACATCTTAGTGTTGACTTTAAAAGCTATATCCCTCAGGAAAATGTTTTCATGCCCACGTTTATTGATTAGAATTGCCGTTTGACTTTCGTGTTTACATGTCGTAACGTGGAACCTGAAATCATGATTGATTGTGCGTCGCAACTGTTTGCAATGTTTGATTACTGCGGTTACATAACACTCTGTAAGATGGTCCGCTTCCAAGGAACATTTTCTATGGGCAACTGCCCTCTGCTCCCCGACCTGTCGGTCGCTCCAAACTCCGCTGCAAGGATGTCTTGAAAAGGTATTTGAAGGAACTTCACATAAACACGAAAAACTGGGAACAACTGACACTGGAGCGTGCTTCCTTCCTGGCACTCTCTTCTACCAGACAGACGAACGTATTCGATTCAAACGTACATCACAGACTGCAATCGCCGCCGAACTGATCGTCGGACACAACGGGAAAGGCCATAGAACACTGGTTCTTAACCGGGATGGGGGGGGCGTCAATAGATTTCAAGGGGGGTGGCCCCAATGCGATCAGAAACATGGAAAATTTGATCAATAAAATTACCAAGAAATACGTTTGCTTATAATTTGTTTATTGTCAGGGTGGCTTGAAACAAAGGACAATTACTTAAATGGGGCTCGGTAGAGAAAAGGATAAGAACCACTGCCATAGAGTCTAATGTGGATTTTGATTTTAAGAAGCAAAATATGCGTTTTGCTATCCTTAGTTCAGAGAAATACCTCTTCTGGTGGCAAAACGACGTATAGCGGGTATTGACATAATGCCCTTAATAAAGCGTTGTTAGGGGAAACTGTTGCGTTTAGGGAATTGTTCATCACGCAAACAACGAGATGCCTCTGGTCTAGAACCGATTTCAATGATTTTCTAGAAGAGCACTAGAGTTTGTTCGTTCACTGCAGCTGATGACGCAAACGCTGGTTGTTTGGTACGGTTGTCCGGCTCTAAATCGCAACGATAATCTTTGTGCAACCAATCTCAACCCCGATTGAGCAAACCCAGTTGGCTCCACACAAAAAACGTTAATAAGTTTGTAGACTTTTAACCCTCAAGAGAGTTACACACAACTGGATAGTACGAAAGAGTTTGTGAGAAGCTATCATAAACTGAGTTTTCCATTCAGCGCGCTACAATTGCGTGACCTGAATCTGCAGAAGCCTTCTTGATAGATAACTTGAAAATTTTTGAAACGGTTATTCTATACTTTTCGTGTTTCAGACAGTTGCATTTGTCGCTTGACTGTGATTTATGAACCATACTGACGAGCTGCAGGCAAAAATTGCAAGTAAGCATTGAACGTCAGTAACTTAATTACATGCTGAGACAAAGAGGAGTGTCTGACTATAAGAAGTGATCGATGGTTTATAAACAACTTTAGATCGATGCTAAAAAAAGCTGAGTAGAACTGATCCACAAGAAATTAATTAAATTGCGCTTATTATTTCCAGACACACAAGACAAAAAACAGACGAAAATGTCTTGACTCTCAAATAATTTCGCTACCCAACAGCTAAGCGAACATGGCTTGTGACAAGACGAGAAGTTGTGAATTCGCAATAACAGAAACGTTTTTTTTATCGAAACTAACAAACCGCTCTTCTCAAAAATTTCAGTCGAGCACAAAAGCTTGACAATGCAAACATGTCTGTCATGTGGCGCAGTGGCAAGGCATAAAAGTAGCAAGTGCTTTTAAGTAAAATAACATAGAGGACTATAACACAGAGGGGCGACAGGGGGATGCAAAGTTTGGAATTCACAATAACATAAAAGTGTACAATGGAAAAAAAGAAATAGAAGAATTTTCATTGGAAATTTCACTTCTGTTGTCGCTCATTATGAGTGAATTGCATGTCTTCAGTGTCAGAGGCTTTTTGAAAACACTTTTCTTTTTTAGATCGTAACAAACATGGCAAACTGCTCTCTTAATTGATGAAGCCGACCGCAAAGTTTCGACATTGCAATCACATCTGCTATGCGTTGCAGTAACATGATCACAAAACCATACAGAAACCAGTGCTTTAGGTAAAATAACATAAACAACACAAAAAAACACCCAACCTTGTTCATCCTGAGCTGATTGTTTGTTTTGTGCAAAATGTAGCCTGTCAACGCACCAACCAAGTAAGCACCGATTCTGCACCAAGGCTTTGCATACAAGTCGGTAATATACGGTCCGTACTGGGGTGGCGCCGTACCATTTGCAGCATGCAACACACCAGCTTGAGAGGGAGAAGTGATGCCACTGAAAATAACGGAAAACAAAAATAGTTATGAGACTGAAAAGACAAGAATTGTCTCCACACTGATAGCTCGTATCTCGAGCAACTATACCGAAAATAACACACTGCTGCACAAAACAAAACCAACAAATGCACAGCATCCATGTTGTCACTAATGATAGTGACCGTACTGGTGAGGAAAATACTGGAAACGCGACTATGCAAATTGGTGTGAGTATATGCTTTTCACTATATCATTCCAGATGAGAGGAATACCCAGCGTTACACATTCTAGCACTGCACAACCGACAGCGCAGGCCACTCAAGACAGTGAAGTTTCAAAACGTTCTGGAAATTACGCTAGTGGTCAGTTGTCGTTACCCCGGTCTGATTAAATGAGATATGTAATTGCATTTTTAACAACAGCGCAGAAAAAAAAGTTAGGTATCTCACTTGCACAAATACCCAAGTCCTATCGCTTGGGGTTGCTGTTCGGTGATGGACGAAAATACTCCAGTTATCAGAATACTGACAAAAGTCACAAGGGACGTGAACGATATTCCGATGATGGGGTACCTGGAAAGAACCAGACATGAATAAAAACTGTTTAAAATGATTTCACACAAACCTAAGCTGAGCGTTGTCCTTTGGATTTTAATATATACGGGCACATCAAATAAATCGAAGACCCTATTCACGTAACAACAGCCCATATAATGTGAATAACGTGGGCGTTACGCAACACGATATGGACCAAAGATACCTTGGTTTAGCGACATCGATTGCTCTTATTGTGCCGAAAAGTGCCAAAGCACGATCAGTGAGAATTTACTGAACACAACGTCTGATGACCACTGCACATGCATTCGAGTAGATTCTCTACCTTTTGTGCGCTGCGCAACGATAAGCACCAGTACCGCAGTCCCGGCGGTTGATCAACGCTGCAAGCATAGCTGCAAGGCTATGTCAGGCACATAAATCTTTAAAGATATGCTGCAGGATGAAATCACACTTCTTCCTTCACAACCCTGTTTCATTTTTTTGTAATTTGGTATAGAGTATATCTTGTTTCTGAGCTACCATTCACCTTTCCAATTATTCATCCTATCTGCACATACGAATTCCTTTTGTCGTACTCGCATGTGCTTTTGTTACAAACTTTGGTCTGAAATTCAAATTAATTCATTTTGTCACTTCATGCGCGCTCTTCATAAGAAACATTTTCAATTTATTGCTGATCCATGCCACAACAACAGGGCTGGGTGAGTTAGTAGATGGCCCATTAGTCTTTCATCAACAGTTTTGGTATCAAATACGTAGTTCACCCTAAGTTACAGAATTACTAAGGTATTCTCGTTGTTTTTCTTACATTTTATTATTATTAACATGCAGTAAATTTTTTTGCCCTTCGGTGCTTTATTTCCTTTTTCAGTGGATTTCGGTTATTTTGTGGTTTGCGTCACAAAACTGCATGAAAANACTTACCTATAAACCACNTCACATGCTCAAGTGACGAGTATTTGGTCATCAACGTTCCGATTTCATTTTTATAAGAGCTTTTCCTCTGGGGACGGTCGGGGGGGTCAGCAGTCCTAAGAGGACTCGAAANACCTCAGCGTCAACAGCAATTTCAGATAATTCTGTGACNCCACACCAAGACGGGACCAAGCAAAGTCGGAAATCTAATCAGTCAACCTGGTCCGTGGACTACATCTGGACCGCTTTCCCGTGGGTGTAGCCCGCAGGACTTGGGTCGTTGATCATTCCTGGGGGATTCTGGTTACATGGCCGAACCAACGTAGCGGAGATCTCTCTATTTGGAGAAGTGGCTTGACAGTCAGGGTTTCACGAATTTCACACCTGCGCACTTTGTCGCTAAGTGTAACGGCGTGAACACTTTGCTAAAATCCCATCTTTGTCGCTTGCACATGAGATTCTTTCAGTCATTTCCCAAGATCAAGAACCATAGGTGAAAATCTGAACAAAGACCGATTTCAAAACGGACAGCTTTGCGATGTTTGAAAGCTCCCGTTTTGTCACCGCAGAGCGATAAAGCTCAGACAAAAATGCGTTTGGTTTACCAATCCGTGTAAAAATTTCACTGTTCCGCTTTCTGTCACTCGTGAATATCACGCCAAGGTACTTGAACTTCTGGACCTGCTGCTATGCATTGCTGCTTGCAGCGTGCACTGGCTTGGGTTTCTGTAGAAACAAAATCTCAGTTTTTGCCGTACTAATTTTCAGTCCCGCTTGGCACACAGCAGAAAACCGATCAAGTACATGCTTAAGACCCTTTTCAGAAGATGCAAGCAGTATCACATCGTCAGCAAGAAGCAAACACATGATCCTGCAGATTGCAGCTGCAACCCCTTGTCGGTGAACGGTTGACAGCATGGCAACTTCGGCTGCAGTGGTTGTATTTTCCACCTCCAAATGGATCTCTTGTGTGTCCATTGGTGGAATGGAAGTGATTGGGTTCAAAAGGTCTTCGTAATATTCTCTCCATCTGCCAAGAATGTCCTCATTGCTGAGTGAGACGTCATTTTGGTCTTTGATGGACCTAGCAGTAGTAATTTCTTGCCGTGGAGACGTCGGCTGGTTTACCAGAATGCTTTGGTAGCTTCCCCAGTAATTGGAATCTAGTTTATGCCCGAAGGTGGCCCAAGATTGTATTATGTTATTTTTCACCATGACACCGAAGGACTTTCGCGCTTCAGCGTACCGCAAAGAAGATTATGTTTTGTTCTGAAGCCATGCCTTGTAATCTACGTTTTTTGCTTGAACAGCACCTTTCACTTCTTGGTTCCACCATGCGGTTACTTTTATGCCATAATTTGCTATATCCAGTTGTTTCCGTCCACATACCCGATCATAATCAAGCAGCGGATAAAGTTACAGCTGCCACTCCACCTCTTCGTCCGCTCTGCATGCCGGGATCTCTCGCTAACAAGGACGATACACTGCCTGAAAAGATATTTCTTACATCCTTGTTCAGCATGACTTCTCACTTTATTCGGTAGGGCCTTTCAGACTTGCACGTTTGTGTAGAGCAGGGGTCTCAAACACGCGGCCAGCGATGACTTTTGGGAATTTTCATATAATCAACATTTAAGTTACTTAGTTTATTCACCGGTGTTTAAAAGTTACCGGTCAGCAAGTGAACAAGTTCTTTTTAAAAGAACGTAGAGACGGCCAGAAATGATTTGCCTATAACTCACAATACATTTCGCAGGAAATAAGTAAAAGGAGCTCCTAGCAAGGTTCAGATACCGCCACTGTTGCGTCAGCGTCATAATGCGGCCCTTGGGTTACTTTATACAGTTTATAGGTCCTAATCTGGCCCTAAGAGCAATTTGTGTTTGAGACCCCTAGTGTAGAGCATGGGTGAAGAACATGCGGCCCGCGCAAACATTTAAAATAAATGGCTTCAGACACTTTATTATCTAAGTTGCAACACAGCATCGCGTTAAAACGAAACTCCATGATAAGCAGAGATTTAGACAGTTAGTCAAGACAAGTCTCTCCTCATCGTTCTCTACCCTTATTTTCCTTAGGAAGATTAAGTTAGAATTTTAGCATGAAATTAAATTATTTTTTACGGCCCGCCAGCGATCCACATTTCATGCGACGCGTGATATTGGTTCCCCACTCTGGTGATGAGGGTAGTAATCCCTGTTGGTTTTTGTTTTTCAAGACGTAGTGTAACTTGCAAACCACCAATTTGCGTTGGAAGAAAATGCTCATGATGTACAGTCGTTGTTACAGCACAGCTGCAGCAGGAGTCTTTCGTTATTATTTACGTCAGCATCACCATGTCTGCCAATCACACCCCTCCATACCCCCGTATCGCTCCCAACGTGTGAATTGAAGTCTCCCAAAAGGATTGAGGATTTAGTAGTTTCAACCTTTGGCAAGGCATCACTAGTTTCTTCCACGAATTCGGCACTGTGCACTTGAGTTTGGGGCGTATACCTGTATCAAGCACAGGGAGCGGTTTAACAACTTCAACCTGAACATGCACACACTTTCTGTAAGTGGCATCCATTCACCAACACATCTTGCCAGCTGAGGGCTTACAAATATACCCACTCTAGCCTGAGTAAACTGTGCGGGCTGAACGCCGGAGTAAAAGAGTTTTCACCCATCATCCAGTTCATGGGCGTCCACACGGGGGGGGGAAAACGGGCATTTGCCTCCCCCTGGAAATTGGGACTTAGCGCCTAAGTTTTCTAGAAAACACAAAGTTAGCAGCCTAACTCCGATTAATTGATTTGATTCTTGCAAGGACAGCTTATTTGCCCGTATGACAGTCTGCACAAGAGAAGGGTGTACACTGTTCTGGCGTCATGCAGTGATAAGCTTGCAGTTCACTCATGTCCGCCTATGTGCCTGCAGAGGCATGTTACGGCCTTGCAAAGGGATTTGTTCTACTGTTGGTCTTCATTGCGCAACAATAATATGACAACGAATCTTTAAAGGTTCACTTCCATTTACCGTAATAGGCGTTTTGTTGCATGCGACTGTTGAACGCAGGCATGTCGGCAGGTAATGCAGTGAGACAGTGATTGCTGATAGTGGTAAACCACGGATTTTTATATTGTGTGAAAAGAAGCATCAGTAAATCTGTAGTAATGCTTCCACAAGTTTGGAAAATCAGTTGCTAGTGCGAGATTGAGTGCGATCAATTGCTGAGTGAAAGCAAGGCTTGTTTTCACGCAGTATGAAACTACGTGCCTTGTTACCTATGCCGGCTTGTGGGAATACGTCTTCATCGTTAAGGTTTAGTTCTGACTTCTGAATGAGCAAGTGCACAGAAGCTGCATTTGCTGTGGCGAGTTTTCATAATCAATCTGCATTTTTTAACCCTGCGTGGTGTTCTGTCTTTAGTCAAGTTGTCCGATAGTCGTTGTCACCATACATACAGGTCTACTTCTCATTGCTTGAAACAGTTTTGCGAGAGTGTCTAAATTTCTTATTTGCAGAAAGTGCTCGAAAAAAATGGATATTAGGCAGTTCATGAAAAGAAAAAGCAGTACTGATAGACGAAGTGTAAAAATATTTCAGCATGAGCGTCTGCAGGCGGGTGATCAAAATGGATATTTCCCCCTGGAAATTGGGACTAAGAACCAAAAATTTCTAGAAAACCTGAAGTCAGCAGTTTAATTGACTTAATTATTGCAATGACAGTTTTATTTGCCATTATGACACTCACACTGCGTAAGAGTCGGGTTCACTGTTCTGGCATAATGCAGTGATTAGCAGGGCCTCCGAGAGGGGGGTACAAGAGGTACATCGTACCCGGGCCAGGTAGGTACTGTGGCCCGGGAAGATGAAAGTAGTTTACACCCGCTAATTTTTTCCGTATTCAAGCACAAAATTTATGTTCGCTTTATCCAAGTGCAGCGCTGGTAGATATATTTGTAAAAACTTAGCATGTTAGCTGTTTCATCTATATTCTGATTACTGTACAAAGAAGCTATACAAGTCTCGACGAGGGCCGCAGAAGCTCGGGGCCCCGGAATTGGTCTTCGTACCACGTAATGAGCTTGAAGTTCACTAAATCTGCTACACTGCTAACAAAGGCAGTTTGCGAAACTTAGGAGTGGTTGGTTCTAAAATTGGTCTTTACTGCGTAACAATAACATGTCAACAAAGGTTCACTTCAAGTTACGGCAATAGGTAGGGTTGCCAGGTTGGGCATTTTAATGCCAAATCCCTGAAAGTTAGCCTTTCTTAAAGTAGTCATGAGAAAATGCTGTTTGGCATATTTTTGGCCTGTTTTGGTGATGTTGGCATAAAAAAATGTTGCTTGGTATTTTTAAAAAAATTGTCTCCTTTCAGCTTATCTTCTGAGAAGATTTTCAGCCTGTCTGCCAATTTTTGATGCTATTTGGCATATGTTGAGTAGCAATATGGCGATTTGGTCCATCTGAACCTGGAAGCTGAATAGTGTTTTTTCTTTTTTTGTTAACTTTGGTTACGGCAATTGGCGGCAGGTCTAAACCTGAATTGTGCTTCTTGCCGGGGCGATTGAGATGAACGCTCTTGCCCAAGGAGCGCCACGGCAATTCACTCAGTGGCTGTGGATCGAACACCTAACCTTCCAACTGGGAGGCGGACACTTTACCACTGAGCTAATGATGTTACAGTTCCCAATCACTAGGTTTTGGCAAGATTGCCGTTTACGCTTGTAGAAGCAATCTGTGCTTTGCTCATTCGCTTCCCCATGTGCGTAGCCAGTGCAACTGAGGAAACATTCAGATTGTTTAACAACCTAAAAACAGCTTATAGACAACAAGAAAGCTTTTGATAAGCATAATTAAGGAAAAGCATCAAACTGAGCTGTTGCACTACAATGGTTCTTGAACGTATTTCTTGAATATTACTTTGTTGCCTAACTCATTTCATCGGACGAACTTCCAATCGGAAATCACGTTTAGATACACTTCTGATTTAACTGAAAACGCACACTTTATTTTCCTATGCTACGCGTGTGAGTACAACGTCGAAGCTACAACAAACACTCACTACAAATACAAATCAACCAGCAGGAAGAAAACTGCACACACATCGCGCATATAGAAACAAATACCTGTACAACAGGAAAAGGAACAGTGGAAGCAACAAGTAGAATTGCATATCATTTGCCAAGTACCATCCCCATCCATAGCACTAAAAAAAAACAAAAGAAAGTCAACAAAGATAGTTAGGGAACTATTGAGCATAAAAAGCATATATTCTGCTTCTAGCATAGAATAAAATCTAAACATATTTTAAGTAAAAGACTGTTACAATCTTTAAATATCCAACCTCACGTACCGAAATAACAAATATAGGTTCGTTTTAGGAAATTTCAAGGTCAATGATGTTAATCAACACAATACCAAGCGAACTGACAATGAACAAGATGTTTTTCTCACTACCTTAAACTCATGCTGCAAGTGAAAATTAATTTCGGTCACAAACAGCTTTGAATTTCCTTAAAAACATGTTTGCGATCATTGGTAGCCAAACAAATAGGAAACATACCACTACACCACTAGAGTAATTTAGGAAATCTACGACATTCTAGCATAACCACTTTAATCTTAGCTGTTACTTGTGTATCGTTGTTGGTAATGTGGTAATGATTTTTTGTAAAAACAATATCGAGTGTTCCGTAACAAATGGACATAAACATACTTTTTGTGACTGTAAGATTGGAGTGACTCATTGCGCATTTGATGTATATCCAACTTCTAGCTGTTTCTTATTTACCGCTTCTTACTTGCCAGCTGACTTTGGGCTATTTGGGCATCGGGAAGTGAGGACAAGGCCCTCTGAATTTTAAAATTTTATATTTTGCCACTAGCGTTTTAGCAGAAAATGTTATTTTCCTAATTTCGGAGGTGGTAAAATAAAATTTCACCATTGATGCTTCCCCCGGGCAAAATACTTTATGCCACCCCTTGAAAAATTCACAATTCCTCCTGGAAAAAATCCTTCCGACGCCCATAATTGCCAGCCAACTGCGAATTCTACGCCACTGCTCTTCAACCTTTTTTGTTGTGGTGCACCCTTAAAGATGTTTTGACGAACTCATGCACCCTATTTACTTTGAAGGCAAACTGAGGTGAAAAGTGATATGAAAATCATTCTACAAAAAAGACTTAGACTACAATATTACAGAGAACATAAAAAAATCGAGGAAATATTAATGTATATGGTTTTTTTTTTCTTGTTGCATGTTATTAACCAACAACTCAACTGAGGAATAATCTCCTTTTCAATTGCTCCCGTCATCAATGGATCGATGTGTGTGTGTGTGTGTGATAGTGGTGCACCCCAAGCATACTTTGGTGCACCCTAGGGTACACCGCGCACACCGGTTGAAGAGCGCTGTTCTACGCAACTGTGATCATCTTTGCGGTGAAGCTGGCCAAACATAACTGCTATCAAAATCTGTTCGGCACGTTCGTCCATAATGTCCGGAAACTCACATAAAACAACAAATAAATGCCATCGACTTCACCAATGACTTCTAATTTTATAGAAACACTTCATCTCGAAATATAACACATACGTGACTTTAACTTGTTTGTGTCTGGTAACTCTATGCCAATGACGCGGTCAAATGATTTATCCACAAATGCGCCCTTTGAACAAAGGCAGCTGCCCCCCAACAGCTGCAGCAAGATGCTTAGTAAGTTTGTATAATCAAAATTGAGTCAACTGCCGATGTTTCAAAAATACAGAACCACGCACTGCATTCTAGAAAATGCATACAAAAATCAACATTACAAGGCTTGCTTGAATTCCGCATACATTACACACGATTAAACAAAATATTTACGTGTTTTTGGCTTTACTCTGTAGTAGTAATGTGACAATCTCTACGGGACATGATGGTTATTTTCAGAGGAAGGAATAGTCTAGCTCCAGAGAGCCTTGGCAAAGGAGTACANGCCAGGCCAGACGATTTTGGGTATAATATTCCACTCGGAGGACAAGCCGCAGATATCTTTTTACACGTTTCTGAAACGTAGGGGGATTGGCCAACATTTCGAGTAGCTGAGATCATTTCACCAAGGTTTTTCAACAAACAGCAATAAAAAAGACGGCACACGTGACCAAGTCAGTGCAAGCACTTTACACTGAGATAACTAGACAAGGAGCTGCGGTCGGTGCGCTGCAAAATGACTTCATCTCTGATCTTGTCCCTCCAGGTACCGTTGCTTATACTGGGGAGGTACCGCATGTTAAAACTCTTGTTTTTTTCTTGCTGCATGTATATTGGGCGTGTTTCGCAGCTGTTAAGTTGAATACTAGATACGCAATCCTTGTAGAGGTTCCCTTGGCGCGCAATCCAAGGTGTGGATTGTCCCGCGCTCTGGAAATGAGTTGACTGAAGGTGGTAGCAGCTTTCCCGATGCTTTACTGAATCTTTCTCTCAAAAGACCAGTGGTTAGACACAAAAGGACGCAGGTAGCAGAAGTTGTTGACTTTCTCGAGCCTAGGCGCTTTCACGATATCTGTCTGGGACGTGCCAGTGCACGTTAACTGGTTCATTACAACAGTTTTTTGTTGCTTATGACCAGAGAAGGAAGCAGCAGCAAAGCGGTCCATTAGTCACTGAATGACCGTTTCACAGTGTGAAACGAAAGTAGCACCATCAGCAAACAGCAGTTTACGTACCGGGATGTGCCGAGTATTTGTTTTTGCACTTAATCTTCCAAAATAGAAAAATCTGCCAATATGTGCGGGTGCGTAGGAAACTGTAACAATGACGACATTTTTCTTATCGTCATGTAATGCATAATTAAGAACAGCAAAGAAGATTCTAAACAGGGCTGCAGCGAGTACACAGTCTTGCTTTACGCCACATTTCAGCTCAAAGGGCACGGTATGCGTTCAAATGAGCCCACCTTCTTCACAATTGAGTTCGTCCATCTTCAAATGAGATACGTGTTTCCGTATCGCCGTGCAACGACCTGACAAGAAAAAAGTCTGGATGGACAGCCGATTTTTTGTAGAATAATGCATTAATGCATAGCCTTTCTCTTCTGACAATATCAAATGCTTTGGTGAAGTCAACAAAGGCGATATGCAGCAGACGGCACTATCATGTTCGTAGTAGATCTGTTGCGACGGAAGCCACGCTGCGATTCAGGGTACAGCCTCTCAGCAAGAAATTGAACGCGAGATAATATGAACCCGACACAAATCTTCCCAGTAACATTCAAAAGAGAAATCCCTCTGTATGTGTTGCAATCTTCTTTTACACCCTTGTTTCTGTATTGAGTCGTAATTTTGACGTCCTTTATCTCTTTCAGAAAACAATCTTCATTCAACACTCGCAAATAATGTTCTGAAGTACTGGAACATAGAATCATCGCTCTTGGGTAATTCGGATGAAACATTATCTAGGCCTGGTGATTTGCCAAATGGAGAAGCGTTGATAACAGCGTGAAGTTACTCAGTTGTTGAAAAATTGTCAAAGTCTCGTGTCAGAGCTAAGCAAGTGATCTGGGCAATTGCTTCACTGCAGATATGCTCAACGCTGAGCGTAGAGCTCCGAAAAATGCTGTTCCACCCACCTGGGCAGTTTGAACAAAATGTGAAAAGCAAAACATGCCATGGATGAACCACCGTACGCAACGGCATTTCTAGCAAACTGATGCTATATTCTCTGAAAATGCACTTGTAATGTAGAGTATTACTGAAATTCTGCTGAAATCATAAAAAAGCTTGTTTTAGAGCTGATCTAAGTACGTCCCTACGTGGAGTTATGGCTAATATCATCATACTAGCTTCAGTGGTTAATGCGGTTTGAGATTTTTCCATTAATTTGACCTTGATGTGACCTTTTCAGTCAGGTGCATGGCCACTTCGACGTGCCACACCCCAAACCAGTTTTAAGGTTCATATTAATTAGACCAGCGTTTCTTAACCTTTTTCTACCTCAGCACCCCTTTTGGTCACGCCTAAGCAGTCCAGCACCCTCTACCAGCGGCTAACACCTTTGTCCAAACGTATTCCTTTTACCTTTGACCGCCACATATGTGACCTTCACCAGCACTCCCTGAAATTGTTTTCAGCACCCCAGGTTCAGAAACCCTGAATTAGACGAAGTGACAAATACCTACACCAAGCTTGTCCGAACCGCGGCCCGCATGCAGCCCAGTTGAAGATTTTGCGCGACCCAGATTTGGTTTTAGCTGTGTGAGTAGCCTATGTACTGGCAATCTGTCCTCATCGACACTAAACTCGCCTAAGAAATCACACTTACGGAGTGGTTAAATGTGCCAAACAGTCGTTACCATTTGCAGTTAAGATTCGAACGCTTTCAGTGCATTAGCTCAAGCTATATTGAGTTTGTTCAGATGAATGTAAGTCATTCCATGTGCGGACCTGGTTAAGATATTGACATAATTTTTGACTCAGTAGGTAATTTCGGTTGGACATAGCTGATCTGAACCATCCCAGAATTAATTTGCCACAAAAAAGTTTTTTTTGACCCATCCTATAGCCTAATCATTTGTTGTCTAAGTGTCAGCAGTGTTAACTCCCTTCATAGCTCGCTTAAATGCAGTATTTACAATCTTCAGCACATACAAACAAACAGACGTCAATCGTCAATGTCTGTCTAAGAACAAAGGTACACATGCAACACTAATTGTGCGGTAAACTTTAGCTGCAATGGTATTGCTAAGTTGATGACAGTCCGCGACACAAAGCTTCTGCAGTTGTTTGCCTTGTACTACGGGGATTCTGCACATCCAAAGATATTCAGCACGCACGACTGACGTTACATGCCTAGCTCACACAAACGATAATGCAGGGACCGCTAACACGTGCAAATGTGCAAGGAAGCCGTTGTACATTTGCACGTGTTAGCGGTCCCAGCATTATCATAATCATTTCTCAATCTCAGCCACAACTCCAGCGGCGCCGTTCCCAATTTACGGTGAGAAAACATTCTGTAAGGCCCACCCAGCGTTTGCGCGAATCAAATTACTTTCATATGAATACGAAACGCAATATTTCCATGTGCTCAGTTATCATCAGAGAGATCTCAACTTCGATGTTTCGGCCACGTGGCCAGAATGCCCCAGGAAAGATCGGGGAGAAAAGTCCTGCTGGCTACACCCACTGGAAAGCGGCCCTGCAGAGGTCGACTCTGGATCAGGTGGCACGATATTACTTCTCCAACCTGACTTGATTCCGTGTTGGTGTGGAGCCAACAAAACTATTAGAGATTGCAGAAAACCGTGAGATTTTTCGAGTCTTAGGGCTGCTGCCCCCGCGACCCTCCTCAAAGGAAAAGCGCCAAAGCGGGTATGAAAATGAATGAGACTTAAATTAGGGATGGGGAACCGGGTATAATGCGGCTCGTGTGAACATTTCATATGGCCCGGCTCAGAATTTTCGTTACCAAAGTTAAAACACAAAAAAGCATCAAAACGAAACTCCCCGAAAGGCAGATTTAGGCAGTAAGAGAAGTGTCTCGTCTACTATTTTTCTCTCCTTCGCTTCCTGAGGATGCTAAAGATAGAATTTTAGGACAAAGTTAGTTTAGCTGCCCGCCAGCGATATTGCACCATTCCTGCGGCCCGTGCTACGAAATAGGTTCCCTACCGCTGATCTAAATGATAAAAGCCTAAAATTTATGCGGCAAAAAATTTTCATAGAACCAATCGGTCGACCTGTTTTACATAAAACAGCTAGTGTCAGAAAATATTTAATAAGTGAAAAGCGCTTTTGACGTATTACGGGATTTAAAAGGTAACCAAAATCAGAATATACACTTCAGCCATCAATGTCTGCATTTGATCTCTCGCAGTCCATTATTACCACCGGGACAGTTAACAAAATTATCAATTGGATCTGCACGACAAAAACGCGGACAAAACGAAAGCAAGTCAAGATTCAGGGCAACGTATACTTCTACGAAGTATAGGTTGCAGGAGCCATCCAATCCGAAATAGGACAATCGATTTATGAACGCTTACTTTACTAGCCTGTTTCACTGTGTCTTCGCAACGGGCATAAGACAATCGTTAAACAGCAAGAAACTCCTGAAATAGGGCAGGATAAAACTTCGACGCTGTAAACGTGGCAGGAAGGTACAACAATCGTATCCTTTTGTGCCCACACCCGAGCTTGATCCGATTACGGGTTGTTAGTCAACCATGCGACCACATGAAATAACCCGACTGAGTTGCCAATGGCAAAACAATTAGAAAATACTTGCTACACTAATTATGTTTTGAAAATGCTAGAGAGGACGGGTCGAAACTCAAATTTCAAGGAGCTATTCACAATCTATCTGTTTATCCGTCACAATGGAGAAGATTGTGATCATGGGTCGTAGGATACTTCTCCATGAATGTTACTTTGAGATAAAATGCGACATGGATCTTGCAGGAATCTCATTACTTGTTATGTACACAAATCGCAAGATATAAGCATGTACGTCATTCACTAGTTGAATTATATCTTGAAAACGACTGAGTTTTACAGTTTTGACCTGATGACTCAGCGCTTTGCAGACTCACAAAAGTAGACAAAGCCATAAATCTCAATTGTTCCATCGCACAATGGCCCGGTCAAATATTACGTAGCCAACTCCGTGAAAAAACTGGCCCATATCTGCAGTTCGCACAAAACCACTGTTTGATATCAGCGACATACTTCTCCAAACTGACTTATATTTTTTCGTTTTTCTACAACTGATGTTCGAGCCGCAAACTCAGTAGTGTGTTCATTTTAGCTACTAAACCTCGCACGACAAATGGTTTGAATTTTGTCACATGAAAGCATAGCTACCGCACGAAGATACACAGCACACGGTGACTTCTACGAAACAGTAGTTGCGTGAGTGAAAGTGGAGAAAATTATGTAGCTGCAAGTTGCGGGTAGGATATATTTTCCTCTATTTTGCGTAATCACCTCTCCAGTCAAGTTGGTTGGGAAAAGGTTATTGATGTACAAAAGGTTGGTCCACCAGTATTTCCGGCAGTTTTCCAACAGCGGGCGCACAACTTCCGGCCACAAGGGTCCTTCTCCAAACTTTGGCCAAATGGTCACGCTCATCAGTATGCAGAAAGCATATGCTGGTGTAAGTCTGGGAAATATGATCACTGTTACGAGCTGTTGCACAAACAGTCTGTTATCAGGAAAATATGCGCAAAATGCGTAGAAATATAACGTGTGATTGAAGATATGGCGGCAAAAATAACTCAAGACGGACTGTAACACAGCATACAAATATGTACAGTAATACGTCGTTCACACTTACAAGTATCTTCGCAATGTTACCACAGTTAAAACATATGCATTTTTCAGCAATGCCTTCTAATGAAATTGCAATTTTAACAAATGAAGTCTGTCTGGCAGAAAGCTTCACTTATCTCGCTTTACACACCGCAGAGTGTCACGAGGGACCACGCGGCTGTTTTAATTGTGAATACTGCCAGTGTCCCCACAAAGAAAATTTTACACTAAGCCAATGTTTGTTATAGTGCGCATGTAATTGCGCAATCATGTAGACCAGTGGTTCCCAACGAGGGCGGTGAGAAGCTCTAAGGGGGTGCAGCAGAAATGGGCGGTTGGGGGCTGTTAGGAGACCCAGTAAATAAATACATTTTTGTTGTCTTGCTAACTTTGAGTGACCAAATGTCATAAAAAACAGTATGATCAACAAACATGTATGCATGTAATTTATATACAAAAACTTAGCGTTCTTGAAGCAAAACAGAGGTGAAATGCTAGAAGATAAATTGATGAACTACAGTTTCCATCACTAAGGTAAGCTGCACACTAAAACTCTCCTCCTCTATAATGAAATAATTGTGATTGAAATTTTCGTCAGCTGTACTTTTTGGCAGGGGTAAGGTGTTACTTAATAAAGCCCGTTTCGTTACAGTGACTGTCACTGGTCAGATATGAGAATGCACGCTTGCACAATCCATTTACAACCACCCTCTAAATAAATGCATGAGCTAATTTTGGGTGGAGTGGTTTAATGATCACAAACAAAATAATAACCTTGTACGAGTACAATTCGAAAGTAGAGAGGAAGATTATATGTTTTGCAGATAGTGTTAGGTGCTAACAAGAAATAGTTACTTGAAAGGAATTGAAAAAATTCCAGAAAACAGAAGTGTGTTTCAGAACGCACTTTAGCTTGAGTAGCGCCAAGGAAATCTAGCGAGAGAGAGATGGTAGCGTCAGTGGACGGCTGCTAGTGTCACGGTTAAGTTCAAATACTTTTAAAATCTACAGATTAAATTCAATCTTGCATTGCTCCGAACTCAAAATTTACTGAAGAAGTGGAAGCGTATTATGGATTGATCAAAGGACACCAAAGGGTTCAGAAGTAGTTATGCTAACGTTAGGCAATGTGGTGCACTCGGATAATGATGAGAGTTAGAACGCCTGCTAATGATGAAGAGTTTGTACGCCTGTTGCTGCACACAGAAGGTGGCTATCAAAGGGTGTCACTGATATCTTGGCTGTCACAGATATCTTCACTAAGTTCAATGAAGTTGATTTGCAATTGCAGGGGAATGATGTTAACCTCATTAAAGCCAAATCAGCAATCTCCATCTTCTTGTCAAAGTCTACTGCTGTTCAAACGAAATCGAGCCCGTCATGAACTCTTAACAGTTTCCAAGCTTTTCTGAATTGCAGACCACTACATCAGGTGATGTCCTTCAGATTTACTGTGCCCACCTGGACAAGTTGCAAAGAGACTTGTCTCATTTAAGGTACCAGATTGGGTGATCAGTCCTTTTTAGATGCAGATAGCGAAGGAGTGGTCGAGGAAAAACTGCTTGCAATCTGACAAGACATTGAGCTGTGACCAAATTTCAGAAAATCTTATCAGGATTTTTAGTTGTAAAAGAAAGGCTCAGTTGCTATTCAGTATTGTGGAAACAGCGAAGATATATTTCATTGCTTTACCAACGTCATATTTAGTGGAAAAGGGCTTCACTGCAGTCGGCTTTCTTCTTTCAAAGCAAAAAAACACTAAATATTTGTGAATGTGAGGATCTACGGCTTCTTTTTGAGTGAGTTTCAGCCAGATGTTGAGGAACTGATATCGCTTCACCAAGCACAACCATCTCATTACCAATGAAATTGCCATCACAGTTGTATTACATGGTTAGATGCTGATTTCCCTTGCATACCTCAGATATAGCTAGAAATACTACAGGAGTTAATTTACTAAATTAAGATTTATCGCGAAATACAGCTTTGCGCTCATTCTTGTTTTAATCATTTTCAAACCTACCACAAAACTTTTTATCGGGTAATTGGTTTGGAATATTCAACACTGTTAGTTTGTGTGAAAAAAAATCGCAGTTTCAATTTGCATGGAACATCGCTGACAAAACTTTCTACACGACAGGTTTTCGTATGTCCGTTTTTGTAGCGCGGCAGCGTTTACACGGTCTATTTGATTATTTGTCTCGCAATTTCGTTGGCAATTTATTAAATAAACTAGACTGATTGCGTGTTAAAATGCTGTTTTTCTTAACTCTTTCGTTCTGCGTGTGAATCTCTCATCTGATATCATGCGAAACGCGCATCACTACCCTCCAAAAATCATCAAGACGTGTACATGCGTCCGCCCGCTTACAAAGAGTTGCACTGTGACGTTTCTACTTCATATCGTGACGTGCGCCACATGCAATATACGCGGCGTCCAGGGTTGATAGTAATACAGTATAACACAATTATTTAGCCAAAACAGAGACAGTGAAACCTTGTTAGTATAAAGTTTTTATGGTTTTGCTATTCTAGAGTCGAAAATACTATTCTAGAATCAACAATTTTTCCACTTTGTTCATTCCTGCTGCGAACAAAAAATTCTACGTTAAAAATTATGCCGAGAGACTAGGGAGACTTAGTTGTTACATTTCCATTAAATTGCTCCGCACCACAGGAACATCAACAGTGTGCATGGCCACAGTAAAACATTGAATTTAGTGTGAGTTCGAAATTTAGTTCGAAAAAATGTATTATTGCTGTGCAATCTATTGACTTGACCAATGTTTTTCAATTGATCTGAAATGTTAAGAGTATGAGCAGAAACAACTCAATATTTAAAATTTTATGCATTTATGTACGTAATTGTATATATAAGTGGCGTTCATCCCAGTGTGCTTAGTATCGTACGAGTCTTCACTCCCACATAGTGTTTTCAATTTGAGGTAAAATTAAAAAGCCCGGGTTTCGGGTTTGAACCCGGGTTTTTCCCGGAAAAAATCCCGGGAAAACCCGAGTTTTTTCGGATTTTGAAATAAATGTGACTTTGCGCGAGAAAAATTCAATATCATTTTGAAACTACTGCTGTTGGTCAATGCGCAGTTTAGTAGCGAATATTAAGTTAAACACAGCTTATGATGTTTACAATACTGACGCATGACAATAAAAAGCATACTCTCATCATTCAGTCTGTTTCTTTGTTTTGTGAGAAATAGTCCTGTGGCTGAAAAAGCACTCACTGGTTACACTGCTGTGGGCTTGCTTGTTAATAAGGCATGGTACAGTTTTTCAAGGTTATCTAGCCTCTTATATGTAGCCTCAAAAAGGACTCATTTCCTTTTTCACAATTTGTGATCGGGTCTCTCTTCCTGTGCCGGAATAGTTTCTGTACTTTGATTTCAAGTGGTTGATCAAACTTTCGGTGCTTGAACTACCTCCTTTCGTACAACGGAGCACAAACTGCACTTTGGTGTTTGTTGAACCTTTGTTGTGGCTCTAAACTTATGATTTTTTTTATTACTAACGTCTTGAAACTGAATGTGCATGGATGAAGATCTAGTTAAATTAGCTTCTAAACAAAAACCACTTATTTTGTAAAAAGCTATTGTAAACTGAAAAGGAACGAATCGCTTCTGCAATGAATACAGCTTGTAAATGAACTCACACACAACAGCTTGTAAATGAACTAACTAGTAATTACGGTATAGCTTAACTATTGAAGAACTACCTCACATGGTAGTTATTTAAGGTTAGCGAAAAGAGTGAAGTTACTGAAAAATAAACCGTTGCTATGACATCAGCATTGTATTTATCAAACAAACAGGTACATACATACATGTTGTAGTGACAACACGCTTAGACACCTTTTATGTGCAAAACAGCGGCACTATCCGTCTAAATAGGTCAACTGAAAGAAATTATAAACTGACCAACAACGAAGGTCTGGTGGTCAGCGACCAAAACCCGCATACTCGTGCCTCATGATAATAGTTGAAAGTTCAAACGTGCTAAATTGGCCGTTACACGCGCTAAATTTCAGTGTTATCAGAATTGCTAATATTTGTATGCAACAGCAATTCCACGTTTTTCAAAGTATCCGGGTATATTGGTTGAAAAACCCGAGTTTCAGGTAGTCGAAAATTCCCAAAAAAACAGTATCGGTTTCGAGAAAACCCGGGTTGGAAACACTACTCCCACACGCAACGCAGTGGACTCAAGCATACACGCCAGTAACAAGGAACACACAGAGACATGAAAGAACGCGAAGATAGATATGTGGCGGTAATAGAAACGCATACACTTAATAGCGCTAACACGATCACATGAAACACAAGCATAGATATGTGGCACTAGTGAAGACCACACACATGGATGGCGCCAACGCAGTTACTATAATGTTCAGCATCGTTGCATAGTTCTGCGATGAGTTCCAAGTAGACCGATTGGTAAATATGCATGGGGTAGTAGGAGGCTGCGAAGGAGCAAGAATCATTTGGGCTGCAGACCTCCCAAGGGCGAAAGCTACTTGGTGTAAAAGGCACAGCTTATAAAAGAAGTCAAGACTGTTGCTTTCAGTGCAAAGTTTAACATGCGCAATGCGTTGCAGGCAAGTAGTTGAAGCCGCCATTCCTTCAGTATTAAAGGTATTTTATGTGTGCGAGTGTGCTTGAATACAATAAAACAAGACTGCGCAGCGTGCATTTGCAAAAGCACCAACTGCAATACGGATTTGTGAAGGGCACAAAAAGGATCTGGACGCGTAAGGCTTTATTCATTGAACGTAAATCACAAGAAATCTTTAATTTCAGAATTGTTGATTAAAATTGTATCTGAAGTCAAGAAACGGGTAAATCAATGGGAGGCAATTGGAGTCGACAATGCTGAAACAATTTTTTTTTTGCATGGCGAAGTCACAACCACTGTAACGTGGTTGCGCCATTTCAACTTGTTTCAAACTACGGCAATACCATGTAAACACCACCGCCGACAGACACCAAGTGGAGAACCGTCCTGAAAAAACGCATACATACCTTATGTATCGATACAAGTACATGAGCGGCACGTTCATCCTCCCGTTTGATTTCGACAGCTCTCGCAATCCCAGAAAAACAGCAAGTAGTCCACTCAGATAGAAAAACGAATCAACAGATAAGGTTGCATTCCCGATTGCTTGAAATTCCCAATGGTCAACAAAATATCGTGCAGGAAAGTAAAGATTATCTGTGCAGTATAAAAGCCTGCATGTCGCAGTGATATTTGAATAACCAAACCGCACGTTTCGAACACGTATTACCATTGTAGCACGAAAAAGGATAAAATTTATCCAAAGGGTGCAAATCCGAAAAGCAAGTTTGTAGAGGGTAGTGCTAAATGCAAACCGGACAGAAAACCAGTCTGCGTTTTAGCTGTCCTTTTCACATAAGCATATTCCTAACGAGGTATCAATTTCAAGTAACTGCACTTTTAAGCTCTACGAACAATTACAAAACACGAAAACAGTTAACAAAATAGAAACCGTAATCAATATGGCTGATCTTAATGACTGTGATAGCGACCTGCCAAAGATTCCTGTGGTATATCTTTTCACTTTTTATTATGTCTGCAAGCGTTTTTTACAAATACACTTACTTTTCGATGTCATTAATATTCTCTTAATCATATAACGTTTTGCTTCTCAACGTTCTGCCACAGCGCACGTGAACTTAAGTTTGGTATGAGATGCGACAAAAACATCTGCCCAAGGTTTGGCCTACAGTCAATTGTTGAACATACCAAGCAAACAAACAATAACCTTTACAAAACATTCTCACGTCGCACGCCGCTCCTTATAATACAAATTTTTCGTGGTACAAAGCTTAAATTGTTACCTGTGTAGACAACAACAAATAGAAATGAGTGGCCGAGAAGTACCCATGACATGCTGATAAATCTCATTCCATGAAGGCAATGAATATCAGTCGGTCTCTGCTTTGTGCTTAAAAGTTTGGTTGTATTTTCGATGGCAGAGAAAGACAGTAGCACTCTTCCACCTGTAGATACTGACGAAGCAACATTAAGTTTTTTTCTTGCGAATATGCTGATTCTGATGTAACAACAATGCGAACGTTATCTTTAAAGTATTGTTTAACACGTCAGTTTTCGTTTTGTCTGGACTAACGGCAATCAGTTATGGGTCTGAAAATCCACCTTTGCCGCGGCAGGTGAAGTTCATGCTCTTACTCAAGAAACTCTACATCAATTGACACAGATGCAACTGGTCAATTTTCAAAAACCTTTAATTGCACTTGGTCCGTGAGTGAAACACTTGGTTACTAAAGCTTCTAAACGTCGTTATTTGGCAAAGCAGAAAACTTCGACAATAGACGAGTTGGCAGTTTACACTAGATCCAGATGCTTAACATTTCTTGAGCATCACCAGGGCGGTAAAGATGAAGTTACGAGAGTATGGTACATGGTACAGTATCTGCAAACTGCTTTCTCTAGCTCCTTTCAAACTAAAATGAATGCATGCTTCGAAATGACCACCAACACAAAATCCTAAATTTTACGCAAAGTACATGCTTACGCAAAATAAACACTTTGGTTGGTAGCCCACGTGTATCTACATTTTCAAAAAAATGCAGAGGTACCATTGTATTTTCTTTCGTTGTTGAGTAGATGCAACAATTTTTACAAGTAGTAATTCGATTTCCTGAACTTTCAAGGGGTCTTCAGCATTAGAATCTAAATTTCTATCTACGGCATTCAGCAAGTAATGTCTTAAACAACTAATATATCATTATGTGTTTTATTCAATGCATTTTGATTCACTGAACGTTGCGAATTCAAAGCCTATTGACTTTGATCATCTCATTTCCAAGAAAATTGTGTATAAAGTGTCCAAACGTATACGTTTCATAAAATGAAAGATTGGGTTTTCGTTAACAACAAATACTTGCAAGTTAGAGTTCGACCGATAACTTGGGATGCCAAATTTCCACCGATATTATACGCGATACTGGAAAGCTGTGCTTGCTGAACTATATCTTAAAATTATTAAATTTTGATTACTAAACCATTACTTCGAAAAAATGCAAAAAATCCATGTATTATTTAGTAGTGAGCTCTCTCCATTTTCTATCTGTAATGAAAACTCAAAATATCAGCAAAATTACTAATATGCTAATGCGCATTTCAAAAGATAACCAAGAACATTACTGCAAGATTTTCGCAGGAAAAGGTTGCCCAAGTTCAATCACAATTTGGGTTATTTTTGCCAGTTTTAACAACAACAACAATTTTATTTTTTGGCCTTAACGCAAGTACACTTGTCAATACAGACACAGTAAGGCCGGGAGGCGGCGAAAAGACACTTCGGTCATCCCGTCAGCCACCACCCAATCAGTTGTTGTCAAAGACCTAAACGAACGCGTGCACTAGGCCTGCGCTAACCAGGAAAAGCGTAAGCATAGTCCATAACATTGTTTTAACCTTACTCAATCATACTTGTAAATCCAAATGATGAGCAAGACCAAGAAATAATAGATACGATCCACATGCAAGATAAGTTTCAAGCAAGCGTTTCTCTGTAACATCACTAAACTATAAATCCATGGATTGCAGGTATCATCTGTTTATATAGTGGCTACTTAAATGATTGGCGTGTTTTTTTTTAAACAGCAGTAAAGGTTTTGATTAGATATCCGGTGGAACTCCTTGCCAGATCTTTTGGCCTCAATAAACTATTGATTTTTTCCCGGTTTCCGTTCTAATTTTAGGTAATACATAGTTGCCTTTATTGGAGTGTCTGGTGTTATAATTGTGTCCAATTTACTCGTTCAAATTTTTTTGAAATATAGTCCGGCAAGTGCTCATTGTTTTCTATGTTATGCATGGCTTCAGCAATTTCCAATTTGAAAACATCGTTTAGCGTCAACAGGTTTACTTTGTGGAACAACGGCATCGAAGAAGCTTTATTATGACTAAACGTCATAATACNTACCATACGCTTCTGAAGTTTGATTAAAGGATCTAAGGCAGACTTAGCAGCACATCCCCAACTGGTTATACAATATTGAATATGCGGATAAAGTAATGCAAAATACACTTTTTTAACCATTTGTGAGTTGGAATATTTTCTG
>JGI24158J21664_10000711_pt1 | contig 32879 bp, 21 predicted proteins | sample Ectturendosymbi3_FD_21664 | JGI IMG/M metagenome (IMG submission 21664)
CCTCACAAAGATCTGCCCGTGTTTCGGTTTTGATAATGTAGCACAAAATGTTGATATACGAAGATCTAAATATTCGAGACTTCAGCAAACTACTGAGACGGCTGTTCGCGACCCGCAGCCACTCCTCGGCCACCCACCCGTTGGGAACCACTGATGCAGAGACTCACACTCTAAGCATGGTTAGTCATTCTGCATGGGTCTCAAGGGACTTAGTTAATAATAATTTATGACCATCAGCTTCGACGTTTAAAGGTTAAACTATTCAAGCAAATGCTGAAGGGTGTCGTCAGGTGTTGCTCAAATGCAGAATCGATGAACAGAAATAATTAAGATTAGATGGGTAAGTTTGGAAAAATTTCCTGCTCTTCACATTGGCATGTTTGTCAAATTTGGAGTTTGCTGCAGCTTCTATAACTGTTAAAGTTCGTTTCGTTTCCTTTTCGTTGAAATGCACGATGGCGCCTGTCTGTTTTCTGTACAGCAGTGCTATTTTAATCAGAGGTGATAATGCGTTTCTGCAGTAGTATATCTATTATTTTAATATATACCCTGGAGCGCAGGAGTATTGTATAAGGTCTTCAATTAAAGAACGTGTTAAAAAGATAGGGTCTGATTCTTTGCTGTAAAATAATTATTTTCGATAGACAGCAGATGACTAAGCGATTTTATATTTCTTTGACATTTTTTCTGTAATCATGGTTTGGTTTCAGTCAAAGACAACAATTTTCGTTTGGATGTTAGTCTTGTCCTGGACGGTGGAAACGTAAGGAAGGCTCAACAAGGAAGTTGCGGATCCATTCCATTACAATATTTATAGTCTTTAAATCCAAAGTGAATACAAAAAAAAATGTAGCGCAAATTTATTTCAGCCAGATAATTTGCTCTAATGCAATAATTTAAAAAAACGAGTTCTTTGCTCTGTTCACATCAACTGCGTCTAGCCCCATCTTCCGGAAAATAAAAAGCCGATTGACCAGCATTTTGAATTACCAAAATGCCAGACATATCTGTTTGCATTAAAGTAATTTTTTGAGGGTGAAACGACAGTTTCATGTCAAATTCTTTTCATGTCAAACTAATTTGGTTTAGGCGCTTTTTGTTTCTTTCTATTAATTTTTGGTTGTGACCTATGTTGGCGGCAGACCATACTGAGAGGCGGTCACTTCATCGCTGAGCTATTTCCGCCCTCATTACTACCCTTTCTGGTGATTTAGAAAAGGTACAATTTTCAAAGCAATGCTCGAACAATATTTTCAAAAAAATTAACCATCGAGTTATCTTATTGCAAATTAAAACATTAAGTGCTTAAAGAAATATTGAAAAAAAATTGAAATTGTTCATATAGGCAATAGCTGAAAAAGCAAACACCATGTCACTTGTATTCACTCAATTACAATACTATCATTGACGTGGTGTTTTTACAAAGCTTCAAAATGAAATCTTTATGTTCGGCATGCAGCAGCATATGAAAATTATCATTGATTGAATCTAAAAACAAACCTGATACTCTAAACTAAAGCATGGGCGTCCGCAGAAATTTTTCCAGGGGGGTGAGAGTTGACATTTTTGCTTATCATTTTTAGATTTCTGACGATCAGTGGCGTGAATGACGAAGGGGCGAACCGCCCCCCTGGCAAGCTAAATATAAAAATCGGGCCCCTGCTTATCTTATAATTTGCTTAGTGTTCTTTTGGTTTTCAGTAGATTGTTATTTTTTGTGTTTTTCGGAATATATTCTGGTGATTTTGGGTTTAGGCATATCCTTCCACACCCAATTACATAATCTTTTCTCAAGTTTTTTTTCTGAATTTTGAATATTGGGCCAATTTAGTTACGTTTACCCCCTAGCGCAAACCTCTGGTTACCCACTGCTGACCACAGGCGTAGCCAGGGGTGCAAGAGGGCCATGTCCCCCCTAATTTCTAGCATATCTTGTCATTTTATGCTTATGAGAGACGTTGTCCCAAACAAAATACTGTTGCTCGCTTAAAGTCAAAAGATTTTGCCCCCCAAAATTTTGGGCTGGTTACGCCACTGCTGCTGACGTAGCAATGCAAATGGACGTTAACAAAATCCTTTATCCTTTCTACACCACAAAGAAAGTATCCCATGTTACGGCAACAATCACAAAAAATGCGCTTCGTTGGCAACAACACCCAGGTATATTACAAAAATTTACGCAATAGGCTGTCGGCAGGTTTTCTAAGCAGGGTACTTCGTCTCAAGGAAACACTGCCATGGCCTTTAAAGAAAGAAACATGGTCATTGTCTTCGATGAAACCACAAATTATGACCCTATTTTACTTAGCAACACTCCTAAGCGTCACTTAGAAACAAGTGCAGCAAATATCTGAGATCTCGTCCAAAGCGATCAATGAAACCTTCTTGTCTTTGCTAATTTTTTCACGGTAAGCGCTCATTATGCACAAACCGAATAAGCAGATCTGTAGCCAGGTTTTAAAGTTTAGGGGTTGGCAAGCTACATTTTCAGGAGGGAAAGATTTTTGTTTTTATCATATGTTTGAAGTAAATACATCTGGGCGCAACAAAATTTTGGGGGGGCCAAAATATTGGGAGGAACTGCCCCCGAACTCCCCCCGTGGCTAAGGGCCTACGGATAAGTTGACCTGTATGATGACACTACTAGGGACAACTTACTAAAATTAGAATCCTTGCTGGCTTAAGAAATTGAACAAATGAATTATGAAAACTCGCCACAACAAATATAGCTTTACACACAGTACTCACTCAGAAATCAGAACTAAAGCTTAACGACTAAGACTTGTTCCCACAAGACTGCATAAACGTATTCTGACATGCCACATAGTTTTATACAGTGAGTGTGTGAAAAGAAGCCTGCGTAAGCGTAGTGTAAGCTATTCACTCAAGCACATTGGTTATTGATCACACTCACACCAACAATAGCTTTTCCAATGTTGTGAAAGCATTGCTACAGATTCATTCATGCTTCTTTTTGCACAGTCAGCAGGGTAATTACCGCTATCAGCAGTCGCTATCTCGCTGTATTTGCTGCCAAGATGTCTGCATTCAACAGACACATGCAACAAAACGCCCACCACCGTAACTTCAAGGGAGCTTTGAAGATTTGTTGCCGTGTTATTGTTACGCAAAGACCAACAGCAGAACAATCCACTCGCAACCTCCTCTGCAGGTAAAGGAGCGGACACGAGTGAACTGCAACCTCATTACTGCATAATGCCACAACTGTGAACCAGGCTCTTGTGCAGTGTGAGTGCCACACCTGCAAATGAACTGTCATTGCAAGAATTAAACCAATTACATCGGAATTAACCTGCTGACTTAAGGTTTTCTATAAATTTTTGGTTCTTACTCCCAGTTTCCAGGGGAGGCAAATGCCCGTTTTGCCTCCCNCGCTACGGACGCCCGTACTCTAAAACAATCAACGCAATAGGCATAGAAACATTTATTACCCGTTTGCATTTTTAGGNAGGCTTCTGGCTGCTTATTGAACAAGCATCATTGTCCCGCAATGCAACAATTCATTTTATGCAACAAGTCATTTTCAAATTAATGTGGGTATCTGGGGCAGTGTTCCCTCTAAGAAAATTTTACACTGAGCAAATGTTTGTTTTAGTGCGCATGCAATTGCGCAACCATGTAGAGTGTAGACACACAACCAGTGAAGCGTTACAAGGACTGCTACGTAATAAATATACGATATTAACTTTGGAATGTTGCAAGTGCGCAAGAATGTAATGTCGCTGCGCAAATGGCCGCGTGGTGCTGCGCAGTTGCCCACCTTGGAGGGAACACTAGTCTGGGTCAAAATTGTTAATATTTCACTCAAAAAATGCTGATGTTTCAGGGTGTTGCTCCTTTAGACTTTTTTGATCATCAAGCTGATGAAAAGCAAGTTCCAGGAAGCAGAGTTGTTTAATCAGACTATGTTGCATTCTTGTCGTACACGTTCAGTTTCAGCCCTTTGTGTCGTAATTCCAAGATATCAATGCCTTTGCTTGTGATGACTCTATTCTATATACGTCATTGGCTTCATTTAAAATATGTTTGTATGATGTAAGAAATTATGTCTAAACGTACTGGTTGTCTTGGGTTTTCAACCCAATAATTTCAGGTCAATTGTTTGCTGAAAGAGCCGCATTAGATCATTCAATTTCCCGGAAAGCCCGTTTCAAGTTTTGTTATTGGCCTCGACTGTTGGCAGCATGTCATTGACAAATCACTGGTACCCAGATTATTTCCATACAGGAATACATCCTGCGGCTGTGTCAGTCTTCTTCAACCAATAGCATGTTACTGCGGAGTACGGATTCTTCTCAATAAAGGACTAGGGGAGGGGGGCACTAAGCAGGCAACAGTGAAACGGTGTGAAAGTGGTTTCTCGACAAAAGCGGTTTGCAAAAGTTCTCAGTTTAAATGATACGTAAAAAAGAGCGAGTCAATTTGAACTGAACGCTTCCTCTTCTTTCAGCATTTCGCACCGAGTTCTTGAGCAGCAAATTCAGAAAGCAGCCCTAAACTCACACACGCAACATGCAAACAATTTCCCAACGTGAGGCTTTTGTGCTGTTTCTCGCAAACCCTGAAGGCAGTTTACAATATCGCAGATACGTTTCATTGCTTGGAGTTTTTTCTCAAAAACAAGGAAATGTTTGCCACGTGATTTCAGTCGATTTCAACCAATGACAATTAACATATAATTCAAAAATTTGCGATTGTGAATCGTCAAAATATCAGTGGTTGTCGCATATTTGGTAAATCGTCAAGAGTTACATGCTGCCAAATTAACAACAGATTTGTTACGGGCGTAGGTCATGAACCTCCAATAGAAAGCAATGTTCTCAAAAGTTTGTGGCACTTGTGTGACTCAAAAATTGGGATAAAGAATAGAAAGAGGGTAGGCTGCGATCTTCTTTGCTCAATGCAGCAAGCCGGATTACCCTGATTTCAGACCCCTTAGGCATTGTTCGGCGTGATTGCGTCAGTTTTCCGAGCTGTTAATTGCTGGTTGTCTTACATTTGACACTGTGTCGGCATGTTGACTTTATTGTAGCTTCTTTTAATAATACTTTTGTTAGGTTCCACAACCATTTGTCTTCTCTCCTTCTCTTCTACGGAGAAAAGACAGATGGCATACAGTAGATATTTTACAGGTATTTTGTCTACATGGCCATCCGTGTTCCTGTTTGTGGCAACAGAATGTAAACGTCGCGCTTAAGTCTTTCTCATATTATGTCATTGTGTATTGAAAAACGGTAAAGGACGTCGGAGGAAAGGAGTGTTTGTGGATTGTTTTTACTTACATCCTAAACAGATTGGCTTTACTCAAAATAGGCTTTTAATTATTCCTTCCACAAGGATATCTGGTAAGCGACCTACTCGACTAGCAAGGCGTTACTCATGGCTTTGCAGTGAAATATCGTCTTACTCAGCAGTAATAAACGTTTTGTTTCTACTTGAATTAGGCTAAATCTGAAGTAGTTTGAGAACTTTTTCCTGGCTGATAAAAGTGGTTGGCCTTTTTCGACCACAAACCTGTTTCTTCCTGTTTTGACCAAACAACAGTGACCATCGCTTGACGCAAATTTGGCATTTTAGCAAACTGATAGGTTTTTCGTTTTTGCAATTTGTGGTCTTTTGTCTGAAGCAAGCACAATATAGTAAGATCGAATTAAATCTCTTTATGCATCACTAAACATAGTTTTGTTAGTGAAAAAGCAACTGCTTTAAAATTTATGTTGCTCTTGCTAAGATGTTGGACTTTGTTGCCTTATTGCCAAAAAAGGACAGTAAAATCAGGCAAGTCGTAAAAACAATAAAAACGTGCGATACTTTTCATAGCCTATGTTTCTCCAATAATATTTAAAATGGTCTCAGTTGGGGTATGAAACAGTAGTTCAGCCGTGCTATAGATATTTATCGTATATGCAGTTTACCACAAAAACGAGATGCTTGAAAATTAACATAAATTAATCTAATTATTGGGGCATCACTGGTCTCTATTGCGAATGAGTTTTCCCCGTGCAAGTACGTTCACTGAATTTATAACTGATAGGCAGTACTGTATGTATGCTATTTAAAATAGATTAAACATTTTTGATAGTCAAACTTATTGATTTTGTTTGTTTTCGCATTGGAAATCTGAGTAGCTTATCAGGTTGTCTTCATCTCGATTGTTGGTTTCATGTTTGTAAAATTGCGCTTCAACTTTCGTTTGTGGGATGACTGTTTCTGAGAGAAAAAGGTTGATGCTGGTGATTTGTAATATGATAAATTTTTTTCAACGCTTTGGCTTATTTTAACTAGCACTAATGGTGAATAATGCCATAATATAACAGAAATAAGAAAATAATTTGCTTTTAAAAATATTAGGTAAAGACAACAAGTGATTTTGATGAAAAATATAACAATGCGCGATTTTGGTGGAAAAGAGTTTGTTCGTTGCGTTTTTTCATATTTTGCTCACGTAAATTGTCCATTCCTGTACAGTGCAGCCTGCAAATACAGTATAGTGCCTCATATTTTCAATTGGCAGACAGTTTTTCAATGACGATTATCATGATTTAGCATGCACATTGTTGCCAACTACAGTGCCATGCACTTAACTTACTTGCGGTTCTTATTTCGTTTCAAAAAATATGCATCCATTGAAAACAAACAAACAAATGAAAAAATTGTGACACGTCTCTAACGTCCGTTGTTGATTGGAAGAATGTCCCAAGAAAGCATCTCATGAGCCTTGCAACGATATAGCAGCAAAAGAAACTTGGCAATTGTTCTTTGACAAGTAAGCGAAATCTTAGTTCTGAGTAGTCCTCTACCAGGCAGGTTGAGGGAAGTCAATTTCCCAGGTACCTCCTCCTGGCACTGAAGGTTGAGGAATGGAAATTTCGTCCTTCACCTTCGACTTTACACTGATGCTGAGCGTAAAGCACTGAAATGAAAAAAACTTTCGTTCAGTGGTTCTCAACCACTGTTCTGAGAACGGCATGCCGACCCCAAGCACCTTTTGTGTCGCCCTCTGCAGTCTTTCAATAAAACCTCTAATGTTTTGTGTAAGGGACTTCGTTCTGCTATAAAGCAAAACGTTTGTAGTGACTTTTGTTACAATTTCTTTAGCGCCGCTCTCCAACAACGTTGTAAGTCTGGATTTGGCTCCCTTCGCTCCCTTCGCTCCCTTCAGCGCAACGGTTGAAAACCACTGCTTCAGTTTGATGCTAATTATTTCGGCCACTTTGGAGTGCAACCAACTAAACATTTTTTATAAATCACACGATTTAATTCGGTGTTCAAAATGATATTCATCACTATGAAAAAAAGAGTTCATTTCGATTAGTAAGTCAATGCATGAAGTATGCTTCTTTCGCAATTGGCAATGCTCTAACCAACACCAGAAACATTTTGTTTTTTCTGTTAAATTTAGCTTCGGTGTTCTGTTAGTGTCTGATTGGGTCCCTGTCAATAGTAAATAAGAATAAAGGGCGTTGCATTTCAGATTTCAACTTTTTCATGTCAGGAACTAGGATAAGCCCCCTCCCTAATTGGAAATATCTTTTTTCTGTCAAGCTCGTGGGCGGCACAGAGAACGTCATACTATGTAAGTTGTTGAGAAAATATTTTTGCGTTGACAAACGTTCATGCTGCAGGCAGACCAACTAAATGAATGGTTTTGTTTCCGTTGCGCTTTCTCAATCACTTCTAGCTTTCGGACGCTGTGTCAGCAAAGTGACTTAGCTCGAACTTTTGAGCAAATACCTTGTTATTAGCAGAAAAAAGGCAGGCGGCAGAGTTACCAGCAGCAATGTTTATGTAAAGAATCAGAAAAAGGTTGCGCTACTTGAAAGAGAAAAAAGTTTGTGCACTCTACCGTATATAACGGTTGCTGCAAATGATAGTTGAAAAGGTTTTCCCGTGCCGCAAATGCAGAAGTCGATTTTTGCCAAAATGTCGCCGTTTCAGTTGGTTCGCTGCGTCGGCGTCTTTTTGCTTCTCGCTGTGTCCATTGTTGAAAGCGCCAGACTGACGTGTGTCGTTCCAAAGGGTGACCAGCAACGTTGTGGGGGAGTGTCGGCCAGTCTCAGCAGGCAGATATGCGAGAACTTGTAAGTTTTTTAGTCGCGACGATGCACCGCGGATCTTTGTTTTAGACTTTTTTTTGCACGCGCGTTTATTTTAACGACAAGCAGTGCGCCTTTCGTGCCGTCGCTTTAGTATTTTTTTGCAATTATTTTATTTTAATTTTTTTGTTCAAATCGAGGCAATGTCATAGTCAGGTGCAAGCACACAAAATGCGTTATTTGTAGTCAGTTTTAGCGATAACGTTTGCTATCGCGGGTTTTTCTGAAAGTTGTTCAAAGGTGAAAACTTCTCTTTATGGATTTTTGAGAAACTTCTTTTGTGACTTTATGAATAAAACCATATGTTAAACTTGTATTTTCTTTTGTGCTTTTCCTCTAACCGTTAAAGATTGAAGAAATTATATCAAAAAAATCTAAATCATCTGAAAAATGTTTAAGATTTTTATGATGCTAAATTTTTGTGACATCCTTTCATTTATTGCGCACCTGACTGTGACATTGCCCCGAAAGAACAGCCTCATACGATGAATGTTTACTACGATGATTTAATTTTTTCTTCTCAGCAATATTGCCTTGAATTGATGACATTTACTTTGATTCTTCGCCTAAAAAAGTCATGGATATTTTTGACAGTAACTTAAACGATTTCCTTACAACATTTCCTGAGAGTTATTTTGCAAAAGAAAACTCTTTCAAAGAGCATTTCTAAATCGCGTCTCCATGTGCAGTCGATATTTTGCATTGCCTATCTGCGGTTTTGCATTTTGCAGAGGATGTTGTTACAACGACTTTGGATCAAACGCGACTGTCGCCTGCTATAAGAAAGGTAAAATTTGTTTCAACACGCACATCACGTTGTATGGCCTCTTGTCGTTGTTTTGCAGCACAAATTAGCGTCAAATAGCGATCGAGTTCATCATAAATTTGAAGCAATTCAGTCTTTACTCGCACCGCTGCTCTCAGCGACTTAGACTGCTTTCAAACGGTCGGCGTGCCAAGGAAGTTTCCAGAAATGTGTGAGCAGAAGACTCGCGGCACGAAATTATCTGCGAAACGTTCTGAGAACAATATATGAGGATTTGATTTTTGGTCAGCCAGCGCTCGGTCAAGCGCTCCACAGTCTGGCGCATTTGGTCCCGAACATGAGATAAGCTCGTTTGCTGTGGACTGCGAGTCTCAGTACACTGTCTTTGCCGTCGTGACGTGAAGTCATTTTAAGTCCTTTTAATTTTAAGCCACTTGTACTGCACGTTGCTGCGATTATAATTAGAATGGCTTTTGTCCTAAATAGGACAGGTTTTTTGACGACACGGTTTTTGCAGCTCTGATGAGGCTTGGCAATGTAATTAGGCGAAAATTGTCCACGGAATGGTGGACGAAGTGTTCACAGAACGATGCTGCGAAAGTCATGAAAATACGTCCAAACTAACAATTTTATAGAGGCTCTGATCCGCAGATATAAACGTGGAACAAGTGGTGAATCATTTGAAACTGAAACCTGGTCTGTCGCCAGTGGGGCACAGGGATATCGTGCTCCCATTTGCGGCACGTTGCCTCCCAACTNCAAATGGGTGATGACTTTTTTCAGTCTTTCTCTGAGCGGAGCTCAGCGTTTTGAATTGATCTCTCATAAACCAAAACCTGTTGAGCACTTGTCAATAATAAAATATGTTTAGAACAGTTTACTAATTTTTTTTCATTAGTGTTAGANATGTTTGAACCGAAACCTTCTGATTTTTAATAATCTGGCCTTCGCGCATGGTCAGTCATAAAAATTTTAAACTGATTTCTGAGAGATTCCACTAAAAATAAGANTGTGTATAAAAATCCACAATTGAACCTCTCGTTTGANAATCGACTATGAAAAGTTTTCAACAAGAGAATTGAATCATCGCTTAGTTCTTAACTTACAAAAATAAGTTTTCGATTTTACCAGAGCTTTGGGTAATAGTTGTTCACTTGTTTGTACCTTGAAAACTTTTTGACTCCTGCAAAGATCTCAGTTCGTGTTGGCGCGAATTTGTTTCCAGTCTTCNAATTCAAACAAAGTGAAATTTGTCGAAAATTCCTGTTGCAAGAGATTTAGAAAATTGCCACTACTTTGTGTATTTGAATGCATTGTCAAGAATTACGGAAAAGTCCCTTTTATCTACTTGGAAACGAAACAAAAATTTTATTTCGTTACTGTTTAAAGAAAGTATTTTTTCTTGTTTGTTCAATGTACTTGTCAACAGAAAGTAGGTAAAAGTTGCTTTACGTTTTGCAGAAAAATATGTTGTTATTCCTAGACAGAATTGGTGTTTGTCTGTGCAAATGCAGTTGTTATCAACCTAAAAAGTTTTGTTTCTGTTTGTAAATATGTTTCATCGATACAATGTCAACGTTGTGAAGGCGTTAAACTCGCCGTATTATGTTGTGAAAGGCTGTCCAAAAAACGTCACAAATGTGACAGGCAATATCACCATCAGAAAATTAGCATCAATCTTTCCACTTTTGTTTAAATACGCAGCATTTGTATAACCTCTCTTATCAGATGATATGTTTCTTCTTCGTATGTAAGGACCTGCTTAAAATGATCATCTTATGAGCTTCATCTTTGACACTCTAAAACAAGGCTTCGTTTGTCAAGAAAACTGCCATTAAAACATGACATCCCTACTAACGTGGTCTAACGCGGTTGATAAATATGATGATATGTATGGATTACTACTGCTGGCTTTTCTTAAATCATGTGGAGCTATTTTACTGACGCAAACCTTTCGCTGCCATACAATTTTTTTATGANTAACAAACTGCAACAAGATAATCAACCTGAGATGTATGAAATTGTTATAACTTTCTTTAGTTTAGCTGTCCACGTGTAAACTTATCTTAAGCTTTTGACATGTGCTTCGGCGTGTTTCGTAATTTTAAATGGAGCGGCTAAATGATTGCAAAATGTCTGACCGCTTGGGTTTTGTTTTTAAAGAAAAAAAGTTGAGGCCGTTTTCACAACATTGCTTGTAATAATTATTTAACAGTTTAGTTGCAGTGTTTGGTAATTCGCGTTGCGTGCATGAAACGAGTTCTACTGGGTATTTTAGTCATGATAAAGATGCACCTTTTAAGCATAGTACTAAATAAAAGCCCACTGCAGATTCATTTCAGGTGTCCAAGTGATATCCTGTCATTGCTGCGAACACGTTCTGGCCGTTGATATGCTACAATTCGTGTTTTTATTAACCACAAGCTGGCTTGTTGTGTCGTAAACGCTTAGTAAAAAGTGAATAATAATTATAAGCAAAGTGTTCAACCAAGGCCAGATTGCTTGAAACGTTATCAGAAACTGATTTTTCAGCAAAGCCAGACTTTATGATGAGCATAAATTTGAAATATCTCTGCCGTTGACAGGAACTTTCGGTGATTTTCCTTCATGCCAAGGATTGAAACGCAGTGTAACAAGACAGCAAAAGTATGTTATGGTAGGCTCATGATGACGTGTCTTTTTGATCCAAGAGTAAACGCATGAATGAATCTTACCGACGAGCGTCGGTGGTCACTCCTGCCCGAAAAGCTGTCTTTTATCCACCTTGGAACATACGAAAGCAGAGACACGTTTTTCGTCATGATGATACTGCTTAATGTTTAGTTGAAGGTTACTGCTAAAAGCCCAGTGTAATAGTTGAAAAAAGCTTAGCGCATTCGCATCACTATAACAGCTTGATTGATAGTTCTTAGCCTTACTAATAAGACGGGTCACTTTAAAGGCTTTGAAATGTGATTGGCACACCCAGTTCATTTTTGTGATATTGAACAAGAAACAGAGGCGAGCAGGCATTTTGACTGATTTAATTGCAGCATGTTGAAGCTTGTGGTCAAGGCGTTTGATAAAACCCGCAATGTTTCTTCTCCCAGAAGTAGCAATTAAAATCTTTAAATATTTTTCGAAGAATTAAAGCAACCACTCTTTCCTGAAAACTTGCCTCGGCGGTATTTGCACTTTGGCTCGCAAAATGCTTAACCGAAGAGCTGACCTTTCGCAAGTGAGAAAAGGCCCTTACTGCAATAACTTATACCATTAAAAAGAAAGAAACACGTCTGCTAAGTCTGTATCATCTAGGTTTGCCGTCAAAGCTGGGTAGGGACTTATACGGTTGAGCTTACTTTCGGTTACATCTAGATTTCTTTGCAGCTACGTGTAAACAAACGCTGCGTACAGTAGAAGCCGCGAAAGTATTCATATGGTTTTATAAAAATCTATCTGGATGCAACGTTCTTTTTTTAGGTTTCATGCATCTGGGAAATCTTCTTGGCTACGAAGACCGAAGAAGGTTTTGTCAAGGCAATCCCAAGTGGAGGAGAAAGCCTTGCTTTGCACAAAAAGTGGAGAAGTAAGTTGTTGAGACACAGCTCTGTTTGAGGTGGAGACGTTTTCTTCGGCTATATTCTCTTTCTCGCATGGCGAGCGAGGAAGCAAGTGAAAATTAATTTATAGGATAATAATTATTTTTACTGCCAAGTAAGAGAAGAACGAGGACAGACAAAATAACACTTTTTGCAGTGTTTCACGGCGTGCATGGGCTGCTTGGGAATACCCAGAGCTTGCTGTAGCTACAATTGCGAAAATGAGCAGCATTAAGCCGTCCTCTCTAAACAATGAATGTCTCATTTCATATTCAACTCTCTTGATTTGCTTTTTTTCTCTGCCGCTTTATTCACCTGATTCCAGCATTAGAGATTTTTAAAATGAATGATGTGTTTATCTGTGTGGGGCAATAATCTGTGATCAATGCAGGAACCTAAAAGTAAATCGCCTGTTTTAAACTGGCTCTGTCGAGGTGAACGAATACGACTGTTTTAAAATTAATGCAGTTGGCTGAGCAATATCCAACGCGTCCAACACTAATTTTATTTTACTTTTGACTCTTGATTCAAACCATCGCGTTTCTCTCTGACGCTTGTGTGAGCTTTCAGGTGACGTCTCGGTTTAAAAAACGTCTTTACTTGTTTGTGAGGTGTTCAAACGACGATTATTTACGGAACACAGCGCAACTGCATGAAAAATAGATCAGAAAATGGCGTCACTGATTCAGCCACTACTCGAGTCATCGTGTGTTCACTACTTTCAAGACGTCTGCTGCTAACGCCCTGTACATAACGCTGCTTTTGTTGAACATTAGCACGACATGCGCCTAGTAGAAGGCTTGTAGATGAGTTGCATTGACTTGATTGTATTTGTGTTCTTTACATTCAAGGTTCACCTGCTTGTGGTTCGACTGTTGCTGGGACCAAACTTCGAAAACGTGCTACGAGCCCATTGTCCACAGTAAGTAGTGTTGTTTTGCTTGTTGATCTAACTCAGTTTGTGGTAATTCGCACTATTTGAAAGTTAGCTTTTTCCTTACACACACAAGTCCTCACACACGAATGTTTATCCCACACGTATATTGTTGAGTCGCACCAGGTGTCTGACAAAAGTTACTGGTAGTTAAGCGAGCTGTTCACAGTCCGTTTTTAGTACTTTTCAAACAAAATGGCGCCCAATTAGAGACCCTTGAGGAAACCTATGAATTTCTTAATAAATGTTGCAATTTTGCATTACCTATAGTCGAAAGTTATCAAACATCTTCGGCCTCGCTGTGAAAAAATTGTTTAGCTGTTCTTCACCACCAGCTAAAAAATCTACTCAAGTNGAGACGCGCGGAATGATGATGGAGCAGGCAATTCACTATAGAAAGCTATTGAACACCGTAGGCAGAGCATTGATTTTGGGAATCAACGAGCGAACAGTTATCACTTTATTGTTTCTATTGAAAATAGGAGCGATTGTTGCCTATTTGATCGCCCGCTCCTACAGCACATTTTCACGACAGCGTTTCATTTGCGGTACCCTGTAAAATCCTAATCGCTGCGGTTAGTCGGTATTGCAGCTTTGCGTTGCCTGATTCTCGCAACACTTGAAAATCATTGTAGCAGGAAAGACGCAGCAAATGTTAGTTCGCGTGTTGGTTGGCCAAACAGCTGACGTCAGTCAACAAATTCGTGATTTGAGGTTGCATTAAGAATGGAAATGAAAGCAATCAGCTGGCTGAGTTCTGTCTCGTCATAAATGAAGCCGGCGCAGGTGAGAAAATATCAAGGAAGGCTTTGGTAAATACTAAGTCTTGCGAATGATCAGAGGAGAGCTTGAGGTAGGGACCGAGAACAATGGAGCAGATAATAATTGCTTTCATGTTTTCTTTGAATAAATGTCTTTAAGGGCCAAGTGATTTTCTATGTATTTCCTTCAAAGAATTGTCTCTGTGTTTTCTACTACAGTAACAGCGGTTTAGCTAGCTCATCTAACGGTCTAAAAATTGATGTCGCGTAACAATGTTGAAGGAGCAACGTCAAATGATAGACCTTTTTCTAAACGTTAACTGCTGTCTTATTTTCTACTTTAACTCCGTGAAAAACTCGCAGAAACTGCTGCAAACGTCCTCCTATTTTTTAATTTCAACACGCAAAAGGTTTCTTACTTCTGTTTGTCGTTTTAAGCAATACGATGAAAAAGACATTTTGTTAGGCTGGCGTTTCATCTACAGGAGTAAAGAAAAATCTACAAATGTACTGGAGACAAAAAAAGTCTTGTAACTTTCTTAGCGTGTTTACTGCGTGCTTTCCAAAAAATCTATTTTTTGTGACAGTTTTGGAAATCATGGGATGGTTCGCAGAAACCGTTGTGTAAGAGTGCTCGACACGTCTCAACGCAAAAATAACCAGACTAGCAACTCTTTGTACGTGAATTGACAGTAATTTTCTTCATTAAAGAACTGGTTGGGCACCAAACTTTTCGCACGCAGTACTTATTAGCCTGCTTCCAACATTCTTGAAAACGTACAGATCTCATTGTGACGATGAATTTCTCCTCGATCTCATTGTGACTTTGAATTTCTCCTGTGAACGCAGCTTGCGGCAGTCCGCCAGAGGCGCCCGATCGAGGCCACGGACCAATCATATCGTCGCAGACGATCAGACCACCATACGCTCCATCGACCACCGCTACCTACTCTTGCGAGCCAGGTTACGTGTTGCTGCCACCTAGAGGAGAACTTACTTGCGAAGGTTCGAGCGAATCATGGAAACCTGAGTCTGCTTTCTGCGAAGGTTGGTCTTTGTTGAGTTTTTTCATTTTCTTTTTGTGCAGAGGATTTTTTTGTGTTGTCGTGGTAAAAGCATGAAAGGTTTTGCAGTTGTGCCATCAAACAGACGCGGGTTTCGCTGAATATCATTGCTGGAGATTTTTAATTTTTAAAAACTGCTGTTGCAACCTCTCCAGTTGCGTTGTGTTGAATGTGTGATTCACCACGAACGGGATGTGCGCGAAGAACAACAATATACATACGTGGCGAGAACAAGCAATAATAGAGTGATCATGGCATGTGAACTCTACTGATGCTTGCTGCTACAGTGCGAAGCTTTGCGCACATGCCGCTCGGGCTTTTCCGATCGCAACACTACTGATCTACTTTGTTGAAACATAAACAAACAACAGAAGCAAGCAAGCTTTGGCCAGCATTGTCATTCATTCTCCTTTCGATGAAAAACGCTTAAACCAGTAGCTCGTGAGCCCCATTAAACATATTTATATTTGTTAATAAACCTGTTGTTAGCATATGGCTGCATAGTGTATACGTTTGTGAAACATCATAACTCCACAAGTTTTTCCTCAATTATTTACACGAAAACTGCATTCACAAACGCAATCATCACGTTTTGAATTAGATCCAACTTGCTACATGGAATCTAACGCTGCCTCTGCGTTTCAATTCACTATACCTTCCACATGTCGAAGATATCAGGCCTCTATAACTATGAAGAAAGGGTCACCCCTGGTTATCTATGCAACCAGGAAGCATCGGAATATTTTTCTCGATTTTGACTTTTGTGAGGTAAGTTTTGTAAATTCAATTTACCATTGGTACGACTGTGTAAACGGTTACTCAGTTTTCACAACAAGCAAAGCAAACGATGAGATTCGCTCACATACAATGAATTGGAAAAACAGACATATAATCGTAACCTGTCTATCACAAAAGATATTTCTGTCAACACAAAAACAATAAAATCTAGAGAGCATTGTTGTTTCTAGAAACAAAACCGTTTTTTCTTTTAGATAGGCAATAAGTTTTTTGCCACGTAAAACTATACTACAATTAAAATACACCAGAGAATTTAACCATGTTGAATGGTGATCGAAAATGAGCAGAGTATAATCAAAAAGCTTGTATTGAAATAACAGAATGACAACGCGTCTCCGGATTCTCCATCCTTTTGGGGTAGACATTTTCTTTCGTCTTGTGATCACAGATTTATTATTAAAGGTGCGAGCCAGTGGGGAGCTGTAGGGCTGACATTCAAAATTGTGTATTTCGCTGTGTGTTTTTGTTGCAACAGCTCCCGTAGTTGATAACAAAATGAAATTATTTCATCAGTAATAGTATATTTGTACATGTGTACTAGTATAGTACTGTTTTCATTCCATTCTTTAGTCTTGTAATTAACTGCAAAGAATGATTGTTGTAATTCGTAGAGTTGTTTGTTTTGCGAGTAACAGAAAACAATGTCAATTAAAGCCACTACCGGGTTGAAAAAAAAATATTAAACAGATTTAAAAGACAATAATAATTAGTTACCAAACAACCAAGGTATTACTCTAAACTACTGAAATTTTCATCATTAGCTAAGAGTGCATTGGTATTTAACTTCGTGTGACACCTAAGAAAGATCCAAGCTGTTTGCTTAAAAATGAATCAGCGACAAAAATACTTCATACGTAATAATGTTTGGTTTAATTGCTGCAGGCTACTAGAAAATGACGCGACTATAGTTTTTTGGCAAAATGTAAATAGAAAATCAGTCACTGCGACATGAATGTTGCTTGATGCAAAAACAAACCACCACAAAATGTGCTCCGACACGAAGTGACTACCATACGTTGCTTTTAACCTTTTTATAAAATTAACAGGTTCATGAAGGTAAAACTATTTCTGGCCCTGTGGTCGGCCGCCTCACAGCAATATCCGGTCCTGTGTTGATTTACAATTCTATAAGCGTGTACTTGGATTGCAAAACTTCACACTCCACTTCGATCGAGCTGGCTGTGTTAGCATGTGAGTTGTTTCTACTAGCGTTTTTTGATTTATTGCAACTCAGGTAAAATTTGTAAACTTGCTGGTACACAAATCAAGCAATTTGATTCGGTTGAAATGTAGGTCATTGTTATATTATTTGGGCAATGACAATTAACGACATGACGAAGGATGACTTTCTCACTTCACACCTTCAGTTTAACCAACATAATGCTTCTGGGTCGGTTGAGGTGAACACTTTCGTTCAAGTATCACTACGGCCAGTAACCAATTGGTTGTGGATCGAACATCCTAACTTTCGATTGACAGACGTGCACTGTTTTCCACAGCAATGAAAACAATGTGTAGTCATCAAATTTTGTACTGATTTTTAAAACAACTCGTCAAAATATTGACAGATCCCACGTTGAGAGACACTGATGAACAGTTCAGCGAAAACATTCATACATTTAGTAAGCTGGCCAGGTTGTTCTAGCGTCATCATCCTGGCCAGGCTTACCACACGCCCCGTTTTAGTCGGGACAATACCAGTTGTTCAATAGTGGGTTGATTGTTAGCGCATTGGCTTGATCAGTAATAGTAGGGTAGTAGAAGGTGTTCCTTTTATAGGTAGGTTATTGAAAGGACTTATTTCGTGCCGGTACTTGTTTACATTTCCTAGTGCAAAAAAACATTTGCCATTTTCTCTAGCTACATAGCTACATACCCAAGTAAGATATGAACCACATTTATCTGATAAGGTTCGTTGTTTGGAAGCGCCCTGGTTTTCTATCGCAAAAAATCTTGCATGTCTAATCCTGGCTGCGCATTATAATACTTACTGCATCCCTGTCGTTCATCAAAAACAGTTTGGGGCGGCTCGCAACCGGTCTATGCTGCGCACGAATTGCAGCGACTTTCTTTTGCAGACACTCCCACCAATTGTCGCGCAACACGGGTCAGTGCGTTCCCGGCTCGCATCGCACCACCGCCCGGAAATTCAGGGAATTACATTGGACCCGCACTGTGTCGCTGGAAAGTGTCATCACGTGGGCAACGCAGCTTCAGATTTGCATTTACGAACTTCAACATAAGGGAGCGGCAAGACGCTTTTTACGTACGTTTTTCTGAACCTTTGAACTGTACGGCTGCAGGTGTTTTTTATCGTTGCTGATTTTTTAATAAAATATAGATCATTGTCGTTACAACTTGGCAAACGTTCAGCTCAGTTTAACCATTGGTGTTTTTCACGTTTGCAGAACAGAATAGCGTTGTTTTTGATGCCATACTAAGAGAATTCTTAGCAGATGTGAAGACGCTGACTCGTTTTGAATTTAACGAATTCTTTTTAAGAAACATCAGTCGGCATCAAGAAATGCTTGTAACATTAGAAGCTTAAATGTGCCTTTGTGTTTACCTGCAGATCGTGACAAACGGTGCTGAACAACCAATAATTCAACTCAGTGGCAACCTCGGCAATTTCACCACTTCGATAACTGGTGGCACACTGCAGGTCTACTTCATCAGTCCGTACCCAGGCATCGCCCCACCATTCTCAGCGGTCGTCATGGAAGGTGAGAGCAAATCAAAAAACTTTTAAGCTACTTATGATAAAGTAGACCATCAGAAATAAACGCGTGGTTATTCGGACCAAATTTGCTCTCGTCTTCCTTCGCCACGTCACGAACGCTATAAACGAACACTGAAAGTCGCTTGAAACGTAGATCGCACTAAGAGTCAAAACTGAAGCAGTGTCTTCAATGGTTCACACCAGGCCCGTAACTAAGAGGGGGCGAAGCCTCCCTGGAAAATTTTTCGCCCCCCTGGAAAAATGTGTTGGACATAATCTGAAACTATTGGACACAGTTCAAAAAATTTTAGCCCCTCTCGGAAACCTCTTCGCCCCCCCTGGTGTCATAAGCTGGTTACGGGCCTGGTTCACACCCTTTTTTCTTGCGTGAATGTTTTGTCCTTTTCAATCGAAGGGCAATTTTGTATTTGGAAATTTTCAAAGGGTTTTAGGTCACACACCGCAATCATACGCATATGCATTATGGTCCTGAGAACTTAATGGATCGAATGTGGTTTAACATGAAAAGAAGGTGTTGGACCAAATTAAAAAAATTGAAGTTGTTTTTGAGAAGAGAAAACACTGACTACTTTTGGTCACAAAACCACACAGACTTTTTGTAGTTTGAAAGCATTAAAACTCCGAACCACATAATGCTTTGGCCAGGCAACAAACCTTCACTTGAAACAAAGTGTCGAAACTGGCCTGAAAAGTGCTTACGCATGTGCTTGGTTGTCATTCAACGCAAAAGTCACAGAAACTTAACCAAACGTGAACAGCGAACAAGCGTCACCAAATTCAACGTGTGCCAATCTAAACTGGATTTGGAGACAGTAAACTAAGCTACACTAACAAAAAGCTATCACAGTCAACGTTTAGACTAACATAAATGCAAATTTCAAATATGTTTACAGCGAAACAGTGGCATTCTTTTCGTTTGCAACAGGTTTGTCACTTCTTTTCAGAATAGTGCAAAAAACATGCGTCACTGCGCCGAACAGTGAAAAGAGGTTGATTGTTCTAGTTTTCCACTTGATTGTTTGTTCTGTTTGGTATTTAGAAAAACTTTGTTTACTCTCTACTTACATATCATATGTTGCTGTTTCAGACTCCATATGCTTCACGAGACAAAACACCAGCTCTGCTGTTCCCTTGACAATTCCACCATCTTGCAAAAAATTCCAGAGCGTCATTACCCTCGACGAGGCTCCGCCACTGGTGGTGTACAACGCTGAGAATCACGAGGCGTCGTTTGTCGATGGCGATTTCTGTGAAGTAGGTCACTGCTTTCGCGAAAACGTTGTTGATGCGATGAAAACACGTTAATGCATTTTAAAGCTTTATACAAGCATTTGAAGAGGAAAGACAAATGTTTCAAACGATCATCCCGTACTCTTCTGGGAAATCGTATTTTTGAGGCAAAATATAAGGCGCACTTGTGGAAACAAACGTTTGCTTGTAGGCTCCAGTGGCGTAGCCTGCCCAACATTTTTTCAGGTGCCAAAAATTTTGATTTTAGTCGAGCAACGGTACTTTGTTTGGGATACCGCCTCTCAAAGCACAAAATGACTAGATATGCTAACATTTTTGGGAGGCATGGACTCTGGTCCCCCCCTGGCTACGCCTATGGTAGGCTCCTGGAATTTCAAGTTCACATAATGAATTACTTGTGTTAAGTTATTTTCTGAGGGAAAAACCCTTACTTGCATCCGCATCGACTATGACNAAGTCCTGGCAAANACACCATCATAAATACCGAAACGTTTTGGTTCGCATCGGCCTACGTAAGGTTATTGAGAAACTACATGACAGCGCTTACAGCATTAGCCCATTTTCCTGTATTGACTGCCGAGTAATCCACCTCCAGTTATGAAAAGGTAGTTTATTGCTAGACTAAACAGGCGTAATTTTTTTTCAGATTCGTGATGGAAACACTGAGGGCGGACGAAGGATCGGACGCCTGGATGCCCAGTCGGGCCCAGTCGTTGTCCACAGTTCTAGAAGTGTGTTTTTCGATTGCACTACAATTAATTCCGGTCCGTTGCCAATGGCTGTTGTATCTTGTGAGTATTTCCTCTTCAAACACGTGTTGGTTGTCTTTGCTCGATTTCCTTTTTATTAAACATTAGATAATTTTGAAATCATGCAACAAACATTTTACCTGTCTTAGGTCATAAAAACGTTGATAGACCATTAAAACCTGGAAAAATCCAAAATTAAGCTTCATGGGGTCCTTTTAATTAAACTAAATCAATTCGTCATTAATTGAGCAAAATGGTAAAACAATATGGGCTATGTTAAGCTTTCACTGGATGAAATGATCCTCAATTTAAGGAAATTTTTGTGAGTTAATCGACAAGCAAAATTTGTCTCTAAAAATACGATTCCTAACTTATACATTGGGAATACCTGAATAAGTTTTGGTCGCTACTGTATACTCGTATAAATGGTTGCCACGTGAAACGGGTTTAACAGACATTAGTTAGAGATCGCAGATAACAAGTGAACTGCACCCAGGAGCAACGAAACTTAAAGGGAAATTTATGTATTGTTTTAGCGCTATTTTAAGATGTTTTGAAGAGTTATATTTTAATCGTTTTTTGGAGGGCTAATGCTTTTTACATTTACGCTTAGCTGCTGAAAATATAACAAATATGTTTGATGAGCGCAGCAGCGATTCGTATTTATTGATTATCACCTGAAACACCTTTTGCTTTAAATATCTGCCAAAACGAAGTAAAGCAAACATTACCCAGGAAATGCTGCATTACAGGTTTACAACGGGATTTACTCTTAGAAAGCATCTTATCTTAGCTTTATGGACGAAAAACTCGTCAGTTTTTCCGAAGCACGCTTTATCACAAAACAAAAGCAAGGCCAGTTTTGAAAAAGTTGAAATTCCTTGTGACTGGTGACAGATGCTTTTCAGTCAAGGCGAAAAGCAACCAAAGAGAGTACTTCACCTGCATTTGCGCAGTAACGCGAGAACTATTAAGTGTTTTTGCACCGATGAAGAGGAAGAAGATTACTCTTGAGGAAAGAATGGTGTTCGCTTTTATCTCATCCGATTGCGCTTTTTTTGCTTGCAATCTGTGCAAATGCGTCGTAAGGAGGAATTCATTATACTTTTCAAGTTGAAAAAAGAGCATGAATGGTTTTCCCCAAAATTTTATCAAGTAGTTCTTACAGAAAATTGAAGAGTTTTAAATATTTTTGTGGGAATCACTAATTACATAAATTATACCTCTATTCACGACGATAACAATTTCAATGACTATTTTCCACGTTATAAGTAGAAAGCTCTGAGAAATACTTTAGTGATATTTAAGAAGCCAAACAAATAATCTTAAAGGTGAGAATCAAAGCTTTTGTGTGTGAAACCTCATCCAAAAAAATACTTGTTTGGATAACATGCAAATCCTTTCAAATAAACGCAGCCAGGGTCTAAGAGCATTTCACGTTTCTTTTTCCTTCTGAAAAGCCCACCCTGCGCCAACGAATTCAGCAGATTATTTTGACTTGCAATTCAGACAAACCATCAAAGTGCGGCACAACTTACATCAAGACTTTCCCAGCAACAATACAGCCACCTGCAAGTTCTTCTGGAAATTACAGTGGAAATACTCTTTGTCAATGGATTTTGGCTTCGGAAGTGCAAACCAATTTTACTTTTGACTTCACTTCGTTGTACACACGATATCGAGAAGATCCTCTTTACGTAAGTTGTTTAAAAAGTCTTGTCAACTTTTTCAAAAAGTCGTCCCTGTTTTTCGAAAAGTCGTCCCAAGTATTTATTACTTTTTCATTTCAGTGTGCATCTACCTCCAAACAAAACTCAGTCTCTTTATAATTTATTGTATCACAAACGTTCCACATTTGGAATTCACCACCCACTGCGTTTTTTGCTTAGTTATGGCTAATTAAGCTTGTCTTTAAAAGTTCTGAAAGTTCTGAACAATAATGCACCAAGGTGAAAGTTCTGAACAATAATGGACGGTGAAAGTTCTGAACAATAATGCACCAAGATGTTGCAGGTGCACGAAAAAGCCAGCAATCCTTTATAAATACAAAATAAATTTATACCACATTCGCACGGTGGTTTTTTCATTAAATGTATTCAAGCAAACCGACGTCACATCATGAAATGCAAACCTCATCAGATAGTTCCACCTTTCACAGCCGATACCGCTGCACTCGTTTTGTGCAGCAAGACCACGGTGCCTTTCCAACCTTTGTTTATTTTGTCCTCAGATTGTATCGGATGATCCCAATCAACCCGCGGTGAGACTGGGTGGTAAACTTGGCACCTTCTCTCAAATCATACGTGGAACCATTTTGCATGTATACTTTGTCAGCCCATTCCTCGGTGTCAGCGCACCGTTTAAAGCGGTTATCAACAGAGGTAAGCCAGCGTATTGATGCTTATGTTTATGCATAGTGCTCATGTTCGTACATTTGCGTATAAAAAGCTGTTATACCAATCAGACAAATAGTAATTGCCTTACTCTTCGGTACGTATTTATTTAGTCTAAGTAGCTGAAAAATACAACAGTTTTCACTTGCCAATTAAAAGCTTTAAGTCTGCTGCAAGCTTTCGAGGAATCACCCGAGCGTGCTCTGCTTTCACAAATTTGCGGTGATTCAGACTTGCACATATCTGTTTTCAAGAAACTAGTTTCCACAAAGGCGGCGCAGTCGAACCAGTCAGCACTTTTTTGAAATAGGAAATCGATTTAACGGAACTGTGCGCATCCCGCAGTCCTGAAATCTGCTATTTGAATAAGATTTCAGTACTGAGGATGCTTGGTGCTCCGTGAAGCCAGCCGAGACACAGAAGTTCTCTAACTGCTTGTCCTGATAATATGTCTTGCATTGATTTTTAAGCCACCAACCCTTTTCCGTTCTTTGCGCGTAGATCCAGCTTGCTTCACTGATTTCAACGGCACGTCTTCACAAACTCTGACTATACCCTCTGTGTGCGAAAGATTTCAAAGCGCCATCACCTTGACAAGCGCTCCTCCACTGGTGATCTACGGTGCCAGAAATCATCAAGAGCTGTTCATTGACGGAGATTTTTGTGAGGCAAGTGAAATTGTAATGCTTTTAGCAGCTTCAATTTTAAGACAGCCGTCGCATGCTCTTGTCAAAATCGTTCCGTCACATACATCTAGCTTGGTGCATAGTGGCATGCCATTCAGATATATACGTATGTATACACTAGAGTCCTGCGCGTGGCGGGTTAGTCCGCGCTGGTTACAGGTGCTGGAACCTATATGTGCCGGGTGGGCTCGAGATAAGAAATTCTTTGTGCGGGTGACTGAATGTTGATCCAAAGCACGTGAATGTGACCTGAGCAAGAAATTCAATACTGCAGAGAGATTTTTGTACAAGGGAGTAGCGAAATGCGCCTATGGTAGCGAGACCACAGACTGGAGTTTCCAGCTCTCAGCGATCTTACAGAAATACTTTCTGGATGATGGCAACTAGCACTACTAGCGAACGAGTGTTTAGTATGGCTGGGCGTGTCGTGAATAGCAAAAGCGCGAATCTTCGTCAGTGAATGACACACTCGTTTCCAACAGTATTTTTTTAAGCTGAGAAATAAGCGCTCCAGGTTGACTGAAAGGTTTCACAATTTTGCTTTCAAGTGTATTTTAAGAGCCTATGTTGGCTTGGAAATGAGGAACTCAATAAATTGCCACTCGCCAGAAACACATTGCATGCGTTTTAGTGGTTTTCAGACACACAGTGACAGTTGCTGGTTTGGGACGGAAACAGCTCGGGGTGGGCAGGCGCGGGTTGTAAGTCTGTGAGTGCGGGGCGGGAGCGGGCAAGATTTCTCAAGTTGCTGCGGGTGTGGGGCGGGTTTCAATTTTGCGGGCGCGGTGCGGAAGCGGACAAAAGATTTCAAACCCGCGCAGAACTCTGGTATACATAAATCCAGTGGGATCCCATCTGACGACCACTCCGGCAACGCAAACACCTTGTTGCCACGTCCACTTCAACGCGGCCCCAAACACTTTCCTGTGCTAATGCGTTACTTTTTGTTGCGTTGACGCTGCCACCCTGGTATCCACAACGCAGTCCGTCTGTTATCAAACTCTTAGTTGTTTTCTATGTTTACTCTACTCTGTTACGTGGCGAACAGAAACGAATGGTAAATACGTCAAACTCTTAGGAAGGCAAAAGTGATCAAATCCACTAAATCAGGGATCTCCAAACGTTTTTGTCCCAGGGCCAAATAAGCTATTCACACAACAGTTCGAGGGTGGGACATCACACGTAATGTGAGTGTTTTGGGATACGTTTCATTTCACCAAATCAACAAACTTTCAGTAAATATATTATTTTTTCATTATTGACAAAATTTCTTCGTGGGCTGGATGAAATGACGTCAAGGGCCGGAATTTGGCCCTCGGGCCGTAGTTTGGAGACCCTGCACTAAAGCCACCATGTGAGTGCCATCCAGCAGGTGGTTTCATTTATTGATGTTATGCTGTATATATTGCACATATTTTGAAAACTGATAGATATTCAAGAACAACTTTAAAAAGCAGAGCCGGGGAAAGTTTTCATAAAATTGAATTAGTATGAAATAGAACAAAAATCGCACAAGATTAGGTCATGCTGATGCATATACCCTTCAACAGTGTTTATTTATATTTTGCAGATTCGTGAAGGTACTTCGGTCAGTGGACCAATCATTGGCCGCATTGATGCAAAGTCTGGACCAGTAGTTTCATACAGTTCTGGAAGTGTCTACATCAACTGCCGAACTGTCAACTCTGGAGTAATTGAGTTGAAAACAATAGCATGTAAGATATAATTAAAGTGATACGCCTAACAACGGCAAGTGACATTTACTTCACAAGTTTCAGAAAAACGGCAGATTGATTAAACAACCCTCTCTTTACCTTCCAAAGCTGGGAATACAACATGCTTGCTTCTACAACAGATTCAACTGGGAATTATTGAGGGCAATTTGACCAGCTGCAAATAAGTTATTCTATTTCGACAGGGTGTTAAATTGCTTTGACACAATGGGTGTCAAATTTGTCAAGTTTCGACACGTCCCTTTTATTACAAAGCAGTCTGAATTTATGTTATTACCAATTTGGAACCCACTTTGGACACCTTCTCAGGAATCACTTACGCCATTTTGAAACAGAAATCACTTCCTGTTGGAGCTCAGGATCGGGCGTGTTCTCGCCTTATATTCGCTCACACCATTTCCAAAGGCTGTCACGCCTAAGTTCACTGCAATTATTCTTAGATAATCCTTCAACGTGCGGGACCACTTATGTCAAAACATTCCCCTCCACATTCGGACCACCGTCAGATGGATACGGTAACTACCGTGGAATGACTTTGTGCCACTGGGTACTCTCAGCGAGGCAACAATGCAGGTTCAGGTTGAACTTCAAATCCTTCATTACTCGACCGCGCGAGGACGCTTTATACGTAAGCGCTGTTTGTCGATTCTTGTTTTACTTAAAAACTGTTTTCCGTGTCTTATCTCTCATTGTTAAATTTATTAACTAATAACAAGCGCTTGCCAACAGAGCTTTTAGTCAACAATAATGATTTTCACTTATGTTTGAGTTTGACTCTGGTGAAGAACAGCTTTGACAGGTTTGCTGTTGGACTTAAAGCTCTGCTTTTTTGTTGTGTTTCGAGAAATGTTAACGCTCATTTTCAATGTACAGTAAATCGTTACAAATAGCGGTGGTCAGCAAAGTTTCAAGATCTACTTAAGTTTTGAGACGAGCTACTTCATAACGCGCTGCCTAGCGCTGTTTGGAGTACAATAAGGTGTTTGCCGTGACGTTCTACTAGCTAGGCATTTTATTGAGCTTGTTTTATATCTAAGAGGCGTATTTACTAACCGTGCGATACAGAATCGTATGCTGCAGCAGTGTGAAATGTCTCAAAACTCAAACCCACAAACGATATTGTCAGCAGAGTCACGCATTTCGCTGATTATTTGAATGAAATTATATAAAACAACTGCAACGCAGGTTAGCCGTGCTCAGTCTGTTGCAGAGTCTGTGGTGAGGTTCTTGCCAATTCTGATTCTCCAAACAAAGTTATTGGCCTGTCAGAAAATGATGCAGAACAGTTTGTTTTCATAGCTGATGAATTGATGTATACGTTTTTAACCACACATTTTTTTCTAAGAATCTAATGCTTTCTAAGTAAAACATTTGTTCACCGCAGTATATGCTAAATTAGTTTTTGCTATATAACTAAGAGGCAAGTTGTTCTGTCTTCGCACATCAACAGAGTTGCACTAAAAATAATGCAAAAAAATATCATTTCAAATGTCAACAAATATTTTTTGCTAAGCTATACTTTGCGAAACAAGGCGTTTCACTTTGTTCTGCTCATGCACAAACAGATTTCTTCAAACGACCCCAGTCAACCGGCAATGCGAGTGGGAGGTGACCTGAATTCCTTCTCTCGTTCAGTGAGGGGTAACGTGCTGCAACTGTTTTTCATCAGCCGGTTGCCAGGAAACACTTCGCCATTCCTCGCCACAGCCATTGAAGGTAAGGTTTCATAACTTTTGCTGAGCACTGATTGGGTGCTTGCAAGTAGGCTGGTTAAAACCTGAAGCTTGGAAGAAGCCTCTTTAAAATCACATGAATATTCCTTGTCCGATGGCCGCTTGTCAAATGAATGCTCTTGTTCTAATAAACACATGAGCAATTTTCTCGTACAACGGTTGCCAGTCAGTGAAATAAATTGCAGGGTGTACTTTTGCCGTAACAAAATTGACATGACAGCATTCGCTTCTAGATATATCCAAACCTGATTTCCCGAAAAACCGATTGGAATCGTTACAGGGCAGTATTGTGAAAACAAGGGAGGTGAAACAGCAAAAGATACAAAAAACAATGATAAAGTTTTTCGTTGAATTGAACTAAACTGTGATCCCAAGAATACGTCCTCAGAACGAAGGCGACGCAGTCGACGCATTTATTGTAACAGGAAATCGACTTCACGTAACGTCATTGCCGCACTCTCAGTCCTGAAAATTGCAAGCAAAAGCTTACGAGTGTATTGATGAATAAGCAAAGCAGAGCTTAGAGAAGGCACACGAACTTTAGTTCAGACACAAGCTGTGATCATAACGCTGGTCTCACCAACGCAGATAAGCAAAACTGACACCAAGCGCGGAACAAGTTGTTGACGTCTCGGTTCATTGGCTTGCTCAGCTAAGAACGCTGGCCACCGCGACTGGGCTGCTAATTACGTAGCCAGTTGTAGTTTATGAGATTGTCTCTTTCTTAACCAGTTTTAAAGGTTTTTCTTTTGTCCCAACAGATTTCTTTTTCTTTCAGATGTACAGTGATATCTTTTTTAATGAAAATTTCATATAACATTCACACGTGTAATTGAGAAGATGTTGCTGAATGAATTGTTTCTAAGCCGTTAAGCCAAGTCAGGCGGTCTCTTTTTCGTCCTTTGCTAAGCAGTATAGTTATTTGCAGTATAGTATGGGTTTTTCCATTGTCACGAGAAAGGCATCAACTTTTCACTACTGCCTGGTTAACCTGTCCCTAACGCCAAAAGACAAAATGCGATATGCGAAACACAGTTGTATTTCAGCCAAACAATGTTTCTGCATATATTCAAAGTTGCATGAAAGCTGGTAAAATAAATAAGGGTAAATTATCAGAATATATTTGTTTTTCTTCGTGTAAAACCGCTCAGCAGAATCTGTAAAATACAATCACAAAATAGAATATTTACATTGATTTCTATTGACGAAGCGCTATGTCAGATAAGGTAAAAACTTTATTGGACTCATGTATTCCAACTTTCCCTAACTTTCGTCCATGTTTGATAACAGGACTTATTTAAAACACTGCAGTATTCCATACAAAATATTTATCAAAGTCTATAAGCATTGTATTATTTACAGCCCACTGAAAAGTTTCACTTTGATGATGATTAAATGCTTGAAGTTCTTATTTTAGGTTATGGACATAATTAAAAGAAATTACATCTTTGTTAAACTAGAATTTTGATTTATAGTTGCCACCAAGCATTTTCGCGCTCATCAGGCGCCAGTCTGTAAAACATAAAATCCGTTTTTCGTGCATTCATTCACCAATAGTTTTTCTTTGTATTTTTTTTTGTAAACATCCCTAAATTTGATTTACTAAGTTGAAATATTGAAGAAAAACTTCGTTTTTTTGCATTTCATCTTACATTCAATGCATTTTCAGCCTTAAAACGACGTTTGAATCGAAAAAGGTTAACTTAAGTATTCTTTTAAGGTAAAATAACTTCTACCATTTTCTTGCTCAATCCTTTTGTCTTTAGAAATATTTTCCTTTTGCTGATGTTTTCCAAGACATGTTTTCAAACTTTTTAACCAACAAGTTTTATACCTTGAGTTGATTACTTTATGACTCATCAAAACACAGATATTTTCATTTGCATCGCTCTGAGTATGAAATATTTTTATTTTCAGACTGCGAGGCTTGACGCGGCTGCTACACGAAGCGCACAGACAAAAGTAAGCAAACTATGCTACTAATTGCCCTTGAGTGTTGCTTCACTTTTTTTAAGCGCTTGTATGTGAAGAGTGGAAAAAAGTTTTTTGTCTTTGTCATTAATTTTTATCCTATGAATGAAAATGTCAACTGCCACAGTTCTTCCGGCGTGTTTCGGGAGAGAATTTCTCGGCTGCTCAAGTCGTCAACATTTTTTCAGAAGTCGTTAAACCTGATGTGCATCGATTTTTTTCGCACTCGTCGTTTTCCCTCGTGCAAGTTCGGTGCAGCAGACCAGGTTTTAAGGTTTGGGGAACAAAAGACATTTTGAGGGGGAAATATTTCTGTTTTTAGTATATACAGTACTTACATCAATTTTTCTGGGAACAACAAAATTTGGGGGCACAAAAAATTTGGGGGGTACTGTCCTGAATGCCTCCCCGTGGCTACGGGCCCGCAGTGCAGCACAATGTATTGCGTGAGTAGACAAAAACATCTTAGGTTGAGGACTAGTTTCCCTAATTTCGGACTAAACGAAGCTTTTAAACCTTCGTTTTTGAAAACGTACATTTTACTGTCAATTGTCCATCTCTTTATAAGCGTGAACTGAAGAATATGTAAGAAACAGTATCGAAACAACCAATTATTCAAATTAAATCAAATTGGGTGTTTAAAAAAAATCGCTGTTTTCATCATCAAAAAGATTTGTTGAATCTCGGTCAACTTGTGAGAAAACTGATCAAAAGAGTTATTTTAAGTGACAGCAAAGTAATACATTGCCTTTGTTTTTCAGCTCAAAATGTTTCACAAGCAAGAAAAAAGAAGCTTGAAAATACATCTGCGTGATTTGATTTTTGCTTTTCATTTCTTTGTTACGATTTGTTTCACTACTTTCACAACTGTAGTCGCTTTTGTTTTCGTTTTTGTATGGCGTAATGATTCTAGAATCACGCAAAACGCTTAGGTGTAGAAAATTTTTCCGTTTCGTTAAGTGTACGTTGTAAAAACGATCTTTTCTCCACTGTATCAGTATTCATTGTTTCCTTAATATGTCGACGTATGTGACATTTCTTGATATTTGTGTCCTTCTTTCCTTTTCGCAAATACTGTGTAACTTTGTGTCATCACGTGTGTTCTTTGTTGTTTTGTTTTATTTTTACAAGCTATACCCTGGGTGTACCTAACCGTGTTTTCTTATTCACTGCTGATTTTTGAACTAAATAAATCTTTTTTCATGTAACTTGGTTCATAAAAATCTGTTGCTACGGAGTTTTGTTCGTCGCTTGTTAGCGTAGCTTCTTACGCGTTATTTGTCACTACGAAGCTTCCAAGCGTCTGAGACGCAGGCGGAAATGACGTTCTACTTCGTTTCACTGCCACAGTATTTTTGGGGCTTCCTCCCAACGGAGTAAACACTGGATCGAATGGTTGCTTCGTTACGATTGTTAAATGTTGGTTTATCTTAAATTTGGCTTGTGCAATGGCCCACTGGTTAACATAATTTATTTTGCCTTGTGAACACTCCTGCTTGGATCGACTGGTACAATGTCTTATAATTCCAAAAAAACATCACACAGGTTACATACTCGTGACCTACGGTTCTCTTGGGCATTTTGCAAATAAAGCTTTGAGGGTTTCATTGTAAACCCTTTATCTTTGGCTCACTTGCTTTCTAATACTACGCATGTGTTTATCGTTGCGGTGAGGCAATCGTTTGTGAGCTGTCGCACACAAATGAAGTTACACTTTCAATGGGAATAGGTTTCAGTTTTTGTGATGGTTTGCAACAAATGATGGGTAAAAGATTTCGTGACGGCACAAAATTGTTTTTAAATGTAAACCCCAACACGACGAACTGTCTGCCTTAAACAACAAGCAAGTGTGAAACCTTTTTTCAGAAATATTTTTACCACATGGAATTATCACCACTGCTCATCATAAAATGAGGGCACTTAAGTTAGCCAAATAGCACTCACAGCAGCAGTACTGCATATTTCTTCCTTTTGCTTTAACGCACTTACCTTAGTTACCAAAACATTCTGCATACATTTGTAGCCCACATCATTTTCACAACAGGCTTGATTGTTGACTGAAATGAGTTAAGAGAGTGTCACTATAACTTAGTTTACCACCCAGGTTCTACAAAATGGAAAATGGCAAAAATCTAACTCTTTCATAAAGTAAAATGTACCTAAATGATCAAAGAAAATTAACCGAATTCAGATGATTGTGAGTGAAAATATTTTTCAGAGAAATTTTTGATCAATTCAACAAAAACCCACAATAAAATGATATGTAGGGCCACCATCTTCAAAAATCTACCGAATCATATAAAAGAGTTAAAAATAATAAGTTGATTAACACTTTTGATATTTTGTGAACTACAGTAGATGAACATGCTGGCTGTAAACGTTCAAAACTGGCATTATATGATTTTCCATGCCAGTCGATAAAGAATCTCTCTCTATGGACTTCTACCTTATCGTGGTGAGAGAGTTTCCGTGCCACAGTGACCTCGAGAGCTGTGCTGGTGGGAGCAACCCGCTCCCCGAAGTGTCGCCCATTCCAGGTTGGTCAAAAGGTAGAGGCCAGACAAAAAGTAATCCCCCATGTAAACTCTAGGTGGAGGGAACCCGTTAGCCTTGGTGTGGCAACCCTCTAGGTGATGACAACACCAAAATCAAATCCGTGTAGCATCAACGTGTTGGCACTTCCCAATTGTCTGGGTCTGTGGCATGGTGCTGCAACATCAAGTAAAGCCGATAGTCCTGAATCTTTCTTGCCATCGGATTTATTTTCTTGGTGCCAAGGTAGTGGACNGTGGNCTGTGCACCCACATACCCACTCTAATCTCATTGCACACGAAATCCATCATCTACCTCTTCTTTGAATCGAGGATATATGTTTCGAAGTCCTGCGGCGATGGGCGACAAACAGAAGGGGCAGGTTTAGACTAGCTGGAAGCCCCTAGTTTGCACCTGCACGTAGGCGGTCTTGGCAAGACCGTCGTTGGCTCATGGACGAGCAGCCGTGGCCCTCGCTCCTACCAAGATGTCTGAGTAGCCCTATTTAGGGATGCGCTGCTCACCACATTTGTGAAAGGGCGTAGAAAAGGTCGCCTAAAAAACGCCTGCTCACTTTCAGTCTGGACGGATAGCCGCGTTCGTCGGACAGTCTCACTCTGCGGTCGAAACATGAAAAAAAGAAAAATACAAAATAATCACTTTGCGTTGCTGCATGGTATGTAGCTTACGCGCTCTTCTCGACAGCGCAAGTAATAACCGACCTCAGCGTCGTACTGCTTTGGTTGCTGCTGAACTCCAGCGCTACAACATCGACAGAGCTGCACTCAGCGAAGCCCGTCTCTCTGATTAATTGATGATGGTTTACTGTTTCATATGACTCAGCCAACAAGCAGAAGCATCATAAAAGCCGTCGCATGCAGTAAGCCAACCATTAGCGAACATTAGAGCCAGTGGTGGGTTTAAGGTTGGGGGGGCCCGAGGCAAGACTAAAAAGGGGGGCCCCTCTGATGACGTCATCACACTCAGCTAACCGTGATAAGCACTTTGATCAAGCCTAAGATACGACCACCGAAGGATACGCTCCTGAGACAATGGCATGACTGACACAGCAG
>JGI24158J21664_10000715_pt1 | contig 32767 bp, 21 predicted proteins | sample Ectturendosymbi3_FD_21664 | JGI IMG/M metagenome (IMG submission 21664)
CCGACCACACGAAATTGCCTTCAGAGACCCTGTCGTTCAATCCCATGAAAGTTGGGTCATTTACGTGACCTGCCAAACAGCGAAGGTACAAAGCGTAGAGGATAAATTAGCGTCAAACGCTTTTTCCTACCGAAATTTAATCGCCTAGGACAACTATGTCCAAACCGCGGCCCAGTCAAAGGTTTTGTGCGGCCCTATTTATGTTTTCGCTGAATTTAGTAGAAAACCTGTCCTTATTTTGATAATAATCAGAAATTTGACATTTTTAATGCAAGTGGTCCTTAGTGCCACTTTACCACGTCTGTACTGCGTGCTGGGAGATTTCCATACGTCCACTGACACCTTGATGCAAAACGTGTTGCTAGTTTTCTGATTTCTAACCTTGTTCCATTGGCACTAAACTTGTCAATTAAATCACACTGGCGGAGTGTTTACAGGTGCCAAGCAGTCATTACCATTGCAGTTAGGTTTCGAACTCTTTCAGTAAATTAGCTTAAGTTAAATTTGTTTTGCTAAAATCGAAGTAAGTTATTAAATGTGAAACTCTCATTAACAACATGTCATTCAATGTGCGGCCCTGGTTAAGACAGAGACATAATTTTTAGCTCAGTAAGTACTTTCGGTTGGACATAGCTGGCCACGGACATGCCAAGGATATATTTTACCGGTAAAACGCAAGGTGATTAAAATGCACGCCTAATAATACTCTTATATGCGTCTACATCAGGGGTCTCCAAACTACGGCCCGGGGACCAAATCCGACCAGCGAAAACATTTTGTCAATAATGAAAAAATATTGTTTTCACGAAATATTTGTGGGTTTGGTAGAATATAACATATCCCGAAACAATCACATTACGTAAGATGTCCAGCCCTCGAACTTTTGTGTATTAGCTTTTGTGGCCCTCGTGCAAAATAGTTAGGAGCCCCCTGGTCTACACCATTGTATGTTACCTTAAAAATGACAAAGCTCTTGTATATTCCGAACCTGCCTCTTGATGAATAGAGATGTCTTCTCGTTAGTTTAAAATGCAGCGTGCTTTTCGCTGACGTTCAAACCTGATCAACCCTCGAAATGTGAGGGGAAACTTCGTGTATTACGAAATGGGGGTTAGTCGTACGTAAAATACCATTTATAAGCGAAATCTTTTGCACGCAATCTCACATCACTCACTCGTCACAAAAGCGTTTTCTTCCGCATCAAGCATGCTTACAAGATGGCCACCGTAAGCAATGCATTGATCTTCAGCATCAACCCAATTCAGCGGGTTTTGGACCTCGAAGTAATAACAATGACCTCTGAAGCCTAACCACCCTGGATCGCAACCTTTGTTGGGAGCTGCACGAAACAAAAGTTATAAAAACTGCAGCAACAATCATGCTACAAACAATGAAACGTCAATGTAAGTGATAGCCCATCCAAGGTACATTCTAAGAAAATCATACAGGGCCAGTAGATTCATCTGGCATTTCGCAATAAACTTTTAATGGCAATTCGTAATATTTTGACGAAAGCATCAGCGCAAATCTTTGCAGTAGTTAATTCTATTTCATTACAGTTTGCGATTTTCTGCTTTAAGCAATAGTTGTGCTTGTGCCACGTAGCGCACAACAATGCGCAATAAGCGCAAAGGTGCTTTTATGATAAGTTCAAGACAAAAACGTGATTCAGTACTCTGAGTAAATTTTATTCGTGCAAAAATCTGGATTCGACATCTTTACCATTTGTGCTAATTTTAATTTAAACACTGATTAGATTTTGGGTCACTCTGTTGCCAAAAGGCAAGCCCAGTACATTTGGATATCTTGATATATTTTTTCGGCATTGTCAAGATAAACCTCATATTTCTCTAATTCAACAATCGCAGACTGCAAAGATTATTTTCATGCAATAGATCAGCATTGCTGTGATACGTTTATAGCTGCTGGTTTCTTTCGGAACTAACAGTCAAGATTTTGCTCATCCGTTTAAATGACGTCAAGTCTAGTTCGACAAATATCGTCTGCGTATGCCAATGGAGCAAAATATTGCTTGAGAAGAGCATGTTGAAAAGCAGCGGTAATGTCAGCCCATGAACACGAATGAGAAAAAAAGTTTAATAAAACCCCTACAATTGCTGGTTTTTATTTTATTTGAAACAGCCAAAATGAGCTTTGTTGTAGTTTCGTTAAGCATAATTTCTACATGCGTCCGTTATTAAACCACCTTTGTGACAGTTACGTAAAACCTTTTTTACTTGGCGTGAACAATTTTTCAGCCATATCAGACTGCTGACCTCTCTCTCAAACCAGTTAACTACAGCTCGCATGCACCAACATCACACGAAAATCCATGTTAACGTCACCGACAAACGTGATTTACTTGCTGGAGGGTCGATTGGCATTGGATCTTGACCGGTTGGTAGTTGGCATATGAATGGTTGTTGTTTAAAACAATCACCAGTTTCCCAGTAGCCAGAAGATGAGCTGGTAAAGATCTCACCGCAATCCCATGCGCTCTGAAAATGTTGCAGGTTACTTTTTGTTGTAAAAGCTTAAAAACGTGAAAGGTATGCACGTGATTTGCGAGTTCACTTTTCACTGTGTAGTTGTATCACACCGTTGCCTGCATATCTGACGTCAAAGAGCAGAAGTTTTGAAAACTTAAACTGTACCAATCACGAAGTACGTGTGACCGCGGAAAACGGTTGAAAATACCAACCCAAATGAACCTCACCGATTGATCTCTTGGCTGATTGACATCCCACTTTACGTAAGCGCCAGAAGACGCAACCTCGCCGTCTGTCCACGCAAAAGTTCCGTCTTGATCTTTGTCTGAAACGCCTAACCAAACATATTTGGAACCGGCGTCGTCAATATTAGGCAGCTGAGCTGTGATGTACTGCTGTTGCTCTTCCCTTGAAAAACACCACATTAATACTAAAGCGGGTCACTCGAAAAACGACAGAATATTTCGGTCGCGTTACAAATCATGGCAAGTAATTGCAGACTTGCTTGATAATACAGAGACGTATATCACACGACTGACAGTCACAAATAGGTTTACCGACTAAACGACAAACAATCAAGTGACAGGTTTTTGAGACAGTCTGAATTGACTGACCTGATACGCAGAATGTACTGTACAACGCCAAGGTGTCATATTGGTTGTGTAGTTAATGCAAAATACATCAACACATTGCAGTTGCTGCTCGGCAGCCAATAGCGTTTGTGTGTATGAGCTCTACTTAAATGTTTTTTGATTTCACTAAGTTATAGCAGTAGAAAGTTTAAGTTCTGTCGAAAGCCAGCTCACGTTTCAATTTTCAGCAGTTTCGCGCCCATCGCTTCACAAATGTCTTTCGCAAAAATCCAGCTTTCCCAGGAACTTTGTGCTTCCACAAACAGGTAACACTGGCCGGAGAACATGCGCCAACCTTTGGCACATGATCCTGAAAAATCAAGACGGTAGTGATTTTGGCAACGAAATCAACAAAGTTCAGCAACTGCATCAAAACCCGATTTCATTTTGACAATGGTCGGAGCTAAAAATGTCAGCGATTTGAAGCTTCTAATTCTTACCCTGAATTGAAGTAAACAAACTCACCAGTTTGCCCGGTCTCGCACATGTAAGAGCGCCCTTCTCCGCAGCGTTTGACACTCCATGGTCCATCTGCGCAAGTGACAGCAGGTCAGTTCAAGTAACCGCTAACTGTTTGTTTGCGTTGCACTAAATACACCACGTTAAGTTAACTTTTTAACAACGATTGTCCTTTAAAAGTGTACGTTCCTTTTGGAAAATATCAGAATTTATATGATGCTCAGGAAGAAATAAAAAATATAATTATTAGGCAATACGGTTTTGGACTATGTTCGCTGTGCACCAATTCGTGGAAATTACATGTGTCTGTCATTCATGGATTTTTTTGTTTGATAGATACGCAACAAAATTTTGAACGTATGCGTGCAGTTTAGTAGCTTGGAATTTTTTTCAAGGTTGCCATCAACGTGAAGCTTGGCAGAAAGTAAGCCATGAGATGAATNACCACGTCAGTTAGAATAGCTGGCAAGATGATNTACGCCACTAAATGCAAATGAATTTTTTACCGACATGAAATATTGAACAAACAGAAACTTTACCAAGAGTGTGTGATCTGTTTGAAAANGTACATTAAATTCGACACTGGAATATCAGTCATTTATCACTGGGTCAAAGAGCAAAAAAAGTTTGGAAAAGAGAATCAGTGTTTAATTGCTTTTTTTGTCGTTTTGCGGTTTTGTATATGGTCTCTGCGCACACATCATCAAAAAGCATCGAAAAAATCGTACACACTGCTGAATCGAGATCGTGTACTTGGTGAATCCACACTTGGAAGTAAAATAGGGATCAAAATTATGAGCTTCGATCTTACTCGTTGATGTGCCAGGGTCGATTTCAACGCAGTTATCTTCAGTGTCGCTGAGGGTTGGTTTACCGTCTGCCCAGTTGTTGTAAGATGTGTCACTAAAGTCCTCTCCGCTGCTCCAATACAGAGCTTTGTTGTCTTCGTGACCCTAGCGAAAAAATGTTCTTGCAATGGCGGTCATGCTTCAAGGTCGCGTATTTGAAAAGTTTACCGCCCAACCTCCAAATCAATGCGTTTTCACCTTCGTTTCAAGAGCGATAGTCTTTGAAGCAGGTGATTACCTACGTTTATTTCGCGTTTCTAAAGCTTTTTATATGGCCTTGCACACTCCTAAAATCTCAAATTAATCATTTAATTAATTCAAATTGCTTCCTTTCTCTCCCTCAAACGTATTGGTCTTTATCATATGGGCAAAGTCTCGTCGCCACGGGGGTTTTGGCGGTCTTCCTCCCACAAACTGAAATTTGTAACAATATAAATCAATTGAGTTTTGTAAAATTTAGAGGGTCAAGCCCCATGCACAAACGTAAAGTCCACTTACTGAAGAATTTTTGGCGACGGTTCTGCAGTACAAAGGCGCCCACTGCTGAAAAGAGTTTAAGCTTTTTCATATTAAGGCAATGATTCTTTTGAGAAGGTGGTAACCTGATGATGCCGAACGTTTGCTTTATTTGGAAAGTTATACAAAATTTCACCAGCATTGTTGCAGGCCATACACAGATATTTACTACCAAAGTTATGCGTACCAGCTCCAAAATTGGCAGCGATACTGCAGCATGCAATAAACACGTAACAAAATATAATTTAATGTCCTTTTGAGCTGAGGCAAGAGTCTTTTGAAACTGTTTGCCGCACGGTTGAGACTAGAGGAATTACACTCATCTCTTAATGCCACTGTCATGCCTCGGGAAGGCATGAAGCTCTGCGACAAGATACTTAACTTTTTCAAAAAACTGGATGCATATGCCATTTAGATAAAGTGTTGCTGTTCCAGTTTGTATTTCATTCTTTGGTAAAATTATGTGCTTTTGCACAATTAGTAATATTTGGTATTTAGCAGCAAAGTCGCAGACGAACCAGCTGAGTGGTACAGTGGCCTGAGCACGCACCATAAAGTGATAGGCTGGGTTTGATTCCCCGGTCGGGTCATACCGAAGAAAAAGCGGTTCCTGCGGCTTGTCCAGCCTCGTGCTCGGTGCTGGGTGTAAGAAAAACCTTCATTCGCAGTGCTGGTGTTGGCCTGACGCTATTTTAACATTCATCAGGATAGTAGCCGCGTGGCCCACGGTCCTGATCAAGCGGCCTTGGGCTCCCACGGACTACTCGTGACACTTCCAAGGGACCAAAAAGCGATTAGGGTAAAAGTTTATTTATTCAAATGATGGATAATGCCCGTCCAAACACACACTATTTCTTCTATCAAAAAGGAAGTGCTTCACAAGAGCATTTCCCACAGAGAACGCTTCTTTTTAGTTGAGGCAATCGAGTATATAAATGTGAACTTAATTTTTATAATTACAATAATACGAGCACTCCTTGTTGAGACGTCTTGCTTTCAAATGAACGTTTAGTTACAGAGGTTTGTAGAGTAATTTCGGCAATCTTGCCAAGTGGTCTAGAAGGATGCTTTTGCTTATCAATCTTGAGAAATAAAACGACGAACGCTTCTTTTCTTTCTGTATCATGTGACCACGTAACAATGGCCAGATTTACTGGTGCTGACCTTACATTCAAAAAAATGGTTTTCCAAACCATGACTTTAATGTGATATTTCGTGCAAAATATCAAGATCAATAAAACTTTGCAAGTCTCTAGACAAATAAAACAAGTCTGAGACTAGCACCCTTCGAGACAGCGACTCACAAAAGCAGGCCTCTACAAATACATCGAGTTTCCATCGTTGGTGAAAAAAGCTAATTTTTAAGATAATCTTCAAAAATACCAAGTTTTTAGACCCCAAATCTAGGTGAAAGTTACTTTGAAATCTGCAATAACTTCTGGATATTTATCGCCGTCATTGTGAGTTATATTTTGCTGCTCATGATACGTACAATTTTTGTTAGAAACATAGCGATAATTTGCTGTTCTTGTCAAAGTGAAGGCAAGCTTTTTTATAGGATATATGAAATACGCAGTTGTAGTTGGAATTAAGTTTTCCCAATCAAAAGACGAAAAGGTTCAACTTTCGTAAATTTTGTTGTCTTAAAGCGGGATATTTTGATGAAAACACTCAACCCACTGAACTGCACTCTTTATTGTGAATAAGATCGTTTTACCGGCAAGGTTCATTAAGTACAGTTGTTTTAATAGAAAAATAAACACCGTGGAACTCTGAGACGTGTTCAATGGTTTTAGAATCTAATTTCAATATCTTTTTTGCTTCGGTACTTCCAGCCACAACCTGTTTTCTATTATTTTGAGTACAGTCGCGATAAAATACGTCTGGTTTTGTGCAAAAACTTTTTAATTTTTATATCAAGTGCTCTAACTTACCACCGATGACAGCCCAATCCAGATATGTTGATTCATTGCATTTACTTCGTTAGCAACATAAAGTTGCTCTGCATCACTCGTGATTGACACTAGGTTGGCTGACATTGCCTTGCATGTATTTTCTGCAGAGGCCCATGGCAACTTGGCGTCGAATGTACGATAACATCGCCCTTGAAACTCTTTCCAACCATCTGATACTTGACACTTGGGGTGTGGTTCTGTGGAGTAAAAAGAGCAAATCTACTGTTAAAACGGGCTTTTGACATGAGACAAATTTTCTAAAACTAAGCTCTAAACAAAAATGAGATTTTCGTTGATAAAGCCTTTTGAAATCTGGTGAGTTTTTAGTGATTGTGTAGTTTTCACTAAACCCTTCGTTTTCTGACAATTCCAGTCAGCACTTTACTCTAAAATAGATTGTGGGAAGTTACGTCAGATCAAGAACAAGATCGCTCTCAAATTCCACAGGGCATAGGGACAACCCTCACAATGATAAGATTTCCAGGAGTGCAACTTAGTGTTTCACTGTTGCATACGTTGTGTCCATTTTCACAGAGTCATTTCTGAATGGTAACATGAAACACTTTGTTTCACCAAAAGATTAGATTGCAAGCTTTTGCATGAAATCCTAAATTTTGAAGAATTTTTAAAGATGCCATGCTTAACTGTTTACCTCATTTTTAGAGTCTAAAGAAAGAGTGTCATCTGCAAAAAGAGCAAATTGAGGGAAAGAAACTTTTCAATGCGACACAAACTCCTTGCAACGACCTGTCAAATGCGTGACGCACGCGTGCCTGTCACGCGTTTAGGCAGGTTTATTCAAGCATTTTGTGACTCAAACCAAGAAGGAACATGAATGCAATAGAAACAACAAAGCGCCAAGAATAAAAAAATTAATTGCATGTTATTCAAAATAAAATGAGAAGATCGCTTGTTGAGGACTTGCATATTTGGCAAATTGGTGTGAACAACATGTTTTAGACACAAAGAGTTGGGGAAAGACAGTATGTTTCAACTATTCAGCCAACCCCATTTATTCCAACAAGATTCAAGTGACGAAGTACCACAAAAGCAAAGCAGCCAAATCCGCTCACAAAACATTTTACTAGGTAATCGATTTCGCGTTTAGTACAATCTTCATTCCTACAAATTTGCAAGCAAAACCTTGCAGGTGAAATGATGAAATACTAAAGTAAGACTTCTGCAGTTTCAAACGCAAGGCTTTTTGAATGAAGGAAAACACGCAGATTGTAGTTTAAAACACACTGCATGACTATTAGTCTGGCATTTCCGAAACGAGAAAGCATTACGCTGTTATTACCAAACTCAAAGTCTAAGCTAGCGCGGATTGCAGAGAAAATATCCCAAGTGCAGTCCAAAATGCACGCCGCTGTTATCACAGAAACTGAGAGTGAGTTGCACCAATTGTCAGATCAGAAGTAGTCACTTGAATCTTGATACGTACAGTGAGAATCCTCGCAGAGTTATGTAAACACAGCATGACACGCAGGCAGTTTCCTCGAATACCCTCCTTCACTTGTCAACAACACGAACAGGAAGTTAATGCGAACTGTTCTTTCCAGAAATGTTAGAAATATACTGCAGCAAGAAGAAAAATTCGAAACTGTCGGCCAGGTACCCATAGCTGTGCAGGCCACGTGCGACTGAACTGTACTGTGTGTGACTCATCCAAATTGGCTGGAATTTTTAATCGTTGAAAATTCCTACGCGTCACTTTAATGATTGCAAGTTTATGAAACAGTGCAAATTCTAACCAACCTTCGCAAAAACGCCAATTATTTTATTTGCGTGTCTTAATTACGGACTAAAAAGCACTTACAGGTTTTGGCGATTTTCAATTCGTTGACTCCATTTTACTCACACATTTTACAAGCAGCTGCTGCCTGCTGGTAGCATAGACTCCACTGTAAACGTCAAACCAGGTTGAAAAGTCAAAAACGTGTTTTTTTCAGTGAGATCTGTAATTTCTGATAGAGTTGTTGCATTCGCCGATCTTAAGACTGATGAGCTGGTGGAAATTTTATCAAATCTTAGCCTTGCTGTTAAACGGATACAATGAAATCTATTGTAATATGCAATTTATTATATGTGGCTTGAAAATGCGTTGCGAAAACAATGCATAGGCGAACTTACCGACATTGAGTGGGCGTTCACAAATGAAATTCGAACGAATGTTGCAGCTTGCGTCATTCCAAAGACCTCCGTTGCCTTGTAAGATCTCGACACAATTTTCTTGCGATGCAGCGGCATCTTCCCAGTTGTCAGGTTGACCCTCTGCCCATGCCCTGTAAATGTTTGCATTGCCACCTCTGTTGTAATGCCGTCAACAGATGTCAGCCTAAATGTGTCGTGTCTTCAGTTCCTCTGAAAAGCATTTTATTTAGCATTTGCCGTGCGCACTCATTCATTTTTTTAATTTCCTAATCTGCACTTTATCTCTGGAGAGTCGTGGAGGTAGTAGCCTTAAGTTAGGAAATGCTGCAGCAAGATGCTTTTGCTGAATTAGAGTTTGTTATGATGGAGTGCGCAAAATTTCTCACTTTTTCTTGGTTTTCGGTTACAAAATTAAGCCTGTTTGTCTTAAAGCGTCAGTTTCGGTTCCAGTCGGCGCGATACGCAACAGCGCTTAGGTAGCCTAACCTTGAAGAGTTCAAAACAACAACGCGTGACTTTGCTTTTAAAGCAACAATTTTTCATTTGTAAAATTGCAAATTACTTTTAGTTGTTGTCAGTAAGACTCGTTGCATAGGTGTTGCCGTTGCGTTTATTTACCGCACAGTTCGGATACCAAATAAAAAAGCGATAAAAGTATTGGTCTTACCCTGCAGTATAAAGCTCCCTGTCATCACTCGTAATCTAGCATGACCTTTAAGTTCAAACTGTTGGTTAGCAAAAGCATTGCGCAAATATTCTATAAAATTTTGGCAAACTGTTTATTGCTTTTTACTGCGTCACCCGCAGAACGAACACATTTACGAGGTCGTTCAATCTTGTCGCAGGTAATGCAGAGTCAGAACGTTGCACGTTGAGCAGTTTTACTCCAGATCAAAAAACTGCCCAAAGGTTCAAGAAGGGCTGCCTATGAAAACTTGTACTTCTATCCGACCACATTCGACACATAGTTTCTTACGCATAATCTAATGTTGATCCATCTACCCACTGCCATGTGTCTTCTTTGGACAGATCATGCAAGCCTATCCAATTTCGAGTTTGGTCTCCCAGCTGAGTGTACAAAAAATTCTGCAAAGCACAATCAGCACTCAGTCCGTTGTTTTATCATAAAGCCCGAAAATGAACGCAAACTTGCTTCAGTTGCTCGAGACTTATTGCCTCATTACAAGTGCTTAATTCGACATGCACGGTGTTTTAACTCTCACGTCAGTAATTTTTTTATTACAGTATAACAACGAACAACAATGCTTTAAGAACATTTCAGATGAGGGCAGTCTGCCTTAGTTTGAACAAAATTACTGAAAAAGAGTGAAACGTGGATGTTTCGCAAAGTCGCATAGGAGACAATTATGAACGAACCAATGACCGAAATGGAAACATATTGGACTTTTCAAAAAAACAACACTGTTTTCATCGTCAATAAGGATCGAAAGAAGAGCGAAAGCGTTGCACCACAAAGCACACACGGCGGCGAGTAAGCATAGAAAAAGCAGGCGGAAAATGACAATCGATTATTATGTAGACGGGGACGCAGCTAGAGAATTCGTTATGTCTGAGTAAATTATGTTTGACTTGGACACAGTGAATTCTCTTGCGAAGTGCAGCAAACGATGCAACCAGACAAAACAGCTGCCTGTGCTCGATACTCACATTTTCGGTTTCTGTTTCAACAACTGCAAGGCTACCAGTCATGGATTCGCATTTGGAATGCGCTTCATGCCAAGGTAGCAAAATTCCATAATTGAACGATATGTAGTAGCAATGATCTCCATTTTGAACCCAATCGTCTGGGCAAGCGGAGAAGGCTCCTGTATAAAAATGTAATTATGTTGTTCGATAGCAATCACTAACAACTATCCCTTTTGTTGTCGAGACTCAGCAGGAGTGAAAACCTTCCTATAATTTTGTTAAATTTGAATTACTTTACGTTTAGTGTGCGTAGTTTTGTTGAATGAATGCCATTTATGCTTGCAGTTGCAGAAATGCGCGCTTTAAGCTGAGTGTCTAAAAACGACTGAGAATACTTCAAACAAATCTTTTGGAGTAGAGATCAAGTACTCTTGCAGTTTAAGTCTTCTACGCATCTAACAACGTTTTTGATTCAAAAAATAGATAGAATTTCTATTTGTCTATGAGTGTTTATCAAGGGTTTTATTTTAGAGTTTAACTGTTTTTTGTGCCTCACCAAATTTCCATGGCTAAAGAAACTCATTCATATCTTTCGTTACCTACTAGGCATCGAAAACGCTCTACAGACCAATGCACAATTTTGAGTTTACCGGAATATGGTAGATGCTGCTAAAAATATCACTGTCTTCCAAGATTGAATTTGGTTGCAACAAATCACCTCAAAATTTAACTTTGTCAAAACCAGCTAACTCTATTTGTATGTTTAAATGATGGTGTAATTGAAAACTGACTTGCTTGTAAATTACAAAAAAGCACAATTTCTTTCTACGCAAGCAATTGTTGTTAAAATTCAAATTAGAAATTGCTTTGTATATTTTACAAACTCTGTAAGCTAACGACAATTCCAAAAAATGCAGTAAATTTTCTTTTACACTGCAACAATTAACTGTCTTGTGAAAGTTGCCTATTGAAAGAAATCCTTTCTCAGCACAGAATCAGACACTAAGATCTTACAGAGTATATATTTCGCCTACAAAGTAGGCATCATCAGCTCTTATTGAAATAGAATCTTCTTGTGAAAGTTGTTTGCCTTCGTAATAAAATTTTGTAGTCGGACAAAAACAATAACAGAAATGTGAAACGAGCTTTGTTCCAAAATAAATTTCAAACTGAATCTTATTAGGCGATCTAAAAAAAGATTCAAGCGTCATGTCTGCAAACTCAAATATCCAATGCTGTGTTAATTACCATATTTTTTCGTGTGGTTCGGCATCCAAATAATGAGATTTGGACGGGTGTTTTTTAATAAAATTCTCCAGGTTTTTGTGAATGTTCGATTTTTAAAATTGTATCCAAAATATTTTTTGCAGTTTTTATGATGAACATTTGACTCTCACTACTGCTTCATTTTGTTCCTAAGTGCTCATTTCTTTGCTCCTGAAAGAAACGACAATTTTGAAAGGTAGTGCGAACGTTTCTGCAAAACGTTTTGAAGAGTTTGTTATCCACTGCAGACGTAGAAAAATAGCGAGCAACGTAAAAGTTGTTTGCTTACGATTCTGAAAGAGTTAGTTGTAATACTATCTTTAACATATTTGCTTGTTAACTCACCTTCCACAAAAAGCATAAAACAAAGAAGCAACTTTAACCTTATCATGTTGTACTTTCGCTATAAAACAAAAATGCAGATAATTTAAACACCTTAACATTTCTGTAATGTTGCCATTTTGTAGATATAGAGCATGTGCCCGAAGTAAAAAATAGGAAAGAATTATAGCCTTTAATTCATTTACGTGAATAAATACAGGATTGATTTTTGCTCTCATTTTTCTAAAACTCAGGCAATTCCTTTTCGAAATCTTACAAAAATAAATCATATTTTAATTTATTTGCAACAAGAAGGCTGATAGACATTTTAGTATGTTTATTGATTGCAACACAGTTTCGTTTCCAAAAATCTTTCCGATTTTTTTCACATTAGATGTTTTTACAACATACTTTTTCTTTAGCTCTAAACAAAACGTGCAGCATCCACGCAAGCAAACCTACTTATACTCTTTGTTACGCAACAAATTTCCAGCACGTGGAAGGACCACTCTCGGAAAGCACTTTACAAGCAGTTATTGTGCACGGCAAAGTTTTACTACGAGGCATGATCGTTTATGACCAGTCCCATTTCCTTTTTCAGAACGAGGGAGGACTATTAAATGCATATCGTACCCATCACATACTGTGAATTGTTGTCAACCATGCTTCTCGCCCTACTTGTTTCCACAAAGATGAAAAATAAGCTACGAGCCAGTTTTACAGAGTTGTTGCAGAAGCTAATCAGTAACCGAATATTGACTTAGTGCATGTCGGTGATCAGTGCTCGATTATTGGCAGCGTCCCACGTCCAGTCGCCCACAGCATTTGGAATGCGACGCTGACGCGTAAGCAATCACGTTGCAGATCGTCAAACTTTGATAACATGCATTTCATAAACACATCTCTTAAGCGAACATAATCTTGACCAGACGAAAATGTTTCTGCTCACACGGGAAAGGAAAATGAAAATTAGTTGTGAATTGCAATTTTCACTCAATTTTATTTCTAAAGCAAATTGGTTAACTGCTGTTCACAGAACGCACGTTTCATTGAAAAATGCCAAAGATGNCATTTAGGATGACAGCATGACATTTAGGGTAAAATCCCCCTGACTGGTTAGTTNGAAACTTGAACCTCTCGTTAGCATTGTTGGAATATTAGTTATTATTTTTTAAAAAACGCAGAGCAAAAGGATGTTTCAAATGGTACGGAAACTGATACTTGTTTTTAAAAAATGATGCATTGAAATGTTGCGTGGTTTGCTTTAAAAGGCTTATGATTTGCAAGTGCCTGCGTGCTTTTGATCAGCGATCACCCCTTTACTGCCGTGTGGTGTTTCTCTCTACTGCCGTGCGGTGTTGCTCGCCGTGCTGCTCAGCTGGCAATTGGGTTTAATCAAATATGGATCAAATAGTTTTCCTTTTTTGTTTTGGCATAAACATAAAAATGATTCCTTAGCAATCAGTTTAATACAAGATAAAGGTATTATCTTTTAAAACTAAAAACAATTCCGTTTCATATTCTTGTTGTCTTTTTCCGTCTTTATGCTAGAAATGATTTCAACAAGAGCATTATGAGTGCTAGGACTAGTACATAGCATGGCATGTAAATTTAAAGATCTTTAGACATGCTTTACATGTACTATTTTATCCGTCAGGGATCTTGTTCTTTACTTTCGTTGTAAAAATGCTGCTTTACTGTCTATACTAGTGGTCTTCAAACTACGGCCCACGAAGTCATTTCATCCTTCCCGCAAAGACACTCTCAATAATGAAAAAAAGCATATCTACGAAAAAGCGTTTGATTTGGTAGAATGGAACATATCCCGAAATAATGAAAATACGTAAGACGGCCACGTGAATATCAGCTGGCTAAGCAGTACTGCGCTTCAGGCTGGTCTAAGCTTAGTTGATAAGTTGCCCCAGTCTGAGGTCTTTGTTAATATTAGATTCATCCCAGGCCACATTTCCCCACTATCCTGAAATAAAAAAAGTAGTATCACCATTCTTTTTAATCAATGTACTTTTCATATTAACAGTATTCATGTTTCAACATTTTTTTATTTTGGACCGTGAGTTCATGTGCAATCCTAGAACTTTTGTGTAATAGCTTATGTCGTCCTTGGGCAAAAATGTTTGGAGGCCTCTGATCTGTACGGATGAAAAGCATTACATAAATTGTTTTTCTTTACTTCTAAACGTTTTAGCGGTATTTACTATAGAAAGAGGTAATCTTAGAGAACAATGATTCACAGCATTTTTTCATTTTTCAATGCTAGTGCCAGCTGTTTGCCTTTTTCATATGTGTTCAACCATGCTTTCAAGTTACTCGTGGTTATTAATGTCCTGAAAACGCTTTTGCTGTGAAAAGAATCTCGTTTACAAACCCACGAGGAAGGCTGCAACCTGTCGCAACCAGCTTCCTTGACTTGTGTTGCTGGTGCACTCCAGTCTCACGGTAGCGAGCATGCTCACAACAAACAATGCGAAGGTTCGTAAACAAGTTTTAGCAATTGCTGCTATCTGTGACGACATGAAAACAATACAAAAACGACCTGCATTTGCTGGCTTTAACTATCAGAACCATTGTGAATAACTAAATATTCACTTCTCCAATATCGGTAAAAACATATCCTCCAAAATTGACACTCCTACAACTTTCAATGACTTTCTTAATGTGTCTTTTTCCAGTTGGTGCTCATTCCCACAAAACCAGGGGTGCGCAACCGTGGCCCGGGTGCTGACGTTTGGTGGCTCGCGGGATGGGCCAGATTTTAAAGCAACCAGTACCAGTACGGTTTTTAAAGGGTATTGCCAATTTTCCGTGGGTGGCCAGTGAGTTGTCTCATCCGCAGAGCTTGACACATGCAGCTGTGGCCCGTGGACCAATCTGTTTATGTGCATTTGGCCCGGCAGTGCTGCATGGTTGCACACCCCTGCATTAAACAATGCCGATGAAGTAAACCAAAAAATTTCATCTCCAAATGCAAGACAACGTCAAACTCCCACGACATCCAAGGAAATTTTTTAAAATTTTCTTCTAATACTGTAGTTTATCCTCAATCTACCGCGCATGCTTTCAGAGCAAAGCTTACAGTGTGTTGTAAATAACAGTGTTGCGGAGTCGGATTCGCAAGAAGTGGGAGCTTTTTGGGTGGAGTCGGATTCATAAGAACACTAGGAGTCGTTTTTTTATCTGAATCTAGGAGTTGTTTTTTTATCTGACTTCGGAAATCCCCAGAATTAATTTTCATGATTAGTAAATATTATTCAAGTAAATAGATTAATTCAAAGCCTTAACTTATGCAATTAGCGCCAATGACAAAATGCTTATACCTTAAATAATTTTAGCTCGTTTCTTTGTCAATATTTGACACTTGACAGCCAAAATTCATTCACATGATGTTGAGAAGTCGGAGTCGGAAATTCTGGAACGGTCGGAAGATTTTGGAAGGTAGGAGTTGGAGTCGGACGTAAAATGTCTGACTCCGCAACCCTGGTTAATACGACCACAGATCTGATGTTTAGGAAAGTTTTTGAGCTTTTATGGCTTGACAAACGTCAAGTTGAAATCGATTTGATGTGGTTCTGAAGGTAGTTATAATGATTTTTATTTGTGTGGTATTTAAATTAATGCTGGCTACTTTTGCAAGATTCTACTTGCAACTGTGCAACAGCGCTGAGCATGTTAGTTATAATTGTGAACTTTTTAGTTACTGTTACAAGTGTTTTATGTTAATTCGACCTATAAACTGAACATCTCCATGCACGTAATTATGAAAATTCAGGTCAAAAATTTCAGGTTCATGACTCTTTCAAAACCTTTTCTGCCCAAACTGACTTTGTCCCGGGTAGCGAGAAACCATATGCATGCAAATGTGAAAACGATTTCCATTGGTGGAAGGAGTTGTTGTCAGTTTAGGGATTTTATATCCAGCTGCAATTCAAGATCTCATAAAATTTCATAGTTCAATAGTAAATGTGGCTTTGAATTTTCCTCATCATGAGCCTGTACATCAGGTGGAGGCTATTCGACAGTTTAAAGATGTGTGCTTGTCCTATAAACCTATCCCAGATTTCTTGTATTATCTGAGTAAAGTCAAAGACCGCTTAGATGACTCGGATTTTGGAATGTTTTTTGATCCAATGGCCAGATTTATGATTTTTCCACGCTCTTCTGGATCAGTAGTAAGAATATTTTCACTTGTTGATCACGTTAAAAAAAAACAAACTCGTTGAAACGGACACTGCGAAGGAAAGGTTGTTGGCAAAACAAGCATTGTCAAGAAGGCAGCGAAACGGCTATACATGGAGAGTGCTGGACACCTAAACTTGAATTAGTGAGAGATTTCAAATGGAGTATGTCACCAGCCTTATACAAAACGTCTTAAGCAACGAAAAAGTGATCCGAATGTTGGTGTTCATGCTGCAGACGAAAATTTGGAAGAGGAACTAAAGTAAATCATTATTTTAATCACCAAGTAACCATTATTTTAATCACGAAGTATGTTTGAAAATTGTTTAAATTTTTCCCTAAAATAGAGGTCATGGCTGGATCAGTCATAGGATTTCCACCGTCATGTTTATGGTTTGCAGCTTGTTATTACAATTACGGTAGTTGCGATAGGCTACGTCTGTCTAGTATAGTACAAAAACCTTCTACCTTGCGTCCTAATACTTTTGCTTGCTGCAACTTTCAATTTACCTGAATATCTCCTGTATTCTGGCAGTAAAATAATTTCTAAAAAGGTTTGTGTCATAAATGAAGTAAATATAAGTCTTTCGCGAAGCGAGGCAAGTTATTTCCTAACCGGTTTACCGTAGTGCAGGGCTACTGAAATGGCGGCAATTCGGACCTTTGGATGGTGACTGGCGGACCTTGTCAGCCTCTCAAAAGTTTATTCTATACCCAAAAGTGTTTATCCCAAAATGTTGCGCTTTTGGCCGTACTTCTGAAGCAACTCCACGTCAACTGTATGAGTAATTGTCAATCAAGCTGTTGTTCAGCTATATTGCAGCGCACCGAGTTGGACTTGTTATCTTTATCTGGTTATTGTTTCGTCATACTTGTTTAGCAATAGCTCGTCACTACAAGGTCTATGCTGGTGAAAATAGTGGATTCAAGGCTAGAAAATAGCGGTGAAACCTTTTCTTGCCGAAAACAATGGAATTATACAAATTTACTTGTGCACAATTCTGAAAGATGGTGGAGTAAGGGAAGAGTTTTGCAGAGATTTTGGTCCTTTGGGAAGGAAATTTTGTTTTTTCACGGGAAGAAAATAAAATGTGAAGAAAAGCTAAGTTATTTTCAGCTTTTTTAGGAAATGATAAAGAAAGGGAAACTGTTGGATTTTTGGCTGACATAGTGCAACACCTTAACGACTTGAATATAAAACTGCAAGGATAAAAACGTACCACTCTTGATTTAATCACTATCATGCGCCCTTTTCAGAAAACGTTTAATATATTCAAGCATGTCCTTCAAAACGAACTTAGTCATTTTCCGAGTCATTTTGGGGAAAGTAAAAACAAGAAGATTCCAGATATATTCAATTTCTTGAAAAGTTGTTTATCAACATTGCCGAACTTTGGCAACTTTTCTTTTCGAAAACAGTTGTTGCTGTGTCCTCAAAACCCTCTTTAGAGACAGACATTACAGAATTCTCAACTGAACCAAAAGACACATGCACATGTATGGACCAGGGATGTAGTGGAAATTTCATAAGTACCGGAGCTCTGCTGGGCATTTTCGCTTATATTTGTAGGCAACAATTCATCATTCACTGATGAAGGTGGCGGAGTGGAGCTCCGGCAACTTGACACCACTGGTGTGGAGGCAGCAAAAATTAAACTGGAAGTAACTGAATTCCAGTAGAACATAGCAGTGAAACAAATGTTTTTTGATTCTGAAAACTTCTTGTTAAAAGAAGATATCTTGAATTTTTTCCACTCCTTGCAAACTTTTATTGGAAACTCTCACTGTGTCTGGGTCTACCTGCTGCTACTAGAGGGACCAATTGTCCCCTCCTGCAAGCTAAATGTAACACTCGGGCCCCCACTTAGCTCATACTTCGGATTTAGTATTCCTTTGGTTTTCAGTAGTTTTTTGAGCTTTTTGGAGAGTTTTTTCGGTGATTTCGTGTTTTAGTATAGCCATCCACATCCGGATTCACCATCATTTCTCAAGTTTTTTTTCTGAGTGTTGGCTAGTTACCACCCTACAGTGGCCAATGGACCCCTTTCAGCTACGTTTTCACTCTTGGCTCAAACCTCTAGTTACGCCACTGGCTGCTGACAGTCCGCGCTTGCAAAACAGAACTTGATGAAGAACAAGTTTCGCATCTGTATGACGAATAAAAACCTTTACCATTGCTTCTACTCGCTATCACTACCTTGGAACAAAAATCAAGCAACTGCCAAAAAGCAGAAGATACCATTAATCCCACCAGCAGAACAATAAATATTGTTGACAACTTATGATAATATGTATATCCATTTACCGGATTTATATGTATATATATATGTCTATATGCACTCGTATTATATTACAATGTTATATTTTTGTTAGAATAATCCAAGAGATGTCACACTTGCATGATTTTATGGGAGCAACCGGACCTCGAAAATTTTTGATATTGGTAAATGGAACCTTTCTTAAAATAATTGAGTAGCCCTGCCGTAGTGTATCGTTTTTTCTCCCACCTTTGTTTTGCTTCGACACCCACGTGTTTAACCTATATGAGCCGAGCTGCAGGCAGTGGCGTAGCTAAAGGTTTCAGCCAAAAGAGAACTTATCTGAAAGGGACCAAAGGCCAATACTCCCAGAAAAAAATCTTGAGAAGTGATGGAGAATCCAGATGTAAATAACTTTACTAAAACCCTACATCACCGTAAAATACTCCAAAACGCAAAAAACAACCCTACTGAAAACCAAAAGAACATTAACCGAAATATAAGTCAAGTGGGGTCCCGTTTTTTTACATTTAGCTTGCCATGAAGGGCAAATAGCCCCTCTGCCCTACCCCGTCAGTTACGCTACTGGTTACGTGGCAACCAAAGGCACGTAACGTAACAAGATAAAAAGCAACATTTATAATTATTTAAGCCAAACAGCCAGTCATATGGCATGTGCAAAGAAGTTGCTCTCCGTTGACTATCGCCGATGGCCTGTCAACAAGACAACACTGAAACGCAAATGTGCTTCGTAATTTCTGCAAACATACTGCCAGATTCCAACATGCCTATTGCGCAATGACCCCTCAACTACTACATCAGGTCAAATGTGAGCATGAAGCAGGTCAAAGGTCGCAATGCCTTTGACTTCAACAGCAGCGTACCTAGGGTTTCCCGCGCCCGGGGGCAAACTCAGTTTTGGAGCCCCCACCCAGCCCGTTCATGGCAGCATAGTTGCGAAGAATGTGTTGGAAATAAAGGGGCGTCGAAAGCTGACTCGGGCCCTGCAATCGCATGCATACAGTTGTTTATAGAACCGTCTGAAAACTTCCTTTGATTGTGACGTCACAGAATTGACGTTAGGACCTCTGAATCTTGAAAATTAACTACCGTAGTGTTAAGAATCTAATAGTTGAAGCTAGTCCATCTGAAGTATTGGTCACGATTGAACATTCAAACTGTTTTATTAGGACACTCCAAATTGCGGTAATGCATTCTCGAATTGTAGCGATAACTAGTGAAATAAAATGCAAAAACTAACCAAAAATTTCCCTGATCATCTGTATAAATATGCATGAATTTTAATTTCAAAAGACAAATCTTTTGGGTACAAAAATGTTCTGATAACACAGGATAGCATTGGCCAGAGTTGCACCTTGTTTTCTAAACCACGGTTTGTCAGAGTCTTTTGAAGATGCCAAATCCAGCGCGCCCGCTTGTTCCACTCTCTGGTCAGGTCTGGTTACAATCGCCGCTGATGCGAGCTGTAGGGACTAGGGGTTTCTGGAGCATGCACTACCAGAGTTTTGAGTAATAAAAAATCATAAAGGACTGACTGAGGGAGACTCACGAGTCACGAATGCATAAAAAAGAAGAACAGACAGAAGAATGCATATGAAAAACTGAAGGCGAATGATTATACAAAACTGCCAGACAAAAATAAAGTGCAAAATCCCAAAACATTTTCTTGGATATAACACCCTGAAAAGTTGACCGAAAATAAAAGAAATACTGTGATTTGATGCTTTACCTGTAACTATCTAACTTAAAGAAAAAGTTTCTTTGCTTTTACTGAAAATTGGTCGATTGTTCCTTCAAGAAACTGCTATGAATGAAATGTGTTACGCCATCCACTACTCTAAGAAATATCCAAGGTCAGTGACGCTCCGTGAGACGTTTCAGGTTAGCAATTGTGTGACCTGAATTCGACAATGATGTCCGTGGGAACGTTCAGTTTCTGGGGCAAAGTGATATAAAGCACATGAAGCAGTAATTGAAAAGTTCACAATAACTAATTTACACAACGTTGTTATACAACTGCAATTAGAAATTTGCAAAAGCATTCAGCATTTATTTAAATATCCCACAAACAAAAATCATCATAACTTCCTTCAGAACCACACCAAATCCAGTTCAACATGAAGTTTGTCAAACTAGAAAAGCTCAAAAATTTTCCTAAACATCAGATCTGTAGTCGTAACCACCAGGGTCATACAGATAGGTCTGGTGATTCCGAGGGCAACTGCTGGATTGCATGTCCCCCACCAAATTCTAGTATTGAGGAATATAAAAACAGAGCCCTTTGAAATAAGTAAAAACTAGTTTTGAGAAATAAACAAGTTTTGAAAAATTGAATTAAGAAGAATTCAAAGAGTACTTTTTGTTTTTAAATATGTTAGGTTTGTTATTTGTTTTATTCTGTGGGCTTGAGACATCTGTTTATAAGCAAATTTCTTCCACTCATGGGTAAGTAAGCTATGCATTGAGGAATTAGATATTGCATTTATTCATTCAAGTACGTATCAGATAGGCCCACCAAAAGACGATAGCACTTACGGCATGTTAGGGGATAGAGTTGTCTATTATTTCTCTTTGAAATGTATCTGAAAAAAGTAGTACGACCACGCAACGTGATGCATTGCTGCCCTTTATATTTTTCTGAACTATAAACGAATTGCTAAGGATGTTTTTTCAGTAAAAACAGATGAAGGTTACGGTGGCAGTGCTTCATCTCTCTCTCAGGTCACTTAACATACATTTGCATGATCCCTCAGGCATGTTCTCATCAGATCCATGCAGCACGTTTTAGTAACCAGTAAGACTAAGAAGTATCTAGTTCAGGGGTGCAAAAATGCGGTCGCGCATTCGCGCCGCGCGACCAAAACCGTGGAGTGCACGAACGTTAGTTTACCGTTTATGCTTGATGCATGTGAATGATGTTTTTCTTAACCTTTACAAACACGCCGAACCCTTACGTAGTTTTCCAAGATTTTGTGGAACACTATTTTTGCCCAATATAACATAAAGTAAAATTGCTGTGATATAACCACGCTTTTAGTCATGTTTCAGATGACCGTCGTCGAACCACTGAAACGCCTCCGCCAAACCCTAGGAGTTCGATCGAACCCAGGTTAAGGAACCACTGCTGTATGGCAAAGCTTATACGTGTGCGCTACTAAAAATTGCTGCGCGCTACTAACACTCACAGAAAATTTTGTACCCCTGGTCTGGTTACAAGATTTTGATAACTGCACTTTTTGTAATTCACTCTTTGGATGACCAACTGCCTTGGATGTCTGGGGGCGTCGAATCGTTCATTCCCCTCTGCACATCCATGGTAACAACACTGTGGAAGTTTTATCGTTGTTCTAAAAGCATGCGCAATATAGCACTCTGCATGCACTGCGAACGCTCGATTCCCGTCCCATTGTGACGCAACTATGAAATGATAGGGAAATCGGAAATTTCTCAACCCTGGCTTTCTGAAAGCGTTGTGACGCAGCCGTGAATCAAACCACAAGCGGGCGCTTATTGCTAGAGGTTCGGTTTGAACTTATCACCAGCACAACTCTTAAGTTGCTGATGTAGAATGTTAGAATTTAAATTCGTTTGTGGCCCATTTAACGAGGGGGAACAGCCTTCAAATCTGTGGCCCCTTTAATTGGTGAAAGCCCCGCTAATCCTNTAGCTAGGAAATATGAATTAATTGCGTTTTTTTGGCCATACCTTTTCGACCGGAAACGTTAGAAAGTCATTGAAACCCTCTAAAGACTTNTAGTATAGCCTGGCTTCCAATGAAAGTTCGAGTCAAAATAGTGGCTCTTGGAGTTGGCGCCCAGGTCCGGATGAAAATGCGTAAACTTTCACCCATTATGACATCACCCACAAACAAACAAACCTTTCCAAAGTTTTTGAATCGAAACTTTAAGACTTTCCGCATTTTAAAGGGTTTGAACAGCTCTTTAGTTCTACCTGCTGCTGAGTTATGGCTGACAAAAAATTGCCTTGATAAGGCAAATCATACCTTTCTTGTAACTTTTGTATTTTTGCCAAAATTTGGATTTTTGAGCCATCATTTTGGAACCAGAAACGCTACAAAATCAATCAAGAAATCAAAGACTCAGATTATAGCCTAGTTGCCAACAAAAACTTGAGCCAAAAAATGGCTTGTTGGGTTGGTGCCCAGGGGCAGGTAACCTAGGCCCAAAATTGCAAAAACCTACCCAAATTATGACGTCATCGACAAAAAAACAAAATGCAAACGTTTCCATTTTTTTTAAATCTAAACTAGAAGACTTCCCGAGTCCGTAGAGGGTTTGAACAGCTATCTGGCTCATTCNGTTGGCGGAGTTTGGCTTTGCAAAATTCATNAAAAATGTGACGCACGCGGGACTTGGGTGCTTTTTGACTCAACAACACATCATTTATACGTATTTGAAAAGATAATGGAATATTCTCGTTATCTGTGTCTCTCAAAACTATGCTGGTTAACATGTAAGATGATTTACATGGGTGTCCACAGGGGGGGAAAACGGGCATTTCCCCCCCTGGAAATTGGGACTAAAAATCAAAAATTTCTAGAAAATTTGAAGTCAGAAGCTTAATTCCGATTAAATGATTTAAGCAAGCAAATACATTAGCCCTTCTGGCGATTATTTTCTTATTAACCGAAGTTTCGCCCACCCATTCAAATGGGCTTCCTCAGGGCAATGTTTTTTAACCACATATAACGTGCAACTTACTACTGTAATAACAAGAAACAATGAGCAGTATGACATACAAAATGATTTAATTCCAACATTGACGGTTTATTTGCCAATATGACACTCACACTGCACAAGAGCCAGGTTCACTATTCTGGTTTCACGCAGTTATGAGCTTGCAGTTTACTCATGTCCGCTCTTTTTCCTGCAGAGGCAGGTTGCGAATCGGGCAAGCAGATTATTTTACGTTGGTCTTTATTGCGTACCAATAACATCGCAACAAATCTTCAAAGATTCACTTCAAATAATGGTAGAAGGCGGTTTGCTGCATGTGACTGTTGAACGCAGACATCTTGGTATGCAATGCAGCGAGTCGGTGTCTGCTGATAACGGAAAGGAACGTAGTTTTGTATACTGTGTGAAAAAAAGCATGGGTGGATCTGTAGCAATGCTTCCACAAGTTTGAAAAGCCCATTGTTGGTGTGAGTGATAACTAGAGTCCTGTGCAGGTTAAAATTTTTTGCTCGCTCCTTTTCCGCACCTGCAAATTTTAAATCCACACCAGCAGGAATCTGAAAAATTTTTCCCGCTCCCACAGACTTCTAACCCGCCCCGCAGACCCTCCCAACCAGCACCCGCCCCGCACTGTTTCCGTCCCAAATTTGCACCTGTCACGGACAACCACTAAAAACTTGTGCAACGTGATTTATCGTTAGTGGAAATTTATTCAGTGTTTCGTTTCAAAAGCAACGGAAGTCTCTAAAAAATCTATAAAATAAGAAGGTGTAACCTTTTTCGCTAATGTCACTTTCACATGCGTTGAGTCAACGTTCAGAACTCGCACAACATTTTTATCCCCTTCTCGCCCCGTACCAAGTTCAAACCGCGCCTGGACCGCACCCGCACGCATATCTCTGCGGGTTCCTGCACCCACCACACAAATGTGGGTACCCGAAACCCCAGCGGGTTAACCCGCCCCGCGCAGGACTCTAGTGTGAACATTGGCCTGAGGTGAGTGAATAGCTTTATTAAACTACTCTTATGTAGACTTCTTTTCACCAGTGGCGTAACTCTAGAGGTTTGAGCCAGGGGGAAACATAGCTGAAACGGGCACACTTGCCACTGTAAAGGGCCCACTAGCCAATACACAGAGAAAGCTTCAAAAATGATGCTGAATCCGGATGTGGATGGCTATACTAAACACCTACAATACCGGAAAATACTCAGAAAAGCGCAAAAAAGCAACACTTACTAAAAACCAAAAGACTACTAAAACCGAAAGATAAGCTAAATGATGGCCCACTTTTTACATACAGCTTGCCAGGGGGGAGATTCACATCCACTGGCCCCACATCAGTTTCGCCACTGCTTTTCAAACAGTGTATTCCGTGGCTTGTTAGAATACGTATGTGCAAGCTTGTGGGAATAAGTCTTAATCGTAAAGGTTTATTTTCCACTTCTGAATGAGTACTGAGTGCAAAGCTGCGTTTTCTGTGGTGACTTCTTATAATTCATTGCTAATTTTTGAAAAGCCTGCATGGTATTCTAACTTAAGTAACTTGTCCGATAGTCCTGATAGTCCTGTCAACATAGTCTACTTGTCCGGTTTATGTATGATGGGCTTTATGTATGATCAACGTTCCCCGTGAAAAAATCAGCAAAGACAAGCAATGCTTTATTGAAAGTATGGTTGATCGCTTTGGACGAGATCCCACTTGTTCGCAGCTCTTTGTTTCTAAGTGACACTGACATGTCTTTCTAGGTAAAATAAAATCATAATTTGTGATTTTGCAGACCATGGAAATACTTCTGTGAAAAGAAGTACCCTGCTTTAAAAATTTGCAGATAGCCTATTGTGAAAATTATCGTAATATACCTGGCTACGACTGCCAAGGAAGGGCATTTTTGTGACTGTTGTCGTAGCATGGGGCATTTTCTTTGTTGTGTAGTCGTGTAGAAACGGTAAAGCGTTTCGTGAAAGTACATTTGCATGAAATCATCAGCAACCTGACTAGGATCAGCAAAATGTTTACGTTGCTCCCCCTTGGAAAAATTTCTGTGGACACCCATGATGATTTGGAATTATTTATTGATCACTTATTTAAACGCATCCACCTGTCTACTTTAAGAAGTTAACTGCTCGCCGAAAATTGCAGGTCATTCAAATTTTTATTAGATAAACAAAAGTATGTATCATCAGCATAAAGCAAAGTGGTAAATATTGAACAATTTAGCAAGTAATTTATATACTTAATAAAGAGAAGCGGCCCTAAAACGGATTCTTGTGGCACTCCACAAGAAATATTTTTGAACAACATTTCATGTTTCTGTTAGTAACATGCTGCTTTCGATTTAGAAGATTGTTGGAAAACAACTGCAAAGGCACCCCTCTTATTCTGAAGTAAAACTGCGGTTTCCAAGTAAAACTGTAGTATTTGGGAAGCAAAGCAAATGACGAAAGCCTGGAGCTGTGAGTGCTGGCAGAGCCGGTGTCGCTATAGCAAAGTATTGGAAGCACTGTGGCCTGTCAACCAAGCACAGACAACCTGCAACTGTGAGTCTGGAGCTGTGGTTGCCGCAGCGCCGGGCTGGCAAGTGCAGTGGCCTGTGACAGGTGGCAGAATCACTTCGTTCATCCCGGTGCTGGTGAGAGGCAGCGTACTGAAATTGTAGGTTCTGAAGCTTTACAATGCACCGTGATATGACACATGTATTAAACTGGTAATGAAGCTTGCACTTGGTGATTGCATTTGGTATTTACTTTTATTCTAGACAGCGGAAAAGTAAAGTGAAAATACAAAAATGAAATAGACGTGACGCCGTGCCTGTTTGCGCAAGATTTTTTCTGTCATTAGTAGGCTATAGTCACTTTGAATCTCATTGGTAGGTGGTGATTTTCAATTACCCTCTTTACACTGCACTATTATCGTGTTCGCGTTGGATTGGGAATCCGGTAAATCACTCAAGCACGACCGTGAGTGTCTCACCGAGCTGCTTGAGCGCGCATGTTTTCAGTCATACCCCATTCAGCGAATCCAACTAGCAGAGGTAGGTTAGGAATCCGATGATAAGGGATTCGAGCGGAAAAGAGGTTGGGTCGTTTTATTAAGTCTTGTGCAACCTTTTATGTACTTGTTTGATGCTAAAACCACTACCGTGGAACAGATTAGCCTATTCAAGCTAATATGTAGCAAAAATGACGGATTAATGTATTTAATAGTTCTGCCTGCAGGCTAACTAAACTACACCTAGTTAGGGAAACAATCAGCAAAATTGAATCGGTTGAGGAAACTGGAAGATTATTCGGTAGGTTACAAGACATCAGATATTGGACTGAAGGACTATTACCCCAATACTGATTTAATAGGTTTTCATTACACCTTGGTAAAGTACATTTGCCTATCTGGAGGGGTATATTTGAGGTTAGCAATAGAAGGGAACAATTTATTTATATATTATTTATTTCCAAGCATTAATAGATATATCAGTGAATATTATTTTGAAAAGTCATGATATGCTTGTGGTTAAACCCATTAACTTTGAGTCATAAAACGGAGTCCACCTTGTTAGTTAAAAGTTCTACTGAACATTCAGTGGATTTTTGTTATTTTACTCAGCCTCCTTGTCATAAGTAGTTTTAGGGTACATGCTCATCTGTCGAAATACTGAAGGGGCACATGTTTAGAGAAAGTTTGGAATCTCCTGTGCTAGGTTCACTATTCGCGTGTTTGTTACTTTTTCAGACTGCTAAGAATCGAACGCAGCGAAACCGTCGCGTGAAAAGGTGTGAGGTTTAAACCAGAACCGTCACCAGAAAATCTTCAATAGGGGGCTTTACATTTGCGCAGGAGGACTTGACTTTCTGAAAATTTGATAAAATCTGCACTGATTCATAGTGTTCATAGTTCAGTTCGGAGGGGCTCAGCCAACCAATGCTCCCCGTGGTGACGAAAGTAGTTTGAACTTCCCTTATGCTGTCATTATTGAAATACTGATTGAGAAATAACTGCTACAATGATCGAATCAAGTAAGGCTGAAGATAGCACAGTAGCCTAAACAATTAAAAAGGTTTTGTCATGGCCTTCTTCACAACAAAATCATCTAGGAATTCATTAAAATTTGTTTGCCTAAGTTTGTCACCTTTAAGGCACTGATCGTTTTGTGGACAACCTCTCCNGGAACATTGCGACCCTTTAATTCATTTTTAATTCTTCTGAATCTTGAAAAAGGATTTTCTTCTGAGCAGTCAGTGACCATCAAGCTAAAAANATAGGGGTATGCGTGGTTGAATAAATTAAAAACCACTAATATAAGGCATCAGCAAACCGAAACGCGCTTTTGCCATTTTCTTGCTGTTTCCCTTTTCTTTGTCTCTTTGGCGAAGAGTTCTATGGTTGCCAGTTGGCAAAGTGACTTTTGCTTGCTATTCAAGCTTATAATGATTTTCTCTGATTTGCTTAGCATAAGAGCAGTATGAACTTGCACAATTACTCAATAGCAAGCTGATTTCTGAATGATTGTGTTAAAGAAGATTAAAATGGAAAAAATCACATCTAAAAATTCTAAACGAGCTTTACGTAACAGAAAAGGTAACAAAACTACAGTATTGCTCAGCAGAGCAACTGTGTTGTTATTGTAGGACATTGTTATTGGTCATACGCATAGCTCTTGTCTGCAGTACAACCTTAAAAAACTTGCACAAGAAGTAAAATGTGATGACGTTAACAAGACCTTTGCAGAGAAGAAGGACAAGAAAAATGTTTTTAAACTTTATTAATGTGTTTCGCATCCCGCCTGCTTCCTTCTTAAGACCGCCTCAACTTTTTCTTTTATCAAAACAATGAATGATGAAATGGTTTCTGCGTTGATCAAAGCCACCACATTAACGAATTACTGCAGCGAAAAAGAATTAAATAATTTTGAAGATTTTGAGAATGGAAATACAACTGCGCACATGCAAAAAGTTTGACGCGTGAATAAAACCGAAATTCCTTTGAAATATTTTCAAATGCCGATCATCTTGAAAAATCAAGACTCGCTTCCTACTTTTTTTCAAAAATCCGGACAAAAAGCATTTTTACTTGGCCTATATGGAGAAAATTGAATGTGTTTTGAGAATTTTTTTATCAACGGGATGTATACAGTAAAAAGCTATTATTTTTACTTTATACTAGGAAAATATTTTGCTGTGTACCTGGTAATTGAAACGTAAGAAGTTAATAATTTGTATTGCTAGTGTAAGCCAGATCCCAGGATAACAAGTAATCCATTCGTAAATTTTAGCATGGTTTGTATATCCTAGAGCTGTTTTATGTATATTCTGATTAATATGCAAGCAAGCCGTACAAGTTTCGACGAAGGTTCTAGAAACTATAGGGGGGCCATCGGTTTTTGTACGCCCTGGCAAAATTTCTCTCGGAGGCCTTGTGTTTAGGCATCGTTGTGATGAAGGTTTTTATTAGAACGTTAGCCGAAACAGTTGCACAACTTGGCAATGGCTGTACTGAATATAGTTGTTCAGTGCGATTACTTTTGAACTTAAGACGTTGTAACCACTGCTGAGCAATAAAAAGACGAATGTCATACGTGGTAGGGTTTGGTAATGCAGTTTTCGAAATAAACGTCTGATAGTCACGAACGAAGTAAAGGAATAACACTGTGCACGCGTCATTGGAAGAAGCCCATCCCAACAGCCAGAGCCTCTGAGAGAAATTTTACCAGGGGTGCAAAGACGGAGCCACCCTAGCTTCTGGGGTCCATATCGAATCTTGTGTAGCTTCCTTGTATTGCAATCAGAATATAGATAAAACAGCTACCATGCTAAGATGTGGAAAGAGCTTAATTGATATAGTGACAACCGGAATACATTGATAATTATGGGCTTGATTACATAAGACTTAGCGTGCGTTCTTTCATCTTCCCGGCCCGAGTACGATGTACTTCTTGTAACCACTTTCGTAGGCCCTGCCGCTAGCTAGGTCACGAAGAAGGCTGCAAGTGCTTCTTAATCAGCGCTGGTTTTAGGCTTATTTAACCTATTTTATGAAAATGGGTCGCACACCCAAGAAGGCCTGGCGGAAGTGCAGACAGAGCCAACGTTTGAAGCCTTTTATATATCCTAAGAGAATAAAACCACCACAAAAGTGAAGTGAACAATCAAACATTCTAGGCACGACTGAGATTATATTTTTAAATTCATTGTTATAACCTGCCATATGCAGTGTATATACTTTTTTTTTGTTAAAGATGGGGATACTACACGAAATTTTAACATACATAAATGTTTACATGATCTGCAAAGTATAAGGATGCCGCCATCACTTCTCTTAATTTTGTTTGGTCTCCAGGAATGAGTAAACGATTACAGCCAAGTGGTGCGGCTTTCCGGAGACTAAAAGCCTACAGGGAGGAAATTTGACGAAATAAGCCCGGTACATACAAGCGTATGTAAAGAAAGCAGAAAAAATAGGCAAGAGTAATGATAAGAAAGGTATCGACAAGCAGAAAAAGCAAGACTCATAATCAATAATGAAAAGCATTATATATTTCAATTTGTGAGTGTTTGATTGTGATGTTCAAGATCCTCTATTATTCCTTATATCTTTAATAAGCACGAAACACGATCTTCGTTCATTTTGAATTCTCTAAGTAAATTTGAGGAGTGGAAAGGACGGAATTTTATCGTCGGCCTCGAGCGGCACTTAACTTCGCTACGCCACTGTGCTACCGCCCTCAACCACCTAGAGCCAGGAAAATATCCGGGATTAGATTCTATTTGCCCGGAGTTTAAACCCCAAGCCGGATCAGCTCTCAAATCCTTGTTATGCAATTTCTTAACTTCCTGTTTGCGCCAACTCACAGTCACAATACCAAAGATTCGGAGAAGAGCACTAGTAGCTGCAATCCCTAAGCTATTTCTTAACTTCCTGTTTGCGCCAACTCACAGTCACAATTCCTAAGATTTGGAGAAGAGCACTAGTAGCTGCAATCCCTAAGCCGGTTAAGCCACTGGTGACCCAAAGAGTTATCGCCCTATATCTCTACTCAGTCCCGTCGCCACGTGTGGGGCTTTGGTGGGTTTAGTCCCCCCAAACAAAGTTCCAAGCGCCCCCAAACTGAAATATGCAACAGTATAGTCAGTGCAGCTTTGTCGACTTTTAGATTGACAAGCCCCCCTGCTCAAACGTAAAGCCCACTATTGAAGACTTTCTGGCGACGGTACTGTCTCTACTGTGTGTCCCCTTCAAGATCTTCGAGAGACTCATCTGCGCTCGTGTCGAATCAATCATCGACCCATTACTTCTCGACACGGGAGGTCATCCGTAAAGCAGGTCACCCTACTGACACAAAACATCGAGGATAACGTTTTGGCTAAGAGGAAGACTGGAGCTGCATTTGTCAATCTCACAGCAGCCTATAAGACACTGTATGGTATCGCGGCCTCAACTGCAAGCTAGTGCAATTGCTACCTGACAGTCACATGATCCGCATGATCATGGATCTGGTTGGCAATCGCAGCTTTACTCTTACCACCAGTACCAGCAAAAGGAGCAGGATCCGTCTTTGTACCCCTTTTTCAAAATCCACACCTCTGACTTGTCAACCACCGTCTCGGCCAGAAAGTATATATACACCGACGATCTAGCAATCATGCATGCTGATGGAGACTGGCAGGCAGTGGAAGGAGTGCTCAGCAAAGACTAGGCGACTATTCGTAAATACTTCCAGATTTGGAAGTTAAAGCTAAGCACTACAAAAACGGTGTCGGCAGTGTAGAATTTAATTAGCGTTTTCTTTCTGGTTTACTTCTTCGTTGATTTGCGTGCCGGCAGGGCCTGCCACTGATTGTGATTGCCTTTTCGTGGTGATTTTTTCTTACGTTGATTGATCATTTTGGGCTTGGACCAATGGACAGAAGCGTAGCTAGCCTAAATGTTTTTTGGGGGAAGATATTTTGACTTTGAGGGAGCAACAGTAGGCTATTTTGTTTGGGACGCCGCCTCTCAAAGCATAAAACGGCAAGACATGCTAGAAATTTTGGAGAAGGCATGTGTCTATGGCTGCGATTGCGACATTTGTCGATAAAGCGCAAACTACTACGGACGAGCCTGACGTTAACTTGTTCGGTCGAGTGCGGCCGATTTCCACATACTTGTGTGGTCGATTGCGATCAAGTTGCTGATTTCGTGAGTCAGGAGTGACAATTCCGTACTTCAGAGTTGTTGTTGTTATGCTTGGTTGCCTTAGATTTCGGTGAGTTTGTAGATATAGGTCTTTACTATGCATTCGTAATTTATTGACTATTGAACCTGTGCTTTTTCTTTTAACAGAAACCTGTCTTTAAACAACACTCAAGCGTTCAATTCGAAAAGCGAGAGCATTATTATTTTCTATTATTACAACGAGCAGTTATCCAAGCCCCACGAGTTATTGTCCTAAGCAGTCGTCCATCTCAACAACAAGGCAGTTTAAACGTGAGCTATAACTCAACCATAACAACGAAACCCTGCCCTTTTGCTCTGATCCCAAATACCATCAGAGTGACTTTGAACAGGACTCTCACGTATCGCCTTCACCTTCAGTCACTGGGAGAAATATTACATCACGTGTCGCACTCTTGAGGCGGATTGCTGGCTCGGGGTGGGGTCCTGAGGCAATAACGTTGCGAACAGCCACCCGAACTCTGGTCCATTCAACAGCAGAGAACAGTGCTCCCGCTTGGTGCCGCAGTGCTCACAGTCGCCTCATTGTTCTTGTCATCCACGACGCCTTGCAAACTGTGAATGGATGCCTGCGTCCTGCATTAGGGGACAATCTCCCTGTCCTCGCAGGCATCCAACCTGCTGAGCTTCGTCACAAACAAGCCACCCTGTCTCTAGCAGGCCGTGCCATGGGGTCTGGACATCTTCTCCACTCACCTCCCATCCGTTCACCGGGTGGCAGAGTCGTAAGTCGGGCCGGGATTTTCGGGTCGGGTTCGGGCTTAAGTTTGTCAAAATGTTTCGGGCCGATTTCGGACCTGCATACAAAACTTGTTTAAAACATTCAGAGTAACGATGTTTTTCGTTCGTGTCTGGACATTAAAAACGCGCAATTAGAGTTTTGCGTGAGTGGTTACAGTGGCGTAGCGAGGCTAAGTGCCGCCCGGGGCCGACCATAAAAGTGCCGCCCTTTCCATCTGTCAAATTTGCTTACAAGAGTTAAAAATGAAAAGAGATCATGTTTCATGCTTAAAAAAGGTATAAGAGGGAATCAAACACTCACAAACTGCAGTGGATCTTGTTTTTCATTGTCGATTTATGATTCCTGCTTTTTCTGATTTTAG
>JGI24158J21664_10000716_pt1 | contig 32706 bp, 16 predicted proteins | sample Ectturendosymbi3_FD_21664 | JGI IMG/M metagenome (IMG submission 21664)
TATTAATGGATTGATTGATCAAAGGACACCAAAGGGTTTAGAAGTGTTCTGCTAAGTTTAGGCAATGTGGTGCACTCAGATAATGATGAAGAGAGTTTGTACGCCTGTTGCTGCACACAGAAGGTGACTGTCAAAGGGTGTCATAGATAAAATATCTTGGCTGTCACAGTCCACAGATATCTTCACGAAGTTCAATGAAGTTAATTTGCAATTGCAGGGGAATGGTGTTAACCTCATTAAAGACAAATCAGCAATCTTCACCTTGTCCAAGTTTAATGCTGTTCAAACGAAATCGAGCCCTTTATGAACTCTAACAGTTTCCAAATCATTAACTCTAACAGTTTCCCACTGCTAAATGAGTTAATTTACTAAATTAAGTTTTATAGTGAAATGTATCTTTGCGCTCATTCTTGTTTTAATCATTTTCAAACATTCCTAATATACAATACGAAAAAATTGTGCTGATATGTGTGCTAGGTATGGTAGGGGGGCAAGGGAAATTTGTTTGTCAGAAAAGGAGGTGCTAGCCAAAAAAAGAGAAACACTGGGAAACACTGCTTTAATCACTAAAAATTTTGATTTATCACTGCTCTCAAGTGACATGTATGATGATCTTCTGTTACCAGATATACATATCTCACTTATTCACTTGCATGTTTATCAATTTTTGACACCTTTGGAGCCGACCTGCTGAGTTTCGCTTTAAATGGTATAATTAGAGATCGATCGATATATGGGTTTTACCGATATATTAGTATCGGCCAAAACGGCAATCGGCCTCAGTAGGTGTTGACAAAACGCTGTTCTATTCCTCATGCATCCAGACAATTTGCGCAAGAAAGCACAATGAAGCAAGTCAAGACAATTATCTTACAGCAATGCTAGCAGGTGCGGTTTCATAAACAAACAGATAAGATTAACCACGGAGCATGCGTCGGCTGTCGCAGCCGAAACAAACGCATCATCGGGAAGTTTTGCAATCCTTGAAGCTACTGCGCGCGGGTATTGTGTACGAATAAACTCCCGTTGTACTTCTGAAGTTCTCGCAGCACGAAACGTTTAACTTTAACTTAAAGGTGCAGAAGTCCAATCGATGCCTAGTTTTGCACAGATTAATGAAAAATGAATTATGTTATATTAAGCAACATTTATGGCGGTATGAATATGATCACAAATGCAATCGCTACTCACTAGTGACGACAACAGTTGCTGTGAAGCAGTTGCACGTAACATCTTAAAAGGATTCTACTTTTCTTAATTTGATGTATTAGGCCTAGCATGCTGGTTTATACTGTATTCAATAGAGATGGCATGGGCCGCTAACAGTCCAAACTTCAGGCCGTCCGCTAAAGGTTTTGAAACAGTCTGCTAACAATTTTTTTAGCAGTGATGTCATTCCAGGCCGCTGAAGTCTGATCACTGAAGCTTTTTGTTTTTTGCAAAGTTTAAATCTAACAACGAACTTTTTTGCTGCTGTTCTTTTCATTTTGCCATTGTGCCAAAGTTCCATTTCACTTGTTTCCATGCAAATCAGTGAATCATGTTGTGAATCAACCAAAACAACAGACACTTTCATTTATTGTTGGTTGCCGAGGTTTAGGACAAGTATTCCCAAACTTTCCCTAGCAATGTACCCCTTCAGCATTTCGTTATATGAACATGTACATCTAAAATTTCTTATGAACATGTACATCTAAAATTTCTGATGAACATGTACATCTAAAAGGCTGAGGAAAATAACAAAAATTATTTACCGATATAAGCGTACAATGATTCTGAAAATATTCACTGACTTAGACCTATGTATAAATACAAGTATTTCGAAATGAATAATATGTAAACATAATTTTTCCCTTCTATTGCTAACCTTACATGTACCCTTTCAGCTCGGAAAATCTATCCCTAGGGGTGCATGTACCCCAGTTCGTGAACCCTTGGTTTAGGATGAGGGGTTAGGCTTAGGTTAGGGTTTAGGGCAGGGGTCACTAAACTTTTTAAAACTAGGAGCTATTTCTTGGTACAAATTCATGCGAAAGGCTAGTTTAATATACAGGCTTTTCAAATAAAAATTTGCACAATTTGTATTCATATTATGTTACCATTAAAAATAAAAATTAAATATATTTATCAATGTGAAGACACTGATTGTGTTTATGCTGTTGTCAGAACAGGCCTATGGGTGACCCATTTGGTCCGTATGGGTGACCTGGTGCCCAAAAAAGTTCGTTGTTAGATTTAAACTTTGCAAAAAACAAAAAGTTTCAGCGAGCAGACTACAACAATGAAAAAAGTTCTGAGGTTTTGGGTTTCCATTTTTTGTGGGTGATGTCATAAGTGGGGTAGGTTTTTGGCCTTTTTGGCTCAGGTTACCTTGCCCTGGGCCCAAATACTACATGGAAGTATTCTCTCAAGTTTTGATTAAATGCTAGGCTAAAATCTGAGTCTTTTAAGGCTTTGATTGACTTTCTAGTGTTTTTGGTTCAAAAGTTATGGCCAAAAAACCATAAAATTGATAATTTTACCCTAACTCTTGAACCAGAAATGCTAGAAAGCCAATCAAAAGCTCAAAAGACAAAACTTGAGTGAAGTTGGTGGCAGTCAAACACCATTATTGTTCAGTGGCAGTCAAACCCTGTTATATATGTTTAGTGGCACACTGTTATGTTTATCCCTGGTTAGTGGCAGTCAAACTCTGTTATTTATAACATAAAGAGTATTCAGCATTAAGTTTCACTGGACTCTAAATGCTCATGTAGTAATACTGGTGTATCAAACCAAGTACCTGAAAATGGTCAATATTGTTTTCTATCCTCATGCCTGGAATACATTGTACAATGGACTTCTTGCTTTATTGTGTTATTCAAGTACCCTTGTGATATGGGTCATGCGTCTGACACAAAAATTAAAAAAAATTAAAGTGTTCTCAATTAGAGATAGACTGATATATCAGCCACGACTGAATCAGCCAATATTTGGGTTTTACCGATATATTAGTATCAGCCAAAACAGCTGACATTATCGGCCTCAGTAGGTGTTGACACAATGTTGTTATAGTCTTCATGCATGCAGACAACTTGCACAAGAAAACACTGCAAACCAAGTCAAGACCTGAGTTTTTTTTCAATGGAACATTTCGGTCATTTTTGTTGAGGCATTTTGGTCACTGAAACATTTCGGTCATTTGCCTCACAGTTGTATCAAAACACACCATAACAGTGTTTTTTAGCGTATATTTTCAAACATTCTGACTGAAATGACTAAATTTTTTTCAGTCATTTCAAAAACGTTGCGGTCTGTGACTTAAAAATGACCGAAAAAAACAGGTCAAGACAGTTATCTTGCAGCAACGCTAGCAGGTGCATTTTCATAAACAAGCAGACAAGATGAAGCATGCATCGGCCGTCGCAGCTGAAACAAAAGTATCATCATCAATCAGATTGATTAAAAATCATAGCAAAATATTGAAATTGCTGCAAGTTGAAAAATTTTGGCTCATAAATCCTGATTTCTTAAGTTTTTGAAAAAAGGTAAGGCATAGAATACATTACATTTTTGACAATCAAGCAAAAAACAAGATTTAAAAATTTTAGAAATATCGGTTATCGGTTGATTCCTACTCTCAGTGACGTAGTCGTCTTTGCAACATACACTATGTGAATAGTTTTGTCTTTTATATAACTGAGTTAATACGGTGGTACCAACCACTTGCATTATGTGCCTGCCCAGTATGTACAATAGAGCTGTTTGCTTGAAATTTTAAAACCACCACTACTGTTTTTTTTTAAACAACTGTGATCTTCATTCTTATAGGAAAAAAGCACAGTGTGAATTAAAAAGATTTGATGAGAATTTGCTCTCTAGTCAAAGTTTGAATGATGTTTTAGGTCATACAGTGGGACCAATAGGGAGAAAGTTGTTGTCTTTTTAGCATGATATTTTGCTGCATAATTTTTTCAAAATTGTTTTAAACGAGATCACATTTTTTTCGGTGATCACTAATTTCATGAGTCACGTGGAAGTAAGTAGTTATACTTGTGTTGTTACAGCTGTGAAGGTTATCAACTGCCAGTTGCAAGAGAAAAATTTGGTTGTGAATGGTTACAATTTTGTTGTTTGTTGGTCTGAATAAAACATGATAGTTACCTATCGTTGAAAACAAAAAGAAGGATTATGACAGAGGAGTGGCCACACACTGTTAATGACTCCTTTGTTAACCCTGACCCAATTGTACTGGAAGAATCTGAAATAATTATAAATGATTTTCTTTCTCCTATAAAGCTACAAGAGATTTCTGGAAAAGATGATTTGAAGCAAGTCACTTCATTGGAAATGGTTGTTGATACGAGAGAGACAACTCTGGGTAATTTTGGGCAGTATCTTCCATTGTTAGCTCAGTTGAAGCTCAGTGACAGTGTCATACCATCAGTAAGAGACATTGGTACATCACTTAGCAAGTTAACTGTTTTATGGATGTCAAGGTGTGGACTGACTGACATTGACGGCATTGCTTCTATACAATCACTGAAAGAGTTGTATGTCGCATACAATAATATTGAAGATGTTAGCCCAATAAGTTTTCTTGAGTCACTCGAGGTATTAGACCTAGAGGGCAACAAAATTGAAGATATAGAGCAGTTAGATTACCTTGCTCTAATTGCAAACTTGTCTGTCTTGACACTGACAGGAAATCCTATTTGTCAAATCTATCAAGAGCAGTGCAATAGAAGTTGTCCATTTCGAGAAGTAGTGTTAGAGAAGATGCCACAATTGCAGTTGCTTGATGATGAAGGACCATCCACGAATGGGGTTGATGTAGGTGCCAGACCTTCAACAGCAACATCATCGCATTCGCAGGAAGATATTGACATCATAACAAATGCTATCAAAGAAGGCATTTTTGATACGCAAATGCCAACGTTTTTATCTAATGGGAACCTTTCGCCAGAACCCAACAGACCGTCCAGGACAAACAGACCACGCCCTGCTACTGCTGGCGTCAGAAATTCTCCTATAATGTCACTGGCGGATTCTATTCCTGCATCAGTAATTAAGCCCCGACCTGGTTCATCTGGTTCAGAAAGTGGTATCCTGCAACAAGATGATTCAAGCTCTCTGACTTTTGGCGATCCGCTCTGTGGCAATCCTGTGAATGCACTGCGAAATCGAAAGAAAGTTCAGCATCCTGGATTGCCTCTGTTCACTGAAACTTTTCAACTGCCATCTTCAGGTCGACCAACCACTGCTATAGGTATTCGACAAAGACCATTAAAAGTTGATCTGAATCTGCATAAGTTAATGGATAAAAGAAACACTGCAGCAGATAGTGCAAATGACCATGCGCTATTTTCGAAAACTGACAGAGATGATGAACAGTGGTCTAGTACCACAGCTGGTGTAAGTGCCAGTACACCTGACAGTGTTGATCCATCAGCGTTGTCATCACCATTGTCATCTACGGTGAGTGCATGTGTCTCACGTTAAACACATTTGTCACGACGGTTTTATCAGGTTTCGTGCGATAAAACCGTCGTAACACATTTTAATTGTCTGTGATATTTTCATATTTTGCTTGTAGACAAGACAAAACGTACTTGGAGTTAGAATTTTAAGTTGGATTTTAAGCGAAAGAGTTGATTGTGCCACGCAACCGGAGTGTCACAGGTGGTCCGCGGCGCTCATCTCCGCTCGGGCGGTAGGTGGCCACTTTTCGCAGTAAATACAGCATTGGTGACAAGTTAATGGCAGCGCCGCGCTTTGCCTTGTCAACCATAGAGTGTGTCGCTAGCGATCCACCCTGGTTCTGAAGAAAACTTTGATTTTTTCTGTTGAAGTTACAAATACCAGCATTTCGTTTCGTGTTTATGAAAACAATGCCCACAAACAACTTGAGGACTACATGGAGGGTGGCAGCAGTGCGATAAGTATTATGGGTTACTGGTGTTTCTAAATAGTCGTTCAGGTCAATAACGCCCCATTTGGGAGTTTAACGGTTAAAAAAAATTGCCCGGTGAAAGATGCCACCTTGAACGCAATCAGTAAATATACCATTCGTTTGCCAAATATTTGTCGCTGTGTGTTTTTAAAATACATTTTGGCGATATTCGTTTGGGAGTTAAACCGAACTCACCCCCCATAATGCGTCATAATTCCGCGACTGACGCAGTTGGTCGTAAACAGACTTCTATTTACGCTGGCCGCGAATTGCAGGTGATACTGCAACTGCAAGCTTAAATCCGCTTGTTATTTAATTACAATTTTCCTGGACCATTCATGATTGCGCAAATCAAATTTAACTCCCTGTTTAATCTACTTGATATCATAGCGCGTTGGATGCAAAGGTCTGAACCGAAAGATGGGTACTACCGATTATTCGCATTTGAAACAGCAAGCTTGGTTTTCAGTGCTTGCTGATTTTTCTGCAAAAGCTTAGAAGTTCATGGGTTCATCAATGTCATTTTCTTCTCAATTAAGCCTTAAAATAAACGAGCACGATGTTGTGAAACGTTAGTCTTGTTATCCACAAAACTTCGACCCAGAAACTTGTGCGAGCGTGAAATCTTTAGGAAAGATCGGCCAATCAACGCTTGCCATCGTTGAAATCGACCAATCAACATCTACCATCGGAATTGCAAATAACCAAACTCTGTATCGAGTTGCTGGTGTAGGTTTGCTTTGATGGAACTATAAAGTGATAATTTTTGAAGACTGCTTTGTGATTAACACCAGATATCTTTACAGCCTCGCTCAACGACACCGTTAAAGACGCCAACGCCTCCTCCGAAATCTCCCCAACGGCCAAAGACTGCTTGCGACTTCCGCACTTCGCGTTACCGAAAGCCTTTGAACGCCGGTTCCAAGCTTTCTGTGGATTTGTCTTCTTTAAACCGCGTTTCTCGATTTCGTGCAAGTGAACCCGTACGGACGCAGGCAGAAGACGCTACCTGACGCGAATCGTGTTTGCTTACGTGGCTTGAGTACCTTGTAAAGTGATTTGAAGAACGCTGGAAGCAAACATTCGTTAAAACGCGCGAGTTTTTCCCGATGAATTTGAAATTGCTTATCTGGCAGGGCAGTTGGAAGGCGGTATTCACGTGAACGAAGTTTCTTGCAAGGTTTGACGATCATCTCGGTCGTTGTCAGCTCCACCGTATCACTTAAGTGTTTTGCGCAAGGTCTTGTTGCCCTGTTTCGTTATGCATGTTTCGTCGCAAATATGTCAATGAGTTTTATGGAGATTGTAATACGTAACGGTGTTTTTCGAATTATAAAATTGTTTACGACAGTTTAGGTTCATTTATGCCTCAAGCCTGGTGAAAAGCCACCGCTACTCCCGAATTCTCATTCTTTGTTGTTGTATTGGCGCAGGCCCGTAGCCACGGGAGGCACTCGGGGAATTGCCCCCCAAATTTTTTTGGCCTCCCTGAAATTTTGTTGTGCCCAGGAAAGTTTGTTTTAAACGTGTAATAAAAACAAAAATCTTGCTTCCCTAGAAGTGTATTTTGCCCCTCCAAACCTTAAAACCTGGCTATGGGCCTGTATTGGCAGAGAAGGTATTTCCTATGATTTGTATGGAAGTTGTAGGAGGTTCACGCTGTGGTTTCCGCGGCCTTTCAAAGTTGTTCACTGAACAGCACCTTATTAACAAGCTGCTACATTCTATTGGTGCTGTGGTTTCCATCTCTGTGGCGTGAATTGTTTTTGGAATAATTTATGTTCAATATAGTGGTTGTTGACACATGCCATTGGTCGTTAAAGATGACAAGGTTAGTTGTGTTGCTTTTATATAGATCTATTTCGATATCGCTGTGATTCTGTTACAGTGTTATGTGTCGCAAGTCTCCAAACTTATTCGTACTTGGGTTATGATTGAGCTTCACCGCAATTGAAAAGCAAGCAGCGACTATGACTCGTCTTAGTTTGTTTCAGCACCAATGAGTTCACGTTGTGTTTCACTGCAAACTGACGGCTTTGCCTCGAAGGGTTTCGATTTGGGATGTACGCTTTCACAGAAAAAAATTACCTTGATTGCAATCGTGCCAATGGCGCAATCGTCTTTTTTGCGGGAGCATCCAGCGGATAAGTTAATCGTGGTACGCAGCGCTGCTGACTCGCGGGATGCGAAACGGTGCCAGAAGCAATTCTGCTTCGTTATTTCGCTGGAAACCGGCATGAAAGAAATTCTGAGCATATCTGCGGGGTGCTGGTCTTTGCAAAGACCAGCAAGAACAAAAACTTTGAAATTTTCGTGTCGTACCGGCCATTTATTCTCGTTTCGCTGCATGTTTGTGTTTGAGAAAAGTGTTACGTAAACGTACTTCATGCCGTGAGCAGGCCGTATTGCAAAACCAAGTGGCGCTTCACTGCAGTTAAACATGGCTTGCTGACTTGAACTTAGTGTAGCACTTAAGTTCTATATTTTTTGCATGGTAGATGCGAGTTCTGATCAGGCGCGTAACCAGCTTGGGACACTAGGGGGAGCGAAGAGTTTTCTGAAGGGGACACAAATTTTTTCATTACGTAAAATAGTTTTAAAGTATGTCGTCCAACACACTTTTCCAGGGGAGGCGAAGACCCCCCTGCGCCCCCCCTACTTACGGCCGTGGTTCCGATGCAGCAAATTTACTGTCTCCCCCGTTGCTATTGCTCCTCTCCTTAGTAATCTTCTGGCCTATTCCGACCGTTGTGCCCGGGAAGTGGGACATGTTCGTAAATCGGCTGTCTTGTTCATTGCGAAAAACTTTCCAAAGCTGTGTGCTTTATTTTGTCATATTTAGCGTCATTCTCAGATGCATTGCGTCGTTCAATTGTTGCACTGTGATCGTGCGAGGCATTTTACCGCTTTATATTAAAACTTTTTATATTTGCAAGTGCTGCATTTGCGTTGTGTGTGCCTGAATACGCGCACGATTTAGCTCAGCTCATCTAATGAGGGCCGTTGAGAGAAATCCTTGGCGCAGAGACCCATCGCATTCTCGGGCTCCCTGTTGATTTCGCTTGATCAGGTGAATTACCAAGTCTTTACGTCCGACACAATAAGTGCGTTTCACTCAATCAGACGGAAATTACGTAAATTGCCAATTTTGAAGCACGATACAACTAGGGTTGCCAGATGTGTTTTGTAAAAGTACCGGCCATTTTGTCAACAGCGCCAGACCCAGATCTAAGTTTTGTCGTAATTCTAAGCTGCACAGGGAAAAAAGAGACAATGAGTATTGTTAAGCCACAATTTGCCCTTATTTTGGCTGGCTCATTTACAATTCGGTGTGTGTGTGACGTGACAATCGCACCAAGACTGCGTTAACAGCAGCAAACAAAGTTTGCTGAAGGAACTGCCCTGACAAGATTCACTACTGGAGTCATTACAATTTGAGAATATCGGCGTGTTCTTTTACGGCAAACTACTTTATTTTCGAAATACCAGCTTCAGGCACTGATTTTCAAAATACCGGCCTCTGCTAAATTAGCAGTAAAATACCGGCCATCTGGCAACCCTAGATGCAACATATTTCTGAAATCCTATGAAAAATATAATGAGGCAGTATTAATATGAAAGGTTTTAAATAAAAATGCAAATAGTAAAACGACGGAGTACTTTAGCCACTAAGTATATAGTGCTTTATGAAGCACCTACGCTGCACCTTACGTACAGTGACAGTGCTCAACGTGATTATTATCTGCCCTTGATCATACTTAGTTTCAAGAAGATTTCTCTTCCATGAAGTGCAGCGTATTGAAACTCTAATCTGACCGTGCAACCGAACTATCAACAGTGTAAGTTATATTTCCCCCTCAAAGGTTTGCAGAAGTGGTATAATAGATGCTCAGTGAATTGCTAAAGCAAGCATGCTTTCCAGAATTCCCTGTTGGCGAAACCATCGACAATGACCATCTTCTGCTTCTATTGCCTTACTCGCAAATCCGATGGGCACATTTTCCTGAGGGCCCCACGAGCGAAGGGGGACTCCAGGTCAACAGTGTCACTCAGGCTCATCGCATATTTCGCATACGGTCCACATAAAATATAAATCATAAATATGCAAGAGACGAAATACACACGGCAAATTTATAAACGCACTGATAAATATGCAAGATGACTAGTACGTACAAAGTTTCAACGTAAAATGATGTTCTTAATAGTACAATTCCACGTTTTTATGTAACGTATTCAGTGGCGGATCCAGAAAGTGGCTATTTCTCTTGGTCGATTTATGCGATCTGTTCGGGAATAACCACAGTTGGAAAGCGCGTTGTATCATTAATTCAGAAACGTTTGTAACCCGGGTCCCAAAAGATGGGCTTCATTTTTCACAAGCTACACATAACTGAGAACACTGTTGGTGGCCCAAACCATCTCCTAAATCTACAAAATGTATTAAAAGATATTTCCTAAAATAGCATGCTATCCGCTAGTGTTTAACAGAGTTTTCGCTATCGATGGATCCGAAAATAATGAACTGGTTAGAAGTAGAATGGTTCTTCTTCACTTAAAAGTGACAACTCAAATCCCACGATAACAGTCTACTAAATAGCTAAGTAACGATCACGTTTCTAGATGATGCTTGCGCAGTTGCATGTACATGGAAAGCACATTTATTTCTGAGGCGACAATTAAAAAAAAATGAATGAAAGCCATTTGCTATGACATAACTCCCATTTTAGGTAGCTCTGCTGCCTATCGTGAAAAATAATTTCATAATCGCATGATAGATTCACACTGGGCCTAAAAGAATAAAGAAACATTTGACGCAATAAAGGTAGAATTTTGTCAAGTGTTCAATACCGCTTCATATATTTCGACATTGGATTGCTGATGTGAAGAAAAAAACATCAATTCACCAGAAGATAATTTTCTGCTCAAATTTGTGTGATGCAAGCGGAATGAACAACTTATAAGCTATGGATTTTGCTGTCAATTGCACAGCGGGTTTGCAATTACCACAAAAAGGATCAAACCACATAGCCACCTGTCACTGTTGCCAGGAACGTAGCCAGGCAGGGGCGAAAGGCGCCGTGATCCCCACTAATTTTGGAATAAAAATAATGAACTGTTGAGCAAAAATCGTCATGGCCGCGTAAAACCAATTATTCATTCCACCCCTAAGCTGTGTATTGCTGGTATTTTGCCACGTTTCTACGTAAGAGCCATAGGCGCACGAGGCGGGTTGGGCAGATTCGAGCAAGACTGAAAAAAATTCAGGCAAAATTACCTCGTATGTCTGTGCGATTTGCTTAGAATCATCGCCCTGCAAAACTTTCGTATTCGTTTTATTCATAGTGGCGCAAAAATTCAGGCGAATCGAAAATTAATTGAGTTTTTCGATCCACGAAAAAACACTGAACATGCCGTTAAGGTTTGTCTGTTCTGTTCTGGAAATGTTCAATCGAGGTTTTTCTGTTTTTTTGTTGCGATTCGTTTGCTTTTTTTTAAATCATCTGGAACACGTAAAAGGGACAAAACGTCACGATACGGGCAAAAACGTCTAAGAGAAACCTAAGACAAATTAGGGAGAAATTTCAAATCGATTGCTGTTGCTAGCAGTCAGAAGTCATTTGCAGCTCGTTCCACGTACGAGAAATGCTTCCTTGTTGCTCACCAATGAAAAATACAGCAATAATTTTCTGAAGTAGCTAAATTTATGGGTCAGATTTCGGCGAATAGTCAACGTGCAGTGTGCACGTGGTCGACTGATTTTCAAACTCACTGAAAGACGGTCGTGAAACATTCCAAAGCATAACCAGTACTGGTGAACGAAATAAGCATCAGGGAAAGGCAATCGTTTTCTCAGCGCATCAAAACTGGTGAAGTGAATCGGAACAGTGTTTGTGACAATTCAGGCCAACGGTTGTGTTGTTCAGGCCAAAAAACTTCGGGAGGTTTTTTAAAAACAGTGAGACGCTGACGGCGGTGGATAATATTCAGGTTTAAAAATGGGGAGGTTGCTGTACGCTTTAAGAGTAAGCTTAGGTCATGTTTACACGACAGAGATGCATTTGACACGAAAGAAACCGGCTAAAGTCCTACGCGGCTGAAATATTTGCCCGCACCCGCAAGAATTTGAAAAATGTTGCCAGCCCCACCAGCGCTGTTTTCGCTCCATATCTGCACCAGTCACTGTGTGTCTGAAAACCACAAAAACTCATGCAACGTGTTTCATCGCTGATGGTAATTTATTCAGTGGTTCATTTCAAAGCCAACAGGAGCTCTTAAAAAAACTGTAAAGTAAAAATGTGAAACGTTTTGGTCTACTTTGAGCGCTTCGTTCTTAAATCTTTGAAAGCACTGTTATGTCGTTCACTGACGCGCTCTTTAAATTTACTCTTTTGCTATTCACGACATAATCATCCATACCAAACATTCGTTCACCAGCAGCACTAGTTGCCATCACGCAGAAGTATTTTTTGCAAGATCACTGAGAGCTGGAAACTCCAATATGTGGTCTCGCCACCCCTAGAGAATATTGCTACACCCCATCGCAAGGTCTCTGCAGCATTCACGTGCACTGGGTCACCGTTCAGTTACCCGCACAAAGAATTTCTTATCCTGCGCCGCGCCCGAACACATAGCTCTGCGGGTTTCCTCCCTGCGCAGGACTCTAAACCCAGAGTCAGAAATCAAGGGATCCGAGAGCTTTTTGTTAGATGAAAAAGTTTCGCCTTTCCTTAAAAAGCCTTTCTTCGCGTTCGTGCTTGTGAATATAAAAACAGTTCTACTATTAAGATAATTGAATTTGCAAAAAAATTCTTCTGGTGCTGCATTCAACAAACGCTGTCACCGAAAGGGACTTCGATGTGCTTCGATTTTAAGAAGCATTGCTGGCACAAATTAATTGCTGTATTTTCCTTCACACACATCAAATTTATACTGATTCTTTGAAACACCTTATGATGTGGTCAGTTAGCTTTCATCGCGATCTTTATGCCGTTTGTAAATGCACTATGTTCTGCTAACTTTTCCAGCGAATGGACACCCCATGTCATGATTCACGATTAAGAGTGAGAAAGCTCAAGTTCTTATATTTATTGTTTATCCTCTTCACACCCACATACAACAGCGTCAGAAGTTATGCACACATAGTGCTACCAAGGAACACAAGAAAGAACACGTGGTTAGGTGTGTGGCGGTAGAAAATAAACATACGCATAGATGGCACTAACACGGTTACTTTGAAAGAACGCAAGCATATGTGGGTGTGGCGCTATAGCAAAGAGCATAGACCAGCTACGCCCAACCCGAGGCCTGGGGGCCGCATTCGGCCCAGTCGAAAGTTTTGTGCGGCCCAGTTCACGTTTTTGCTGTAGTGTAAGCAGCCTACATATTGACAATCTGTCCTTATTTTGATAATCTTAAAGGTTGACATTATTGATGCAGGTAATCCTTAGTGCCACCAGGCCCGTAACCAGGGGGAACGCAGGGGAGGCGAAGCCTCCCTAGAAAAATTTTCGACCCTCCTGGAAAAATGTGTTGGACATAGTTTGAAACTATCGGACACAGTTCAAAAAATTTAGGCCCCTCTCAGAAAACTTTTCGCCCCTCCTGGTGTGCCAAACTGGTTACGGGCCTGAGTGCCACTTCATCACGTCTGTACTGCGTGCTGGGAGATTTCCATCATGTCCACTGACACATTGGTGCAAAACGTTTTACTGGTTTTCTGATTTCTACGCTGGTTCCATTGGCACTACACTTGCCTGTGAAATCACACTTACGGTATAGATAAAGGTGTCAAAAAGTCATTATCATCGTTGTTACGATTCGAACGCTTTCAGTACATTAACTTAAACTAAATTTAGTTTACTATGATCAAAGTAAATATCTGCGTGTGTGGCCTATGTTATTCATTGTGCGGCCCTGGTTAAGATTGTGACATAAATTTTGGCTCAGTAAGCAATTTCAGTTGAACATAGCTGGCATAGACATAGAGGCGCCAATACGGTTGCTATGATGTTTCACACAGCTGCATAGTGCAGTGACAAGCTCCAAATAGAACGGTTCATAAAATATATGGAGGAGCAGGGCCTCTAACAAAATTTTACCAGAGGTTACACAGATCAGCACTGGGCCTCTTATTGCCTTTGTCGAAACTTTTACAGAGTTGTTTGTATAGTTATCAGAATATAGGTAAACTAGCTTCCATGCTAAGTTTTACAAATGGATTAATTGTTATACTTGCAACTCGCTCACATTAATAATTTTAGGCTTGATTGCAGAAAAATTTGGAGCGCGTACTTTCAACTTGGGCTCTTTTACCTGCCGGGCCCGGGTACGATGCACCCCTTGTACTCTTCTCTCGTAGGCCTTGTGGAGGAGTGGGATCGGTTGTTAAGCATCAATGATTATTTGGGCTGCAAACATACCCAGGGCGAAGCTGTTAAAGAGAAAGCTTCACGCGCGGTGATCTCATTGCCCTGCCACCAGTGTAGCATGCACTGTGAAAATAGCCGCTTGGCTCACGACGCAGAGTGAGCGCCGCAGACCACTCGGGACGATCCAAAGGGAGCAAAGAGCGGGTACAATCAAACTTTTTTTCTATACTTTTCGCACACGAATCTGCTAGCAGTTTTGTATTGTTGTCCATGGCTTTTGTTCAAGCTTATGTTCTCTTCTAATGTATTTTTCTAACGAGCGTGTGGATGCCAGCAAGACTTTCCAAGATGCTAACAAAACAAATTTTTTGTTTAACATTCCATTTTAATTACTCCATCAGTAAAGTGTTTCACAGTAGTGATCCCAACGTGGGGCGCACATCCTACAGGGGGGCAAGTTCAGAATGAGTTTTAATGGCCGATAAATTCTTTCCCCATATGTAATTAGGATTTAGTCTCTTTCCCCATACGTAATTAGGATTTAGTCTCGTAATTGGGATTTAGTCCTGAATTTCTCTCAGGGATAACATCAGTTACTTTGGAGATAATTGGGTGAAGCGGGAGGATTGGTGGGTTTAGCCCCTCAAACAAAGCTCCAAGCCCCCCAAATTCAAATATGAAACATTATAAGTTAGTGGAATTTTTGTCAAATTTGCACGAACGCAAAGCCTCCCCCACACAAACGTAAAGCACCCTTATTGACGACTTTCTGGCGACGGTTCTGCGCTAGTCAAGAAGCAACATGCAGATATCAGTTAATTAAGTGAGCTATGTGTACAATTTTGTTAAGATTACGTATTAATTTCTTTAAATAGCCTACAAGCAGTTTTCCGACGACGTCGGGGGTTTAGATTAGCCACTAACGTATATTTTATCGAAAAAGCTAAACATTTTATTTTCTACGCTTATCCAAACGCAAGTAGATAAAAAGGATGGGCCAGCTACTGTGTGACCTAACTGTAAATCTGTCAAAACGGAACGAATCTTGCTTCAAGTAGGCTGTACTACGTCAAAATAAATGAACATTTTCTATATATTGTGGTTGGGTTAGCGCAGTCGTTTTGGGCCTTGGTGGGTTAACAAAAAGTTGAGCTGGAAAAATAGTTCAAAATATATTCTTTTTTTATTAATGAGTACCGCAGAACAAAGGCTTTGTCTCCAACATTCAAAACCTTTGCTAACAGGAATTCTGGCATGTAGTCAAAAATTGTGTTAAAAATATTTGCTCAAAACGTTCGACACTGGGGGGAGCTTGAGACTCTTCAGTTCATCAACTGCTACGCACATATTATTGGACACAATAAGCGTGATTAACAAGCAATAATTTTGTCTGTCGTCTTATATGTTCAACTGGCTTTGGGATCATGCTCGCTAAAACATTAGTGGCGGTGGAGCTCCTTTTGGGGGCTACATCTGCAGTTGACCTTTGCAATTCAGGTCTAGGGTACGCTCTCTAATGTTTAAGGCTGTTGACCTCGTGCTAACGCAACAACCTTTGCACTTCTCGTCAAATCAAATCAATGAGTGGACTGCTTTTTGTTGTTGTGAAGACCAAGGCAAGCGTACTTACAATCCATATTTCACTGTTCTTCTGATAAATCGCATGCTTTGCCTACATCGAAAAATTCTAAACTATGACGTGCGAAGATCAAGACTACCTTTTACTGAACGGAATGGGACTATTTGGCGCTGAGCTGTTTTGATGCCGGCTGTTTTTCAAGAAGGCAGCTCGTAAGCCCGTTGTCGAATCTTATGTTGTGTTTTGTGTTGAAATGGTGGTGAGCGTATTTCTTTACTTTAAGACTTCCGTGCTTTTCTTAACAATAAAGAATCTTCTGTTTATTTTCTCTTGGTGCTAATACCAGAAATGGCTTAAGAGATGCTCAGCACGAAGGATAAACAAACGTTTACCCCACGATGGGTATCTACACGCTCACCACCATGAAGAAAACGCAATCTAATAAGGTGTGCTCCCCTTAACTCTGTAAATAAAAGGGAAATGGCAATTCCTGAAGATTACAAATGCTATGTGACGAACAATGGTCAAAATGAAAACTTTTTAAGTAGGGGCGCAACGAGGGGGGGACAACTCCCCGGGCGCCGAAAAGTCCCAACAATGTCACAAGTACTTTCTTTAACATAGTACATTTGCTTCCGAAAGAGCTCAGGTTCACACATGGGGGCGCCACACTTGCTTCTTGTCCCGGGCGCCACCTAACCTCGCTACGCCCCTGTTCATAAGTGGTAATAGTGGACAAGACGAGAAAATATTCATTTTCGAGTGGCAAAGCTGGTTTGTTCTTTACGAGAGACGGAAGCGTGGAATACAAATGGGACGTTCGAGATATCTCCCCTGTTGTTGCTCCGAATCAAAAACTTCTTAAATACATTAAATGCTGATGAGGGTATTCTAAACACCACAAAACATTCTGGCTCACGGGCACCACTTGAATTTCTGCGAGGTCTTACAACTGCAATGTTCATTAAGGTTTATCCACTTTCATTAAACACAACTTGTCAGTCAGTCTCTAAACTAGCACCAAAACAACTCTGTCAAAATGGAAGGTGCCAAAACAGTTCGGCGCCAAATGATACGCATCATATAACTTCGTACTTAAGACCGAAACGGCGGCAGCTGTACAACAGCACAACGGTGTTGCGCCTGCAATCCAAGAACAACCACTAATCGAATCAAAAGTTTATTCCCACAGTTAAATTGCATAGATCGATTAAGTGCAGCGGTGCTTCGTCTTCGCGTTGATCAGCAACGAAGGATCGACCTTCCCAGCTGGTGATGCTCCACCTTCACGCATTATGTGGTGATGATGTCGTGCAGCATGTAAAGCGTGAACTCTCCCTGGTCAGCTGGCACCATGTGGCCTGCCTTCAGGATCCACCAGAACTGGAAATTGTCCAACTTCTTCGAGAATCCTCCGGTGTCGTGGCCTTTGAAAAACAATTAACCAATCGTGAGCAACTTAGGCTTAAGCCAATATTTCATACATGAGGAAACAAACGTCATTTAATAGAGCACAGTTTTCTGCTGGGTATCGCCTTCACTGCGTACCAGATTTTCTCTTTTCTTACGACTCGTTCTCGCGCTTTCTGTTTGGCCGCAAGTCAAGTCTACAGTTTATTCTACAGCTACTCATATTCGGCCAAATCATCTCCACCTAAGTCAAATGTATTCACGGTAAGCATGAATTAAAATACATAAAACGTAGAAGTTGGCGTGTATGCAACCGGATACAAATCGCACGTAAAAACACTTTATTGGAAGTTGTAGATTAGCAAATGCCGTAATTTTTTTAAATAACACAGCGTTTTTCGCCACTGATCATACTCACGTTTTTGCCTTACTTGGAACCGACTGTCTACTTTGAATTGTCAGGCATGGCAATAAATAAACCGAATGCAAAATTACCTTGAAACGCAAAAACACACTTTATGAAGTTGTTTACCAATCAGACTTTCAAGCTGTTTTTATGAATGTGGAAGTAAGTATTTACCCAACGACATGACAAGCGTTGCTCCCAATCGAGTCCCGTAAACTAAGATCGTTAAGTGCAAGAACAACTAAGTATCACCGTGACTTAAGTTATACACAGATCATCGTCTATTGCAATTTCATGCGTTTTCGCACAGCTGTTAAGCTTTTTACGCGCTGTTCATGATTTGAGTCGATTAAATCTTATGTCCGTTACAACAGTGACATGCGGTGGGTTTTGTGTCGAGTGAGGAGCACTGAACGACTGAAGACGTTCTGGTCTGAACCCAGTGGGGTATAAAATATGCGAAAGGGTCTCGAGTTTTAATTTAGCCCAAATGTCCGAAGCTATTGAATTGCTTGTCGGCTGCATTTGTTACGTATGTTCAACGTTCAGGATATTTTAACACGGGGCATGGGAAGCGACTTGTAGTCTGCGCTCAACAATATCTTATAGGCATAAGGCATTTGCAGCATTAATCACATGCCACTCGCATAGACTCATCATTTTCTACAATAGCAGCGTATCCAAACCAGTTGACATCAAAGAAAAACAGGTGGTTTGGTGGTGAGGCGCAAATCTTCTGCAAACGCTCGAAAAGTTGAATTTTCGGGTGCGATTGGAGAAGACACTTGACGCAAACAAAACTTCTGGAGGAAGCTGAAACCCAGTGCTTCTCTCAAAATGCGTTGAATCCAATAATCCCCTAAAAGATTTCTGGACAAAAGTTTCAAAAGGATGTTGAAACGGTCATTACTCCGGGAAAGGTGAGAACCAGTGCTTCCCCCTTTCTCGAGCATATGTATCCTGAACGTTGACAAAAAAGTATGATCTGTAATCAGGTGGATGAGGTTTTGAAATGTGTTCGGCCATCATTGCTACGTTGTTGAATCTATGTAAACTTCAGGAGTTAGAAGTTGGACGAAGTTCTAAAAGATATTTTCGAAAGATGGCAAGAAAAATATTGTTTTCCGCAACTAAACAAGACGAAAGCGAAAAGATGGTTTTGCGTTTCGCTCAAAATAAGGCATTTTGTTGCCAATGCGAGACTTACATTTGCATTTGTTAAATAGAAATAAATCAGTAACCTTAACGTCATTCATTTGCCTCACACGCACCAGAACATGTTGTATTGTTATCGCGCTGCGAGAGGTGCATTGCAATCCTTATTTGTTGACCTACGCGTAAGCAATGAAGACAGATTAGCTTCGTCTCACCATAAATCCGTTGGGATCAGCTTTTTCCGCGAAACCATCGCAGGTGTCAAGTACACAACACACTTTTTTTCACAATTGTGCGACTCGACAGACCTTGCCGCATAGCAGTTGGAAAAACGAGGCATCACAAAACAGGTTTCTTGTTGGGGCCCGATCCTCGCAAGCACGGTTACGGAGTCGGGGGTTTTTGGGTGAAGTCGGAGTCGGATTCCTAACAACACTGGAATCAGAGTCGGATTTTTTTGTCTGACTCCGGCTCCGGATGTCCAATTGGATCATTTCTTACATCACACTTTTAAATTGGGAATTCCTATTGAAAATGTACAACTTCTTTTCAAACTTTTGTTTAAACAGAGATTTGTTGCTGTGCACCACGATTTCCATTGATTTTAACAGACAAAATTTCATTCCATTTGTGTTAAGGAGTGGGAGTCGGAAATCTTGGAAAGGCCGGAGTCGGGAGTCGGAAGTTTTGGAAAGGTTGGAGCCGGATAATTTACCTCCGACTCCGCAACCCTGCTCGCAAGGGTGAATTTGCTTGGAAATTTTTTAATGAGAAAATTTTCTTCTGTAAGCCGGAAGTTCTCCGAACTTGACCAACGACACTTCAAAAAAGGAACACACCGATCGCTAACAGAAAAGCAAACTCCATCACTCGTCACACCTTTGTAAGCATACTCTGGTGTCCAATCCATGTTCGTGAAAGTGCTCAGCTGGTCCCAGTTCATCGCCTTCACCCAGAGTTCTTGGCCTAAAACATGAAACAGACGTGAATCAACGGCTCTGATTAAAAGAAGGGTGAGCCTATACTCGGCGCCATGCACGGCCACGTTTGTTGTTGCAATTTGGTCAATATCTCATACAGGAGGCGATTACGTCATAAGTGCCCCAAGAACCATAGCAGTGGAATACAAGACAATCGCCGAAGTGTTGGGTGATTTTATTACGTTTAAACACGTGCATCTTAACTGAAACCTGACTTCCAATGAATGGAAAGTGCCCTTGGATTTTTTCGAAATAGAAGTTTTCAGATCAGCAACCGAACAACTGCGTTAACCACAGCACACAAGACGGCCGTTAGTGGTGGCATATTTTACAAAACATTCGTAGGATAACATTCAAAATTTTCCAATGTTAGGAAACTCACTCAGTTGAAGAAAATGCAAACAAAAATAACATGTCAAATTGCAAGTCTTGCAAGATGTATTTTAAAATCCCAGCTTCGTCAACAACTATCGTCAAACAACGAGCGGTCAGTCAAGCGTTGTACTAAGGTACTGATCACCGGAAGAACTATTCATTGTTATCAACTCACCAGGGGTGTCGACGATTAGATCCAAGTGTCCATTGTAGACAACAACCTTCACGCCAGTTTTGATGAGTTCATCAACTGCAACGCAACGCAAGGCTCGGTTTTAAAGGTTTATCGCTGGCACTCGGTGCGCAAGTAATAGACTGAGCGAAGTTTTATTCAAATCTACTCTAGCAACGCAGCAGCAGCGCACCAGTGTCGATGACTGGCTTCATGAAATCTCCAGCCTGGGCATTGAACACAGCGTTCGACTGGCCGCCCCAGGTAACGGAGTCGGGGATTCCCAGGTAAGCCTTCACGTCACCGTTCATCAAAGTGTCCAACGGGTCACCTTGGTAGTTTTCCACGTTGAGCAGGTAGCCTTGAACTGTCGACGGAAAAATAGGCCGTCAGCATTTTTGCAATTGCTGGACGTTGTAGGTGGACGAACATCTAAACTTTGCCCATGTCCTTGAAAAAGAACTTCGTAAGCACTGGAAAATCGCGAACTTTGACCTCAGCCACTTGATGCAGCAACTAATTACTCAGCAAATTGCAAAGCTAAATGAGAACAGAAGCGCTGCGGTAATTGTGGTTTTACGTGACATGCATTCAGGTGGTTAACACATGCACTATTTGCACTTGATTCCACTGAGATACACAGAAAAAAATATTGCTTCCAAACGATGATGTACTTGATGCTGTTCGTAAAAACTACCTCACTACAGGTGATATTTTTTGTCGTTTGTTGAACAAAATCTATACGCCTCGATAGAAACTTGTACGTAAGTGGATAAAAAACAATTAAACCCTAAAATGTACTGTCATAAAAGAACAGTTAAATAGCAATAAAAAGCAATTAAACTCTAAAACGTACTGCCATAAAAACAACTGGACAGCAATGAAAAACAATTATACTCTAAAATGTAGTCCTACTGCCATCGAAAAACACTATAGCAATTCTCAAACACTAACACGAATCCTGATCTAAAAGCTTGTCACGTCTGAATTTATGTCGATCCGTCAACACGTTGAAGTTCAAAACTACTCATTTTCAAAAGTATAACTTAAATATGTGCAGCAACAAGCAAGCAGGACGCTTTCAACCTACATCCTGATCGGTCCACAGCAGACAAACAGATTTGAAATACACCGAGTTTGAATGCAAAGGGTGAAAACATTCGCGGATGAGCACGAGAATGGAAATCATGACGGCAACGTGGATATCGAGTTGATAAAATACCGCGACATACTCATAGCGTTGTTCATTTGACCGTTGAGCTTCTGCATGACTCGGCTGGAAATCAGGTTGGGATGATGTGGGGCGAGGATGTTGTAGAAATCGACGTTGTCTGTGTGTGTCATGATCTGCAGGCAGAAAATGCAGCGCTCATTACCTAAGATCACCGAGCACAAACCAGCTTGTATCGCAGCATTCAGCAAGTGGTGAGACTCGATAATCTCAAGGTTTTTCGGTGCCCTGGGTGCAGGGCTACTTTGATTTAACCGTTAGTTATATTGATGCAGTGTGGCCGGACTTGTACGGATTACATTTTCTATTTCTTTGTACGGATTACATTTTCTAAATAAACAGTAACGCTAAATATTTCGCATTTAAGAGTGAGCCTTTTGCATTTGAAATAATTTTAGAACGTTTTTCAACTGACCGAATTTTTTCTAGATGAATGTTTGTCTTATTTTTCGATAAACTTTTGTTTGTAAGGGGCAGTACGCTTTATTTGGACAGACGTTTATCGATTCACAATTTTAAGGATGCATGTTGGCTCGTGACACATTTTAAGTGGAATACTGACAAGACTCAAGGCAAAGCTTTACTCGCACGAACTCCGCATCAACATCAGATATGTGTAAGAATATTTAATGGAGGCGGAAATGCACCACCTTGGCGAAATGGTTGAGACGACAATGCTGGTGATTTGACTCAACTGCAGTTTAAAAGTAAAGCACTTATGAAAGGTGATATTTTCCTCTAAGGAACGCACTGTGGGGTGTAGAGTTGTGATTGATTTTTGACTAAGGAAGTTCTGAATATTTCATCAGGTAAAACCAGGCTACACTGCGTCAAGCAAGTATGAAAAAAAGACTAGAATCACACATCAAATAGCGCGGGTTGAAAGTGGTTGCCAGAAAGGCTCCGCTTACATTTTGAACCAGTAACAAAATAAAACACCACATTGGCGATGAAAATAAAACTAGGTGAGCAATGCGACAGAGTATCAGTAAAAATCTAATTATTTACTAATTAACTACAAATCTGCATTTGACTTCTTTTTCATTGCTACAGCTAGATAAGGGTTCAAATCGTTTTTAGGTCAAGCAAAAATTGCAACGAATGAAATAAATAAGAATGGCTGATCGACAACAACCAGTCAACTTGGCAATGCACTTACAAGTTGCTCCGTGAGACTCCACAGGTTTGTTGCTCTGGTCCATTCTCCAGCATTCACTGCGTTCTGCGTTGCTTGCGCACCGGCGTTGACAGCGTTAAGGCCTTTTTGGTCCAGAAGACCCTAATCGTGAAAACAAAAACACTTTTGCAGATCGCAGATATGCACAGTGCATTGTGGTCTTCAGGCAAACTGTGTTTACAAAACAAAAAAAGCAGAGTGCAAAAAAAATAACCAGACAAAGAACATCGACAACAGCTTCACGGCATGATTGGCCATCATCGAAATGCTCCAAGAACACGATTTTGCGAATTGCGTTTGATCAGCCAGCAGTTCGCAAATACACACCGTGTCCACTTTTTAGAACAATAGAAAAAAACACTACAGCATTGCTATTACGTGATCAGAAAAGTGCTATAATGCGTCCTAGCGTTAGTTCCTTGCACAAGCTGCGAACTACGGTTAAATAGGGTAGCAATGCAATTCAAACTGACGAAAAAATATCACGCATTACAAAACTTCAGCGAATCAAGCGTTGCACGTAAATGCTGGCATTTCGCAGTATAGCTAAGGCTAGGGTTTTCAAAGCATTGCACATTGGCAGTCGTGTTGCTTCTCCCAACCCTGCTTCGAATACATTCTCGCCTGCAGATGGAATTCTATAAGGCTTTGTGGCGACCAATGCGTAAAAGCAGATGTTGAGCAGCACATGACCGAGTGAATGCAACAAGGAAGTTTGGCGCAACGCTGAAGTCGAACTTTGGCCGAATGCAATACTTCACTTGAGTTGCATCGTGTGACCTTACATGTGACAAGCTGCCTTGCTGCACAGTTAGCAGTCTTATCAGAAAACAAACTTCTGGGTTAAACAGCGTTTACTTAACAGAACGCAAATCGAAAATCACCCCGGGAAATAGAAAAACATCAGGGTTAAACTTTGAAGCGTGCCACAGAACGTCATGCGCGACGTTACTGTAAGCCACAACAAGCAAGTTGTTTTCACAGATAAGTGCAGCACTCACGAACTGCAACTTGTCCTAATATGTTTGTTCTGGCATTTTTACACACAGTAGAATGATTAAGCGATGATGACTCAGCAATACATAAGCAATAATTAATGATGATTCAGCAACCTTAGCGATTAATTCTGATTTTATCGATGAGTGCCAATTACAGTGCGGTTCTACTGGCGCAAAATTTTGAGATCTACGGTTGCAAATATGCCAGACAGCTTGCGATGAACTTCTGCCACAAATCAATAGGATATTGTGTCGTTGAAAAAAATCAATAATGCTTGTCATTTTTTAAAAAATTATCCCCAAAAGTAAACAGTTCGGGAAGCAAGATTTTTATAATATATAAAAAAAACAGCCGCAAACTGAGAAAACATTTAAAAGTTTTTGATGGTGACAAGCACAATTTTTCTATAACGTTTTTATTTTGTGTTGACGTTTGGGCCAGCCATGAAGCAGATTTAAATTAGCAAGGTGGATAAGCTAAACTGCTCAATTTCCCTAACATTTCACAGTTAAGTTAAAACCAGTGATATTGACTAAGAACGGATACAATTTTGAACAAAACTTGATTCCGTTGTCAGTCCTGACAAAAACCTCAAAAGTTTGTAAACAATGCATGAAAAGAAAATCTTTTTAGCAGTTTTTTGACTCCATTCTGATTTTCAACTAGCTCTTCGACGCAAGTAGCAAGCTCCAATCTTAGAAATAGTTTCGCAGCTTGGCGCATTTGGCTCAGTGATTTCATTGGCCAGTGCGCAATTGGTCACGCCTCCAGGTAACAAGTCCATTTGAACCGAAACCTCTGAAGTGTAAGCAGCGCTCAGGTTGGAAACCAAGGTAATTGCACCACTCTACCGCCAGACTCATGAAGTTGCAGAATTCGAAAAAAGATAAGAATATATACTAACGTTTAGCGGGAAAGCCGGGCTTGTGGACAAAAAAAACGTAAAGCCCACCCAGCATCACAACCTCCTGACTTCACTTACAAATAACCGGACCAGTGTTGCGGCAGTAAAGAAACGTGTTGGTCAAGAAAGATTGCTGCCCGAAGCAATGTCCGAAAGCGTTCAGCAGACAATGGCAAAGAAGTTTTGAAACAAGTCTATGTGCTGGAAGATCGTGTCGCTTGCGCTAACATACCGTCTGGTACAAGTATTCTCCCCATGTATTGACGGAATCCATTGGAGATATCCACGCATCGCCGAGTCCGACGGCTTGCAGGTTGACATCCATAGTTCCAGCTTCAATTTCCTGAAAAGCACTTGGATGTATAAGATTTTCACCGCTGGTGCCGTGTCGTCACGTTTCTGGCACATTTGTTCCGGATGCGATGACCACGGACGATGTCAAATATGGCGGTGGCTGATCATGCAACCCTATTAGCACTGTCACAGGCGATAAAGCAGTTGAGACCAGTAAATAGATACCCAGTTATACACTGACACTGCACAGGCTTGAATCATTTCGATAAGATTTAAGCGGCAAAGCTTTGTACAGCGTCCCAGGTCCACAAAGAAAAATTAAAAATTATCGTAAGCGTATGACTGCCCTAATAAGCTGAAACTAAGGTGGACATAGGTTGTGATAAAGCTGTTTGGGCGAAGAGCGATGTCGACAATTCCGAGCACACTGAATAACACCTTCTTTGCCAACTGTAGTGTTGTTTCTTCTTCTAGTGAGGAAGGTTATGCAATACGCTTTTTCAAAAATAAGAAAATCACTCTTGCAATAATACTGTTGTATTGAATATTTTTTTCAAAATTTCGAGTCTAGATTTGAATTTTCATATTATTGAACTCACTTTGTTGAAAATGAAACTTTCTTAAATTTGCAACAACTTCTTACCTTGCTGATGGCAAGCCCGGTCGCGGCCGCCATTTTTCCGCCGTAAGATTCGCACATAATTATGAGTGGATTGCTCTGCAAAACAAGGGCGAATTTAAGGATTTTCGTAAGGAATTGCACAGAATCAAAAAAGAGCACCAAGAGCTCAATTCTCGTCTTGACACGAATACGAATTCGAAGAAAAGCACAGACACAGCAACGTGGCTTTTAACAGTTTGCAAACAGCTAAAGACAAATCATTCCCAGCGAACTGTCTACAGAGTGCAGGTGCCAATTCTTAATAATTACGATTTAAAACCAAACTTCAAAAACAATTTCTTCCTGGAAATCTACAGCTGGAAAAAAATTGCGCCAATCAATGTCGTTTAGAAAACTACAAGAATAAAGCAAATACAGGCCTGAACAAACACATTAGTTCACGAAACGTCATTTTGGCAAATGGTTAATTCTCAGGGAATACTGCACGTCGAACGATTTTACACAAACGGGAGTGAGAACGCTGACTGCGTGGAGAAAACGTCAGTATATGAAACTCGTGGAGAAACTACTCCGCTGATGCTCACTGTAAGTTCCGGATGCTTCGCGTAAAATCCCTTCATCAAGGCCACCATGTCTGCAGCGATCTGGTCAATGTTAGTGGTGTATGCAGATGAATCACTGACGTAACTGCAACATACGCAAATGAACTTGAACTATAACGTCTCACAGAAAACAGTGAAAACGTAATTTTAAGAAAGAAGAGGCTGGAACACATCGCCGGTTCTTCGACGGCTTTCGTTCGATCGCGTTGTTTGGCCTTTTACACTGGGCTTGTCGTAACTGATAAACGAAGAGGTTTGTTAGGAATTGGTCAAGAATGCATACCTTCCGAATTTCGAGTCTTTAAATAAAGTTTAAACAGTCGTAACTGTTGGTACTTCAGGAAAGTCTACTGCGTTGAGACAAAGTAATCAACAGACTTTGGGATGTTAACCGAAAAAGCTACTATTAATGTCGGCACAAGATCATGCACCACTCCATACGGAGTTTTAATAAAATGACCATCGTAGTGTGTTTGTGCGAATACTGAACTGTTTCCTCTGCTATAATGCCTACTGTGACTGGCAATCAACAAGAGGAAACCCTATCAGTTAGATCCGATTGGCACATGCTCGAAGACTATGATTTTCATTTACCGTAGTACCAGGNTTTTTTTAAGGCGTTTTAGGGACCCGATTCGGGTCNCTAGAATTGAAAATTGGGTCCCTAGAATCAGAGAAAATTATCATCGAGTCCCTAGAATCAGAGAAAATCGGGTCCCTACACTTCCGTTCCGGGTACCTAATATTTTCCTTAAAATAAACCTGGTAGTACCATAAACAACAGCGCCAACCACCGTACGTAAGGGTACTACCACCAAGCTGACTAGAATTCAAGTTTGTTGGCAGCTTTTGTTACTTATGTATCCAACACATGAGCATCAATGAGTCAGGTAACTTTATGGGAGTAATGATACTGTTGAATCAATGCTAACATCCTTTAGAAATACCTGTAACCAGAGCCAACTGGATTATCCACAAACAAAACATGTGCTATGCCAGTCCATGATGTTTCACGTCGATTAAGATTTAAGTCAAGGGGTCCAAGTTCTTCAAAGTTGCCATACCCAGTGCCAGATGCACCAGGTCCACCCTTCAAAAAATTTCAAAAAAGCAGTTATACTGAGTAATGGCGCTTATTACCATGACAGTTCATTGTGCAGAAGGCTTAGAATGTATTAAACTGTTTTGAATCGTGATGAACAGTAGTTGGGTAATTTCAGGGTTTTTTAAGGCGTTTTAGGGACCCAATTCGGGTCCCTAGATTTTCAAATCGGGTCCCTAAAATCAGAGAAATCGGGTCCCTACAGATCCATACCGGGTTCCTAACATTTTCCTTAAAAAAACCTGGTAAATANCACTGTAAAAGTTGCCATTGTTTTACGTGGATACCATGACAACAAGGTTATGCACAACTGAACATGAATCACCCAGTTTCAACATCCCTTCCACCAANAGGAAATTTGAAATTGAGTATCTGAGGCTGTTATAGCTATTATAGCTTATTATAGCAAAAATTAATTTCATTTGTTGTTGGTATGATTTGCAATTTACGATTAAGCAATAGAAACACACGTAATAACACAAACACACTCCAACACCTTGTATTTTATACAGACAAAAATGGTATATTTAGCTGACAAATCAGACAAATGAAACCTCCTAACACTAAAACCCTGGGTAGCCTAAACATATTACAGAAGTGCGGCAGTAAAGCAATTTGCACAATGCTCAACTAAAAAATAAACACCATTGTTGTTCATTGAAATTTTTAAAATAAAAATGCTGAATGAAATCCATTAAACATTGTACCAAACTTACTTGCAACCACACTACAACAGGTATCGGATCAGTGGGAGGAAGGAATGATGGCTGGTAGGTTGGGTCTTGAAAAAACAGCCACCAAAACATGTGTGCATGTTCCCTTACAGTTACATAACCCCAGTCGGACTTCACAGAATCCAAGCTGTTTTTGGTCATATCAAGCACCCGACCATAGCAACCAGCTGCAAAAGAGTGTATGTTAGCAACAACCATGCAATATATTGCAAATATTCTTTTAATCCACCAATAAACAAGTGTTAAGATATAAACGCCTTCAAATCAAATTGGTTTGATAAATCACAACATGATTTCACTTACATTGCAAGTTTTTTAACAAAAAGATACCTGATTCATTGCCTTGTTTGAAAACAGCAATGTGAAAAGGGACCCCAAATGAAAGATCGCATGAAACAACGTACATACATGAAGAAAAACTTAAGAAGTATCAGGATATTTTTTATTCTGTGCTGGATCAGTGGACCACCCACTGCTACAACATTCTCCGTCCAAGCTTTATAGTTTTATGCATGATTTAATTTCAAACACCATTTGGATACCCTGACAAAAAATTCCAAATAGACATATCTTGCAAGGGTTTTCAAAATTAAGCAGCCAAGCAACATCTAAGGTTCAAACATAAAGATCACACAAACAGTAGTTCCAAATTTAACTTCAATGCTTGCTTAAACTAATTATCTTACCTGCCATGGAAAGAGCAAAAACTGAAACCAACAGTTTTTGAGAAAAGAGAGCCATGCTTATTGCTTATTAACTAGCAAAATTCTAGTAACAGGCAATGGTACACTGAAAACACAAGTGATCAAAATAAAAACTACTTCACTACTTCATGCCAAAAATACAATGAAGGTACAAAACTAAGAATGCAACCTTTTGAAAAGAGAAGATTAGTTTTTCATTTGAAACAGAAAAACAATAGCATTATTTAAATTGATGCTGACTGACCACTTGAAAACTGCAAAAAAAATTGAATTGAGTGGTGAAATTCGTAATACATAATTGGCAAGTATTACAAGGCTAATTGATAAAAAACAAGAAAATTGACTTTGAAAGAATAAATACAAATTGATAAAACTTTTTCTTTTGTGTCTACAGACATCTCTTCCTCCATGAAACATAAACAAATAAACTGTAAAATAGATTTTTTAAAAGTGATGTCTACTAAATATGCAACGTCTTGCTACTAAATCAGCATGCAAAGTTTCAGATTAAAAGATGCATATTTCAGAATAAAAAATACCCAGCATTAATTAACATCTTTAAACCCTTTAAGTCCCACAGGGCCGCTTTTTTTGCAAAGCTTTGCAACGCTATTTCTTGCCAACTGATTAAGCTAGTGCGCTGTTCAAATCCTCTACGGATTCAGCAGGTCTTCTAGTTGAGATTGAAAAATGAGCCATTTTTGGCTCAATGTATTTTTTGGAAACTAGGCAGTGATCCACATCTTTAGAGCCATTGATTGACTTGCTAGCATATCTGGAGCTGAAATTATGACTCAAAAACCCAGTTTTTGACCAAACTCAAGAAGTTTCATAAAAGGTACAATTTGCCTTATCTGGGCAAACTTTGGCCAGCCATAACTAGGCAGCAGATTGAGCTAAAGAGCTGTTCAAACCCTCTAAAGACTTGTGACGTCTTGTAGTTCAGAAAAGAAAAATTTTAAGTCTTTGGTTTAGGATCTATGGGATCATGATTGGGGTATGTTTTGCAATTATTTTGATGATGTCATCATCCGATCCAACGAGCCGATATTGTGGCTCAAAGCTTTGTTGGATTCTAAGCTACATTACAAGTATTTAGAGCCTTTGATCGAGTTTCTAGTTTTTATGGTTCAAAAGTTATGCCAAAAACATTCCAAATATTTCAGGAAGTTCTTAGGAGATTTCCCTAATTATTATTAGATCATTTTTACCATAACTTTGCAACCAGAAATGCTAGAATATCAATAAAACACTTTAAAAACTCATATTATAGGGCTATAACCCACTTAAATCCACAAAAGCTTTGAGCCACAAAATCAATTGTTGAACTCCCACAGAAGTTGATGTCATCAGATGTTTTGAAAAACTTGTCAAAACATGTCAAAACCTTCTGTGGTTATGTAAACGTTGCCAAAAAAGCTGACAACCTACACTGAAATTTTTTATACTTCTAAACTACAAGACATTCCGCATTTATAAAGGGTTTGAAAAGCTCTCTAGCTCAAGCTGTTGACAAGTTATGGCCATATAGAATATGGGTATAATCCACCACAGGTTAGCATTTGTGGGCGTAGAAATTTTACCAATTTTTGGTTTTTGGCCCATAATTTTGGTTCCAGGTATGCTAGAAAGACATTCAAGGGCTCTAAAGACACGGATCACAGCCTAGTTTCCAACAAAAACTTGAGCCAAATAATGGATTATTGGGCTGATGCCCAAGGCCAAGTAAAGTTGGCCACAAAGTCGCGATAACATGCCCTCATTGTAATGTCACCCCCAGAAAACCCCATCCCAAAATGAAAAAATTTTTTTTCAATCTGAACTAGAAGACGTGTTTAATATGTAGATGCTTCGAACAGCTCTAGCCCAAGTGGCTGACAAGTTATGGCATTGCAAAGCTTTGCAAAAAAAGTGGCGCATGCAGGACTTAAAGGCTTAAGTAACACAATCAGTATTGGGTATACTGTTAGAGTAAATCAAATAATGAATAAATTTTCCACAGATTTTTGACGTGCATTTATTCCTGCCACTTTGAAAAAGATTCTTCCACCACTGTTAACAAGATAATCAAGATTTAATTATATGGCTGTTTAACCAAGATGTACAAGTAATTACAGGGTTATAGCATACTTCAAATGCAACATTCTACACTAATTTAAAAAATTAAAAAACCACTCATTGGGAGAATATGTTTTTGTTCAAGTACATCAAACTCATGTTTTTTTTATAGCTAAAATCTAACTGGCTACAAACAATTGCAATAATACCAGCATTGGATGCGAATGGAATCGCTGGCACTTCATTCCAAATTCTATAGCAAGTGCATTGGCTAAACTTTTTCAAACAATTTCTGCTAAGTCATTGCTCAAGGGAACTGTTCTTGGCAATAATTGCACTTGTGGAAAAAATTCCATGCTTCTAAATTAGTATTATCATAATTTTGTAAATACTCAAGCAAGTTATTTTGCATCAAAAGGTAATCACACATGACGTGTCACCATGTGAAGCATGTTACGCTTTGGAATTTTTAGATTACACTTGATTGATTTGATAAGCAATCAACAACTGCACACGCAATTAATACTTTGAATTAATTATTAATTCAAAGGTGGCAATTCTTGATAGCCTCATGAACTTTGGAAGCACCATTTTTTACAATTAACATCTTAAATCATTTATACATTACATATCAACAGTTAGTTTCCATAGATCGATACAATGGTTGAGTGAGCTGCTAATCAATTCTGGTATCAACAGCATTCCTTCCCAAAAACAGGCAGTTCTAGCAGTTTGTGCGCGGTGTACGAGACGGGATTATTTTGTGCACTGGTTCTTACGCCTCCTTCCTCTCATTAGGTTACAGTGGCATTGGCAGTTGCAGCTCATTTACATTATACTTCATGCGTCGATGGGACATGATGATCATCATTTCTTAGTAAAATATTATAGCCTAGGCTACGAAGTAACTAAGATTTGCAAAAATAACAAGCCGACTCCTCTCTACATCACCGACAACAAAAACACTGTTCATCCAGCAGGTAACCGAGCCCAAGCTTGAGTTAATCGCGACGAATCAAAGAGTGCCTGAAGCTACATAGCAGCAACTCACGGAGTCCACACCTTTCCGGAGTGCTGTAGTGTAGTGTTCGTTCGCTTTATCACGAAAAAATGTATTCAAGCTTGGCGTCATGCGAGTTTATGTATGCAATAAGGGTATTTCCCACGAGTGAGATTTTCACAATTATTCAGCAGCAGAGATAATAGGATCCGAATTTCAGGACTCACGTCAGGCAGGATTCCGCACATTTTGAACAAACCGGATCGGATCAGGAATGTTTTTTTTTCAAGTTTCCGGATCAGCATCAGGATTTTCAAATTTCATTTTTTTGTATTTGACTCCAACGCAACCATAAAAAGAATTTTTGCAAAGATTTAAAGGATGTAATATAGTTCACATCAATTGCAAATGTGTGAAAGAGGCGCTGTTACACCAGACGTGTCATGCACTACAGAGCACCAGTCCAAGTCCACCGCCATAGCATCCCATCAATCCACTATAAGGCTTAATACAAAGTGATGTCAAATTACATTTGTGAATTGTGAGTTGTTGTTGCAGTTGACTGCATCGCCTTGAACTACTGAGGCAAGTGCAAGCGAAAGATGGCAATTCGGAGCATTAACTAACAGGAAAGTAACCAGCAGTAATAGAGTTCCTTCACGGAGTTCACCCTACTACTACTAGGTTGCACTATCGTTATGTAGGGATAAGAGAATTACGATAATTCGCTTGTGGTGACTATCACAGTGACTTGTTACTCATGGGCACCATCTAGCGGTGACCATTTATTTACATGTGGCGCCATCTTCTGGCCGCCATATTGTCTAGGTTAGAGATGTGGTTTTGCTGTGCCTATTTCGCGGTATTATATCTTTTAGTGTGCATCAATATCAGTTAATGC
>JGI24158J21664_10000717_pt1 | contig 32681 bp, 17 predicted proteins | sample Ectturendosymbi3_FD_21664 | JGI IMG/M metagenome (IMG submission 21664)
AAGATTTATCTGTGCAACGTTTTTTCTCCTATGCTCTGTTCAGAATTTTAACATCACCACTATCCAATCTTTTGAAAACTGTGTTTGCAAAAAAACACGCTGAAGGTTTAGCAGTCACCTCTTTTGCATAACTTTGCCTTCGCACACACCCACTTCTAACCTTTATCATGCGCTCGAAGTGACACTTGATTCTTTTTTTTTTTTTTCTAAAATCATTTGGGTAAGCCAAACGCACGTCAGTTGAAAAAAGATGCGTTAGTTACGACCGGTAAGTTTCCATGAACTTTTGTTCCAACCGATCCAAATGTGCAAAACGTTCAATGTGTTCCACTCTCACTCACGTGTCCAAGCAGATTCAATTTAGCAAAAACGAATAATTTCACTGTAAAATCTGTCAAAGGCGTCTTTCACAGTTTTGATTCGTTAATTTCGTGTCGGTGCAACGACTATCTTCAAAATATTCGCAATAGCACATGTTGACAACTTGACTCCACCGCTCTGACCGTGTCTTGTCTTTTCAAAAACAACTGAACGCATCGTCACAGGTTTGGAGATAGTTGTATGCACTCACCACCACCGGGCTGTGCATCACGGCACCCTTTGCACCGCCTTGTTCGTCGTATTTTCCAACGTCGTCGCACTGTCGCCAGTGGCGTTGATGATCAGTGGCAAGTTGATTTGACTGACTTACCAAATCCGAAAATGTTCAATAACGGTCACACGTTCGTGTTGATTGTCGTTGAAAAGTTTTCAAACTTTGCATGAACGAAGCCGCTGAAGAGGCAAACAGCCAAGTCTATTCTCAAAGCCTTTGCAAAAATTCTAAACAGAGACGGGCTGAAGACGTTATTTTGTACACGGATCGTGGTCTCGAGTTCGACAACAATCTTTTTCATCTCTGCCCTAAGAAGAAATAAATTCACTTTTCAACGGCACAAAATCAAGAAACAGAATCTCCCATCACCAAGCGAATGATCAGAACGCTTTGGTCTCGAATCTGGCGATACTTCATATTGAAAGACACGGAAAGATACGTCGGCGTGGTTCCAGATTTTCACGATCCTACAGTGCAACATTTCATCGCAGCACAAAACGAAGTCATCACCGACAGCCATCACACAACCAACTCGCGATTGTGCAGCAAATCATTCATCTCTCAGCAGCGGCGTAGTCCAGCTCACGTCTCGTTATAAACAAAGTTTCTTGCCACCTCTAAAATTCATTTTTTCGCAACGCAAGTACTTTTGTGTTTGTTTGTTTCTTGAAAGCGCTTTCAAGTCTGTCGTTACATCACCTTAGATGAACTGCTGTTTCAAATCTGTGTGGTCGTACTTCATTTCGTTTAAGTCAACACGAGAAATTTTTGTCGTTTACCTTGGTAATGAAATCTTGCTTACTCTATACCTCAGCATCACTGACTCCTTTTTCTTATGAGGATCACAACGCAAGCGATTAATTTGCGTAGACGCTATCTTTGCAAGTATAATCGCACCGATGTTATATATTTTGAGTCTCTTGACTCGGTTTATTCCGACTAAACCGATGGCGGTTACACAACGTACTTTTTCCATGAACCGATGAATACCATCATTTAGAACCACGAATGACAATATTTGTCTTTTCTGCAAATGACCATATCGTTGTTTGTTATCATACCCGTTTTGTTTTCGTAGGTACATTCAAAAAAGCGGTAACAAACCCCACGACAAAGTATTGCAGTTGTGACAAACCAATGTTTGGCGTTTGAAAATTTTTGCGTAATTTCCAGCTTGTGAGGTTTGTCATGAAGATTTTCTCCAACAAGCGCTTCTGGTGCGTTTGTAAAACTTTTTAGTGTGGCATCAACCACTTGTAGATCCGATCACTATCCAACCTTTGGAAAACTGTATTTACAAAAAGCTACTCTAAAGGTTTAGCAGCCACCTCTTTTGCATCACTTTACCTTCGCGCACACCGACTTCTAGCCTTTATCATGCGCTTGAAGTGTAACTTGATTCTTCTTCGTTTTCTCTAGAATCATTTGGGTAAGCAAAACCCACGACCGGCATGTTTTTCACCAACTTTTTTTTCAACCAATCCAAATGTGCAAAACGCTCAACGTTGTTCCACTCTCACTCACATGTCCAAGCAGAATCAATTTAGCACAAACAAATTTTTTCACAGTAAAATCTGTCTACAGCGTGTTTCACAGTTTTGATTCGTTAATTGTGTGTCGGTGCAACTGATGTTTTCAAACTATTTGCAATAGCATCTGCTGACAACTTAACTGCACCCCTGTGGAGCTTTCTCGACTTTTCAAAAAACAAACTGAATGCAACGTCACAGACCTGGGAATCGATGAAGTTTTACATAATCACCACCAACGGACTGTCCGGCGTCTTTTTCGAAAACAGGGAACGTTCTGAAATTGGGCATAGCTGCTGTTCAGTTCTCTTCATCTTGTAGGAAGACCAGACCAAAGTTAACGCTGATACCTGTGTCAGCATGCGCTTAGAAAGATGGACGAACGTTTTCATCACAAGTTGTATATGGTGCGACCAGTGCACTTACGATTTATTTTACTGTAAAGTAAGAAACGTTGAAACATTCGAATGCTTCAGTCACATCATCTTATCAGCAACATATCAGCAACACCACTTCTTGTTCACGAATCCAACCGAGAGTCAAAAATCATAAACAGTGCAACTCCATCTCATGTACGCCGTTAATTTCACGCGATTGGAAAAACATTCCTGGTTTTCATTACGACCTGCTGCGCGAGCAACACACGACAACCTGATATGTTTTTGTAAAGACTGACAATGCATTTGTCCATCTCCATTGCAATACACAATCTATTATGAAAAAAGTGCTGTCTTTTCACTTTGTTCTTACACTTCACCTTCATCAATATCGGATTGGTCGTGTGAAACGAAAACAAAGTCAAATTGTATAAAACCCTTTATCTGCGTTGGTGTGCGTTTTGTTTAAGAAATATGGACTAGCGTTTCCATCACCCGTTTATTATTCAACAAAAAAATTAGGAAATGTATCTTTGATAACCGCATTCCTCGTTTGTATTTTACTTTACCATTATTATCAGAAAGCTTTGCATAAAAAAATTGAAGTTCAGCAAAGCGTTTACTGGAGACTCTTCTAAGTGTTGCATTCTGTAGTCTCAAGTCTTTCAAAGCTTCGTTGAATTGAACAAGTAAAGTTGCGATAACAATAGGTAGCTCGTGTTATGTGACATGCCTGTTCCTGGGTTTGTATAAGTTCTAAGTTAAGTCCCAATGCAGAGTACTGCATAATTTATCTTGTTGAGTATAGTGGAAGTTTTCCACTAACGCGCACATTTTATGCGACATTTAAATTAGATTTGTTGTCATACCAGGTCTTCTTGATTTTTTATGAAGAGTGTAAACCTTTTCAAAAATTAAATCACGAAATTTTTCTTTAGTGTTTCAAACCGTACGAAAAACCTCGAAACAAATTTGCTTGCTCAAAAATATCTCGAAAAATAAAAGATACATTCACACGCTTTCCTCTCAGGGTAATTTGGACCTCGCAGAAGACGTATATAGGCAGATTGTTGTAGTTTTTCCCAAAATTGCCAGATTGTTACAATGAACAATCCAATCTTTTACCATCAGAGGGAGGGTCATTTTCCTGTTGCGTGGCTCATAGACACACATGGCTCCCTATTTGCGTAAATAGTGATCATAGTGAAAGACTTGGGTGAGTGGGAAATGGTATACCCTTAGAAAGTGACCTATGGTTCCTTGAAACCCATGACACTCCGAGTGTAAGCAATCATAGCACATTTGCAGAGTTTGATTTGAAACTCAACACGTTGTATAATCCTGCAAAATTTCATAGTTGACAGAGAGCTGAAAGGAAACGTAAGCGAGTTGAAGGGGAGCATTTCATCGAGCTTTCTTTGTACATGATCTTGATTGAATCAAGTTTTTTATTTAATGTGTTCTTTTTTATTAAATGATCGTTTCGAATGAATGTTTCTCGCAAAGCGAGAAACATTCAAGGCAAATTGAGTTCATAAAAATATATTTTTCTGTTTTGAACCATGCTTGAAAACAGCTGGCAACACACAAAAACTTACGTCATTCGCAAAAACAAAAACCGTCTTGCCTTTGAGATTCTCTGGAAGTGTTACCACGAAATCGGCGATGGAACCGTAGGCCGATAAAAGCTTTGTTACACTGATAAAAAGCAAGCCACGAATAGCAACAAAGTAAGAGAAAGTTTTCGAATCGAAAAACAAAGGAATTTTTTCAATGATAAGTCTTTCACAACTTTCTCTAAATTTTGTTTCATACTAGTTCGATACTGCACAGATATAATACACAAACTGTATATCCGCATTGCTGAACCCAGGTACGTTTCTATCAATTCTAGCTTACACAAACTATAGCTTTCTCATAGGATACTCATAACAAAGCAACAAAAATATTTTGAAATGTTGCATCTCTGTTTTTGTAAGCAACGACGTCAATAGTAGAATGAATGTTTTAAGCGTGTTTTAGCAGAATTATATTTTCGTGCTGTTTACTGTGGGGTCAGTCACATACATGCACTCCTACGTGCTGCTCTGGGTTGATCCAATAACTGCTAATATTTCAAGCCTAAGAAAGGTGACATTTACACAATTTTCCTAATTGCACCAATTCCTTCATTAGTTGTAACTAAGTGACATGATTGCTCCTGAGCGAAGTTGAAACAGCGCAGTTAAGTCTATAGCATTTGTGCTTTCAATGACGTTTCTCGAGCCAAATCAACCACTCAAAAAGTTGAATAGCTTGTGCGGATCTGGCTCTTTCAGATTTACTTGCAACACAAACTTTTTTGTTTGTCGCCCTAGCAAGGAAGGCTTGATTGAAAAAAATGTGCATATTTGCGCAGTTACCATCTTACCAGAAAACCTCGTTTCGTTATATACGCTATGCAGCTGTCAACAACATTACGATAAAAAAAACCAGAAAAAATGCTCATTTTAGAATTATTCATTACGTAACATGACATACTTGACATTGTAAGTACTTAGTGATACATTAAGAATAAAAATGTTGGAGCAGTTCCGCATGTTTCCACGGGAATCTTTCGGTAATAGAGCAGGAAAGCCAAACACATTTCACTGTTTATGCTTAGTCCAACCTGAAAAGAACGAAAAAACAAAAAGGCTGTAATTGGAATTTGTGCAGCCACGTTGGAAATTGAAGTGATTTTCACTGATTATCGCAATGAAAATAAACACACAGTTTTTGTGAAAGAATCGTATTTTTGCATCGAGCGTTGCTTACTGAGACTCATCCCTGGCAAATAATCAGTCACATTGATTTTTATAAATTATGTGTACTGCTCAATCAATACGCATCACCAGCTTCTATTCAAGCAGAATTTGATGTCACTGAAACTCTTCTATAACTTTTAGGCCATTAAAAACGTGCACGCAGCATTGTCTTGTAGCTAACTACCTACACATGAAATATCTTCATGAGGCTCTTTAAAGAGATATGCAATGGTTTAAAAAATGAACTTGTAAACTTGTTTCATAGAATGTCTTATTTTTCTTAACTTGAAATTTTTGTGAGAAACATGCACCACACAAAGGCATTTTGGTTTGAAGCGAAAGCATGTTTAAAGCAAAATGTCAGGAAAATTTCCCATCAGTGGAGTTGCTGGTGCGAAATTGTAGCAACTTAGATTACTTGCTGCACATTTTAACTTGAATGGCACCTTAAAACACGCTATACACTTTTTCACTCGTCACATTTATAAAATAATTGTAATGGGTTGAACTTTTCACAAACAAATTCTTTGAGTTGATTGTGCAGCAAAAGATACGTATCAAAAACTCTAAGAAATATTTGTTCTTCGTAATACGTTTCACTCAAATTTTTACATATTCTGATGCAAGGGTGATCACTTTCACTGGCGGATTTAGGATGAGGCAAGTCGGGCATTTTCCACAGCCCACCGGTTTGAGATTCCAAAGGCCCCCAATTTCCAATAATCAATGAAAGCGGCTATAAATTGGACAATTATCATCAACATTGTGTTAAAACATTTTGGTGTATCCTTCGTTTTCACAAATGTCTATTTTTTGCCAATTTCGCTCTTTTCGAGTTTGCTTGGTGGGAAAAGCTTTCGTTTGTCTTTGGCAGCTGGTGGATATTTTGGCCATGCATTTCTATAATATTTGGTTGCTTTGGCTACACTTTTCGTGGAATTTGACATCAAAAATTTACGCAGGTATTTCCCTTGCAAATGTGCCTAAAGTGTATTGTAGAATACATCTAAATGATCCTATAACCAGGGCCTCCGAAAGGTTTTGCTTCGGTTCCCTAAATTCCGAGATCCACCACTGATCGTTTTGATAGGTAACTAGAACAGCAAAACTCACCAAAGTGATTTTAGTTCGACCTTTGGAAAGATAATTGCAAACAACTTGCATGGTATCACCTTCGCGAACAATCCTCTCCTGGGGCAAATGTCTTATTTCTTGAAAATTAAAATCGTAGGATCTGTCTTGAGTGATATATGGCAGCTCTGTGCCGTTTCTGCAAAAGACGAAAAGTTCTGATTCATGCTCAATCAGCATTTCCAAGAGAAAAATCCACTGTTTCAGTTGGGTTATAAGGCTTTCATGCGGCGCGCAATCAAATACAATCTCTCCGGAAAACGTTTGTTTAAAAAAAAAGTATCACAAAAAGAAACAAACCTTTCGAAGCTATGCTAATGAAATTCTATTTAAGGCAATCGCTCTAAAGTAGGTGGTATCAAGCTTCATGTCGCTGTCTAGTGTTAAGTATTCAATTTCGTTTTCGATTTAATTTTAATTGAATATCCTTTTCAGTTTTTATTTCATGTTCAATTTCATTTTCACTTTTTAAGCGAAACACAGTTGTGAAACGAAAACCTCTTGTGGCCCAGCGCATTGACATGAATGAAACAACCTAATTTGAAGCCCAGCACTATCAACATAGAAATCGTACACGACACTAAATTTCGAGTGCAGAATACTTTTGACCGTAACCTGCAAAATTTGCATTGATAGTGATTTCACGATTAATAACAGCAATCAGACAGAACAAATGTAATGTACGTTTAGGCAATTAAGGGTGACCTTTGCTTTTTGCGCATCTACGTGATTACCACGACATGGAAACCAACCGGGGGTGTGCTGTTGTAAGAGCAATAGTCCCAATGGAAAATTTATTCGCCATGCACTAATGGTCCATTTCGAATGTTTGTTTTCCATGTAGCTATAGTGTTCTACAGTAGTTGCAAATACGCGATGTTTAACATGAGTGTTTGGTTGGTGAAAAGAGTTTCCTCTAAATAGATATCCATGACTATATCACTGCACAGGCCTAGTAACCTACCCTCCAGAGTACAAAAAGGATTCTTGTGCTAGTAGCCTTCCTGTTATAGAAACAAAACATCACTAACTTACAACTGGGAAACTGAACATTAGAAACAACATCTTGATTTTAGAACAGCCGTTAAGCCCACTAAAACTAAAGCATTGTGCAAATTGTGAGAAAAGCATGAGATTTTCTAAAGTCGATCTATATACCATAAAGTTTTATTTTCAGATGTGGAGCTATCTTGGATTTGACCAATGACGACTTTAAGAGGTCAATGACCTTGCACGACAAAAACATACCAGTAAGCGTTAAATGTCGCTAAATATCGTCATACCATTACCAAATTCAGACGTTACTGAGACATTTACCTAATGTGTCTGGCAGTCAGTCCTCTTCCCAGCAAATGTGAGTGAAGCAAGACAGCAAAGATGTTAATCTCTTGTCGGCCTGCCAGATGCATCGCCTGCATTGGAATAAAGACATTGTGCCTTGAATATATTCTCAGTTTTAATTCAAATTGTTTAGGTTTCATAAACCACCGGTTCACGTTGAATTAAACGTGGTAATAATCAGACCTAATGGCCAGCGAAACTTTTTGCGATTTGGTGCGATGTTACCCGACCCTCCAGCGCTTTTAGCTTTCGGGAGTGATTTATGTGGTATCCTGATGAGGCGCTAGCCTCCAGTTTGTTTTGTAGAGCAGGTACGTTAAATCACTTTGTGACAGACCAGCCCGTGACCTGGTGGTACTGGTGATTGGCTGTGTCCACTTAAGCGCTGGTAGGTCCGGAGATCGACTCTCCACCTGGTCTTACCAGAACTTGGGAAACCTGGACAGAAAAAGAACCCTCTTTAAATTGATTGCAATTTTTTTTCTGGAGGGCGTTGTTTTCATGTTTTGGCATGATATGTGTATGCAGAGTTTCTTTATTTTGTGACAAAATTTGAGCTTGTTTGGACTTGAAATAAAGTAGCAGTAGTTGAAAATGTAAAATAGTGTCGACTGTACCCCACCTTCCCCTACCTGGTGAAAAACACATGAAGTTTGGGACCATTCTTCTCTTCCACTTAATAGTACCAACTCGATTCGTTCTGCGTTGAACAGAGCCATCATCACTTCAATAAATAAACCCATGAGGAGGCAAAATAACCTAAACAAATAAAGCTGATAGTGAAAACCCCTATGTGCCCAGACTTTGTGGACACCTTGTATTTCAACCACAAACACAGCTTTGAAACCAATCGTGTTGCGTACAACTATAGGTGCATGTTCATCTGGCGTTTTACATTACATCGCTTCAAAGGCTAACTTACTTAAACGCCGTTTTACAGATTATTTTGCCCAGAACGTCCAAGACATTCCACGCAGAAGATTCATGTGCAGCATAGTCACAAACGAATTGTATTTCTGCATTTGCCTACGTGACACTGTAGCCAGTAGCTACCAAACTCAACTACGTGGTTTTTCTTCTTGGCAAATGTGTCATTTTGAGGTTTGACTACTCATCGTGCGCTACACAAAATCTTTGGCGTTTGTATTGCGAAAAAAATAGACACAAATATCGAATGCACTAGTTTATTCAACGTTTCAGCTTAGTCATAAGACATCATCAGGTGTACACATAAAATACGACAGTGAAAAAGAAAGGTTCTACTGCAATTGAATAAGAGCTGATGATGCCTACCTTGTAGTCGAAATATATAACCTGTAAGATCTTAGTGTCTTATTTTGTGCTGAGAAAGGATTTCTTTCCATAGACAGTGAAAAAGAAAGCAAAGATGCAGTTTTAAGGCATTCATGCTGTATAATGTCATAGAGACCATTATGTATTAAATAGCAGTGAGGGAATCGATCAGGCGTTCTTAACCTAAGGTACGTGTACCCCCACGGGTATGTTTGTGCATCCGAAGGGGTGCATATTAGGTTACCAATGGAAGGAAATATAGACTTATACATTATTTATATCCACATGTTTATGCATATATCAGTGAATGTCATTTTCATAAAACACTATATGCTCATTGTTAAATATAGTAACTTTGAGACATAAAAATGGAATCTACCTTTTTGGTTCTGAAAATCTGAAAGTTCAATTAAAATTCAGTGGATTTTTGTTATTTTACTCCGCCGTTTTGTCATAAGAAATTTTATGGTTACATGCACCTCTGTCGAAATGCTGAAGGGGTACATGGTCGGAGAAATGTTGGGAGCCCTGGAATAGAGGAACAATCGACATTGAGATCTGACTGGTATTCCTGTATTAAATGTTTCGATATCTACTTCATAGATTTTGTATTTCATTTATATTCATGATGATGGCTCATAATAAAGCTGAAACTTGATTAAAATAATGTATGCGACATTTTACCTTTCAATTTTTTTACTCAAAACATCTCAATTTCCTCTCAGTATAAATCATCTACATCTCAGTTTAGATCTGTGTCTCGACAAGTAGCACTCTCCACATACATTTGGAGGATATTAATCGTTTCTGCAGAGTACATTTACCTTTTCATAGCAGATATTAAAATCGTGTGAATCAATTCATCTTTTGCAACAATAGGTTTTCAGTGTATTTTCCGATATTCCGCTAGTTTAATGTGCATTTTGACTGAGGCAATTTCGTTATAAGAGTGCTCAATGCACGTTACGAAATTGTGATCAAACAGTTCCGCACAATACATAGGCTAGTTATAAGCTGTATAGCAGGGGTGGGCAATTGACTTGGATCGCTCGCCACTTTGAGAAAGACCCGTTTTGCGGAAGACCATACATTCTAATGGAACAAATCTAGGTTCACGTTAACCTCAGAACTAAAATTTGCAGTACTGTGATAAGTTGGAGAAAATTTATGATTTGAAGATTTGTCCTAAATGCATCCGAGGGCCACAAAAAACATTGTGGCGGGGCACATGTAGCCCGAGGGCAGTTAATTGCCCACTCCTGCTGTATACGATGAATCAAAGTAAAACGTGCCTATTTATCAACTTTCAGACATTTAGGTAATGTAGTTAAGGGGGTTCAGTTAAAACCGCGAAACAACCAGGACTTCTACAGTGTTACAGCACTTCACCCGCAGATCAATTAACTGACATAGGCGAAAACGGGCTTAATATTACAGCTGCCCTTTAATCATTGTATTGCTATTGAAAAAAAAACTGCATTGAGTTGTTAAAATGCATCACACCAAGCATGACTTACTCAACAAGAGACAGGTTATGCACATACCTATAATCATTCAATCATGGCTGGTTAAAAGAGATTAAATGTGATCAATAACTGAGAAATGTACAACAGTACGAAATTATGGGCGTCGGAAGGGGGAGAGGGGGGCCTTGGTTCCCCCTGGAGTTTGAAACTATTAGCAAAAAAGGTTGTTTTTTCAATTCCGAGAAGTAAAAAACAATTTTCACCGCTTTTGGCTCCCCCATGGAGAAAAATTTGGGAAAATCCCCTACTGCTCCCCCCTTGGAAAAAGTCCTTCCGACGCCCATGAGCGAAATGCGTTACAACTTGGGTACACAAACTGAAGGGGCGTGAAAGGTACTCAAGGTGGACGCGAGCATGACAGTGACATTTTGTTGAAAAGCAGGACTAAGGCAAATGCATTGTTGTTCTGTTTTCAGTGTTTGATTTTGAGGTTAGGTGAGGCGCGATTTGACGTTAGGTGAGGACTGACGCCAAAGGATGCGCGCCTGAAAAAGTTAAGAACCTCTGCTTTAAAACCTTTGAGTCTGCACCGGCGTCATGAATGTTCTTCATACAAAATCGTGTGGATGTACAAGCACTTTAGAATATAAACACGTACTTCTTCAAGTTTGCTCAACGAAAAAGTCCAAACCAAGAAGACCTTTCTCATTTTCTTCACTTTCCTATATTTTCTGCAGACTTTCCTTGCTTCTAGCATGCCAACTGCCTACTCGACCGCGAGTTTTACTCACTTTTTTGGGGCGCTTCCCATTGGACAGATGATCCAAAAAGTGAAGGCGAAGCCTACTGTTCCACCTCGTGACAGGACTATAGTAGAGTAGCAGAGTGGTGAGATGCACGTAGAATGTGGAACTGGTAGAAAATACTGTTAAATTATGTTGCAGTGACGTGATGTCGTCAAGGCAATTTTACAACGTGCGATGGCTAAAATCCTTCTCGAAGACTGCATTTCTTTGCTGGAAAACATAGCACGTGAGAGGTATACGTCTGTACCCAGGCTAAGCTTCAGGCCCGGTTCACAAGATCTTGCAGAAAAACAATGTCAATTTAACCTGGTTTAGCTGTATAAAGTTTACCTTTGGAAGAGCCGTAACATTGCACCCCTGATTTCCGGGATTTGCCCAAGTTGGACAAGTAATAACTCGACAGTAGATTGAGCTAGAGAGCTTTTCAAACCCTCTACAGATGCTGAAAGTCTTGTACTTTCGATTTGAAAAGCGTTGGAATGGAAGTTTTGGATTTGAGCTTTTTTGTGAGTGACTTCATATTAGGGGCAATTTTAGCCTTTTTATGCTTACGTCATCAGACGTTGGGACACAACCGCAAGAGAGACCTTTTTGTTTCTTACAAAAAGAATAGGCGAAATTTGTACCTTTGAATAACTTATATGGTTTACTAGCGTTGTGGTTTGAAAGGTATGGCCTATAAAAACAAATAATGGAATTAATCAGCTAGGGATTAATTTTTTTAATTGTTTATTTTGTGATTTTCTGTAGTTATCACAAAATTACAACGTCTATTTGCCTTGTGCTGGATAATTTTCAGTTTCTTCGTAAATACATATAGTAGATTTATAAGCAGGAATGTATCAGCTAAATCTTGCAAAAATTAACAAAATTATTCAAAAAGGTAAGAGATTAACCTTCTTAAATTTAAACTTCTTAAATTTTGATTTGGGGGCCCGTATCTTTTCATTGGAGAATATCGTGCCCCTTTAGCCATGACTAAAGAATAAATGGCCTGCTTATCCTCTACTGAAGGGCCTTTATCATGTTAGTTGCTGACCTCTTTCATTTGGAAGGGCCCCTTGTCCTTTGATTATAGGCTATTTTCGTTTCATCGTTTTATTGTGGCATCGTATCTTCAGGTTGAAAATCCCGATGTCTTAAAACATTTCAATAATCACAATCTAATTTAGCAAACTAAACTAAATTTTCTACTAAATTATAGGTAATCATTACAATAAATATACAATCATAATCAAAAGCTTGGAAATCTTTGAAAGTTCGTTAACTAAACAAGGGGTTCCAACAAAGTGCGCAAATTTAAAATTGGGTCACCAGTTTATATCACCCTTGCACATCCCGCACACTCGCTAAGACCACTACTGAACATTGTAGTTGGTTTTTACAATGCTTTCATCTAACGAAATGTTATAATTACAGGGTAGAAACACTCTTTTCAATGTAAAATTTAACAGGTAACAGGAATTAATAAATAATTTAATGGGAACAACTTAGTTGTTCAAAGTGGTATTTTTTTCAGCCGGTCTGTTTCGTGGTAGTTTCATTTCAGTTTTGCTTCTTTCATACAAAAATACTGACAAAAAAACGAAAATATGCTTGTATTTTTGAAAACCATGAAATTCTTTGAACATAAGCAAAAAGAGCCAGTGTCCCCAATTCGGTGCACCGACTCATACCACCCAATACAGCTTACACTTGGATAATAAGATAAAATCTAGTGTTTAGGTTTATATTTGAAAATAATTTTAATAACAAAATTTTAAACAAGTAAATCGTAAATTGGGCATTAAGCGGGTATGTTTGTTTTTATGGTCAAACCTAATTGTTATCTAAGCCGTGCGTTGTACCCTGGTAATCCAATCGAGCTAACATTTCATTATCGGCCTTGTTTTAATTTAGTGATATATTGTGGTTTACATCTCATTCACTCAACAAGTTGTTATCAAAAGCATTCGATAGTAAATTAAAAGTCTGAATGTTTGTTATATGCTGGAAGACAAATGACTTTGGATTAATCAAGAGTAAGATTCTTAGTGATGGCCTATTCAGTACAGTGGCCTATTCAGTACAGTAGTCGTTGGAGTTTTATTAAACGCTAGGCTTATCTAGCCTAAGAGTGAGAGTGTTGGTCCAGTCAGTGTTGTGAAACTGAGCGGACGACACGTTAATCCACCCAAGGTTTCAAGTAGTTATGAATTTCACCAACGGAGATCACTATATTGCTACTAGTTCGCTTTACGGCTATACAGGGAGGTCTTGAACACTTCATATACTTCTCGAATGTTGTGTCGCGTCGCCATTCACACTGGGCCCTTGTCACCATTCAGCCCTCTAACATCCCCAAAGTACCGGTGACTAAAGACAATACGAGCCGCTACGCACAACTCCGCATAAATACACGGTACGTTCTGTATTAAACCGAAGGGCCGCCGTCATTACTGCAAGGCGGTACAAGAAATCACCATCTAATTCATCGTTTTCTGTAACGTTTCAGAGTTGCGCTCCGTTTCACAAATGGGCTTTGGAGTTTGCGCAACAAGCAAGTAACTTTATTTACACCAAGGAGAAAACAATGAAGCAAATAATAACAACGTTCGATCTACAGCAAGACACATTATTTTATAACTAACCAACAGCCTGAAACGGCAGCAAGGCGCTTTCAGTCAATCAGGAAAAAGCGTCATCACGGATGTCTTTTCGGTTTACCAGCGGTTTGGTCTTAACGCAGAAAAACTATTCAGTGTTTGCGTAAATATTTTCAACGCGCTGAACGAAGGCGATGTTACTCAAGTTTAAGAATTGTGAAACGAAAATAGATTGCAATTATTGAGTCAACATATGGTTGGTTCGATTTTCTACAAAAGGTTGAAATGTTTTTTCATTTGTTGTATCGAAAACCTTAAATACTTTATAGGCCAATAAATATATTCATTTTGCATCTCTACAATGATCAGAATTTTCTGCGAGGAAACGAACTGCAACAGGCACAAAGGCCGCGAAATCTACTGTGATGGCTTTTGAGTCGGTGTTCGTCCAAGACTCGCCGGCCCATCGCGCTAGAGAGTCAATCAAAGACTCGAAAGATACGGATTTTCGTGTACTTATTTTAATGAAAAAAAACAAGCAAATTGGAATTTGAAATTTTGTCGGGGGCCTTATAGCTACACTGCTATTAAAATTTTTAAAACTAGAGATACCTGTTGTTTTAATCACAAAGTACCCAACTTTCGGCACCTTATGACGTCTTCATTGATACTGTAGCGCAATCAGTCGGTGAGTTATGCATGAAGTTGCTTCAAACCCGCTTGAGTGGTTTTAGCAGTTCTTAAGGAATTAAAATGTTAATTGTCGCTCCTTTACATACATCGGCAGGGACCAGCAGTCGAAGATAAGTTGCAAATTCAGATGTTCGGAAACGTTACGATTTGCATTACAATAACCACAAATGAAATGAAAACAAAACAAGGACAAAATGGTGTTGAGCCGCTGGTAGTTCCTTCTGAGTTTGGTGCAGAAGTTGGTGTATAACTGGATTCAGCACTGGTCTCCGTCGTTTGCTCTTCAACTGAGTTCACGCAACTCTTGTTCATCGCTATATATGGTTGCACGATTTGCAGTGCTGGATATTCATCTCTTACCTAGCAGATAAAATGATAATCTTGACCGTCTTTCAGCATATTCTCGAACAGGCATCTGCATTTAGCATTTATTTCCTTGTTTGATTCAGCATAAACGTGCAAATGCATTGACTCACTACAAAACGCACTCCACTTTTTTTCGTTTTTTTACAATTTGATTGTAGCAAAAGCTGTTTTTATTGTAAGATATGGCCGTCCTTGTTTAGTAATTGCTTACCTCGTTTCGAAATCGAAATCAGTAGTGCTTGGCAGTTCAAAGCAATTTCTTCATTACGGTACCACCCCTCAATTGTGATTGCTCCATGGTCATTGGTCAGGATTGTATTATTCTTTATTAGTAGTTCATTTTTGTCTATACTCCACAAAAGTTTAATTGTATTCGATTCGGGTCAGTTTCTAGGGCACTCAAGAAGCTCAATGCTTCTCGCATCAAAAACGTTCTTAGATTTTTTTGCAGAATAACAAGCTCCAAGTCTTGATGAAAATATACCGCTTACAATGAAATGCTTGTTCTATTTCTCTCAGTTTTTTGTCTAATTACCTACTGTAAAAACAGGTTCACGTAGGTGCTGCCAGACCCTATCAGAGGGTGGTCCGGTCTATCCATTGCCCCGGGGTCTGGCAGCTTAAAAGGGCACAATGGAATTTTGATTTTGTTGTACAGGTATGTAGAATATAAAGAAGAGTTGTTTTATAGTAAGATTGTCATCAGCGGCGTAATTGGGTTGACAAACACAATGTTTTAAAGGTCACCCAAAACTTAACAGCGGTTCAGGAGTAATAAATCTTTCTAAAAAAAGGAAACAACCCTGCATCATAACATTGGTAACATACTGAAATTGATTTGCCTAGCTTCACAAACGCTACTGACTGCCATTGATTGAGACACAAAGGTGTGCATAGATTCAATCACTGGATTTTGTCTGTTGTTGAGCGGTGTTCGCTGCCAGTCATTTGTTGATTGATCCTGTGGCGTACATAGGGTATGACAGACACGTCTCCTCCCACGGGGGCTCCTTTGACAGATCGCAAAAAATGTTTGGCAAAAATTATCATTGGTGAGTTACACTTTCTTCAACCTTTTATCTGGGCCCCGTACAACCGCCGCAAAGCTGCCATAGTCCTACGCGGTGTGGACTGCGGATCCCCTCATTCGCGGGACGGATTTCGGGAACTCACAGAGCTATACATGCGGGTTCGGGGGTTGGCTCGAGTTGGACTTGTGGCGGGTGTGGGATAAGGACTTGTTCTTCCGTGGTGGCGGTTCGTGGTGAAAATCATCAAAAGGCACAATTTCAACTCTGAGTGAATGCTGGTCATGTCTAATTGTTTGTGGCTTTTCCAGTAAATGAAACGTTCCTGTCAGCACCATACGTAGAACTCGTTTAATTTTATTATGCTCGTTTTGTANGTACTCCCGTTGTAGTGGAACGAATAGATTGCAGCACCCATTTGACAGCTTGCATTTTTCTGAGAGGGCTGGAGCCCGTATAGATGAGAAGCCCATGTTTGTGCGGGCAACTTAATGTTGACCCAAAGCATATGAAAGTGGCATGGGCAATAAATTCAATGCTAAATAACTTGTGGTGCAAGTGTGGAACGACATTCTCCAGTGGTGGCGAGACTACAGATTGGACCGGTGTTGCCACAAGTCTTTTTTTGCAAAAATCACTAGATTCACTAAAAATCACTAGATCTGAAAACACACAATTAAACTTAAAATTTCTTGAGTTGAAGTTACAATATTTCTTGAAATCATTTATTTATGTTCTTAACCACGTAATAATTTTCACACCATTGCAAGTTTGGCCATTCCTGAAGCCATTACTAATAAAGGCCATTCCTGAAGCCTGAAATATCTTACACTAATAATTTTAAGACTTTTTCAAGAGCTGGAAACGATCACACTTGTGGATTATTTCAGATCAAACAACCTAGCATTCATTGCCGGATTTACGTGATGAGAGACCATAGGCTAAACCACTTGTGATGTCCCCTCTCCCACTGTTACGAGAAAAAATGGAAAAGCGTTAATCAATTCGCGCAAAATCGAAAATGACGATTTTGAGCTTATAAAAGTACAGTCAATAAAAAAATCTAAATCATTCCTAGAGTGTCCACTGATCGCTGCCCTTGTTGCTGCCTTCGACACAAAAGTGTGCCGTTCAATAGCACTGACTGTTGAAATCGTACTTGGCTGGCGGGAATAGGATTCGTAATTTCTACAAACTAAGTGAAAACATCACGCTTAAATATTTAACAGGGCACAAGGCCTGCGCTTTTTTTATAAGTTTCGCAGTTGTTTTTTCTTATCTGTGCCCTCAAAAAACAAACACACTGCACATGTGTGTGGCGGTACAAAGACGTTAAAGCACAACGTGACGACCACGTCACGACCTGCATACCACGGCTATGAAAATCTCAAACACAGGAGCAAAACACTTCAAGTAAAACACGCCCAAATAATTGCAACTGCTAAGTTCAAGATTCGTGTGTTGTTACATTTTCAGACTGCTAAGAATCCAAAGAATCCAACGCAACAAAACCGTCGGGGGAAAAGATGTGAGTTTAAACCAGAACCGTCGCAAGAAAGTATGAAGAGGCTTTACATTTGCGCAGGGAAATTGACTTCCTAAAATTTTGCTAAATTCGCACTGATTTATAGTGTTTCATATTTCAATTTGTAGGGGCTGAGAACACCGATGCTTTCTTGTGACGGCGGGACTGGTTTAAACTTCTCTTGCACTGTCGTTATTGAAATACGTATTAAGAAATAAAATGCTGCAATCGTGGAATCAAGTAAGGCTGAGCATAGCACAGTAAACAATTAAAAATATTTTGTCCTGGCCTTCTTCATAATGAAATCATATCTAGGAATTCATCAAAATTTGTTTACTGAGTTTGTCATTTTCAATGCGCCGAATGCATAGTGTGTACAACCTCTCCTGGAATATTGCGACCCTTTAATTCAGTTTTATTTATTTTGAATCTTGAAAAAGAACTTTCTCCAGAGCCGTTAGTGACCATCAAACTAAGAAATAAGGCTCCGCGTGGTTGGATAAACCACGAACCACTAATCTCAGACATCAGACCCAAACGCCTTTTTGTCATTAGCTTGCTGTCTCCCTATTCTTTGTCTCTTTGGAGTAGAGTTCTATTGTTGCCAGCAAAGTGACTTTTGCTTGCTATTCAAGCTCATCAAGATCTCTGAGTTGCTTAGCATGGGAGCAGCACAAACTTGCGCAAGTACTCAATAGCAATCTGTTTTCTGAATGACTTTGTTAAAGAAATTGAAATGGAAAAAATCACATCTAGAAATACCAAACGAGCTTTACGTGAAAGAAACGCTAACACAACTACTGTGTTGCTCAAAGGAAGGAACTTTGTTTTTATTGTAGGATACTGCTGCTAGCCCTACACATATCTGCTATCTGCAGTACAACCTTAAGCATTAATCAGGTGCATTTCAAACACGAACAGCCACAAGGGCGTACGCAAGAGGGGGAGTTGGGGTTAACCCCCATTTGAGCTTGATAGTTTACAAAAACTTTATTATTTTTGCAAGGAAATTAATTGTTTTCGAATACTTTTTGCTTGTTAATTTGTCGACTTAATGCAAATACTACGGAATAAATTTGCATGCAAATTTCAAGGAACATTGTAAATGGGCTAAAAAGTAATAATTAGGTTTTGGTGAGAATCTGGGTTATCGTCGGCGTCCAGAAACCATCTCATCACATTTTGCAGACCTTTCGTCCACTATGCATGCTTAAGATCGTGTTCCGCGATAGTTCTTTTTATCAAAAAGTATTGTCCTTATATTGTCTGCCAAGGGCGCACGCCAGGGTGGGGTTGGGGTTAACCCCCCACTTTAGCTTGATATGCTACAGAAGCATTATTACCTGCACAAAGGAGATTAATTGTTTCCGCATACTTTTTGCTTGTTAATATGTCGACTCACTGCAAAAATTGTAGTTGCAATTGCTCTGACAGTGATGAGTGTCTTTTACTCCCCTGTTTGAACGCTCAGCCTAATATTTTTGCAGTTATGAACTGCTGTGTTGTAGCGTTGAGTGTATTTTCCTCCGATATCCTAACTTGGAGCGCTGATATTTTAATTTACATTCACTGCCAAAGGCGCACGCAACTGGGGCACTTTGGGGTTAAACCCCCCTTGAGCTTGATATTTTACAAAAACTTTATTATCTTTGCAAGGCGATTGATTGTTTTCGCATACCTTTTGCTTGTTAATTTGTCGACTTAATGCAAATAACACGGAATGAATTTGCATGCAAATTTCAAAGAACATTGTAAATGGCTCAAAAAGTAATCATTGGGTTTTGGTGGGGATCTGGCTTATCGTCTGGGTACAGAAACCATCTCATCACTTTTTGCAGACCTTTCGTCCACTAGGCTATGCATGTTTAAGATTTTGTTCGGAGATAGTTCACTTTATCTAAAAAATTGCATTTATTTTGTCTGCTAATGCTGATCAGCGCAAGCGTGGCCGCATTGGCTGCATTATGCCTACCAATTTCTGTAGCATGATAGAACTGTTGCACGAGCTCAAAAAAGCAGTTGTTAACGTAGAAGCATTCAGGCATTTAGTGTGTCTCAGCAGGAAAAAAGAAAACTAAAAGTTTGCTGGACTTCTATAAATAACAAAAAATCGAAAGTTTTCTTGCGTACTTTATGCGCATTCTCAATTCGTGTGTGGTTTAGCAAGATACGATCTTGCCAACCGGGATGTGCGCCAGCCAATCTACCCGCACCTACTCTGTGCTCGACTGCTCGTATTCGACAAGACATTAGCACAGCCTCATTTTTCCGTTGTATATTGCTCTGACGAATTGATGAGTGTGTTGTACTCAACTGTTTTAACGCGCAGCCTGATATTTTTGCAGTTGCGAACTAACTTGAATCGCTAATAGTTTATATTCAGGGCAATGACACATAAAAAAGGAGAGTGGATGTATAGAAAAATGTGCATATTATGTCAACAAACTTTGCCAAAACGTTAGTTTGGAAACATGACTATGACGTCAAATTGTGATGTCACGAACAGCGCACACCAAATACAAATGACTACCTATGCCACTGAATGAAACCCCCCCATGAAAATTTTCTGCTTACGCCACTGAACAGCCATACGTTCTTTCGCCTGATCCACGCGTATCAACGGTACGATTCAGTAAACACAGGACGCAGCCAATGTGCTTTGACTACATCGACACAATAGCAGGCATGCGGCTTGACCAACGTTCATAGTGAGATTCACGGAAATTCGTTGGAAGACTGGGCCGTTTCCAACACGAAATCTTTAAGTGATTAAAATTGCATTTCATGAAAAATCAAAACGTAATTTTGGGGGAATCTTTATCGAACAGATCATATACCGGCAATTGACTCTATGCGTGGCACAGTTTGCTGGAGGCCCCCTTTTGATTTTGAGGCCCTCGTCTTAAGCGTACGTAGCCTTTTTGTAAATCCGGCCCTGCTAACATTTAATACATTTCTACTGCAGTGAACATGCAAAATGTGAAAATAAGGTCATTGGCGAAATTGCAGCAATAAACACCACAGAATTGAAGGCAGACTAAGATAAGAAAAACTTGTTCTTTCTAATCATCTGTTGATTCAAATCTTCATACAACTATTCACGCAATCAATTGTTTATAGAGAGAAAATTATTGCAATGTTATAAAAAAGACAACTGATCTTCTTTAAACACATGCTTTGCGAAAAATCACTAGAATAGAGTGAGAAATTACGCGGTGTTTAGGTCAGTCTACAAATCACTAGATCTAGTTAAAAATTATTAGACGAGAGAGCAGTCGATTAGTGTTTCCAATTCTCAGTTATTTTGCAAGAACGACTTTTTGCGTGATGAGAACTCGCCCTGCTAGAGAATAAGTTTTCTGTATGGCCGGACATGTCGTGAATAGCAGAAGACCAGATTTAAATAGTTGTCAGTGGACAACATACTCTCTTTAACAGTGCGCTGAAGCTAAAAAAGAAGAGCTCAAGGTTGACCAAAAGGTTTAACACTTTACAGTCTCTTTTTGCAAGCTTATGTTGGCTTTGAAATGAACCAATGAATAAATTCTCACTAATGACGAAACAGATTGCGAGATTTTTTAGTGGTCTTCAGACACGCAGTGACAGGTGCAAGTTTGGGGCCGAAACAGTACGGGGTGGCCCTGGCGCGAATTGGGAAGGTGCGTGAGGCCTGTGCGGGTTAGAGATCTGAGGGAGCGGGCAAGATTTCTGAAATACCTGCTGGTGCGGGTGGTTTTAAATATTGGATGTGCGGGGCGGGAGCTGACAAAAAATTTCAACTCTCGCAAAACTCTAAGCTACATCAAAACAGCCCACAAATCTAATGCTATATTTCTTAACCTTTTCTCTATCACACCCCCCTCAAGTGATTGTCCTTTGTGTGATGGAACCTCTGACATAAAATAATGAATTAAATTTGCAAAAACAAATGTATTGGTTTACTAATTTATTGTTTCGACTTTCCACGTTGTAGAGCGCGTAAGGGCTCGCGCTCTCCTTGAAATTTATTGACGCCCCCTTGTGAAGGCGTGCCCCCCTGTTAAGAATCACTGACATCTAGTCAAGAGTGTTGCAACAGTACAACCAAGAAGTAATAGAAAACTAATGGTATTGTGACATAACACGAAGGTCAGACATTGTGACAGAACTTGAACACTGGATGGTCATATTTACCTCGTCCTTCGCACGATGTAAGAAAAACAAGTCAGTCCGTGCTGTTGCGTTTCTGCCGAGGATTTTGGTCAGAATCTGGTTGAGTCGAGTTTAAGACCGACCATGACTATGGCATTCTGACTGTTATGAAGATTACTGGTGTTAAGCCTCAGCATGGTTACAAATTACCTAATTCTGCAGCCCAATTCGACTTCATTTAAATATTAAAAATAATAACAAAAACCTTGCAATAAAGTTAAATGACTTCTCAATTGAAATCTTATGAAAACGATGCTTTTTGCTAGGTTTGATTCACAACAAACGATAATGTCATTCAGGCAACTGATTTCATTGATCAATTTTTTACACATATTTTACAGTTTCATTCCCAACCAAACAATTTTTCAATGTTTAATTTCTGTCACGCATCACCAAATGCAAAGGTTTTGGCTGTATGTTCATAATGAAATCTTGCTTCTTGCGTATCTATCTCCTGGTGTACTGTATATCTTTTCCTTTACACTACTAACATTTTTCGTTCTTCTCGACTTTTTGATAGCTCTCAGTGTTTGTTTTACTTTCCGCACCAAATTTAAAACTTAATCATGTAAGCTTTCTCTTAAAATAAGGTTGAAATTATGTGGAAAGTTTTATGTAGAAGTTTTGTTTCATGTAGTTCAGGTTTTATGTAGAAGTTAATGTAAATTATGTAGAAAGCATGCGGAAAGTTGTTGTTAATATTCTTACGTTCGTAAGATTTCCATCTATTCCCCGGCAAACTTGGTTTTTCGGCATTCTTTCCAAAGCATATGACAATCGATCGCCACTTGTTTCGTTCCACACCCTCTGTTGTATCAAAAAACGGAATGTTAGACCAATACTGTAAGAAAATGCTTATTGTCTTCACTTTGCTTTTTGCTTGCTATCAGCGTAAAAATATTTCTCTTTGATTATAATTACACATTTTTTTGCATGACAGGGAAAACATCCGAAAGGAGTAGAAAATTCCAGTCCCAAAATAAAATGAATATTCCATGAGGAACTGATAGATTTTTATTCTGATGCATGTTGCATCCCATTTCGTTTCAATTCGCTCCACCCTTATGACTAAAACCAAGCCCATGACGCTTGGAAATAAAGCACTAGTCTTTACGTGAAGAAGAATTACTGACAAAAAGACAGGTAATTTAAACTTGAAGAGTACTGTGACAAAACTGAGACGGAACACGTAAAAGATTTCAAAATCTGAAAAATCCGTGATTGAGATACGAGAAACAGCAAAGTTTGAACTCTACAGAATGACAAGTTCTCATTTTTTACCACAAATTTAGTGTCATTTGACATTCCACAAAAATTAGGAAAGATATCATTGACGAATGCATTACGTGGTTGTAACATTTTCTATAGGTTTGGTTGAGTCTAACACGAAATATTGCTAGAGTAACACCGTGACGTGACTGACTGTTCCACGGTTTGTAGATCTAAATTTAGTGGCACTAAAGACTGTCATCTGATCCTGATTATCATAGTAGACGTTTTCCAATAGCATACACACTTTATGCGACATTAAAGGCAGCTTAAGGAAGCATTCTTGATTTTATTTTTGATGAATGAAACGCCTTAACCCATTAGATGTCGAAAATTTTCTGGCCATCAGATCTGCTGAATCTTTTTACATTTTCATATTTGATGTATTATGACTAATCCAAAACATGTTTTGAATGCATGCATTCCGTAGTTTTTTTTCATATGTCTTTTATTCCATAAATGGAACAGTGGCAGGAACCACGATACTTTTTTCATTCTTGTATCGTCTATTTCCGTATTCGTGAGTTGTTCGCCATACCATGATTTTGCTTTGGAATTTCGTCTCATTCCCTTGCATTGGAATGTGGATACACTTGATACGTCACGAATTTACATACAAAAACTTTAGCCATGACGTCAAACATTTTGTGATGTCATCTTTATTATATGGAAATTTTAAACAAACAAGACGTTTGATCAAGACTTTTTGGTACACTCCAACTGAACATCGTAACACCAATCAAAGGTACTCCATTTAACTTTGCATGCTCAGTGACGCATTTTCATTAATGCGTGATATTTTTCACAGATCGCTCCATCAAACCACAGCCTCGTGTAGTCTCAGTGGATTTTATTCCTTCTGCTTATGTTTCAAAACTCGTAAGATATTAAAACGTTGTTGAAGGTAACTTCCTGAGATAAAAGTTTCTTTTTACATTCAAGAATTTGCAACACAACTCGCGTGCCACGTGTGTTTTGTTTGTTTTAGTGCCTTGTGGATATTCCTGTTTAAACTTCAAGGTTCACCGGGTAACTTTCGTCGGAAGTCAAAACCCCAAAGCTTGTAACGAAAGCGGATAGGTTTGCTTTTTATGAAAATCTTGACATTGTGATGACGAAAGTATCAAACCATTTGCTCATCAACACTGAGGACCTTTGGAATCATACCACGAGCTGAAACCTCGCTAATGCAAGATCTTAAAATAGATCTTAGCTTAGCCATTTTATTATCTGGAGGCAAATCCATGTTGTCAGCAAAATGCAGACGCTTTTTAGTCTCTCGAAACCTTGTCCTTGATTTGATCAAAGCCACAGCTATACTTATCTATTTGAGCATCGAAAGAAGGTGACCAGTAGAGACCTTCTAGTGAAAGTAAGTGATATCCACCATTCAGAGAGGAGTAAAATTCGAGCAAACCTGTTTATAAATATAGGACCCAAAGCAAAGTTTGACAACTTTTTGCCTGGGAAACAATTCCATATTTTTACAAATTCGATTCATCATGTCTTCTTTAAAGTACATGATAAATAGTTCGTGTGGTGTTTCAGGATCAAGATCAAGATTTTTTTCTTCAGGTCTTCTAGGTACTATGGCCGATTGCGCAGTATCACGTTTACCTGTTCCTTCCATGGGTAAGGGGGATGGATTTTTATCTCATCTTTCAGTGTCTCTTTTATTTCATTTTTGTTTATTGGCACCGCGATTTCTCTATGTCTACAGCAAAATAGGAATTACCTGGTTATCGTCTAGAACAGTGTTTCTCAAAGTGGATTGAATCGCCCTCTTGGGAGCAAGGGGGCGAAAACCACAAAGGGGACGATAAGGGGGCGAGAAAACACAAAGGGGGCGAAAATGCTCAACCACTAAACGATCACTGAGTTTACTTCATTAGCCTAATGTTGTGACTTGTTAGTTTCTTGCAAATTTTGATTTAATATGATAATCGTTGGAGGTTGATGGTAAAGCAAATTATCTGTTGAATTTTTACTCTGGATCGTCTAAGTGCACTGCTGCAGTTTGGGTTATTTCACTGGTCTAGAAATTCATTAATTGGAGGAAGCATTAACATTTTATCTTCTTTAGTTTTTCCTAATATTATGTTGCAGCCAAACAATTCAGACCTGGCATACCTATGACTTCATACATGTACATGCTGAAAAACTTTGCAAGATTGTCACGCTAAATTATATATTTACAATTCTTGGAAAACCATGAATTTATTGCACTTGTAGCTTACTGGTGAACTTGGCACATACACATTCTTACGTTTCCTCAAATACATACTTCAAAAATGCTTTATCCCTTTACATTGCACTTGTATGGCATCAGAGTAAATCACAGGCCCATAACCAGAGGGGAGCAGGAGAGGGGCGAAGCCCCCCTTGGAAAATATTTTACCCCCCTTGGAAAAGATGTTGGATATAGTTTGAAAATTTTTCACATAGTTCAAAAAATTTGGGCCGTCTCTGAAAACTCTCCGCCCCTCCTAGTGTCCCAAGCTGGTTACGGGTCTGGTAGATTATGACGTTTGGTTCTAAAAATGTGCGACCTAGCAAACAATTATGATGGTCAATGTCTTTTGCTGAGTAATTGCTGCAGCTAATCTCCATCATTCCGTAACTGAATTGTTCCAATCTTCGTATGAAACCAACTTCAAGCTGAAGATTTCATAGCCTAGCCTACTAGCAAAATGTACCACACTCCCTGCCATTGTTCCAAAAATGGAACACACAAAACAAAACCATGTGGTGGCATTGTGATATAATGAGCACATAGGTAATTGATCAGTGCTTTTGAGGAAGCCTTCAACAAAAACAACTAGAAAAGATTTAGTGCTGTTGATTCCATGCTCTAGTTTTGGGGCTCTGTCAAAGTCGGGACACAAAACAACTCAAAAAAGCTTCTGGGATAGTGACACCCTACTTATAATGCTTAGGTCACTGGAAAAAACGGAGAATAGAAAGAGAAGCGAGGCGAAGGGTGAAGTTTTCCTTATATGTTTCTTGCACATTATCTTGATTGAAGCAATTTTTGCATTTAGCGTGTTACTTTTTAGAAGCGTTTCCAATAAATATATATTGCAAGGCGAAAATCATTTAAGGCAAATCAGTACTGTTTTTTTTCAGTGACGTAAGCATTATACGTAAGCATGTAATGACGTAAGCATGTAATACCACCCCGCACTTTATTAAGTGCAATCTGTCATTACCGCATTACCGCAAAGTACTGTTTATAGAGTCGTATGCAGGTTTTAGCAATCTATTAAATATAGTGTGTGCGTGCTCGTGGCCACGTCACGGTTCATACCCAACACCTCGTTTTCCTTGCCCGAATTTGGTCTTTTGTGTTTTCTGCCCTTCAACTGCTAGCCACGTGATGTGAAAAACGTTTTCTTTACTGCTGTTGAAACAAAACTGACGCAGCGTCAAACACTTAAAAAGAGACTGCAGACTGGCCCCTACTTAGACTATACATACAGTACCGGTAATTGGCTCCCAAGACTGGGAATCGTACATATGCATCACATAATAACCTGTTTTTCTGTTTTCAACTAAGTTTGATATCAGCTGGCAACACACGTAAACTTACGTCATTCACCACATCAAAGAGCGTTTTGCCTTTGAGATTCTCTGGAAGTGTTACCACGAAATCGGCGATGGAACCGTAGGCCGATAGATTTCTTGTTTCACTGACAGAAAAACAAGTCTCTGATAGTAACAAAATAAATAAAAAGTTACGGAATAAAAGCCAATTTTCCATTGGTGAGTGCTTCACAACTTCCTCATAGTTTTTATGCATACTCATTTGATACGAAACAGATATTATATCCAAGTTGTTTAGAAGGTTCTTTCCATATTGCGTATTTCACGCATGTTCTGTCAATGTTAGCTAAACAAATATCCTCTCTCAACAGTAATGAACATTGCCCAAAACATGCAGGAAGTTCCAAATACATTTTGAAATAAGGCAGATGCGTTTTTAGGCAATGACGTGTGTTTTACAGCACTGGTTTCCTGCTATCAGGCTACTGTATCCTGCAGGGTCAGTAATACACATGCACTGTTAAGTGCTGCCTATATAAGTTGTATATATGTTGCATTGCTGGTCGTGTCTACTTTTTTCTAACAAAAGTTGGTAGTCCAGTCTAGGGCTCGGCATATTGCGGGTATGACCAGTGATTACTATGAAAGTGGTAATCACTGATGTGACGATATCAGTGACTTGCATTGTGCAGGTGCTGAATGCCATGATAAGACTGTTTCACAATTGACAGCTTTTGTAGCTCAGAACACATTTCGTCAAATCACCATTAATGTGCTGCTGGAAAATGAAAAAGCGCAATATTAGAATTTGACCCACAGCTGTGAAAAATATTTTTAATATAGGCTATGTCCTGACTCCTAAGTGTTTGTTTTGGGCAAATTGTTTAAAAATGTGCTTGCCAAAGTATGTCGTTTTTCATGTGCAAGCTTTGAGTAATGAATGTTGATATTACCACAGGTGTGTACCATAGGTATAAACATTATGCAATTTATTATATTGTGCTTCCTAAATTTTGTGCAGTTTATCTCCTGAACTGAATGATATAATGGTTCCAAGCCAGTATTTGCTGAGACAAATGTCATGCAATGCAGCAGGTCTTTCCACCTTTGGCCTAAACTGTTTGGTGTTCAACCATTCAAGGTGTGCAAATGTAAGTTGGTAGGTACTGTTAGTTCTGTTGCTGGTCTTTCATTCGTACATGAAATTGAATTGCTTGTGACTCTTCTGTGCTTTGATCTCCAAAAGGTGAATATTGTTGTTGTATATTGTAGAATGTTCGTTTCCACTTATGTTTATGCAATTTAGCTAGCTTAGTAAGTGCTGTGGTGGTTACTTCCTGGTAAATTGTTGTTCTTTACAAATTTAGTTGCTTATTCTTAGCTGTTCCAGCGTGCTGGGGTCAGTGCCATGTTACACCTAGATTTAGTCATAATAAGTTGAAGTTAAGACCTTGTAGTGATCCAGTAAACCTCCAGAACCAGAGTTAAAAATCATGGTTCTTAATTTGCTGTTTGAATGTGTGTTTGTCACCGTGAATGACACGAAAAGCACCTTTTTGAACTCAAAGTGAACTTCATGCCATTGCCATGTTAACGAAAGTAGTGCAAGCATGTGTTGCAATCGGAAAACCCGAGCAGCAAGCACGCAAGAGCTGAAATTTCAAGATATAATGTATCGTGTTTGAATCACAATTGCTTGAAAGCTTTAGCAAAAACATGCTACCACTGTTAAGTGAGCGGAATTACGTAATCGAGACACAAACCAAAAATTGCACGCATAGTCATATGATCCACGCTACGCAACTAGTGTGCAGCTTTATTTGCAACAAACATCTCGTTTGTCGGTCTGGAAAAGGTGCCTGCACTGCAAAAATGTGCATTTTTGCGCAGTTATAAACCTTCCAGAAAATCTCGTTTTGTTATTTACTTAATGCAGCAGTAAACTACAGTACGATTTCAAAAAATTACTCATTAGGTCACTTAACATCAGTGGCGTAACTGACAAAGGCAGGGGTGCGACCTGGAAAGATAAATGTTAAAATCGGGCCCTCACTCAGCTCAGATTTCGGTATTTGTTTTCCAATACGTTGTTGTCTTTTTGTCGTTTTTTTTCCAGTGCCTTTGGGATTTAGTGTAGACATCCACATCCGAATTCACAATCATTTCTTTTTTTCTTCGTGTTAGTTAATCGAGGGCCTCTGTCCGCTAAGTTTTTCTCCTTAGCTTAAACGTCTAGTTACGCCACTGTTTGACATACCTGACATCGTAAACACCAAAGTTATTCATTAAGGATAGAACAGTTGGAGCAGTTTCGCATCTTTGCACGGGAATCTTGGGATAATAGAGCATGTAAGCCAAACACATTTCACGGCTTGTACTTAGTCCACCCTGAAAAGAAATAAAATTAAGAAAGCGGTGGTTAAGTTTCAATTAGCAGAGCCATGTCGGAAAAGGAAATATTTTCATTCATAAACACATGGAACAACTCAACACACAGTTGTTGTGGAAAAATCTTATTTTGCATCAGTTTTTACTTGTGGAGACAAATCTGATGTAAAGAATCAGTCAAAATCATTCATTAAGTTATTTCCCCCCTAGTAGCCTATGCATCGTCAGCACGGATGCGCGTTAAGGAATATTTAGATGTTCTGGAATATTCTCGCATTTCTATTTCGAATCCAGAATGTCGAATCCTAATCCAGAATAACATGTTAGGAGCAAAATAAGCCGATCACACAACGGATTAGATTTCAGAACACCAATCAGAGATCACACAACCTATTAATTGGCTCGTTGGGTCACTACGCAATGCCGTCAGTTTTTTGAGTGTTTCTTTCTCTTACTTAGGAGCGCAGAGTGCCACTGGAAAATTTGTTGAGGCTGCAAAACTTATTGAAAAAATTTGTTTTGGCGACTTTTTCACTTTTATTTGATACAACTTTATTACTAATCTAATTATTTGAAAAAACTTTGGTTTTCGGATTGGAATACTGCACGATATGCTGCAGGTCCTGCACTACCGTAATCCGGCACTGGGTACATGGCCCAAACTCAAGTGGACTGTACCTGGAATTCGCGGAAAAGATTATTGATGACCTCCGAAGGGTTAAAAGTAAGGTATTCACGATCCTTTGGGGAGACTTCAGTGCACACGTTGGGAGCAATGCCGGGATGCATATTTACAAAATGTGACCTTATTCGCTTAACAAGAGGTTTTCAACCAATCACAGGGCGGATAACGTACCAGATCATTGATGAAGCCTGTCTAGCCACGCCCACCTAGCAATGAGTTGCTTGTATGAAGCAGCATCGGCCTTTGGAGAAGGACTTTTATTGTGAGGGTGACTTGCATGAAGCTGGATTGGTGCATGCCCAGTACCACAGATTTTATCCACTGGCCGGCACTGAAATTTTGCACTCCACTTCAGAACATTTCAAATTTTTTGGCTAAACCTGAAAACCCTTGTACGTGTGCTTGTCCAGAAGTCACGCATTCCTTCAAACTCAGACCAAAACTTTGCCATTACATATTTAGTGATGCAACAAAGAGCATTGTCTGTTTTCAAAAAAGAGGCCGCACTGATGGGGTACTGACAGTTCGATTGTGTAGGCCGTAGGGCTTTACAGTTTCACTTGATAGCTCGTTCTGCAATCATGTGGGCAAGAAATCAAACAGGACTGAGCAAGCTTGTTGAGCACTGATGCTCTCTTCTACTTGATAGCAGCACATAGAACTTGACAGTGACTAGGTCACTTCCTCCGAACTGTCTCGCTCCTTGCACAATGAACATGCCCCACTGCGTTACCTCAACTAGTGGCGTAAATCGAGGTTTCAGCCAGAGATTTGAAGCGTAGCTGAATGGGGCCCATTGGCCACTGTAGGGAGACCACTAGCCAGCAATCATAAAAAAGCAGATCAATGATAGAGAACCCTGAAAAAATTGATATTGAAATGACTGACCCCAGTGGCATCGCTGGGAATGAGTGATGCCTAGTTTTAATTGTAGTACCAGTCTGGAAACACAAGTATTGATCTGCAATACTTGCCCTTACAGAGTGCTTGTACAATTTTTTTCGTGGTATCTTTCAACAAAAAGAAGTAGTGTTTATTTGTTTTAGCTGTTTGCGACACATCTTACCTTCGAGGGCTGAAGCAAATGCAGCTTGCTACCGACTATCAGTGTTGCCAGATGGTTGTCACCTAAACCTGCTAAATCACGTCACGAGAAACTGCTAGATCCTGCAAAAAAACATGTCACAAATTTTCAGCTAAAACCTGCCTAATATAGTGAAATTCTGCTTTCAAAACTGATATTTTTGAAGTGTTTGAAATATACTTGTAAGGCTATGCATCAATTTTTGGTCTTGCACTCACTATCAATTGACCAGACATTAGGCAAACGACTTCTTGACGTAATTGAACCGCTTGGAAAAATGATGTGTTGTGGGATAAAAATATATTCTGCCAATTCAGTCTTTGAAACCCTATGTGCTCACTAAGCACAGAAGCAAATCATTTTGGTTTCAACAAGTCATTTAGTTACTTGTTAGTATGATGCAATTTGTCTGCTTGAAGCAGCTTCGCTGCGTCAGAATTAATAGGAACTCCAGTGGTAATAGCAGTGGTATATTTATGCATCTAAATGATCAAAGGCAGCTAGTTGCGTGGTTGTGCTTTGTTGCCCTGTGTTGCCCAATATAATTGTAAAGCGTCAGAAATAAGTAAAGAGTTTTTTGATGAAGAAGGTGTAAAAGCTTTCATCTCTAAAAGCTGTTGGAACAAGTATTTGGCCAGAAATTTGTTGCCTACTTAACAGTTCTTAAAATCCTGCTAAAAATGAGATAACTGCGAGATTGGTATTTTGACAGCTAACAGTAAGAAAAAATGGCTATCTTTAGCAGCAAATCAGTTGAAATGGCAACATCATGTCATCAAGTCATCAAGTTACAGTAGGCTACTTGTTTTTACGACACAATTATGCTTGAAGCATGTTGGTTGCGTCACAATAAAAAATCGAAATGATTGAAGCATCTTGTACTTGGCCCTGGTGTTGACCATTTTAAAGCGTCGTCAAGGAGACAAAGTAATTTTTGATGAACAAGGAGGAAAAGTTTAAAGATTATCACCAAAAACTGTGCCTACAATTTTTTATCAGGAATTTGTTACCTGCTAAACCTGCTAAACGGCTTTGAAAATCCAGCTAGAAAACCTGCTAGCTACTAGATTGAAAAATTTCCAGCTAACAGTGAGAAAAACCTGTTAAATATGGCACCAAAACAACAAAAATGGCAACGCTGCTCGATAGTGTTGCCACTGGGGTCAATCAGGTCAACAACAGATTGTTGCCTTTTTCAACACCAGATAACATCAGATTTTTACACTGCAGTTCAATATAAGCTAAATGCTTCTATTACCAACACCTAACAAAGTGCCATAACTCTCGTTGAATCCGAAACAGAGAGAAGTATCGTCATTAAATGGAAAAGTCGGTTATTTATGTGTAACGTGCAATGTTATTCCCAGTGCTGTGAAGAGACCTTTAGATTGGAACGATTACCAAACATACATTGACGGTGAGAAATTGATGAAAGAAACTCAAAAATCATGAAACCTGCTCATTTTCATCCAAAACATCCAAAAAGTATAACAAATTTGCGGAAAAACAACAGCTCAGTTGACATCAGATTTGTTGCCAAAACATCAGACATCGGAAATTTCTCTCAAAACACCACATCTGATGTTAAAACATCAGAAGTGGCAACACTGCTCCTCGACTATTACTGCACAATCGAACTGACAGCATCCCACCAGTGCCGCGTCTTTTTAGAACACAGACAATGCTCTTTGTTGCATCACTAACTATGCAATGCCAAAGTGTTGGTCTCAGTTTGAAGGAATGCATGACTTCTGGACTAGTATGGGGCGCCGATTGTAAAAATATTATATCTGACAGATTTAGCACAAAAAGTGCCATCTCTAGCAAAGATAGCTATCTCTGCATGCAGAGATGTTATCTCTGGCAGAGATAGCCATCTCTGCATGCAGAAATGTTATCTCTGGCAGAGATGTTATCTCTGGCAGAGATAGCTATCTCTGCATGCAGAGATGTTATCTCTGGCAGAGATAGCTATCTCTGCACGCAGAGATGTTATCTCT
>JGI24158J21664_10000718_pt1 | contig 32654 bp, 27 predicted proteins | sample Ectturendosymbi3_FD_21664 | JGI IMG/M metagenome (IMG submission 21664)
CTTGGCTGCAACTTCTTTCTCTCTCATTTTGCCTCTTTTTCTTTTTACGTCTTTTAGAACCACTTGGATAAGATCTGCACTTGTTAAATGATGATCCCCCTTCTGTCCATGTTTATTTATTAATAAGCTCAATAAGACTGCCACATTTTCATCGTAAAACGGGAGGACAACTTACGACTGTCACTTACTTGACTGTATTATCCACACTTAACAAGTCAAGTAACAATTAGACCTACTAATAAATTTTAATCATTGAAGTAAGACGTCCAGTATGGACGGTGTTTCAGTCAAAACACACAAAAACAAAATCCTTATTTACTTGTCCTATTTATCTCATGAATATTTTGCAGTTTCTTTAAATTTCTTTAAAATATAAAATCGCCTTTAACAATATTATGAAACTAATTGCATGAAAGATGTTTTAAATTGCCCACTAGCTTTAATAGTGTAAATTCGAAACTGCTTCAATTGGAACGATTTCTCTTCCTTTCAGGTTTGTGGCTGCATCAATGAAAAAATCGTTCCACATTAGTGTAAAGGGCCATAACGCTGAAGTAAAACTGTGCAATCTTTATCAGTTCGCCGAAGCATGCAATGCTATTGCAAGTTGAAAAATATTTCACCATCTTTCATGTTCCAATATTTTACTGCAAATTGCATTTGGTTGATGCTATTTTTGCACACACTCAAACAAGTTTTGTTATTGGTCAAACAGTTTGGCTTTATCAACAGAAACGTTTCTCTCAAGCAGATACTACTCACATGGTTCAACATTTTCCCATGCAGTTGTTTGCAAACGGAGGAATCTAGTGAAAGTGGTCCTCCCATAAACGAAGCTACGCCACTAGCTTGTAGCTTCTTGCAGTGGAGTAGGAACAGCTTACTGTATGTAATTACGATGTATCATAACCATTGGCGTAACTGACGAGGGACAGAGGGGCGAACTGCCCCCTGGCAAGATAAATGTAAAAGCCGGTCTCGCACTTAACTTGTATTTCGGTTTTAGCATTCTTTTGGTTTTCTGTAGGTTGTTGTATTTGTGAGTTTTTCGGATTATTTTCCGGTGATGTAGGGTTTTAGTTAAGCCATCCACATCCGGACTCGCCATCAGTTCTCAAGTTTTTTTTCTGAGTGTTGGCTAATGGACCTCGTACAATGGCCAGTGGGCCCCTTTCATCCTGGCTCAAACCTTTTGTTACGCTGCTGATTAGAGCTATGTAAAATAAGAAATGTAAAAAAGAGGATATTTTGACATTTTTCAGTGTTCTGGATATTATTCCATTTCTCATGAAAAAAGTGGACATGTACTCCAAAAAGAGGACGTATGTTAGCCCTACGTAACAATGCTACTCATACGTGACCTGTGCAATGTCAGGCGCAAAATCTACCAGTAACGAGTAAGCTAATGCGTTCTACGTGACTTGGCCTTGCATTCACTAGATTCAGATACCTGACGACTTTCAGGCAAACGATAAGCGTAGTAATTGTTTCATCACAATATCCAATGATATACAAGCGAAATACTACGGTCTGGACGATCTATAATTTAATAGCGTCTACAAATAAACTTTCCTCGCTAATAGAAATGACGAAGTGGCACGCACATGTCGTACATATGGCTAACCACATAAACGTGGTGGGGGGTCCTGTTTGGTGGGAAGCCAGGGTCCCTTGGGCCCCCCTCCTAAATCAGGTGCTGTCTGTCCCTCTAACTGTTGTGAAATACCTAGGGTTGTGGTGGGGCGGAAACGCGTGTTAGCTCTTTCCCAAACTTTTTTCGCAGTAACCTGAATTACGATGTGCGTTTTCATCAGATTTCCTGTATGTAACTTCCGACATTGTATGAATGAGTAAATGACAAACTACTTTATCTCTTTCCTGGAACCCTTGCATAATTGTGTAATTACTGAAAATCTTTAGTTTTCTGACTGGTTCCCACTCTTCTTTATTCACGTTCGCACAGTTTTTTCACTTGACAAGGGGTAGTTTTTTGGACGTGTTCCCCATTTCTTCTTTTAGCACTAAGTCCCTCGTAACAGCTTCGTAATAGCTTATGTGGTCCTCGGACAAAAATATTTGGAGACCTTGTTATAAAGCGTTTAGCTTTCACGTATATTTTACTATTATCGCTTTCCTGGCCCTAAAACAAGTGAGATGATTGCATTAGGCATTATTTCTTTTTTTGTTACTCGATGAAATACCTCAGATTTTTTTTCTGCTAGTGTTCTTACAACACCTGTGAATTGAATAGCAGCTATTTGTTGTTAAGCTACTGAAAGTAATCTTCGCGAAAGTTGCAGACTGAAACATTGCATCAAATATTTACCATTCGTGTAAATTATACATGTCATAACACTAGAATTTTTACCCTAACTAATGCGAGATTTGCTTATTTCATCGCAAAAATTTTGAATTTAAACTGACATGAAAAACATCCATGTTGCTTGAATTTAAACACTTTGACATTAGGGTTACCACCAACTCGTTTAAACATTATACGTAGCCGCGTATGCATTACTGTCAATGCCCAATACCTTGCTTTGTGGACAAAATATTTCGCTGAGTCAAACATATAGGAGGTCGTACTCATCACATTATTTTCAAAAGATTTTCTAAACATTGGGTAACAAAATTTCTCATTCAATCGAATTTCGTGGTAAGTATGCGTAATGTTACGTGGACTCATATTCCTATTTAAAAAGTAGCAGGATGATTCAAACCCGTCGCCTTTGTGGAGAACCACTACTTATAGGTATGTGCAAGACTGAATCATCGCAGAGGAGAGAACAGAGCCTTGTCGGCTGATTCCATTAAAGCTTGCTATTTCTTGTAGGTTTGGTGACTTTTAATCACGCGTCGTTTCATCACGCGACAATTAATCACTGACATTTAATCACTACACAGTTAATCACGCAGACAATTGATCATTTGCCTGATTTGATGCCATTTTAATCACGTGACAGTCAATCACTGACATTTTAATCACTGAATAGTGATTAAATTGAAGCAAACACAAATTTTACGTGTTTTATTATTCTGCTTCATTTTTCTCAACGTGTTCTAGGCAGGATGAAAGCACCACGGCACTCCATTTGTATTCGATTCAGCCCAGCAGCATCCTTTTTTCTCACATTGAGATTGATCAACGCCGAAATATCCGCAGTCTCGCTTTGACGAGTCCTGCAAAAGCAAATTCCCATTATACGTGCCTTTTGTTTTTTAAACGTGATTCAAAAACAGCACAAAATTGGTAAATATCTTAAAGGTTCGATTGTTCACTTCAGATACATTCAAAGATTTTCTTGTTAAGCAACCAGAAACATTGGGAAGCATCGCCTGTCAAAAGAAACTTTTACTCGAGTCTGTTTGAATACAGCAACACCAACCAGATCTCAACGTGGATATGGTTCGTCTATTGACCAGGCCTCAAATTGATCAACATACCTTTGTCGCGGGCCGCAAACTTCTATTTAATTTCATTGTGGAGATTTCATTGTAGTTTGAAAGAAATTTTACCAAGACAATTGGTTATCTGAAATCGAGCTTTGCAACATTTTGTGCAATTGAGAAAGCTCTCGCGGGCCGTACCTTGTGCAGGCCTGATCGATTTATTCCCTTACTGCTTGCCTGTGTATATTGGTCTTTATTACGTAACAAAGCACGCATATTGTTCTTTATTACGTAACAAATCACAAATGCCTTCAAATATGATCTTCACTTTTCGATGTTGCTGTTCTACAGGTTAGGATTCCAGGCATGAGTTAGGATTCCTGGCATGGGAGTGCGATGTAGAAAATGATTCAATTGGATTTCCGGAGTCAGATAAAAAAATCCGACTCCGACTCCTAGTGTTCTTAGGAATCCGACTCCACCTAGAAACCTCCGACTCCTTGCGACTCCGACACCTGATCCACAACCTCTGATGATGGCTTATGACTAAGCTGAAACGTTGAATGAAACACCCACTCAAATTTTGTTGTGCCCAGAAATTAAAAAAATATGCTGTGTAATAAAGAGCAAAAATATTTCCCCCCTAAAATTATTTCTCCCCCGAAAAGACTTAAAACCTGGCTTCGGGCCTGCAGAACAGTTAAAGCAGCAGCAGCTTGTCGTGTTGTTACAGTGTCATTTTTCACTGTCGCTGTACATCACGCTTGGCGACAAACCTGATGGTGCATTGCCGGAAGCAGACAAAGCTGGTATCCGAACAGCTGTGTGTCACACGTGGCAAGGTATGTTATTGTTTTGCTATCCGTATCGTCGTTGTAGCGTACATTTCAGTCTGTTTTGCGATGTAATGGCATAAATGCAACTATATAGCACGTTTCCAACATTCTAGCACGAAGTTTATGTGTCGCACTTGGAAAAAGAGATTGTGAACAACGTTGAGGTAATGCGCAAATGCGGTTTGAGGTAATCCTCAAAAGCTTTCTGATTAAACTGACAACTGAGAACATTTAAATGAGGTCGAAACAATTAGTGCACTTGTGTTGTGTAGCAACTGCTTTTGCACCAATCAACTATCTTGTTCAGTGTAAAAATAGCGATTCGCAGATAGAAACCAAAGGCTTTATACACCATGATTTGTCATGTGCAAAGGTGCAAATTCAATGCTTTTGATTTCTACTGAAGAGATAATGGCAACAGTCATTGCAGCTGAATCGGTCTTCCAAGTGTAGCCGAAGTGTCTTGATTGTTCTAACCTACATTGCAGAACGAAAAAAATAAAAAAAGAAAGATGAAAAGCTTGAGTTGCTCAACGGCTACAAACACTTTAAATCATTGATTCAACACGAAGCAGTTAAACGACTTAGAACTACACGAGGAGATCTGCAAGGCTTGTGAAAAAACGAGACTGCCATACATCCTACACGGCAAGGTGCAAAGGGCACAACTCAGGCTTCGTTGTGGTTTGTTACTAAATGCCGTCAATAAAATAACATAAATTTTTTTCCAACCCTAACTATTACATTCGACTTGGCATCGTTGCAACAGTTGAACAGAGCTCTTACGTTGACTTGACAGGATGTCCTTTTTATGCACCATGGAATGTTTTGTCCAGTATAGTCAGGACACCAGAGACATCCTTTGCCAACGCATTGCCCTTGGTTAATTCCTTTATAGCCGCAGTCGACTTTTTGTGAACAGTGGTTGCAGTCGGTGCAGTTAACTGAAAAACATGCACTTTGACTTTGCAAGCACCCTGAATACTATTCAAAACGTCGGAGCATTAAAGGAGTTACTGTATATTTTACTTTGAAAACATAAAAGTGTTACCAGACACTATACCTTCGCCTCAACAACAGCTTTATTCATTAAGCACTTTTTGAAACATGGTTTGCAGATAATTTTGGCAACTACCTTTTCAATCTGAAAAACCTCTCTTTAAACCTAGCCACGCAATACATTTCTATAAAGAAATTTGAAAAGATGTCAACTTCCGTAACCAACGAGCTGAGTCGTCCTTGAAAAAATACCGCACCTAAACTTTGATCTGTTAAAAACAAAGAATTCATCTGATGTAACCAGGTTGGACCCATGAGCACTACTTTTTCTTGCAGTGGTGTAGGAGGCAGGGGTGCAGGGGGCGCAATCGCACACCCAGAATTTTGATCTGTTGAAAATTTGGGCAAAATCCCTGAAAATTTGGGCAAAAATGGCGCCCAACGTTGTTTGACTTCAAAAAATGGCGCCCAGCGTTTGCAGAAAAACACAATTAAGACCTTTTTTGGAGGTCACACCAAAAGCAAGAATTCATGTTCTTTGTGGGAGAAAGTTTGTGGGCAAAAAGCACAAAAAAACTTTTCGGGCAAGTTTGGGGAAATTCGGGCAAAAATCCTTCGCACCTCCAAAAATTTGCCTGCTCCTACACCTATGTTTTCTTGCATCGGAGATATGACAAAAGCCGCAATCAACAGGAGCTCGTCTGAACTGATTTTAGAATGCTAAAAGTCTTTACTTGCGATGACGACATCGCTTCAAAAACTTGAAATGCCATATGGCACCCCTTCAATTTAGACAGCTTTGTCCTTCTAAATTTACATAAACAATTAGCAAAGGTATACTGTTTTCCTTGGTGTATCACCACCATTCATACAGTAAAGATCATCCTGGTTTGTTCCAGCCCTTGGCGCATATGTTAGCACTTGCAAAAATATGCTCTATTTACCCTTATTGAAGTGCCTTATAAATTTTTATAAAAGGCAGGCGAAACAACGAGTTTAGTCAAGCAAGAACTTTATAGCGGTGAGTCCACTAATTTTTAACAATTTACACACCCGGTTTCTGCCCGTCTGTTCTTTAAAAATATACAGTAGGTACATTTTACCTGTTGGTGGTGGATTTGTACTGGCTGTGCAATCGACAGCGCTGCAGTTGCATGGTGCGTCCACGTGAAGAGCTACTACGGGGTCTTCGCTTGGATAGATGGTGATGCTAGCATAACCATTGCTATCCACATTGACACAGTTGCCTTTGGTAAAAACATAATTTTTGTAAAGATATTTTTAGTGGCTTTCTTCGTAAAGTAAAAAGAAAATGCAGCTGTTGCTTTCACGTCCTTCGATACGCTTTGGAGCAAATGTCATGCAATAGCCAGGCGGTTTAAACCATCGACACCAGCATGCAACATATGGTTGACAGATCTGAAGATCAAACGAAAAGGTGAAATGAACCAAAAAATTTAACCGATAATGTGAAAAGATCTTGTTAAAGTCCATGGGGAAAAAACGATTCATTATGTCCGATACGAAAACAGTCTTTTTCGTCACCTCTGTTGTTAATGGCAAAAATTCTACGTTTTGCTCACTTCCTCAAAACAAACAATCATTTTCATGATTTCAAAATAAACACAACCAACAAAAACAACGCTAAATCGTAATCGGACCACACCGCATCCGGCAACATCCGCTGCATTAACATTGCAGTAATTTCCTCCAGGTAATCCGGTCTGTAGGTGTTCACTGAGGACATTCCCTGCTTTGTTGATGGCTAAGAATGCTTTGCTTCCTCGTGAAAAGGCGATTTGGTTGTCGCCGTTCGTCCACCAATTGGAGACCGGCTGACCTGCGAAACATGTTCAAGTGGAAATTTTAATGAGTAGATAAGTGAAAAGCCTTGCGTCGCATTGTTACACCCTGACTCTTGAGGACAGGTTGTATCCCCTCGAGCCATTTAAGTTTAGAAATTCTCTACAAATCTACTCAAAGCTGCAAGTCATGTCATTTTGAAAAGGTTTTCACTCAAGTCTGAAACTTCTGTCGTGCAACCTTTGCTTGCATCCATCAACTCACCTCAACTCTAAAGCTACCTCAATTACGATCATAGCATTGCATATTTTGTTTCTGTATCAAAAAATTGTCATGTGACAAAATAAGCTTCTTGATTAAAACATACGGATTAGACGCATTTGACGTCGCTGTAGGCAATTCCGCCATACTGTAGATGAGTTATACGACTGAGCATAAAGGTAAGGCTAATTTTTGCTTGATACTGCGATTCGATCGTTTCTTTCGTCCTTAAACACAATGAAGTGAGAAAAACGTAACTGCCTAATGAGAACGTATTTACTCGAAGCTACGGTGAGGTCTAAACATCGTAACTTGGATCTGATGAGCATGAGGTGTGCTTATCTGCAATTATCGCCTTTTCTGAACTTCACACCATTTTTCTTGAAACTTTGGTGCATAGCGTCCTACTTTTTTGAAAATATCTGCAATCTTTGACCCCCGGTGTAGAAAAACAAACGTGATTTCAACAAGCATAGCTGGCGTGTAGTTTGGAAGTGCGAACAAGCTTGTTCCTGTTAAGCATTTTCTGTGCACAACCCAATGTCCTCGCCAGTAAGAAGCGGGTGATGCTGGGCCCACTTGTCAAATTGATGGAAATGGCCATTTCCTTTGTTTGCATAGGCCCTTATCCGTTTTTTGTTAAATCTCTAACAACCGAAAACAGGTAAAGAGCCTTATGTTTCAGCAGAGTTATGCCCTATTCCATGAGAGGGTGAGTCTTTATATCCTGAAACGTCATTATTGCCAAAAAGTCATTGTGAACAGCAAAATGCTTACAAGACGAAATTCATTCTTCCACGCACTTTGTAAACGTTTGCGTGGTACTTACACCATGGCCAAAAGATCGCGATGGTAGCTTGTTCCCTTCTGTTGGCAAGCTACTATCGTTAACGGATGATAAATATACACATGACAACAAGCTTGGAGTATGGGTATATATTCAGTAGAACTCTACAGAACGATAACATTTAAGTCGATAGGCTTGCGTCAATGATTTATGCATTATCCACAACACACGTACGTAACGCAACTTTAACAACTTACGTGATTCCCAAAGTTGAAAAAAAGAGGTAGGTGGATGTTAATTTTACTGACCATGTATTCGTCTGCATCGAAGATACTTTCTACAAATCTTATTTTCAGTGGGGTAGCCAGCCGAAAATTTTGGTGGCAAACATTTTTGATTTTAGGCGAGCAACAGTATTTTGTTGGGCATACCACCTCTCAAAGCACAAACTTACTAGATATTCCAAACATTTTGAGTGGGCACGGCCTCCCTGGCTGCACCTATGCGTATTTTACGTTGTTTGCAATATGCCTTGGGTAATGAGCAGCATCTGAAAACAGCACCTCTTTTTGGTTTGTTTCCATAGTCATGATGTCTAAAGTGATTTGGATCTGAAATGATCATCAAAGCACTTGCACTGGCGCAAATGTCCTTATCGTCAAACTTTAAATTGATGCTTTCTGTCGAAGTGAAAGTTTGTGTTTTCACGACTTCCACGAAATTTCCACTCACCAAAAGCAGCAACCGCAAACGCCGCCATATTTTTGATTTGTCTCCACCTGTGTTCGCACACCCATCTGTTCCCGCAGCTTCCGTCAGCGTTCACGCTTCGTTGGTTCGGAGGAGGACCTTGGTCTGAATTGCTGCGAAGAGGCATTTTTCTGGTTTACAAAAAGACCTTTCATTTCAAACTGATTCCTTGTTTAAATTTTGTTTTATAACGATGAAAAAATCAAACGTACAATAACACTGACGAAAGAGCCTCACATTCACAGAACTCATCTATTCACAGCGTTTCAACTGCCAATAATATGTCTGTGGAGTCTTTTTAAAAGATTCAAATAAAGAGCCTAGAACACAACCTGCAACTTTGCATTTTTACCAACTGTTTTTGAATTGATTCAAGGACACCATATCTAAATAGATTGTGCGCAAAAATCACAAAACCTGTGACTCATCATACGTACTTAAAGTAGTAGCTTGACATCACTCGTGGTACTCCGTATGGCCAAGCCATCATAAACGCTGTGAAAATCTTCAGATCTGAAAGTATTCATTTTACATAATTATCTTCTAGCACCTGTAAATGTAGAGTTAATGACTGGCCTAAAATTCAAAACAAGACACTTCGGACATTGTTGGTCTATTACTGGGAGACTGATTGATCAAATTTATGTGACGTCTATTTAAGTTCACTGTCGTTGGAAAGTATAATTAGTTGAATCTCAAAGTGACTGAAAATATTTTTGGGCGTTATGAAAATGAATGGCAATTGTCGACAAGACGTCAATGTTTTCATTGCTCAGAAAGCGTGATGAAGTCTTTATTCGTGCAGTACCAACAGCAAATCCTTAATGGCTCGCCATATAACTTTCAAAGGAAGCGATGTTCCATGTTCCTTGACGGCTAGCCACATGGAGAACATCGCTACATAATAAACAAAAACAGACAGAATAAAAAGTCTCTTTATTTCTCACATTTGTAAAATCCATTGATTTGCAAGCTTAAAATACGCTCTGCTTTGTGCACTAATTTTTCTTTGAATAAAGCTCAAAGGACTCAGAGTCTGCTGCAGTAAACACATCAATTGGATGCAGTAAACGCATCAGTAAACGTAAAATTGGATGTATCAATTGGATATTACAACACCGAGCGCTAAAATAATTAACTGCTTGCATGAAGTATGTTTTTGCAAGTATTCTTACAAACACCTACCCTTCTATACTCATCTTTTAGCTACTATTGCTTTACTAACTTCGGCGCATACACTTTTTAGTAGATGAACTTGGCGTAGATGCGAGCAGGAGACTAGTGACTCCAAATCATCCCGAGAAAGTGTTTTAAACCTAGATCTCATTTATTTCCAGTCTCCCACCATGCTCTGTTATAACTGACAGTCAGTGTATTTGGAATATTTATTTTGTAGTGTAACAATTGCCCTGCTTGAGAAGGTTTGCTTGTGAATCTTGCACCAACGCTTATCAGTGATTGGACACATTTCAGTAAAATCACAAAAAGAAAGTAACGCATGTTTTCACCTTATCTATAGGCTTGTTTAGAGCTTGATAGAATTACTAAGTAGAAAAGCTAATGGTTTAAGACCGCTATCATTTCTCAAAATAGGCATAAAGTGAACAACATTAACTCATTTTGGCAGTTGGTGTTCAAAATTGTATAAAACTAGAGAAAGTAAACCAATTAATCCTAGCAGATAAAGTATTTTGTTAATGTTTTTGAAGTTATACAAACCAAAATGTTCAATTTAATTTTTGAAGTTTACCAGCGTCTACTTGGCTGATCGGCTACAACTCAAGCTCTTACTTTGTGGATCTTTAAATGTAATAATATGCCCTCCACCTCCATGGCCGCGTTGATTGTCATGGTTGTTCAAAAAGCACAACGCGCTGCCACTAGGCATCATTCCCCACAACTCTCCAAAATTCGACAAATACTGTTGATGCAAAGTAATACGTTACGTTACAACAAGTATCACAAAGAGAACCTATTCACCCTGCTTATACAGTCAACGCCACATGACTTTTTTGCACATGTATATCCCTCACAATTTGATTTAGTTGCAGCCACGATTGCATAATGCTGCTTTTGCCTACAGCAGAAACCAGCACATTCACATCGTCAGAAGTGAATGCTTCACTGAAAAGATATTCGATGTTGTTTCTGCAATGCATTACGCACCTGAATCTTATTTTTATTTTCGCTGATTTTGATTCCGTACTTGAACTCAGTAACTCTTCCCAAACCAAAGTACTGGTTGGCTGTGATTGGTTCGCCTGCACAATTAAATTGAGAAGCAATCAAATCTAAAAGAAAGCAAGCGATATTGTGATGAGTGGGTGGTTTCATTCGCTGACTAGGAACCGTTTTTAGAAAATCTAAGCGTAGGGCAATGGTCTTGCTAATTTTCTGAGGTGCGGCGGGTTACGTGTTTTTGCTCGACGGAGGTGAAGCCCTTACAAACGCGAAAGGTCTCTGCCTATAGTGCATACTTCCAGCACAACAAGCAGGAAAACTTTAAGTATTGTCTGCAAGCTGTGTTTTGGTAAGTTACTGCTCCTTCGCATTAACTAAAGATGTGATTTCTTTGAATGTGTATTGCACCTCAAATTGTTGCTCATACCAGTTCAACTATAATGTTCAGAAATGTAAAAAGCACGAATATCGCTCTTTGATTGGACATCATTCAGATTTAGTAACTGACATGTTCAAGTTTCAAGAAGCTTTGAAGAATATCTTTGTCAGAAGATAAATCCTGTTAACTGGCTACCTCAAAATTTGATGTTAAAATACCTTCATTTCTCTCCCAATGCCGATTCACTGTATGTGTATCGTGTATAATGATGAGTGAGTAACGTTATAGTTGAGGCGTTGTTAAAGTGTTTTGCTCATGTTGATTGCGTGCTAACACCTATTCTGTAATGCGCTATTGCTAACTTTTTTTGTGCTCTTGTGTTATTCGAATGTGCTTGTGATAAGGACCACGAGTTTGTCACAAGATGCATAATAAAATAATAAATAAATCCAACCGTAACGCAGTTGCATCAGACCGTGAAAACAAAACCAATGTCACCTCACCGAGTTTAACTCAAGGCTACGTAGCTGCAGAAAAGCACCTGGCTGAATAACATAGGCTTTTCAGTGTCATCACAAACCTGTCTTGCAATCAATTAGCCCAACCAGCGTTTGCGGTCCACACCGTTTGAGATTGACATAAAAACATGGTTGTTTATGGTGCAACAGCATAGGTTATATGTCGAATGGGTTTTATTGCTCTTACAATGGATATTCGCTACGCTGACATCTGAGAAGCTCTCTTGAAAGCGAATCCTTTCCTTTGGATGATTAGTTTTTCGCTGTGGCAATCTAAAATATGGGGAAAAAGTAATCGATTATGTGTACCTGACTTTTGAAAAGAGGCAGGTTGAGATGAGAGTGTAACAAGTTCTTGAGAACTCGAAGCAATATCGCATGTTCGCTTTACTCTGTCTGTTTTTCTATCAGGAAGGACTCGGGAAATAGCCGTGCAACATTCTTCTATATCACGCCAAAACAATATCTATTGCGTATCGCAAAGAAACTTCAAGCGGAATAAAGAACATGAAAAAAGTCACGAAGACCACCATGTACATTAACTTAAGCTTAAGATGAAGTTTTTGTGACCTACCTCCTTGATCAATAACTTCTTGGTAAATAAAGGGCCTCCCTCCAAAAGTAAGATTGTTTGTAGATTCAAATATCGCTTTCAAGTCGCCTGGCCACATGTGCTTACAAGCATCAACACGAAATCCAGCAACACCCATTCCGATGAGGTCGTTCATCATGTCAATGATTTTCCCTGAAACAATTTTCCGTGCTCAGGTTTCACACAAGAACCTCTGCAGGGACGTAACGAGGGGCGGAAAAGGGGGCACAATTCCCCCGGCGTTGAATCACTGGGGACGCCGAGAAGTTCCAACAATGTCACAAGTACTTTCTTCAAGACAGCACATTTGCTTCTGAAAAATCTTAGGTTCAAACGCGGGGACGCCAAACATGTTTCTTGTCCCGGGCGCCGTCTAAACTCGGTACGTCCCTGCGCCCCTAGCGACGCCGTCGAAATCATTATCTTTCTAAAAACATGCAGAATTTGTTCAATTCATCAAAACAGGTTCATCAAAACAGGTTCATCAACGTGCAGTATTTGTTCAATTAATCAAAACAGGTTCATCAACGTGCAGAATTTGTTCAATTCATCAAAACAGGTTGATGGAACCATCCACTTAGTATCAGTAAGAGGCTGAAAATAAGGCACTGAATTTTCTCCACATGGTATATGTCAAAGGGGGTGATCTCTGTGTAAACGTAAAATTGAATTTTTACCGATATTTAAGTGGCGTTCAATCAATCCAAGAGGGTTTGCAGCATTTTTAAAACTTAAGCTCTCTTAAACACTGGTTAGAGGTGATGTAAACGCCTTTATTTTATTTTTTCACAAACCTATCTTTATGGTTCGTGATCAGGCAGATTTTATTGCAAAAAATGATTAAAAATATTAGTTGGTGAAGAAACTGTGGTGTGCCATTGAAACCATGACAGCTACCCCAACCTACACTACGTCCTAATGCACTAACAGATTAATAATACATACTATTTGTCTTAACTAATTTGACTTTAGCAAGCTCTGGCATTCCGTCCGCTATGCAGTACCCTCCGCACAGATCAGGGTACTTCATAGGCCGCAATCAGGCGACACCAGTCTTTTTTGAGACCGAAACGGTCTCACAAATTTTTCCAACGGTCTTTCAAAATGCAGTAGAAACTCGCTTTACTTCCACCATAAAAAAAACTAAACTCTTGTTTTACGACCATGTCGGTATTCAGATAAAACATTTGAGGTCTGTCAAAATGTCTGTGCGGTCAGCAAGGTCAATCCTTAAAAACTTCTGTGCGACACATTTTTGATCGACTTTCTATGATTGCAATAAATTGAGATTCCTTAAGCGTGACTCAGAGATGTAAGTCGGGATGAGCTTTTTGGTCAGGCTGGATTTCGGTCCAGGGTTGGGCTTAAGTTTAGCCTGCATTTATAACTTCTGTCGTTCGTGGCGTAGATTTGTTGGGCTCACCGCGTGGTTTCTGTGATTGAAGTCATTGAGACTTTTCTTCAAGTAAATCTGCAATTGCAAACACAACTGCGGTTTTTGTTCTCGGCTCGGATCAGTCTCACACGCTTTTTTGGAAGGCGACAGCGGTGAGGAAATTAGCCTGCGACGGAGTTGCGTCGAAAAAATCAATCACGTTCTCGATTCTTGACTTCTTTCAAGAAACAATTTAGTTAAATTTAGCACCAGGCAAGGATTATGATTTCCTTTGAAGTGCTAAAATGGCAGATGTTTTGATTTCAACAATCAATGCTTTTGGGCATTGCTTCTGAAAAACTAGGTGCGAATTGCAAACGAATATTATTTCCCAGAAGAATCAGCAAAACTTGCAAATGCCCCTTATGCGTGGAGTGACGTATACGCGACATTTTACCATAATAGACTTTTACTCTAGTTACCAGTTAGCCTGAAGAAGGTTTTTTATTTGGTGCCCTTGTGTAATGTTAAACTTTAGCAGCTCAGATAAAAGTCTAACTTTTCCGGAGTTACCTGGCTGTGTTTTTGTTTAGTGTAAAAGTCAACTCTGTAGCACGTTTTGTCAGGGTGCTAAACGTGTAACTTTAATTCAAGCGAGTTTAAGTTTTTAGCTGTTTGTCTTTATACTGTTTACTGCTATTAACAATTGCTCAATTCCACTGCTGGAGCAAACAAATTATAGTTTTATACTTATTTGGTCATTTATAAATTGCCTTTTTCCTTGGCAAGGATTTATTTGACATTGCAGCCTCAGTAGGGAGGGTTATCCACAAATGCGGATTGACAAAGACACGCCATTGCAGCCTCGGTACAAAGGGTCATCCATATATGCGTATTGTAATTGTTTTGAAGTTACAGTCACTGCCAAGTACAACACGAAACATCTATGGTACTTAAGATAGTCAGCGTAGTTTGTAAAGCCTGGAGATTCGTAGAGCTTTTTTAGATTTTTGACATCCACAGACGCTTAGTGGAAGAACTCAGGCGCACATTTGGAAGGAGAATTTTCCTCTTGCGAATTAACTCGACACGCACTTTTGTCGCCAATTGCTGTTGAAGATATGGAGTTGATTAAAATTTCAACAAAGGTGATATTGTGAATTATTTAGTCATGTTTACTTGGCTGCGCCACTAATACTCCACAGTTGTGCATATCTTAACTCACTCGGTAAATTTGGCTTTCGGGCCTAAACTGGTTTCCAAAAATAAATGTCGGAATCTCTGGCTGCATGGGTGCCGGATTCGGGTTTCAAAATGATAGCCGTTTACATCTGGTAACTATAACAAATGCACGATTGGAATGACTGAAAAAATCAAACCTCTAACATATTTTTTTCCTTGATTCAGATCCAATAACTTCTGCAGTCTGCAGTTACGAACCTAAAAACAGCAGGATTTTTCAAGTAAGCATGCCAACAGCAAAAGACAGAACTGAAACAAAATACTGGTGGTACATAGCAATATGTCTTTGTTTGTAAACTAATTGAAGAACTTACTTATGTTTACAAGTCAACTGATTTGCTCGTCTTGGCAAGACATGTTTTAAATCAAACCCAAATGACATCTACAAAATACTGCAACCAAAAATGAAACATTATATAAAGCCTGAATGGCAATAGCGCTACAAGGAAAGATTCGTATCTAGTAGAGCACAAGTATTAGAATGAAAAATTCGTACAAAATTGTACGCTATTCGTGAAGTGCGGTGTAAAATCGAATCACCTTTTATTTTAATTATTTCGCCATAATCATACTACATAATCATTTCGCATTTGCTGGCTTTTCCTTCACATTTCTAAGAATTTTTGACGTCAACGCAAATGCTGTTTAAACTCATTGTTTCACACGGTGGAAAAACAACTTTCTGCAGCTTCGTATGGGATCAAAGCAAACTGGGAAAGTCGAAATCGAAAGTAAACCAAAATTTCGTTAAATGAAAGTACCTGGTTAGGATCATGGTAATTCTGTATATTTCCCGAAGCGCTTTTACAGTTCGCATCGTTGAAATCCAATGAAGAGTAAGGCACAGCCGGAAAATCTTTAGTGACAGGGTCAAAATACGATCCCCCGGTGCCGGTTCCTGTGCATAGGACGACAATACAAATATGCTGCAGCTTTTAGTTGAGCAGTTTCATGATGTTGTCCCCACAACATAAACATGTAGTTAAACGTCATTGGGTCTACCGCTAGAGTAACCAGACTCGGTTAAATTTCAAGCACCGGAAATAATCCTCATTTCTACGCAGTTGAAGCTTTCTGCGTGAGGTCTCATAATTGGATATGTCATCACAATCTCTGAAATTGCCAAAACGTTTTAACGACACGACAGAGTGAATGATTTTGATAAAAAAAACAGGAAGAATAACTTTTGAAAAAAAAAAACAAAAACGCATTTGTTTGCTATGATTGGCATGTACTGATTGACTTTTTCTGTATATAAATTTTCATGTCCTGATTGACTTCTTCAATACCCGTGTATTGCGATTTAATGTTACGCGCTTTATTGACCGAACCTTGATGGCTTACAAACAGCCTTGTTTCAAAAAGTCATGATTTTCCGTTTCAATCGTTGATGTTTGCGTTTTTGTTTGCAGTTTCGTGAAACTCTCTGTCGTTAGTTGAAAAATAAACTATTTTTCTACAGTCTTTTTTCTATTTTTTTCACATTGAACGAAGCGCTTCTTTTCTTTATTTCTTTTCCAGTTTTTTTTTTTTCTTTTTTCCAGCAGAAGATAACAGTAGCAAAACTGCAAACGTTAACGATTAAGCCACGACTTTAAGAAAAGGGCAAAAACGAACTTAAACAGTGTTGATTTGTTGATCGAAAATTGCTTGAAAATAAAACACAAGGTTTTATATAAGATTTCACTTTAAATGGATAGGTAAATGCTTCTAAAATCAAGTATTTTTGTGATTACCAATTGTGGGAAAAATTTTTCAACGCCTCTACAAAAAACACTATCATTGAAAGCATTTATTACATGCCCAGTGTTTTATATTTGTAATATTTGGACCTGACGTTCAGCTTGAAATGTAAACATTTATTTGGTTTGTTCAGGGCTGTACTCCCTGGTTGAGTTTTACTAAAGGTCAGAACAGATCAAAATGTTGCAAAATCGCACTTCGGTAATTCTCTCAAGGCGCGCTGTACAAATATGCTAGCAGAAAACTTCCCACCTTACTGTATATTAAAAAAGGGTACAAACTACAAGGTGACAACTGCCACTGCGATGATGCGTCACTACCCAACGAGTGCAGTGGCGTAGCCAGACAAAAGTTTAGGGGGGAAAAATACTTTGACTTTAAGCGACTTTAAGGGGGGCATGGATCTTTTGGTCCAACTGGCTGGGCCTGTAAACGAGAGTTAGGAAGCCAGTGCTTTGAAAAAGGTGCTTTACATGAAACTTTATTATGAAGCGGTATGTTTTGAAGTTAACCCGCCCAACGTTAATATCTGCTTCAATGCTAGATGCAGGTTTCTGGAGTGCGCTTCATACTCAAGCTGGTGCTTTCTTGCATAGGCCTGTTATTGATTGCAACCAACCTTTTAGACTTGCAACAACAAAAATTGTATTGCAACATACTTTAAAGGTGTTTATTCACAATCTTCACTCCACTTAACAACAAAAGAATAAAGTTATTTTTCATTTCACGCACCATTTTCAACGCCCCTACACATGTGGTTGATGACAATATCGGCGTAGATTCGGACTCCCGCATCGTTGCAACGATTAATCATGTTACTGCAAAGAAAATTTGTCAAAATTCTGTTAAAGTTTGTTTTAAATTTACTTGAAAGATTGTAACACGTTTTTGTTATTCTATAACCTTTCTAACAGCTTCCAAAGGCGAACTATTTCACAAATTTTGCAATTTGCCACGTCAATGTGACCAGCGAATTTTATAAATTACTTCAGCCGAAAAACATGTTCATCACCACGATAATGAAATTATGCAGTTTTTGAAATTACTTTTACGCTGCAATTGTCCATTGAGGTTTGAACATTAGCCTGTTTGGTGGTCTGTTTCCACAAACGTTCTTTATCAAACTGTATTAGCGATTTTACAAATAACACGACAAACCACATAACTGGGAAAGATTCTGCAACAACTTTAAGGTGTCTGAAATTATGACACCGCTTTATCAACAGTGTACGCCATTTTCCAGCAAAACCCTTTTTCCACATAATATTCGTTTTGGTTCATATGGTATTTTAAAGACTTATAACCAGGTAGTTTGAAAGTAATTTCTATACGTTTATCTGTTTATCAGGATATACGTTTATCTTTTGATGTTTCTATACGTTTATCTTTTGATGTTCGAGCAGGGCATTCGTGGAGGAGTCTCGATGATTATGAAACGATACGCCAAGGCGAACAATAAATATATGGGTGAGAAATTCGATCCGAATGAAAAATCAAAACTCATCCAATATCTTGACGCTAACAATAGCTATGGTTGGGCCATGAGTTTGCCACTACCTGTTAGTGGTTTCAGATGGATGGATGAAAACGATTTGGAAAACTGGATTGAGTTTTCAGATGGATGTATCCTTGAGGTCGAAATGGAATATCCAAGGAAGCTTCGTGATTCGCAATTGAATATCCACTCGCTCCGGAGAGACTGATTGTCAACAAAGTTGAGAAATTTATTTCCAAATTTTAATGAAAAGAAGAAATATGTTCTTCATCACAAAAATTTGAAACAATATTTGGATCTCGGTTTGAAACTAAAAAAGATTCACCGCGGAATCGCATTCAATGAAAATGCGTGGTTCAAACCATACATTGAGTTGCATACAAACCTTCGTTCCAAGGCGCAAAACGAGTTTGAGAAAGATTTTTTCAAACTCATGAACAACAGCATCTTTGGCAAGACGATGGAAAATATTCGAAACCGAGAGAATATTCGACTGGTCAATAACCAAAAGTCACTGAAAAAATGTGCGGCAAAACCAAACTTTGATCATTTCACTGAATTTGACGAAAATCTTGTTGCAGTGCATATGAAAAAAACGGAATTGGTTTTCAATAAACCAGTCTATCTCGGAATGAGTATCCTGGATTTGTCAAAGACCTTGATGTATGATTTTCATTATAATTGCATCAAGAAAAAATTCGGCTCGAAGGCAAATCTGTTGTTCACAGACACTGACAGTCTTTGCTATGAAAGCGAAACAGAAGATTTCTACAAAGATATTTCAGATGACGTCCAAGAAAAATTTGACACTTCAAATTTCTCACTAAACCATCCTTCAGGCATTCCAACAGGAATAAACAAGAAAGTTCCAGGAACGGCTAAAGATGAGGCTGGTGGTGAAATCATCGAAGAGTTTGTTGGCTTGCGATCGAAGATCTACGCAATCACGAAATTTGATGGTGAAGAAGAAAAAAAGTGTAAGGGTGTCAAGAGAGGAGTCGTCAAAAAAACATCAGTTTCGAAGATTTCAAAAAATAGTTATTCTCCGGAAGACAACAACTAAGAAATATGAATATCATCCGGAGTCAAAAACATGAAATCTATACAGAGACAGTCAACAAAATAGCTCTCTCTGCCAATGATGACAAACGAATCATCAGGCCTGACAAAATACAAACTCTAGCTTACGGCTTTCAGGGATGAGGATAACGGTGGCCTGGGGAAGGCAAAGGTGCCCTGGGAAAAACAGGGGAACACACAGGGTCCAAGTAAAGACCCCACAAAACTAGGGATTTTGAAAAATGCCCGACAATACTCAAAACATACCTGTTCACGGCATCTCAAATCGAGACACCCACTTGTACCCGCCGCACAGCAACTCATCAGTTCATTTGACGACAACAAGAGAACCGCGGCGCTCTGAGCGGATTATCGATAGAATGCAGAGTGGTTGGACAACACTACGAGAACGTGACTCCATACTTTCATCCCCGATATCGGTAGTTACCTTCCTGGAATGGCCCTGCTAAGAAAGGTGTTGGTCCGGCTTAACTGCCTCCGCACCGGTGTCGGACGTTTCCTCTCATGCTTACACAAATCGGGTGTGGACCCATTTGCGGCTTGTGAGTGTGGTGCAGAAGAACAGACCGTTGACCATGTTGTTCTCCAACGCCTGATCCATTGACCTCCCCACGGACTGCATGCCTTTACGTTTCTGGATTATGAGACAATTGAATGGCTGCTCAACACATGCCCGGAGATCTAGTGCGGCCTAGCAGTGGTTAAGAGTTTGCTCTAACGATGAAGAAGACTCAAGTATGATCCAGTAATAATTTTATGACTGGGGTATTATGTATAATAAAGCCTATCGAGGTTTGCATGACATTCCCACAAATGTCAATTATCCCACTGCATAATGATGAGTGAGTGCAGTTGATGCAACATCTTTACATTTTCCATGTTTGCTCTTTTCCAGTTGTTTTTATGCTGATGCATAAGGCGCTCATGTTTTTCGGATTTTTTATGCTACTTTTAGCCCATATAATATGCACATCACGTCTGAGGTCATCAAATATATAAGAATTAATGATACACCTACTGTATGCTGTAGAAAAGTCAACAAAAACAAATGGTATATTATTTCCGGCTTAAGAAATATTTTGTACGTCTTATTGACAATTACAGCTGAATTTTTTGATCAATTTATGAGGTCTTCTGATTGTGCAATGCAAAATACAAAAGAGAGTGTACTTTCTTCTTTGCGAAAGACGTGCACATTTGGCGCTGTCAGGGTATTCGATCTTTTTCTGTTATGAGTCTCTCAAAGATGACAAGATAACTGCGTAAAAAGCCGATCCGGTAGGCCGGCGTAAAGTTGTTCGCTGTCGTTTTAATATAGGACTGAAATTCAATGATTGGGCGGTTTGTAGCAAGACCATGAAAATTGGGACATGCAGACATTTTGCTTATGGTCGGGCATTTGCATGCAAGGGTGATGTTCGCGTACGTGTTTGAGAATGCTTCATTGTTGCTGGCAAAACCAAATGGACTAAATTGATATATTAGCTTTATTTTACTATTATTTCACATTGAGAGTTTTTGTGTAGGCAAACCGTTTTCCTTTCTACAGAAATGGGCACACTCATACGCCGAATACACACCACTGCCCGGCAACACCCCAGATAAATTTATGATAATATGTTTCATAAGTTTCAAATGTAACCTTACTTTTTCCTGATAAACAGATAAACGTATAGAAATTACTTTCAAACTACCTGGTTATAAGTCTTTAAAATACCATATGAACAAAAACGAATATTATGTGGAAAAAGGGTTTTGCTGGAAAATGGCGTACACTGTTGATAAAGCGAGAGCGTAGAAGCGCAGTACTCTGTTGAATGGACCTGGGCTAAGTTGGCTGTTCGCAGGGTTGCATCGCAACCCGAACCAGCCTTAAGAGTGCGATGCGTGTTGTTAGCTTTTTGCGAAAGTGACTCGAGGTGTCGGCGATACATGATGAGCGTCGTGTCCAACGTTACTTCACGGTATTTGAGCTCAAAGCAAAAGGGCAGGGTTTCGTCGGTTGAGTTGATATCAGCTCACATTTAGCTTCTTTGTTGTTGAGGTGGAAGACTGCCGACACCGTCTCTGTGGTGCTGAGATTTAACTTTCAGGTCTGGGGGTATTTACCTATAGTCGCCATATGTTTGCTTAGCGCTTTTTTTAATGCTTGCTATTCTCCATCAGAGTTCATGATTGCTAGATCATCGACATATGGATACTTTCTGAAGACCGTGATTTTAGTGACAGGTGTAGATGTTGATAAGAAGGCATGTCAAGACGGATCCCTGTGGACGCCGTTCTTGTGGCTTCGTAACTTGCTGCATTTGTTGTTACCGGTAGTAAGGGTAAAGCTGCGATTGCCAACAATCTCCATGATCATGCGGACCATGTGCCTGTCAAGTAGCAATCCCTGTAGCTAGCAGGTGAGGCAGCGACGCCACACGGTGTCGTAGGCTGCTGTGAGATCAGCAAACTCAGCTCCAGCCTTCTTAGCCGAAAAGCTATCCTCCCAGATCTTGCGTCAGGAAGGTAACCTGATCTACGGTCGATCTCCCATGCCGATAACCCGTCTGTTCCTGCGGGAGTAATGCTTGATGATTGGTTTGACACGAGCGTGGATGAGTCACTCGAGGACCTTGAAAGGGACACACAGTAGAGATATTGGGCGATAGCTCCTTGGATCCCGATTGTTCAGCTTAGGATCGCAACTACTAATGCTATTCTCCAGATCCAGGGAATTTTGAGTTGGTGCATGCAGGAAGTGATAAAATCGCATAACCACGATTTAAGAACTGATCTGGCATGCAGTATAAACTCCGGGAAAATAGAATCCAATCCTGGCGATCAGTGACTGAGAGCGGTAGCAAGCTCCTCTGGCGTGAAGAGGCAAAAGATACTGTCTCCCTCAGTTCTTGGGACCTTATATGCCGGACACCTCCTTGTTGAGCAGCCTTGCTGGTCAAGCCGTGAAAGTAGGGACGAAGCGGGCCCCTCAGAGTCAGCCTCCACTGGGCTTTGGAGGAAGCAGCGATAAAAGGCCTCGCACTCATTGTCCCAACATGGCACATAAGTCTGACGGACGCTTTTGATAGATTGTTTAGCCCCAAATAACAGGCTCGTGCATGGTTTCTGGTATGCCTTCTCGATGTTTGTTGCGTCCCGAAGTGGCAATCTCTCCATGAATTCTCATGAAAGAAGGCAAAAGCGATTGCAATCAGCCTTGCGAAAGTTCCAATGCTTCACCGGATCGCTGTAGGCAGGAATCTTGGGTCTCGGTGGCGTTTTGAGAGAGGGTCGGTGTTGAGACCGCGGGAACTTTCCTAAAACACGCTGTCAGGCAGTTGGTTGTCATGGCCAACATTCGCGGGGACCAGATCCGGGTTGGTAACGACGTTCCATCGGTGAGAGAAGAAGTTGGCTACTCCCTTTGGGTTGTTCAGCAGCCCAAGGCTGTTGGCTGCTGCCCAGGAGGCCTGACTGTCACCGTCAGGAGACGTTGTGCTGTAACCCCAAGTGATATGCTGGCAGTTAAAGCCGCCAGCATACAGAATGGGGTGTGGGAATGTCGGGATGGACTTTTTTGTGAGTTGCGAGTGTGGAGGCTTGCAGACGTTAATGATCTTATATCCTGCGACGTCTCCGCACAACTAATCAGTCTCTGAGTCCTCTGGAGACTGATTGACCAGTGTCCATTCCAACTAGTGGTGTAGTGCTGCCGGAGCCTCAGCCACCTTTACCAGTGAATGATGGGTCATTGTCTACAAATATAAGCGAAAAGCAGAAAGTCTCTGTCTGTGCGGGGCAGCTGGCTGTGGCTGCCGACACCTATAAATTGTCACTACACCCCTGAGTTCCAAATGCTCGTGAACACACGTAGCCAGATTGCGCTTCTTGCTCGGGACTGACCCAGCTAGTGAGAAGTTGGGAACCACTAGCAAGCTGGCGGTAGTGCAGTGGGTTTTCCTGAAGGACGATGACCCGTGCTTGTTCTTGTAGGCTAGCTGCTCAATGATGCTGATCTTGCTTGCGATGGGCCCCTTGGTGTTCAGCTGCAGTATTCTGGGTCATTGGTCATCTTCGGCACAGTAATGCTGCCGCGCCTTGTAAAGGATATTTTCTACCCAGCCCGCAACGAACACATCCGGCACGGGTAGCAATGGTTGCTCTGTTAGCGACAAGGTTAGCAGACATTTCAGGAATTGCCGCAACAGGGAGGCCCTTGAAGGCACTTGTCATCCTCCTCTTGGGTTAGCTCCATTATACTTGGGTTTTCCCCATTGATACATCGATATACAAGGTTAAACCAAGAATAAATGGCTTGTTTTATGCTACCTGTTTCATAGTCACATAACTGGCATTGACCTGCAATAGGCACAAAAGAAAGTACCCTCAGTGCGACGGAATAATGGGCGAAGGCACCGATTTGCTTGTTTGCCAGTAGCATTTGTTGCCAACTCCCTCAATTTGATGCTGAGTCCAACTGTTGCGATAAATCAGTTGAAGTGTAAACCATTTGCTTCTTACACACATTTTATGCAGAGTTAATATAAAGAATACTTCCATTTGTTGACGGCATCAGTTTTTTTGGGAAGTTATTTCTAGAAATGGTTGATAGTAGAAAATGATGTGAAAGCGAGTGATTTTAAATTGATTCCAATATGTCGGCAAAAAACACTGTAAGGAAGTTTAAATGCAAATTCAAAATATACTTACTGCAAAGCGCCCCTGTCTCCGGATCTAGTGCTCATAATGTATGAAACTGGTTGGTATCGTTCCCACCACGGTCTGTCTACCACAATACGGTTTTCAGTAGGGGGTGAAATCTAAAAACCAAAGGTCGTTCACACATTTCAGATTTTCAGTAGCATTACTTCACACAACGTATTTTGCAAAAATCACCTACAGTGAACTTGATGAAACATCTTTGAAGAAACGACCTTTTTCATGGGGACAGTTCGAATTCTGACACTACAATTCATATTTTTGTCCTTAGCAAGTTTTTAAGGAACTGTTGCAATGTAGGCAATATAGTATGGCGAATTTTTCATACTGTTGTAAAAACTATAATGAACAGGCAGGGTGGATAATAGAATTTAGCTGCCAGAGGGAAACTCTTAGAAAGGGCCCAAAAAATCTCCACTGCAAAAGGTACATGTGGGACTAAGTGGTTTGTTTGAAGTCATTTGATTTCAAAATGGTTTCTGACTACACAGTTGTTGAGGAACCCCCTGAGGCATACTTGCAGATTTTTTACTTTTATTTGAAAAACATATGACTTGCTTCAGAGCTTATTAAATCTGGCTGCAGAATGTTACATAAGATTTTCGACAAAACAATGCAAAACAAAGTGCGAAACGTTTAAAAGAAGGTCCACGGTATCTCTAAGAAAAGGGGGCCAGGCCACCACCTCGTTCGCCCCCATAATATCCGCCATTGTGAACAGCACAGAAAGATTATTAATTTTCTTCGCCAACCAAAAACCTCCAAAACTAGGAAAGCATTTGTATTCCTTTCAGTTTTACTCAAATCATTGCACAGTAGTAATTCCATGACTGCCCTGATTTTTTCTCTCACAACCGCATTTTTACTTCTGAAAATTGTCAAATGCTGCCTTCATTCGCCTGATTTTGATACATTTTCAACGGTTATTGCGTGCCCGACACAATCAGCGTCCCGTGCAGCCGTGCATTCTTTGTCGGACAATCTGTGCAACAGAAGCGTGTGTGTTGCAGGCCTGCATTAGGTGGGCATTCTGTCGTTTTTTTGTAGGTCCAGTTCGCCTTAGTCAAGCGCAATCTCGAAATACAAATGAAAATTTTTTGTCCAAAACTGGTTGCTATGTTCAAGTTGGTGTGTAGTGAGTGGCTCAGATCTTAAAGGTTGCCTGGGAATAAAGCAAAGTAAATCGCGTCGAAGAGGACTTCACTGTGTTGTTTTGATTTTTCGAAATCAAAGAAATGGTTTAAGCAAGGCCGCACATCAGAATCTTTATTGCTCTGTATCATGGGCGTTTTATCCCGAAGGGACAAAAACGAAAATTGATGACACATTTTTGTGCTTTGTATGAGAATGAAGACGAAATTGTACTAGGTCATTCAGCTCAAGCAGCAATCAAGTCAAAACCATAGCTTGGATGATACTTTCATTAAAAGCTTTTTTTTAAAGCAATCGTCAACTGTACACCAACGTATATCTGCAGATTTGGCGCAAGTAAGTTTAACCCCGCTGCTTGTAATCTATAATAATGGCAACTGAATATTGAATTAGGTCTCCACCTTTGTCAACACCGGGCTAAAAGACTTCAGGCTACAATATATATTCAGAAGCGTGCATCAGCATTTAAGAATTTCATCTTCAGTTAAATTATCTATGGCTGTTTTATTTTTATTTTTACCCAATACGTAAACTAGTACGACCATAAGCGTAGCCAAGGGGATCAAAGGGGCCATCCCCAAATTTTTAGAACATATAGTCATTTTGTGTTTTGAGGGGCGTTTTTCCAAACAAAATAGCGTTATTCGCTTAAAATCAAATATTTTGCCCCTCCCAAATTTCTTTCCCCCAACATTTTTGGGCTGGCTACACCACTGTGTACGAGTTGCATGCGCGACGAAGTCTTCCAAGTGTTTGCTTAGTTCAATATTGCTTGTGCATAAGTTATTGGCGTGCACGTTCTCCCATAGTATCGTCTCGAGTGTATTAAGACGTTTGTGTTTAGCCCGAATATACTAAAAATTGCATGTGATTGTATTTGGCAGTCTTCAAGTGGTATATCCATATCTTATGAACATTGCGCTTGATATAAACACACTTTTAACTGAAAATCAAGTGGGAACAACAGATTAAATGTTTGGCCAAGCATCGCAAATCTTACCTGAACACCACCCCATTTGTTCGGTCCTAAGAGAGTCTCGCATTCTTCAGCGATGGTTTCCCAGTGCCATTCAAACAGATGGACGATACCCGCGTGGCCTGGGACGAAGTGCGGATCCCACTGAGCAAGGGCGCAGCCGACAAATGTTAGCAACCAAATAAGCAGCATGGCCTCCTGACGAAAGCAATTATTCTGGTTGTTATTAGTGAAACATATATCTTCCACTGAAAAAAGCAAGACCAGGTTTGCTGAAATTCGATTGCCTGAGATACGATTAAAAATGTCCAATCTTTAGTTATCTATGGGTCAGACAAGGTGCGACGGAAGTATGCTGCATGGTCCTGCACCAGCGTAGCATAACAAAGCTCTCCGTTATAAAAGTAACAGAAAATGAAGCTCTCCACACCCATTCGTTGAAATACCATTTGGCCACCGTGAACTTTTGCGGTTTATTGCGATCCAGTTCGTCACCCAGCAACGCGTTCTTGCATAAACGGACTTTTTGTTTTAGCTTAAACCGACCAACTTTTAATCGCCGCTCGCCAGTCTACAACATAAAGCCTGGCCATGGTTTCGAATCAACTGTAGTTGTAAATAAAGTCGCAGCTGCTCCCACAGCATGGCTCTATCGCACGCATTTGGTGCTGCCTCGATTTCTTTGGCGAAAATCTTGACGAAACCACGATTTTATGTTCTTGAGTTCTAACCCCATTAGAATAAATCAATTGACAAGTGGGAAGGCGTTTCAACGTGATATCCTGGCTATGAAGTAACAAAATAGCACAGTTATGCATGCAACCGATGTTTATACATACAGTACTACATACGTACAGTACCAAGTACGTTACTTGCTTTATGTGAATTTCTTGAGCAAGTGCGATCTGAGTAAATGCTCGTTTGTTTTTAATCTGTGAGTTGTTGATTAGAACGCACATCAGACAGGTCACAAGGCTCAACACGTTGAGAGTTTGCTTTGAACTCTACAACATTAGCTATGGATATACAACATATTGGGTCGTTTACTCAGCTACTACTACAACGATATTGAGGAGCAAATTCCTTTGAAAAATCCGACTGTCAGTTAGTTAAATATTGTTTTATTGAAACTGATATGAAATTTAATATTTTTCAGTAAAACATTCTTCAGTAAATGACCTCATGTTTCAGTCAAATTTCAAACCAGTCAGGGATATTTGCGTTAATATTTGCACATTACTTTTATATTCTGTATTATACGGAATCAGGGTTTCAAGATCAATCCATCAATGATGATGACGAGTATCGAGATCAAATCCTTAACGAAATCCATTTTCGTCTTGCTTCAGGGGCCACCCCAACTGAAGGCGACAATGTCTTTCACTGAATCCATTAACCAAAATATCCAGGCCTATTTTCTCAGTCATTTCCTTTTCAAAAGCCAGCAGAGTGAAGTTCGCCTGGCTTTTCTGGAGCATACATCTGCGTGCGGCTAGTCTTTGGGAAATAAAGCAGAGAAACCACTTTCAAGAAGCGCACTGTTGCATCAGAATGATACCACACTAGCTGCAAGTTTATACACATTTGGAAATGCCAGTCGCTGGTTATGCGGTTCTTTCAGTACTGCATTCGAATCCTGGCCCTCTACAACTACCATATGGTCCTGTAGGAAATGTTTGACAACACGCAGTTACGCCTCTGATGTTATGGAACCGTCAGTGGCGTATGCAGTGGTACAAGCAATTCGTTGCCAAGAAATTTGTCGTTGTTTCCTGGTGTTACCCTGGCGGAAGTGTACAACCATGAATTGCTTGCAAAATCATCATGTCATATCCAAAATTATCCGTTTTGCACCTGCCTCTTCCAGTTCGATTGCAGCTGCAACCGGCAACCCTTCCATACCAGTTAGTTTAAAGGCGCGTATTCAGACTGCGCTTACGTTTATGACATGGTTGTTTTTTGCCAGTTTCATTTTCATCATCTTCCTGTTCACAGCCACCAGGTCACGCAACTTTTTTATTCCAGGAGCAGCCCGTCATCAACGTGCAGTGACTTAATCATGTTCATTGAAGTATCTAACCCCTTCATCAATTCATTTATGTCCGTTTCGCGCATCAGGAGACAGGTATCAGGTGGTTTAGAACCTTGAGTACTTATTTTATCGACACAGAGCAGAATTCCAACGTGTACGTTTTCAGTCTCGTGCATAACCCAATTGCTGTGACTACTGCATGAGCATCAAATGCATTGGATAAACTATCGGCGACTTCTTCAAACACCGAAGCTATATCTCCAGATAGTTCTCTACAGCTGTTAGAGGTGCGCAGCGGAAATGAACCGAAAACCGAGCTGAGCGGAAATGAACCGAGCTGAGCGGAAATGAACCGAGCTGAGCGGAAATGAACCGAGCTGATCTCTTTCACGCGCTCGTTCTACAGTAATACTTCAGGGCTTCCCAACGTTTTCGCGGTCTCGTACCACTTGGGCACCCCGTATTGTAATGTCAACCCGTACCACTTCTGCAAGAACAACTCATTTGATTAGTTTATTCAGAAGAAAAATATACATTAAAATAGCAATAAAAGACCACAACTAAACAGATGGGACGATAGAGATTCTATTTGAATAAGAGCTGATGATGCCAACTTCGTAGGCGAAATATATACTCTGTAAGATCATAGTATCTGATTTTTTGCTGAGAAAGGATTTCTTTCGATAGACAACTACCGTAAATTTAATGAGATTTTTGTTTTTCTTTTCCTTCCAGCAATTAGTTGATGCGTGGCGTAAATTTGCTAACAGCGCATCGCAAGTCCGAATGTTACGACACAATAGGAATACCAGGCTACAGGAAAAATTATTTATTTGAAACAAAGCACGAAACGTAAACTAGAAAGCTGTGAATCCAGGTTTTTGTGAAAAAATGGAAGCTACTCGCGTACCACCTGGAAGACTTTCGCGTACCACTAGTGGTACGTGTACCACAGGTTGGGAACACCTGTGTTACTTGTTAGTAACACGTCTTCGGTTCAAATGCGTAAATTGCCAAAAGCTTTCATTATACTGTGGTCTTGAGAATGTTTTAAAGTTTTGAAAAGTAATTGCTGTCAGTTTAAAACTTTTCTTTAATATTTTTAAATATCTGAGTAAAATTTCAATCAATTTCAAAAGGAATACGTTTCAATTAACAATCGCTGAAAAACTTTCAGTCAGTTCCTAAGAGGTACTTTTGGGAAAGTTTGAAACATTGCGTTGAAAGTTTCAAACAATGTTTAATTTCTGAAGTTTGTCAAATGTAGTTGCTGGAAATTCTGTGGACTGTAGACCTACTTCGCTGTTTCCAGGTTTCCTGGTTTGTGCATTGATAGCCTTTAGTTGTAATATAAACATGAGCGTCACTCTTTGAATCATTTGTCATTGATTAGTGGACATTTGCATGAATCTGCATAATCGCGCAATTCGTCAATCGAGTTTTAATCCATTGTGTGTGGGCCCAACAAAAATTTGTGATCTTTGAGTTGTTTGATAAGTGAGGCAAACAGTTTTGAACTTAATTTTTTAAATACTTACAGTTGAGTATTAATGCTGTTTTCTTCAATAGCTGATTTTTTATGCGCTCAGTCGAGCAGTCCCATGTCGAAATCTGCCTAAATTTGATGTGTTTAGAGCTGGGGATGTACATGGCCAATTTGACTCATGACCTGATTGATCACATGATCATGATCATGATCATCATATTTTGATGACCTGTAGTGATGAAACTAAGCATGAATGGCTCTCTGGAATCAAGTAATATTTCATCTGAAATGCAACAAATATTTGTCATTCCAAAAATTATCAGCTGTTTTATCAGCAACATTAAAAGTAAACAAGTGTAGACAGGGTTGCTCAAGCATCAGTATATGGCGGTTTACTTGTGCAGGTTAATAAGTGAATTGATAGTATTTGTTTCACTGTAATTGTGCCTGTTGCACTCTTCAAAAATAAACATGGATTTTGATTTTATAAAATCTGCGGATTTCAGCTTTTTCATGGATTCGGATTTGATAATCTTGTTTTGAACTTCTTCGCAACTTTCAGTTCTGTTTCGGAACTGTAGATTATAGCATTAAATCCGTACGTTTGCTTCAGTGGGGTTTTTCACATCCGTCGAAATTGTACATCGTGTTTGTTTAAATTTGGAACATTGACGTATTGTCCAGTGAGCCAATGTGCAAGCCTGCTCTTTCATGTATCATGTCATCAAAGTAAAGGAATTCGTGTGACTTTCATTGATCCAGTCCCTTTTCTTGACCCATAATCGTTATAGTACAGTGATATCTACTACCTATAGTAACACTTGTAGCCCAGACAATTCATCATTATGTATATGCGTGTAGCCTAGTGATAATGATTCACTTGTGCTGTATACTGCGCCTGGAATTTTCCTGAATTGATACCTTACACTTTATAACAGAGATTCTCATTACATTTGATGCTAGTAGCGCTTACCTTGAAGTCTTTGATATGGCCACTATTGTGGTGCTGTGCTATATCGTAAAGACATAGCATAAGTTACCTAGAGTTTGTTTCCAAGGCATTTTTGGTAGTGTCTATTTTGCCTTATGAGACAAAGGCTGTGCCGGGGCTATTTTGCCTTCAGCAGAACACGATCGATAAGATTTTTAATTTACACAGGATTTGGATTTTGAAACCGTCAGTTTGTCGAATTTTGGTTGGATTTTGAAATGACATTTTTGAATTGGACTTAGATTTCAAAAACCTAAATCCGTTCGCTTCTAGCACTCGTGGAGAGAACCGTTTCATTAACCTCCGTTTTATTAACCACTCACAGATTATCATGCCCTCAGCAATGATGATCACGGTGCAGGAGGGCCAGAGTGCACTCCGGCAGGAGTTTGCATTTTACGGCGGAGCAGAACTTGGGTCTAAGCTTGAAGTTCTACCCGGAGCAGTATGACTAGCAAGATTTATGTAGTGATGTTTGCTGTCAAACACAATGGAAGTGATTGAGGGCAATTTTTGACCAACGTTATCGCTCTCATATACTGCGGTGTACTTCCTGATAAGTTTTTCTTTCTTGCTTATCAGTAGCATGGTGTGTATGAGGATATGTTTGATAGAGGGAGTGCATGTTTGCAATGCTGACAATGGTCTGGTACATTACAGAAGGTTGGGTGTTTGAAAAGTAGATCTTCCTTGAAAAAGGGTTGGTGCACCTTTATGTTGATAATATCTAGTCCATTAAAGCAGTAAATGTCAAGAGCAATCAATTATCTTATATTTCAAATGTAATTTGAAAAATCAATTTTGTGTATTTAAGTGCGTCAAGTCGTAAAATCGTTGACGCATAGGGATAGCACATTTAAAATGCTTAGAAATTCCATTGTTGGAGTCAAAGTGAGAAAGTTACCCTTTGAAACGGGTAAGGTGCAAGGATAAGCTTACTGCAGTTCCATCAACCTCCACACGAGACCAGTTTGGACCTCTTGCTCTGATGAGTGGAGTTCAGAGCTGATCGACGCTGTGACCAGCTTCAAAGTAGTTGTGTTTGTGTGGCCGTTTGTGCTTCTCTAACATTTAGTCCGATTATGAACAATGTAACGAGTTCAAACATTACCTGACTGCATATCCTTTAATGCCAATAATCATTACCCTGAATATTGGACTATAAACTAATAATTTGGCTGATTCAAGCATTGGTCTTTGTGGCTGAAAATAGACCAAAAAATCGTCCACCCTGTCCAGTTAAGAAAAGTGATAGCGCAATACACAGCCTCTCCGTTCCTGGTGTAGTAATTGCCGTATGACTGCGATTGCAGTAGTTTCAAGGCAAGGCTTATCCTACGCAAATGTAACCGCAACAACGCTTTCCCGTGGTAACGCCTTTGGTTGAAGAATTAGTGCACCTTGATACTAATCTTCACACCTAAATCGTTAAACGTGGAAAGAATATCTTCCAACTCTTGGTAATTTTCAGCTTTTAGGTTTCCAGGGAAGTTCTGTGTGACTAAACCAAATCATTGCCCAGCACAGGGGTGGGCAATTGATTTGGCTCGGGGGCCACTTTGAGAAGGCCGTACTTAGCGGAGGGCCATACGTTCTATTGCAATGTCTCTCAACCTTTTTCTGTTCGTGACACCTTTTGTATTTTTACATACCTTGTGACCCCTTCCTACTCTGTTTGTAATACCGGTACATATGACATTATAACCATTATGATTACAGGAAAATGCTGTTCTAGAACAATGCAACAAACTACCACAACATTTTTAACCACAAAAATTGATGTATGGCCAACTTCGAAATTCGTGGTTAAGTGCTTGACAGTGCTAACCTTTTGTCATGCTCGACTATAGTTTGATTTCGTGCCTCCGTTTTGATGTGAGCT
>JGI24158J21664_10000719_pt1 | contig 32651 bp, 13 predicted proteins | sample Ectturendosymbi3_FD_21664 | JGI IMG/M metagenome (IMG submission 21664)
CGATATTACGCTGCACCACCACAAAATTAGGAATATTTTGAGGAAAATAGGGATTTTTTGGTACTGTTCTTGAGATTTTTAAAGATGCGTATGTGAGAGCCCTGGTGTCGACGGCAGCCTGTTACTGGCCGCCAAGTCACTGTATTCCGGCTCAGACGTTTGTGTCCGTTTCGGCGAAATTCAAGTCATGACAGTTAACCCTGGGTTGTGCTCCTCTACTTTGTCTATATGAATTATGGGTAGAGTGTCAGAGCCAAGTCAACGAGAGGGCCACTGCTGGGAGTTGCAAGATCATTTGTTTGCTTTTTCCTGACGATTTGTCACCGCTCGCAGCTTCTCAACAAGATCTTCAACATGAACTTGACCTGTTTTCTGCTGTGTGCATCTAAGCCGAATGAAAATCAGCACTAAAAACCCTTTAACGACCGCGCCGGCCAATACATTGGCCGGCACTTTTTTGGCCATAAATCGCCAGCCGCTAGAGCTGGAGAGCTGTTCAAACCCTCTACGGATTCAGCAAGGCTTTTAGTTGACACCAAAAAAAACGTTTTTCGTTTTCGGTTTGGCGTCTTCTGGAGGTAACGTCACAATGTGAGAATGTTTTCGAATTTTTGGCCACCTTTACCTGGCCCTGGGCCCCAACCCATTGACCCATTCTTTTGACTCAAAATTTGCGTGAAATCTAGGCCAAAATCCGCGTCCATAGAGCCCTTGATTGACTTGCTAACATATCTGTTGCCAAAATTATGGTTGAAAAATCCAGTTTTTGGCAAAATTCAAAACTTCAGAAAAGACATAATTTTATAATTTTCCCTCTCAGGGCAAAATTTTGCCAGCAACAACTCGGCAGCAGATTGAACTAGAGAGCTGTTCAAACCCTGTAATGACTCGTGTCGTCGTGTAGTTTAGAATAAAATTTATTTTATGTAATTTGGGTTTGGAGTTTTGCGTCCAGGGGATCATGATAGGGGTATGTTTTTTGGTTATTTTTATGACGTCATCATCCGATCTCACGCGCCAATATTTTGGCTTGGATTTTGTTGGATTTTACGCAAAAATACGAGTGTTTAGAGCCCTTGATCGTGTTACTAGCGTTTTTGGTTCAAACGTTACGCCAAAAAAATTCCAATTATTTCTGGAATTCCCCAGGGTCTTTTGGGGATTTCCATAATTAATATTCTATCATTTTTGCCATAACTTATCAACTAGAAACGCTAAAATGTCAGCCAAACCCTCCAAAGACTCGTACTAATCCCTAGAATGTATTTAAATTTCTCACGGTTTCGCGCCACTGAATCGGCTCGATTTTTGAACTCCCACGCGACGTTGACGTCATGGATTGTTTTGACAGACCTGTCAAAACATCCTGTGGTTTTGTAAACATGACCAGAAAGGCCGAAATCGCACAGTGAAATTTGTTTTTTTCAGTCTAAACTACAATCTTTCCCGATTCAGAGCGGATTTGAACAGCTTTCTAGCTCGATCCGCTGGCGAGTGTTGGCCATATAGAAAATGGGTGTATTCCACCCCACGTTGGGGTTTGTTGGTGCAGAAATTGTCACCAATTTTTGTTTTTTTATCCATAATTTTGGCTACAGATATGCTAGAAAGCCATTCAAGGGCTCTAAAGACGCGGATTTTGGCTTAGGTTCCGAAAAAAAACTTGAGCCAAAAGAATGGGTCAAATGGGTTGGGTCCCAGGGCCAGATGAAGGTGGCCAAAAAAACGCAAAAACACCCCCACTTCTAATATTCCCCCCAGGGAACGCCAAAAAACGAAAACGAAAAACGTTTTTTTTTATGTCAACTTGAAGCCTTGCTGAATCCGTAGAGGGTTTGAACAGCTGTCTAGCTCTAGTGGCTGGCGATTTAAAGCCAAAAAAATGCAGGCCAAAACATTGGCCGGCGCGGCCGGTGGCTGAGGCATTACGTCTCTCCAGAAACCCAAGGCAGTGTATGCTGCAAGTGAGCGACAATACACTGTAGCAGGTGGAGACGTTCATGTACTTCCGGGTGTTATTCACAAATGACAGAAGGCATAACAAGGACATTGCTACACGAATTGGTAAAGCAAACGCAGTTCTGCGTTAGCATCATAAAATCCAGGGAACTTGTAGCAATACAGGCTAGTAGTACAATGAAAAATGTTCAAGCGACTTTTACGTAAAATTAAAACGCAAAATTCAGAAAGTAAACTTATAGTGGTTTAATGATTCAAACGTGCGTTAAAGTTGTTGATGCTGCGACAGGTCATCAAGGACAAACAGCACCATACACTACGTTGGTGCACACTTGTTGATCCACAGGGCATGATTGGCTTGCGGCAGCACAGAATCCGTCGTTGCAGAGAATGTAGTTTGCCTCGCATTGACCTGCATCATTGGACAAAAGATACAAGAACTCAGATCAGAAGATTATCAAATTTCTGTCATTATGGTTCAGAGTGAGTGTTCTTGGAAGGAGAGCAAAATTCAAAACTGTTGAGTCTGGAACACAAATTATTACTTTTAGTTGTGAGAACATGATATGAGCTTGAGGTAGTGGCATACCTAAGAGAAGATATGCGTGGCTGCCTTCCCAAACTTACAGTAAAATGAGGAGAACAATGTTCTTTGCGTTTTCAAATAAGGTCAAAACATTCTCTTTGCTATTGATTTTTGGAAAACTGAGATTGGAATATTGCTCAATTATTTTGATTTTAACAAGGCTCATAAATCTTTTCAACAAAACATCCTTCTATCTTTTGGAAAATATGAGTTTTAGAATGTTTTGGATTTCACCTTGTTTGATGTGAAACTTACATAATTTGATTACAACCTAGATCAAGCTGACTCATGTCGCATGAAGGAAGCCTAGAATCTTAAATGCAGATTTTGGTCAAATTACCTGGTGATTTCTACAAAGGAATTTAAAACTAAGAGAAAGCTCACCGTAAGAAAGAAGTCAAATGGCAGTAACATTGCAGTATGCTCTAAGACTGGCCAAACAGCGAAATAAAAATGGAAAATTCGTTATATAAAGCTTAAAATTTGTTTTTNAGATTGAGAAAGCTATNAAAACTTCCTGCCCATTACAACGATATGAGTGAGCTGCTTGAAGCACTTAGGCAACCAGAATGTTAGGTTGTTTATTTCGTTTAAAAAACAACAACGGTGGTAAAGAAAAGAATAATGAGGAGCAGAGAAAGGCGGTTTGTTTTCAATCACACACAAAAATGACAAAATTTAAATTCCAATTGTTATCCTCCATTAAACTAGTATCACCAAGCGTCACTTTTCAATCTAAATACCGATGCCAACGAGTTTCGTATACACCAAGGATTTCATGTACCCCTCCCTGCACCAATTGTTTATCAACTGCGAAAACCGTTCAAACGCATCGGAAAGCAAAAATTTATGCTTAACCAGGTCCTCATGGCTCCTGTTGAGAATTATAGAAAATCCGTCCGGGAAAATTTTGAACATAAATAGAACAACAATTATCGATATCGCTGATGAAAACCTGTCGTCCCGAAAAACTCCTAATGACGACATGTAGACAACCTAATGTTTTGGACAGAATGATGAAGAATAAATGCAAATCATTTTTATCTGAAACCCTCTGCGCAGTAAATCGCTTGTAAACCTGCGCGTTACTCCTCTATGTTGATTTGCTCTTTTAGCACCAGCAATAGTCTAGAAATACACTTTCTTGTTGGTCTTGCATTTAAGAAAGTTGTTTATAGATGTTTCAATTGACTGATTTTGAATTGAAGCAAACATTTTTGAAAATATTTCTTTTCATATGTGGGTTCGCGCGAACAAATGCACAGTGCAAACATTTGCCGCATGATATGATATCAGAGGTGGACTGCATAAACAAACCCTTTACATCCGTTTATCTTTGCCTCATGCAAGCACTTCTCCCTGCGGAGAACTGGAAGGTCCATTCTGTTGTGTGGTTTTTAGGTGAATATAATTAATTTTTGCTAACGCCCGCACTTTAATTGTTGAAAAATTGGTGGTCGTGGGACTTCTACAGACGACAAGGATATCTTTTGATTTGTCTTGTGCACATTTTACATAAAAATTTAGCAAATATGTTTTCACTTACTACACTCAGGAAATCCGTTGCTTTTGCAAACATGACTAGTGCAGAATGGAGGAAGAGGATAGCACTGGCCACTGCAAAAAGCTGTGGAAGGACGGCATTTGGCTGAAAAAAAAAGCAAAAACAGATAAAGTACACAAGAGAGTAGTTTAAAGAGAAGCACAATTGCATTGCATCGCTATTTCAAACAGTAGCCACACGCTTTACACGTATGTGATTTGTTTCAAATAATTTTCTGAATATAGTTATTAGGTAAGTTGGGATGAAAGAAATAATTTATGGAAATAACATAAAATAATTTGTGTGAGTTAAAAGTTCTGCGATCGTGAAAACTATCTAAAAAAGTTAAATTGTTACAAAGAGCATACGTCTGGACAACGTGTGTCAAATTTGAATTGGATTTTAACAAAAGGCAAACTTCGCAACGCAAAGTTGGATTATAAGATTTGTTTCAATGCTTTCACACGCGCTTACTGCATTCGAGTCTTCCCACAGATGAACAACGCTGTTCTGCACAAAAGGTGTTTCGAATAAAACAGGTACTGCCGCAAAGAACACTGATCGAAAGGCATTTACCTGTAATGAAAAAATGCTTTAGGTACGACTGCTTCATCTCGCACAGGTTAGTATTCTAATCAAGAATGGTTGATGTCAGATCTCAAACACAGTAATGAGCTTAATGGCATTTAATACATTATACCGAACACAGTGGAACCAAACGGTAAGGTGGCATAAAAGCAAGTGTTCCAAAAACAAAGCGATCTAATTGAATTCAACGCTGGACATACCATTAAAATAGTATTCAAAATGCATAGTCCATCCAGCTTCATAATTATCGATTAATAAACTAGGCTGCATCAATCAAAGGAAGGTGTTTTAGCAGAAAGGAATCAAGCAGTGTAGCATTAAAAAAGAGTATATATTTCAAAGAAAATATATAGATTACATATATTTCAGTAAGCATCATGAACTCTTATGCCAATAGAATCAAGCCATTCTTTTTTTCTAATTTTTTGTGTTTACGAACATGAAGATCTGCGTAAACTATCTCAGTAGATTAAACCAAAGAGGCATTCTATTTTAGGATGTATTTTAACAAAACAATGTTACTAACTGCATCCTGCTATTCCATTTTCCGAATCAAGGTTGCAGAAAGAATTGCCTACGCAGAGAAATGCCCGTTTTTGGCAGTCGCCATTTGGACACCATACCCTGGATTGTGGACAAACTGAAATATACAGAAATATAATTGACGAGAGTAGTAGTAAAAATATCAGCACTTTGTAGAAACTTGACGGTGAGAAATCTTCTTGATGTTTGCGTATGTGGCTTCTCAACACACATTGTGAATTCACGCACACATAAAATTCTAAAATTAACAGACACACACTCACGAGGTGGTTTTGTGTGATTAGAAAAACTAGAAATTAGGTTGTAAACCAATCTAGCTCACGGTAAAGTCTAACTGAGGTTCAGTGGTTGTGTCACAGCAAGAAACAATGTTATTGAATCATAAAGGATTAACTTGACATTCAATAAATCACCCATTGATTTTTAATTAATGACTGATACAGGAACCCGATNTGAACCAGTTATCCAGAGCATTGTACGAATATGAATCACTTGCCTTGTTCGCAATACTTTCCAAAATAAGGTTCTGTGCATTGGCATTTGAATCCGTTTATCTGGTCTGTGCACTTTCCTCCGTTTAGGCAAGGTTGAGACAAACACTCATCGATGTCTGTCAAGTAAATATGTTTTTTGTCAGATTATATCAGCTGATTTGTTACCAATAGGGTAACACGCTTTTGCAATGAAACGTTTGCTAAAGTAAGCCGGAGTTGTGATAAAGACGGAGAGTCATGAACAAAGTTATAAATTATGATTAAACAAATGATTCCGAGCCCTTTCAGATTTAAGACGTGTAGACATAGTTATTGTAATTAAAGTTTAGAGTCGCTAGTACGCCATTGTTGACAAACGTTTGCCTTTGAAACAATATATTTTACAATCGTTGCGTTTCTCAAATGATACAGAAAATGTAAATTTGGCCATATCAAAAAAGTTTGAAGCCTTAAAATGGAGATTCTCCACGGGTCAAGGCCCAAAGTGGTTTCGATAACAATGGTCCAAGTGACCGACTCGGGGTCGGTAGAGTACACGAGGTGTTATTGAAGGAATGCTTTTAGTTGACCAACTGAAGCATATTTTTAGAAAATAAAAGTCAGTTAAAGCGTGAGACTTATCTCATCAGAAGTCACAATTTTACTCCACAACTTGCAGGATCAAATGCTTGAAAGATAGTAAAGTATTCTCTGCCAACATTGGTGTGAAATTTCATTAGAAGCGTTTTGATTGTGACAAAAATAGCAATTCCAGCTAGTCAACGAAAAGGCCAAATAAAGATTAAGTTTTCTTCTCCTGCATTTTTTGCTTAGATTAACAACGTCCTATTGTTTACAGGATTGTCCTGATCCTATGTTTAAAGTACATTGAGAGAATGACAACAATCAGCAGCAATGAAAACAAATGCAATCGCTCTAATTGCAGTACCGAGGGAAACATTATTCTTATGCTTTTATTTCCTTTTCTTTTCTTATATAGACCAGTGATTATCAACGTGGTCCTAGTGGACAACGGTTGTCCACCTGGAATTTCTAGTGGTCCACAGAGGGTTCCACAAATCATCAATAAAATGTTCCTGAAAATTGTAAACTTTAATGTTCAACAAATTATGTAAGACAATTTTTAGGTTCTTTGTGTTTGACTAGTTGTTCATGAGGTGTCAGCATAGCAAAATGGACAACCGGATATTTTTTTAAAAAGATGGTCCATGGGCCAAAAAGATTGAGAAACACTGCTATAAACTGATGATCTCTACCGACGAAATACAGCTTTTCAGTAACTAAGCACAAAATCGAAGTACTTTTGACAATACAAACAGTAAAATTAATCGTGATTTGCATAAAAGTTTTTCGCGACAGCCACAGAGAGTGAAGAGTTCCGAAAAAGTTGTGATTAATTGCTATTTACTCTACTGTAGGTCCAGATTTGGCAAAACTTAACGATCTATAAATTATGTCCAACTGTACATAAAAAGTGAACAACTGGCGCTATTTTGTTTCATCGTAAACATGTATGGAGTGAGATAATTCAAAGAAAAAGGTTGTTTTTTTTCATAAACGTTTCAATAACGCTTGTACAGGATAGTTTCCAAGTATTCAACGGAAAGATCCAAGAAGTTTTCAATGGAAAATCTGATAACGATTGTATCAGATTCCAATTACTTTCAAGTTGCTGGGGAAGCGTCAAATTAGCAGTCATTTCCTTTGATTTACGGTAGTTTTAAGCTGTTGCTAAGACTCTTAGTTACGGAACAGTGGATTTGCTGCGCTCCTAAACGCCGCATAGATTTTTTTTAAAGCAAAGCAACGTTTGCCAGTTGGACTTTTCAGTAATACTAACGTTACACCTGGCAACCATACAAGGTATGTTCGACGTTCATCACGTTATTAACCTTATACCTTCACATTTCGGTGGGTTCCGAAATCCAGGTGCACAATTGGGACGTACGCGAAGAACTGAAATGCAAACATGACCAGATGTTAATCATTCCCATTTACACGGTTATGTCTAATACAGAAGAAAAATCAGAACGTCGCTTCTTGTTGAATACCATCAAAATTTTTATAGTGCTTTACAGTGCTATGCTGATATGATTAAGAAATGTACGTAAGAATGAAGCGTCCTCTTTGCTTGCAATTGCATTTGATGCAAAAACGTGCAGATTAACTGTGACAAAAACTTCGTTTTTCACAATAAATTAAGGTTCATCTGTACTTGTTNAGCATTTTTTTTGTGACTCGAAATGNTTCAGCAAAACGCGATCATCACAGAAACACTNTGTATGCAGAGCAGTAACAGTATTATGCAACTTAGAAAATCCTTGCTTGTGCAGTAGCATCAACGTTGATTTCANCCAAAACTAGGCAAAGTCTTTCTTCCAAGTAGCAAAAACATTTNTGACTGTACTTTTTGAAGTGCTTTTTGTTGTTATCTGTTACAGAAAATTATCACCAACTTACTTCGATAGTCCGCTTTGAAGCATGTAGAGGTTATTTCATCAAAACAGCAACCCAATCTTTGACACATCCCCCTGGATGAAGGAAAGAAACGGTGTTTTTTTGATTTTCCGTTATGTGTTCTGTTTTATGACAAACGTGTGTGAATCCCATTCGCACTGCGCCAACAGGAAGTCATCTAATTATAGAGGATGCAGTGCAGCACAGGCAGTAAAGAGTGAACCCGATCGATCGAGGAACCTCTCGTTGCTTGTGCTGCGGAAACGTCACAGACCTTTGCATTCTGAGTTCGCGTCTCCAAAAACTAGATCGTTACACGTTGAAGTCACAACCAATTAGATTTAAAGAAGTTTGCACTACTTGAAAACACTTCAAAATTTGCCGATGTTGCAATCTTTTAAGAAGGTTTACCAAAAGGCCACGTGAAATTTACCAACATAAAAGAGAAAAACATTTTAAAAGCAAATATTCATTAAAACTCATGTGCAAATTTATGCGCGTCCAATATGTAGCATTTGTAATAACGTAAATATTCACCTATAAAACGTTGTTCGGTGGCAAATAGTGCATTGAACGTTTATGACGCAAAAATTTGAGAAAGCCAGGGCAACGTTCTTTTAATTTCCATACTAGGGACCGTTTTTATTAACTTTCTTATCAGCGAAATATTTTCCAATTTCCAATGAAAATATTTTACAAGTCTCGACGATTCCCGACATGCGAATCTTTTATGTTTTTTCATAAATCAACGTAAATAGATTTCAAGAAATGCTTTTTGTCAAAAATGACTAACAATAAACGCGTTTGTGTAAGGTTTAAAATTAGCTGATGAACGCACATGCAGGTAACATCTTTACATAAATCATATTGATTAAATTAGCCTATAAGCGCTTAACGTTCGTTCTTTTGATAATTTATTGCTGTTCACAAATTCAACATTAAATGACAAAATCTACATTTTTACAAAGCTAGCTCCTCTTCCTCTGAAACCTTAGCAACCTCATGACAAACAATCTTGCGATTTGTATTCTTGTTTTGACAAACTGATAACGTAGTAACAATTCCTGCACTAAAAGTTACGCACCCACCAAAAATTGTTTTGTTTAGATGATCGCTCTTACAACGCTTTTAACACGTACGGTTCTCAACGTTTTTCAGACTGGATTTGTGAAGAATACTGTAGCACCACGACCATATGTTGCTGTACATGCATCAAATGAAACATTTCATCAAACAAATTTGTGGTGTGAGTAAGATGAAATAATTTCTAAGACGAATTGAGCCTTTCATCTGTTTTCTTGTAACAGTAAAATTGATAAATTCTTGAAGTTTCGCCTTGGTATTGCATTTGACATAATTTTCTGTTCATTTTTTGCTATGTTCAAATAAAGCTTCGAAAAGTTTTTTTTCGGGAAGGTTTGAAAAAACACTCCGAAGAAAGCAGGTTTGCATTTTTTATTTCGAATGTCCGTTGCTTAGCCAATCATTGATAAAAAGACAAACCTTGAAACAGGTGAACCGAATTTATGGCAAGGAATCTTTGGTGTACCAAGGTGGCACTGTCGAATGGCGCTTGATCCTGGACGACCGGGCTCACCACCAAGAGTCAGGTAAGCTGCAGTTAATGAAAGAAACATTTCATAGCCTGTACAGTAAATGTCTCGATCAGTTACCAAATGAAAAAACAGGGTTCAGCTGAAACCAAAATTACAATCGAGATTTGACTAAACCATTTTCATGTATTTGCCCTATGTATTCAATGTTTCATTTGCAAATAAAGTTTGTGCTTTCTGTTTTTCACAATCAACTCATGTTTCCTTGGATAATTGGAATTTCGTCTTTACTCATGAAGCAACTCACAACTTAAACTATGCACGCAAGATTTTGAAACGTTTCCTATGAGTAACTTTTTCATAATTGATGAACGTTGTGGAAAACGTTTTTTTTGTTAATGATCCTAGAACCGCTTCGCCAGTCGCTCTCTGACCTTCCTGCAGCTTTCAAAAAATAAAATTACTCAATTTACATCCTTAACTTTGCTGATATTTTGGAAGGCTATAGTGTTAAAATAACACTTTTTAAACAAATAAAATACAACATAAACAAAAAGGGTGTTGTAAGCGATTATGAAAATTATTGATAAAACACTGCCTCTCTTCAACCCGCTTCTAATCCGGTTAATGCTTACTTCGATGGTTTCCACCAAAACCTGCCGGAGGACCAAGCGTAGCACTGAACTCGAAGCTGGTGTGACTAGCTGAAATTGAAAAAACAACAACAGAGATTAGATTTAAATTTAAAAACCGTCAAAACGTTTTAAATGAACTGTAACTTCTTCTCACAAGACGCTATAACAGAAGTTGAAATGCCAGGCTGCAAAAGTAAGTCGGGCCGGGCTTTTGGGGCCTGGTTCGGGATTCAGTTTGTCAAAACGTTTCGGGCCGATTTCACGCCTGCATGTAAAATGTTTTCGCAACGACGGATACTTTTTTCAGCAGTTACTCTTGAAGCAATCGAGTTGATTAAATCTTCAACATAAAATTGAGTAAATTTTGAATTATTTAGTTATAATTATTTTGCTACGCCACCAATACCCGCAGTTGCCCATATCTTGACCCACTCGGTAAATTTGGCTTTTGGGCCTAAATCGGATTTAAAAAGTAAATGTCGGGCTCGGGCCGGGTTCCGGCTTCAAAAGGAGGCCCGTTTACAACTTTGGGCTGCTCATCATTGGAAATTAACATTCTGGCTAGAAACCTCTTACTAACGGTTATCAATTACACAGTAAAGTCTTATAATCGTAAGAAATGATTGTGTTGCTCGCTGAATGTGCCATTATTGACTGACGCATGTCGAGTAACTATTGAGAGAGCAAAGAACTAAAGCCGCTTTTTAGCCCCTCGGGCAAGACGTAGTAATTTGATGCGCTGGTATATCTCTTTCCTGTGTTCATTCGTTCCTTCCAGCAACTATTATCAGCCGCAGTCCTTTAATTGGAGAAATTGATTGCTAAGTCGTAGAGACGTCGATGATTTTAATCGATAAGCAAATGAGCATTTTAGGAAGTTCGTGTTTCCTGTTGAAGTTCGTAACAACAGCTGCATTCCCGATTATTTAATGCCATGCTTTTGTGACAATGCATCTTGATGGTTTCTACGTAAAAAAAACTTCTGATATTTTCCTTGAGGAAGATCGAAAATGTGCTATTCAAACTATTACAGCATTAGACAAAATAATCCTGAGACCACGACATGAAAGAAAACATGTTACGTTTTTCAAAATCTGCCACGGTAGCATTTGAGTTTGCAATGGTTGTGTTTTTGCTTCTGATACGACGTTGCAAAGCATTCTGGTTTTACTTTATTCCCAATTTTGTTTGTTTAATATTTGATAAAGCTGTCAAGTAAGAAGTTTCTCTGAAATCAGCATTCATTTGCAAACATGTTGAATGTCAACTTTTGGTACCTGGATAGAAACAAGATAGAAAAGGGCTTTCTTCATCGAAGCAGCATCCCCTGAAATAAGAAACAAAATTCGAATTTCCAGTCTAACTACTTTTGCTTACATTTGTTTTATCGGTTGTTCATAAATCTATGTGGCAAGAAAGTGTTGCAATCAACGAAAAGGAAAATCGTTATTTGTAATACTGTATGTTAGTCAGACTTGCAGTTTAGATTTATAGGTTGATTTAAATGGGATAATGGTTTCCACCAACAACGTGCGCAACTTTTATTTGCAGCCAATGTGCACAACGATTTTGACACTTTCTTTTAGACTTCCACGACGTATTTAAAAAAGCGTAAATTAGCGGTAGCTACAAATGGGATGTTGAAGAGATTTTTATGTAGGAAATTTAAACAACGTTTGCATTAAACATAACGCAAAAAATTCCACGTCAAAGATCTTCGAAAAGAATTGTTTTGAAAAACACTTGAAAAAATTATTGTTTTGATAATATCGGGTAAAACATTTGGTTACAGATACACAACCTCTAAGACACATCATAATGCAACTTTCTGCATATACCACTCGTCTGAAGCAAAACTTCTATGTCATTGCTGCACTTAGAAAATGGCTGTTGAAAGAATTGTTTTCAGCCGGAAAAGATGTTTGTACAAAACTTACTTTTGTTTAAGTACTTACGCGGCCTCACAACCAGTTTTGCTGGTATCTCGTTCTAGACCACAAGGTATTTTTGACGTGAGAGACAGGTCGCAACGTTTCCGACTCGTGACTTGCTTACTAAAAATTAAAGTGACTGCAAGTGTCAAAAAACAGTTCCAGAATATCATTTCTGCTATGCTGCAAATATATTCCTGCCGGTATAAAAAAACCGTGTTATTTCTGCACTTCTAGAAGCTTGCGTAAGGTACACCAAGACTGGAAATAACTGTGTTTGACTGAAGAAAAGTTGCTGCAATTTTACTTAAATGTGATGTGGTACCAGGCAGATACATGAGTGGCTCTTCCTGTTCAAAGAGAAAAAATCATTGACGGATCTATGGCTTCTAGCCAGATTGCTTGAAACATAAAAATAAGACCAATCGCAACAAAATCAAATAATTTGTAGTCAATCTATTTATTATGTTGCCGGACGCAGGTGCGGACTTGTAACATCCTTCTAGGCAATTAGATAACGTTTAACACAGGTTCAACTATTCAGTGCCAAGCCATGGGAAGATAATAATCGATGGTCATTGTGATGTAGCCGCCACTGACCAGCCAAAATCAAAGCGCTAATAAACTAAAAGTACTTAACACAATTCAGGCTGGTTGCTGAAACTGTGCAGCAATCATATTTTCCTGTAACACAGACACCTTACTACAAAGACAGGGGCAACATTGCGTCTGTTTTTCCTGTGCTGTCGGTTTTCATGCCAACACGGTTTATGATTAAAAAACGGTTGCCGTGGATTTGCTTAAAACGAACTGTTAAAGCAGAAATATAATGTGCCTAAAGTTTAGCAGATGTGCACTGTCTGCAATACTTTGACAAGCTGTTGGCAATTTTCTGTCTTTCCTTTAAAGGCAGATTACTGTATTAGTTGAAAATAAACCTAAAAAAATATCCTTTTCCATGGCTTAACATTTGCGTCTTTCCAAGTTTGAAAGCATTTTCTGACCAAGTGTCTGCAGCATTATTTGAAAACTAAATCCTTGCACGTTCGTTCGAATGCTTCTTGTATGCTTCTGAGCTCTGGTCGTGTGAATTTTGTACCGACCTTCATGGATCAAACATAATCTGGAACAAAATAAATGCAGGTGCGGTTGTGCAACCAACGCCCACCCTCCTCTTCTGCTCACACAGATATAGACAGGATTGTCAGATCGTACTTATTTCGTATGCGGGTGCTTATGAATGAAAATATGTTGAAAATATCCTTGTGGTAATTTATCAGACGTGTGCTTATTTTTCAGTTCTGATGTCATAGGAATGCGTTATTGCTCCCAAGCTGAAGCCCCACACCCGGTGCAGTTTATGTTCAGGACCGGTAATCAGGATCGCATAACTTGGCGAATACGTGGAGGAAATTTAGGCTAGTCAGTTTTTAGTTACACATAGTGTTTCTGCATTTCACGATGAGGATTCAACTTTAACTTATTCGCGAATAGAGAGCTTCGCCTTTCTTAAATTGTAGTTTGGATGTAGAAAAGATATTTGTTTGTTCATTTTGGTCATGCTGTAATTCAATAAGACATTGGTATTGCAAAAAACTTTCACGTTACTCGCGCTTAATTAATGTGCCATTTTGATGGTCGCAACAGCGTATTTGCTATGTATGGTGGCATAATGTTTTATGAATACAAAACGCCACTGGCTCAGAATTTCATAAGCATACCAAAAATGGCAAAAGCAGTTGGTATCATTTCGTTTTTGCTCCAAAAGAGTATAAATCGATATAATACAATTTATTTTCGGAAATCTATGCCCTGAAATGCATTGCAATCTATCAAAAAACTGTTAAAGAAGAACATCCTTTAAACCTCATTTTATTTTTGCACATTCGATTGTTGCCTTTTACTGTAAACAATCTATTTATAACTGCAAGTCTCATTACACATTTCAAGGGAGTATAAACAATTAAACAAATATCTTTACACGCCCTTGGGTAATTTGCACCTTTGCTTTGTTTTCTCATACTCACTTAATGCTTTATTGAAACCAAATCCTAGTACAGTAGAATTTGTCTAACTCGTATCGTTTAATTCGTCAATTCGTTAGTTATTCGTCGGTCCCGGCAGAATTTCTATCTTTTGCCTACATTTCTGTTCGTTTAATTCGCCATCGTGTAGTTCGTCAATTTGTTCAATTCGTTACCTCTTTCTATCCCTGAGAATCGTTTTGTTCGGCTAATACGTCATTTGGAATTTCGCTTTTGATGTTTAAACAGCTAGTTCAACACGTGTGGGAATTCAAACAAATCAAGGATCTTTATCTGAGAATTGTTGAACCTCGCAAGTTGTTTGTCGAATTTATACACATGGTGCGAAGCACGACTCCCTATTAAAGAAACACGAAAAGTCTTTAAACTTTATCAAAGATTGAAAAGGTGTTAGATCAAATAGAGGAGTCCAGATTGAGTAGAGGAATTAAAGAGTTTAATTTAGCAAACAACCATAATGTCATTAACATGTATTTTACTGCAAATACAAGCACTATGTGTACGAGTTACTATGATAGAGTTTCACCTGTTTGCATAATTCGTCACTTCGCCTAAATCTTCACCTTTTTCTAGTCCCCTTGAGGTGACGAATTAGACAAAATTTACTGTACTTTTATCAAAGTCCAGTCAACCAACCTAAATTGTTATGGAAACCAGTAAGCGGCTCCAAAAGCTTCTCTGCACTTTGATCAACGCAATACTTCATAATCTCTGATATTGCAGCTTTTCACAACACAAGTTTGAAGCTTAACAGGAAATTTTATCCGCTAGAACTTCTTTCAAGCAACCGCCTTTCAGAGATAATCAATATGTGCGTCTAGCAAGGCGCTTTGAATTATGACAATGCGTATTTGACCTATGTTTGAAAGTTGCAAAGGTACGTGCGATATCGCTTATGGCAGTGGGAGAGTTCACTTAAACAAGCAGGTAATTTGCACTTCAGGCAGACATTAACTTGTATCGTGAACAAGCTACTGTATAGTTGTGGTGGAAATCATGTTTGCTAATATTGTTGTTTCAGAACAAGGGCAGTTAAAAATTTCAACGTCAAATTTTGACTAAACTAAAACTTGGCTGAGAATCTAGCCAGGGCTTCAAAGCTTCTCGAAACGTTTGTAGCTTAATACGTGTTAGAAAAATCAGGTCAAATTCAGCTAAAACTATGCGTTTATTTGGAGCATCTTGCCAAGTAAACACTCCCTAAAAGCACAATTACACTACGAAGGTTCAAAACACAAAAACAGCCTACGCTAGAAAACCTGATCACGTCAGTGCTGCTATATCAACAACGACACTTATCAGACTGGCTCCTGAAAATTAATTGACATAAGCGTGTGACTGTAACCGGGCAATTAGCCGAAACCAAGGCATCACTTTAGGGCAGTTACGCGCATGAAAGCAATATTCGTTTATATATGAAGCTACCTGCCGTACGTTTGGTCACTAACACATGGGGGAATGAAAATCTAGGTGAGCACCAATGCTCCAAACTCCGCTGCTGTCACTGCCAACAAGCGCTGTAAGTTCGTTTTCATATAATTGCAAAGCCAACATACTGCCAACGAGAAGTTCTTTTCTTTCATGTGATCGCTTTTGGCGACTTGCACTATGCACGCGCAAATCTGCAAAAACTAGGCTGAAAAATATTAAGTTTATGTGAAAGCAAGTTTCTACCTATGGCAAAAGATATTATCAATGCTCCTCGCTGCAGATTGGTATTAAAACGATAATTAAACGAGAATTTGTTTTTGTATACGGTAAATGTAGGAATTTCACCCAGTTATTTGTCGGGTGATCTAAACATTGCAGCCAGACCAGCTTGGATCCACATATTTCGGACTTATGGCGAAAAGTATACTGTAGATAGCGTAAATAGGCTCTTGCTTACCTGAAAAATACCAAAACAACACTGGGATTTGCTTGCTTTAAAATGTTCCGTAGTTTTTTGAGTGCTCCAAAAAAACTTGAATAGTTGGTGATGTTTCAGAGCAGCAGAACCATTGGAATTCAACAGATAAAAAGCATCCAGTTCATGCTGACTATAAGATGTCTGTGTGAAAAGAAGCAATTTTTTAGTCACTTTATGGTGCAATAAGAGATACAAATCAACTTCATTGAAACGGACATCCCATTTTATCATTTACTGTAAAAAGGATTTCATGTCACCACTCATTGTCACGTGGTTGATATTCCCGGTAAGTGCAGCTGTCCATCGCTCTAAAAAATTTCTACTAATTCATGAGATCCAAAACATTTGCAAAATTCACGAAGCATCAGAATAGCCTTCCACGCGCTTTACAATTTAAATTTTTGTGTCACTTTTATGATAGGCGAATAGAAAAGGACAAAAATGCCATGAAATATGACAACAACCAAATGAAGTTTGTCAATACGTTGCAGAAACAAAACTTGTTACATCAAGAAGCACTATTTCGCTTCCCCCTTTCAATGAACCGAAACATCTTACGTTATTGCCAAAGGACGAGACACTTTACAACAGTTTTAAACATACCTTTTTATAAAAAACTGCTGGCCAACACGTGTAGCTAAAAAAACGTTTTGTCACAGTTGAACGACGTAGGCTCTGCTTTCTTACTTAAAACAACTTGCACCCACAGCTGATCGAGTTCGTGGCAAGTTCTAACGACTTGTTATTTTATAAGTCGTGCCTGCCTTGATAGCGTTCTAAATTTCAAACTAATGCAGCATTACGCTTCCAAATTAGCACGGTAATTTTTTAATTGAAAGCAATGATGGCTACAAAGTAGGTGAAAACNTTTTAGACACAGTNGGCAAACTTTCACGAGCAAACANTTACGAACTGGAATCAACATACTTTTCATAGACTGCTCATTGAACTTTACTGCTGAGAGAAAACCGCTCACGCAACGTTTAGAATCAATTACAATGCGTGTTATATCAGCTACAGTGTAGCTGTAGCTGCTACACGACCATGTTGAATACGTTTTTTGTTTGCAACACTTAGCATGTATTTACTGCCTCACATGGTTTTGCAAAGAGGTAGTTTTATTTACTTTTCAGAGCAAAACGCGTCTTTGCGAGGCATTGCTAGAGAGTTGCGTTGTGCGCTCTTGAAAAAACGTTGGTGTCTTTTCCTGCTTGAAACACGCCTCTGAAGCAAAAGCTGGCTCCAGGAAAAAAGGGGGTCGTTCCAAGTCGTGAAATCACGATCAATATGCCATTATTCGTCTGCCCATTCCAACTTCCACAGACTATATTACCAATAAAGATTTTCAGAAATAACATGGAACTTTCTCCAAAGCGAAACTGGGCAGAAATCCAAAAACTGACTCTAAAACTAAAAACGAAAACAAAATACAAATCAACAACTTTATTTTGCATGTCCTCATTGAGAATGGATTCACGGAAGTGTAAACGAAGCACAAAAACGTCAACATGACAGACTAAGCAAAAACATTATTGCAAAGTGCTGTTGACGATGCAGCCCATCCTGCACTGTATTAATTGAAAACTGTTTCTGGCAACTACTGTACATCAAAGTGTTACTTTGCGGATCTGTTACCTGACTTGCAATAGAACGATGTATCCTTTTCGTGGTATTTTTTTCTACTTTGTTTACAGCAAGCTTCTTGTTAGCGTACGTTAGACACAGAACGTTTCTGTAAACTTCCTTGCAACTTTAAAAGTTGGAGAAAAGCTTTTGTTCCAAGCCGTTTCTGTTGTTTTGCACTTAACGTAGAGGCTTCATCGTCAATGTCTCCGATTCTCCAAAGGCATAATCGTCTTTTTCGTTTGCTTGAAATATAACGAAGCAAGAATGGGAAAAACTTCAGCAAAGGCTGTGCATGTCCACTTGAATGAAAGATGCTTTGCCCTATTTAATCGTGTCATGGGTGTTCTTGTTTTATGAAAGCAGTTACACAAGGTCGTTCATGGCCAGCGCTTGATGCGTGATCGATACTGTATCGCGTGGTGGCGCCATGGCGTTTTTTGCAGTATATGTGCGTGTGCGGCTCTCCTCCTGACTCCTGTCATGTTCACAAGCCTTTTGCTAAAAGCAAAAGCTTATAGCTTCTGTAGGCTGCCTTCTGTAGGCTTTTGCTAAAGATTTAGATATGAATTGATGTTATGTCGACATTAATAACACATTTAATTTTAGGTTTTTGCTTTCATCAAAACAGCAACAAGCATGCAAATTTTCCAAAAGGAAAACTCAGCAGCAAATCTCTCTTTTTTGTACTTTGTTTGGAAAAATAACTTTTTGAAGTTGCCAACTCAAACACAATTATTGAATGTTTCCTCTCGGTTGTAATGGATAGTTTCACGATTAATAATGTGATTCAAAGAGCAAAGCATACAAGGTCGGAAAAAGGTTCTGGTTGCAACCTTTGATTTTTAAGTTACAGCTGCAGCATTTGCTGACCCAAAATTTTTAGTGTCAATTCTTATAAAAATGGTTGAAAAGTGTATGAATTAGTGCAATATTGAGAGGATGTATTTTAAAAATAAGGTTTAAAGAAAAATTTTGATGCGTGTCTCCATATGTTTGGATAAACGTAGCAATAAAATTCTTTAATATTATTCCAATTAACGTCTTCCCATAATACTTTGCGTTTGTTTTATAACTTTTCGTCTCCGTTTGCTATGTATAGTTGAAAGCCTGTTAAAAGGCAGTCGTTTCGCCGTCTGGTTTCATTACTTTGTTTTTCGAGCGCTGACAGCAAACGTGACTTTAATTTCCTTTATGTTGCTGTTGTTCCATATGCACAGACCCTCTAAACTGCGCTGCATCATAACCGCTAAGGAAGCAAAGGAGGACGTACTTCGATCTGTCAAAACAGTGAGTGCCAGCATTTCAGCAATGGGCGGTGCAGTAAACTTTCAACTTGTCACAGCAGTCAAAGGCTTCTGGAAAAGCACAAGACGTTGGCCTACTATTGTCATTGGGATGCTGCGAAGTTAAACGAAAGAGTTATTGAGAAGGCTTTTTAGAAATATTATACAAAACTTTTTCAATGAAAACCAGCCATAAGACTGAAAAATGACTGATATGATACTACTGAGCATGAATCGCTGTTATAACATTCGCTGCATGCATGGCTCAAGCACGACACAACTTGTTTTAAATGCTTTTGTTGATCAGATGAAGGGGTGCTTTTGTGCTTTTGTACTTGTGTACCTGTTAGCTGCGTCTAACGTGGCATCAGCAAGATGGATGGAATGGATAAGCATATCAAGCCGTTTCAACTGTAAGTTACGTTTCTATTGCGAAAAGTGATCATGCAGAAGTGTAAAAGATCTACCTGTCAGTTCAATCCTTTACGGCATGATGCTTCTTTGCTCTAATCGTTACTGAAGCAGAAGAAAACGTAGCACTTCTATTGGGCCCTAACTCCACTGGAGTCAAAATGTAGATGTCTGCAGATTTTATGATTCTTAGAATCAATAGCACTTTCAAGGAAAGCCCAGGTGGAAGCAATCGCAATAAAAATTACGGCGCACGCACTTGCGATAGTATTGTCCAAAACTCACACTTTCACAGCAGCATGTAAATGCAACCTTTTTTGAACTCAAAAAACTTAGGCGAACAAAGCAAAAGAAAAAACTACGTAGATTTGTTAACCTTCGTTATCTGCAGAATAGATAACTTTCGTTATCTGTAGAAAACAAAAAAACAATAGGTTTTGACCTAGAATAATTGTTCCCTTGCTTATGACAATTCCATAATCGCAGACAATCTGTCAAAAAACTGGCTTGACTCCCTGCTGACTCACCAAAACGTAGCTCATAGTTATAGAGTCTTCAACTCTTACTTGCTAAATTTATGATAAAAGGGTATGACATTCGGCCTCTGAAGCCGACCAAATGGATTGGTTTATAATATCTTCGGAAAAATTCAGCATTCTCCGAACAAGCTTATCCACCCTGTTATTGCTCAAAACTGTGTGATGAAGCGAAAGCAAGCTTCGACGAAATTTATTTTGTGCAGCATTTGAAGGTTTGTCAGTACGTCCAAGGACTGTGCGAAATTTCATGCAGCTGAGACCGTTTGCACGATTTATAGATAGATTTAACATTTTCTCTGAAAATATTAGAAACCCAATTCTGAATTCGTGTTTGTTTCCAGATGAATTACTATTTTATGCAGGGGTACTGTTTTCGACTCCGAAACCTCTGGGGAGCTGGATCTATTTCACTACACTGTAGTGTCGTAATACCTAAGAACGTTGCACTTCAAGAGCAGCAAGATAATTATCTTTCGAAGACTGGCAACAAAAGATGCTGTTGCCAAAATGTTGAAAGTAAAAGGATAGAAAATAAAGTAACAAGAATCAGAAGCTGAAGCAGAGAATTTAAAAATGCGAAATGACACTCGGTGTCAATTAAATGTTTGTTAAGATTATCCCTTGACTTTTAGATATTGAGCAAAGAACAACCTGAAGAAATACGCAACATTCTTTTTTATTTCTGTTTCAGTGATAAATGAAAACGTTAAGCACCTTAATTGTAATGTGAAATTTAGAATTTGACATCTTAAAGAACCATTAACTCTGGTATGATTTTAATTTTCTCTCGGCATCCTAACCCTACAGTGATTTTTCCTACTGCTACAGTAGGCACATTGCTTCTTCTCAACATCGTCAGACACAACTCTATTGATTCCAGGTGCACAAATGTTGATAACACTAAACCACAACATGTCCAGGCGCGTAGCCAGAAATTTTACGAAGGAGGGGGAAACAAACATCGAGCCACAACATTTAAACATTTGCAATGATCCTTGTTTTCAGAGCATCATCCATAAACGCCGTTTCTTCCCGAACAATCGTGTTCAGATTTAAGCCGAAAAGTGAAAACGCTGCTTCCTGTACATGTTGTTTAAATGTTGATATTCGATGGTTGGGAGGTCTGCAGACTAAATGACCCCTGGTCATTCGCAGCCTCCCACTCCTTCATGCACTTTAAAAATCTGCGATGCATGTTTGAAAAGTCTAGCGCGCTGCGTGTGGGAGTGAACACCTTACACCAGAGGTGGGAAAATAGCGGCCCGCAGGCCACATGTGGCCCGCCACAGCGTTTTCAATGGCCCATAGAAACATTCAGGAAAATCTACAAATCTGAAATATCCTCCAACTCATCAGTTAACGTCAGTGCTGAGGCTAACTTGAACCGAGATTTGTTTCTACTTCTACTAGAAGGCGCTTTTTATATTTCCTTGCATCTAATGTGCATCAACACACGACCAGTAGAAGCAGATTAGCGACTTTGCTCTAAGACACTGATTTTCGAAGTAGGTATTTTACAAACATTTCTTGCATTTAAGACGAGGATCCTGTTGTCGTCTAGTGTTTAAGCGATTAATCCACATGTGTAGCTGACAAACGTAAAATCTAGTTTTTCAACGCACTTGAAAAATGTTTGCAGTTTTGACAATTTGTAACATGTTTTGGTTACGTGCGACTTGTTACCGAAACTTTCTAGCTACTTTTAATTTCAATTGTTTGGTAGGAAGTTGCTAAATTAACTGACTTCATTGAGATATACAGTTTAAAGGTAGCTTAGCACGTTATCAGATTTATTCAAATCACGGGTTTCTAGGAAATAACTTGTCATGAAGTCCCAAAAGAAAGAATTCAATTTGTTTTCATTTCATTCATATACGCTTTATCGAGAAGACAAATTGCAGGCTGTCTGTCAGTAATGGCAGTGCCAATGCCCTCATAACTTACAAAATAAAAAGCATATGCTACTTACGTTAGATGCTGCTACTGCCTCTTCTCATTGCAGATAAATTATTTCAAATTACTCTATTTGCTCTAGGATAGGAAAGCAATTAATATCAAATGAAAGTTGAAACACGTTGAGACTATGTACAGCAGGTCGGCAATGGCGTAGCCAGGCCAAAAATTTGGTGGGGGAAAATGCTTGAATTTAGGCGAATATCACTATTTTGTTTAGAAAAACGCTTCTCAAAGCACACAATGACTATATGTTATAAAAATTTGGGGGGCATGGCCCTTTTGGCCCCCCTGGCTACGCCTATGGGTTGGAGTCTGATTACTTGACAAGACTGATTTTTACTGGTGAAGGGAAATCCTTGATGAAAACTTTAAGGGTTCACATAATGGCAATTGAACTGTCGCAATACTTGTCATTACAACAAATATCTAGAATGACCGTTATTGTTTCAAAACAGTGATTGTGGCGTATGAAAAGAGACCTTGAAACTTAATCACTTCTTAGCCAAGTTGGAGCTCCAAGGCATGTAAAATGTATATTGCCACAATATTCACGCATTTGGTTTCAGAACTGTACAAAACCAAGGATCTTTGATAATCATTAACGGCTACTGCTGACATCGCAAACACGGACAAGTAATATTTGGAGCTCGCCAGAGTTACCAAAGAGGATTTTTGCGATGGTCTTGAAATGAAGCTTGCATCATCATTAGGTGGCACACAGCAAGCTCGTGCGCCAAAAACAGTTGCGGAAAGCGTTACGTCTTATATTTACCAGCAGCCAATGCTTGCAAGCGGTTGGATACAAGTGTGTATTCCATCACTGCTAAACTTACACACTGAGCTTAAACCTCAGCCATGATATGTTCCTAACACTTACATTATACACAACATTTAATTAATCATGGACAAATGGTAAACCATACTTCTTTGATCAGGTTCGACTACAAGCTTGTGTATAGGATAGGTTCCTTGAGCAGTTTTGTTGATTTGCACTGAAGTACCTCTTTGGCTCATACATCAAAAACTTGAGCAATCTGAAAAATTTTTGTGCAATTTCTGTAATTGGGGTGTGGCACTGCACCCGGCTACGTGCTGTACACGTCGGTATGACAACACGTGTTTTTATAATGAACATTCACTCGTTAGAAGCTAGTTTTACAACACACTGGTGTGGTAATTCAAGTTATTTGCGGTCGTATTTCACAAAGAGAATAGTTTTCAGTCATTTTGGCCTGCAACTAACAAGCAAAATTCAGGAATTATTATCAAAATCTACCAGCAACGGCTTCCAGACATCACGTACATATACTGTCGTAAAAATTCCGTGATTTGCGTTAAATCTTTAGACATGTTCCCCAAAATATGATGTCAAATGGAACGTTTCGAAACTGTGGTTGTGTTACAGAGTTAATTATGGAAGACCACAGGTGGAAAGATGTCATCATATGCCTGCGTTTCTGGAATTGCACTATGTTTTTTTCAAAACTTGAAAAACGCATTTTAGCAGTAATAAATTTCAGCTATTGGTGCCTGGCTTTACAGGCCTTTTATTAAATTTTATTAACTTGTAAGAGAACCATACAACTAATAAAGTTACTTGATAAAAATTCTACTAACTATATAGCAGACAATGAACGACAAAATCTTGAAGGAAGTTATCTACTATTAAAACAATCTTTTACGCAGCAATCAGCCATCGTTTGATGTGTATCTTTGGATCCAATAATTTGAAGAGGTGTCAACAAGGTATGTTTTCCATATTAAGGTTTGGTTGAGATGACCTTACAGTGGTCTCGTAGCTACTGGATGTTTAATTTTGGGAAAAAAATTAGCTGTTTTCATATCCATAACATTTCTTTACAAAGTGATACGAAACAGACAAACCAAGATACTTTTCACTTTTGCGCAGAATGCCAGGCAGGAGAAATCACCTGCAGAGATGGTTCTTGCCAAGAGCCTCGCCCTTCGTGTCGTGGTATATCGAAATGCACTCGGAGCGGAATTCCTGCCTGCTGTGAGTAAACTGTAAAGCTATGCTGATGACTGGAAGTTTGAGGTTAATTCAAGCAAGTCCATCGAAAAAGACACCTATGAGCAGATGCATTTGCGGCGATGTAGCTACCTCTGCTTGGTTCTAAATGAAAATCCTATTGCCATTACAGTATTTGAACCTTCGGATAAATGTCATGCTGGCACAGGTTTGCTCACGCAGTGGATGCAAACAATCATTAGCACAGTGGGTATAACAATGAAGCAGGAAAAATCACAGAAACTTCATGCAAAGCGATGGCTTTTCATGTTCAATAAAAATTATATCTTAACACTAGGAGAAAAGCATCGGTTAAATTAGCAAATTGTCAGCAAATGTTTGACATGGTTTCTGTTGTATACGACTTGTTCAAATTCTTCAAGTAATGCGCGAAAGCAAGAAATGAAATGATGGATTTAATTAATCTTCACCACTAAAGAGCACGTAAACCGTTTGTGAATAACGCTCACGGGTAATACTTAGTAATACTCACCAACGGTTTATACTCACCGAGTATTCAAATTTTCCATGTGTTTTTTGTGGCAAGACAACATGAAAATTGATTGGTAACGTGGATAAAAGTGCATGTCAAAATAGGTCAAGCCTAATGCAACCTCAAATGCCTTCACGTCTTATGACTATATTGGAATTTATTACTAATCATCACAATAGTCGGTAGTGCCTTGCTTTCATATTTCGCAACCAGGTTACCAGATGTTTGTAAACTAAAGCCTACTTGAGGCACAAATACCATTACTGAACATAACGTGGCGAAATCAGTGCACACACGCAGTTTTTTCTTGAAACCAGGTCAAAAGATTGGTTATGCACATGGGCGCAGTTAGGTGAGGATACGGGGAGCCTGTCCCTCACTTTTTCAGACGGCGGGGGTATACTGTAATATGACATGTTCCTCCCTACATTTTTCTCTATAGGTTTTGTGTTTGTAGAAGTTCAAAAACAGTAGTGACGTATTGACGTTTGTCACATTTTGTGTGAAGAACTTTTAATGTCAGATGGTACACAAAGCCAAGTTGATATTGAAACAGAGTTTGATGTGGTATTACTAATTCTGATATTTTTATAAATTTTAGCATCGATAAAATAATTTTTGGCATTTTGCAAGTTTCTAGAGACCGCGAATGCTTGTCTGCTTCTGTCCGACATTTTACCCTGTGGCTTGTAGTATTTAAAAATGGTCATTGTCTTGAAACAATGAGAGTTTAACAGCTGCACGTGTGAGAGACCATGGTGAAGCCATTATTTGTTTCGTGTAGGACATTGTTTGTCACTTCTGATGCTTAGACCTCAGATCTGATGAGAGAAATATCCGAAGTCTGATGTTTTGGCGACATATCTGATGTTGGCTGGGCTGTTGGTTCTGTTTTCCACATTTCCTATCTTTTTACGATGAAAATAAGTTAGAAAAAGGATTTTTAACATCCTTTCATCAATTTCTCGCATTCATGTGCATTTGGTTATCGTTAAAAGCTGAAGAAGAAGCTCTCTTCACTGAGTTTATAAAAACATTTTACGTTACACATATCCCACTTATCCATTTAAAAACGAAACTTATAACGAAACTTCGCTCTATTTCGGATTCAGCGAGGGTTATAGCGCTTTGATTGGTAATATAAGCATTTAGCTAAAATAGCTTGTATGATACCGTAACGTACAAATCTGATGTTGAGAAAGGCAACAATTTGATGTTAACGAAACTGAAACCAGTGGCAACACTGGTGCAGAAATGCAACTGGCTTTGCTGTCTTTGCTGTAACATTGGTTGTCACGTATTAAGAAACAGACAGCGTAAAATTTAAAGATGCAAGTTAATGACATACATATAGGAGCAGGCAAATTTTGGGGGTGCGAAGGTTTTTGCCCGAATTTTTCCTAACTTTCCCGAAAAGTTTCTGTGCGACTTTTGCCTACAAAGTTTCTCTCACATAGTTCACAAAAGACCTCTTTTTGACGTGAACTTCCCCAAAAAAGGTCTTCGTGTGTTTTTCTGTAAACATTAGGGGCCATTTTTTGAAGTCAAACAAGGTTTGGCGCCATTTTTTCCCGGATTTTTAGGAAATTTGTTAAAATTTTCAGGTAGTTTGCCCAGACTTTCAACAAATAAAAAATTTGGGGGATGGGCTTGCACCCCCTGCAAGCCCGCCTCCTACACCACTGGTTAATAATGTTAGAAAGTTACATTTTCAGGCAAATCTCTGCACAGTTTTTCCGAAGTCAAAAAGCAGCACTATTGTGGAGACTTAGTTTTAGGATGGGCAGTTTCGCAAAAGACTGTTCTCATCCATTGGTAAACAGGTTTTCAGTCAAAACGTTAGAAAAATATTGACTTAGCTATATTGACCTATACCTAAAAATTTAGGGGCTCTCTTACAAATTAAAGACAGTCTATACATTTATTCTCAGTTCTTATAATGTCGCGACAATGCTTACCAAACATATTAAAAATATATTTATTCCGTAACTCTTACACTATGCGACTTTGTGCTGTGCTGAATACATTGGTTCAGAAGTCGTCTGATTTTCCTGAGTTTTAACCAAACCCACAATGCAGCAATGCTTGCAACTTTTCATCCAAGTGTAAAATATTTGCTTTACAGGTATTGTACGTAACACCCAGTTTTGCTGTGCATTCTGTAGGAATAAAGCAAATTGTGATTAGTGCTGCTTTCAAAACACCTCTAAAATTTCACTACAAAATTGCGCCCATGATTATGCATGACTTTGTTCTCACTAGACAGGCACTTACATTGGTCACAAGTAAAGTGAACGGTAGCAACAAGCAAATATTAAAAAGTACAGTTTGTTGCAAGCGCATCCATATCTCACCCCACTGCCACATGCTAACCAGCAAGTTTGGGACCAGAAATAAAGTTCAGTTTCTGTCTCTGCGCTCGCAACTGAAAGCATGTTTGGCTCATTTGTATATAAAACATACTCAAAGGGGATACGGATTACTAGTGAATGAAATTTTAAATCAGAAACAAATTCGCCAACACACTTTTAGCTATCAACCAGACTCATAGCACACGCAAATGCGCTGAACAGAAATTGTGGCTGTGCAATTGCCCAGAGTTTTTGCATTAGTAGAACAAGCCTAGACTCTGATCAACGTTCAAATCTGGTTTGCTTTTACAGCAAGGCTGGGTTTAGAGCTGCAGAAAACAGTGCATTCAAGCTCAAATACCGATGCCTCTTCATCTTTTATTTGAGATTTCTTAGGTGCAAACTTTCAAAATCCCATCAAGAAAACCTCTAACTCTAGGGATTGAGCAGAAAAAAACTTAATTTCTGTAATGTTGAGACCACTTGGAAGAAACACAACAACTTCGAAAAATCGTTTCCACTTTGATACCCACTTGTTAATAGAATTATCCACCAAAATACTCACAACCAAATTCCGGTAATGAAAATTTTTAAATTAAAACGTTTCAGAAAATAGTATTCACTTAAATCATTGGACCGGTTTAAGGTCACAGTTTTTATAACATATGCTTGTTCACTGACAAAGTAATCTTAAAAAACAGATTGAACATTTTCACGAACAAATTGTTTCGTAATAGTTTTTGTAAACAGGAGCGTGTCCATTTGTAGTTTTTTGTTTTCCAGTGTGTAGGCCTCCACCAAGAACATGCGCCTTTTACATACCAAGGAAAGCTGCTTACGAACCTTACGACCACGTGATGTTTTTCTGCAAATCCGGAAAGCTTCCTCGTCCAGGAGATTTTCTTAATGAATGCCAAGAAAACGGAGAATGGTCCCGACCGGGGGCGCCCGAGTGTTGTACAAGACGTGGGGCAAAGACGACAAACCCTGCAACAATCCCAGCACCAGCCTCAACCCCACCTACCTTAGCACCCATAACTTTTACCCTTAGCTCCAATGCCAGTTCAACCATTACAACTGCAGGAACAACAACGACTTCAACAAGCAGCACAAAAGTATCAACTGCAACGACAACTATGCCGCCTCCATCCACTAGACATGCCAGCCAGTCGTCGACGCAGCAAGCGTCTTCTACTTTATCATCAACTTTGTCGGCAGGAACAAGCTCAACAAGCGTATCCAAAACAACAGCTAAGCCATCAACGTCACCAACGGCTTCGGCGTCTTCAGTTGGAGCTACCTCAGAATCAGCACCTCCTCCGCTGTCATCTACATCCAAAACAGTATCAGTAACAGCAAAACCATCAACGGCATCTACAGTCAAAACAGTGTCAGTAACAGCAAAACCATCAACGTCATCCACAGTCAAACCAGTATCCGTAACGGCAAAAGCATCAACGGCATCTACAGTCAAAACAGTTTCAGTAACGGCAAAGCCATCAACGGCTTCGACATCTTCCATTGGAGTTACCTCAGAACGAGTGCCTCCTCCTCTACCATCTACGGCCAAAACAGTATCAGCAACGGCAAAAACAGGAAAATAAACATTAGTAAGGATCACAACGGACTATCAATATTATTTATTCGGTTGTGTTATATAGGAAAGTCTGCGGACGGCAGAGTCTGAATAGAGTTTTGGTTAACCTTTACAAGTGTGCCATATTTTTAGAAACATCTGAAAAATATGTTCTATATGATTAGACGATATTTTCCGCCTGCGATAAGTTTCTATATCAAGTGCAGTTTTCTGCATAGCAAGAAACAAACATAATTTTAAATTCGTTTTGACAACCTCGCGATATTGTCTAAGGTTTAAACCTCAACGCATGTTCATTCCAAGTTTTTGGATGATAAAGAATGAAAAGAGAGAGAAATTAAGGAAACGGACTTGTAAATTTCTAATGATTTTGCATCAGGCCGATGAAAGCGAAAGCGTGATAAGACAGTGTCCTGCAAAAATGAATCCGGTTTTTGGCCCGAGAAGCGTTATGGCATTGTGCTACAAGCAGGATTTGTTGAGAAGTTCGGAAACGTTCAGGAATGAAATTACGTTCAGTAATTCTTTTATGACTCAGTCAAACGAAGGATACAGTACATTACCAATCTGAATGGTCGCACTACGGTTGTAAGCAGTTACTTAGTTGCTAATAATTTTGTGCAAAATCGTTTTGTGTGTTCGGATAGTGCAAGAATTAAAGTTCAAAAACGTTATTTTTGTCTCGCTGGTAGTGTAGTGGAGAAGAAGACGGAATTTAGTCGATTTAATGAAATTCACTGAACGAATATGGACACGATCAGCAACTTATTTCAGACCGCCAGCCACCGGCGATGTGCCTGAATAATTCCAAACCAATTGCCGAAAATCGAATACTGGCTTTAATCATTTACTTTAAATCTATTTCCACTTTGTGGATGGTATGCTTGACACTCTAGCCATCAGTCTCATACCGCTACTGTTAAGTTGTAAACATGGAAGAAAAGACTGTTCAACATCACGCTGTGGAGGAAGTTTCGCATCGAATATGTTGGCAAAACTTAATTACAGACAGTTCCTGAAAATTGAAACACATGGATTTGGAGCATAACGTTATGTTTGCGTTCAGAGAAAATGCAGTTTTCTACAAACCAGTACTCAAGCTTGTGCGTACAATTCGATTTGACATGTGTGCTCCTTTTAAAATGTGGTTCGCTCACATTTGCAGGGTTGCTGTATTACTACATGGTTCAAGAACAACTTAACTTGTTCACATTTCAGCTTACACAGTCTTTAAACAACAAATAAGTGGTGCAAAAATGTACCCCACTGCAGAACATTAAGTTCTGGAAAAAAGGTTTTTGGGTGGCAGACACGTTGCTATATATTACATCTGTTTACGCGTTGTCAAAAAGACCTTTTTGAGTTGTAGAAGTTCTTTTTATACAAGAAAGAAAATGTCTCAAAGATGATTCACAAGCAGATGAAGAATTGATGTGATAGTAACTGTAGTCATGCATTCGAACGTTTCCTAGTTTTTGAAGGTATGAAATACCTCTTACGAACGAAACTGACCCTCCTTTTAGGACAGGTTTCCAAAAGCAATTGTGAATAAGGCCTCGCAAACACCAATTGAAGCATTGACAAAATTATTAATTTGTTTGACTGGGACGCGTTAAACAAATCCAAAATATCGATTTGAATTTGAACTGCGGTCAGCAACAACATTTATTTGAAGTTTTAATACTTTTTTAAATATCACTGCGGACTTCCAAGGAACGGGATTTTCAAAATAGTTTGTTGTGAATTCTGGAAGCAATTATTTCAGCTCTGCACTTCTTTCGCCAGCATCGGAATGTCAAGAAATGTGAAACATCGTGAGATTTCGTTGGTCAGAGTGCAGCCCATTGCTACTCTTGTCTAAATAATTCTGACCTGAGCAATTCTCATTTCTTTTCAAATTGCAACCAGGCGCAATTGATTATTCATTTATGAACCGTGTGGATAGGCGAGTGGGATGGAGTTGTCAACCTCTGCGACAATTAAACGCAAATAACAGAAAATGAAAAGCGCTACTCACTTTCGTTGTAGTCTCTGCATCTGCAATGGGACATTTGCACCTGTCTAGCGGGAATGGAGTTCTTACAATTTATTTGAAGTTAGGTTGACTCAAGAGCGTTTGTGCACCACTTGAAGGCTCTCTCGCTTGGCACCAGTAGCAAGCGTACCACAGTACCTTTGCAGATCCAATTATTAAGTGTTAGCATTGCAACCGTGAAAGCAGCCTGGAAGCAGGATTGTTTGAAGCTTCGTATAACCTTAGCCATCGGCATCCGCAGAAATTTTTCCTGGGGGGGGGCAACGTCGACTTTTGCTTGTCCTTTTCAGGTTGCTGTCGGTGCAATGCAAATGGACGTTCACGAAACGCTTTACCTTTTCTACGCCCCAAAGGTAATGCCCCATGTCATGGTCGTCGGAAGAGGGGGCAGTGAGAAGTCAAACCCCCTGGATTTTGAAATTTAACATTTCCCGATACATTTTTAGCAAAAAAAGTTGATTTATTAGTTTCCAGTGGGTAAAGAGAATTTTCACCACTTATGGCCTCGGGATAAATCTTTATGGCTACCCCTGGCAAAATCTACAATTGCCCTCCTTGGAAAAAATCCTTCCGACGCCCATGTTACAGCAACAGTCGTTATAATGCGCTTCAGTGGGAGCAAGTACGATAATCTACAAAATATTGGCTATTTGCAGATTTTCCAAAAACGGGACATTTTTTAAATGAAGCATTACCATTATGGTCGCTAAACAAATCACAGAATAAGACTTTATTTTGTCCAGCAAGACTTGTCAGTGTCACTCAGAAACAAGAGCTGCAAACGTCTGAGATCTCGCCCAAAGCGATCAGTCGCACTATCAATAAAACCTTGCTTGTCTTTGCTGATTTGTTCACGGCGAACCCTCATCATACATTAACCGGGCAAGCGTTCATCTGACATTTTCGATCGAAGTCACGTTTGCACTCTTCGCAAAGTACCAAACGGTTAATAGGCCTAAGTATTCCCACTAGCCTGCATAGACGTACTATAACAGGTCACCTAGTTTTATGTACTGTGCGAAAAGACGCCTGCCAATAAGTGTTGTTTAATTAAGCTCAAGGCTGGATTTAGACATGCGGAGGCCCCAGGGCAGTCTTATCTGGAGGCCCTCAGTGCCTCAAGCAAATATTATTATCAGTTAGCTCAGCTCTAAATATGTAATCATAAGTAAAATCGTACATTAAATTTAGTTTAAATGATTTCACATTTTGATTATTGCACGATTCTGAAAAAACGTAATGTTTTTTCAATTTTGATAAGATCAATATTCTATGAAATTATTATACTGTATAATACACGACCAAGTAAACAAAATAACATTCTACTGTTGATCCGATAAATCTTTGTTTCCTAATACTGTTCTTATTAACTTTTTTTTATTATTCACATTAAATATGTTAAACCAGCCTTAACCAAGGGGCTTACGGCTAATGACTGTGGAGGCCCCCAGTTTGTGAAGGCACCTAGGCAGGTGCCCATTTGTCCCTGCCCTAAATCCGACACTGATTATCTTATTCCTTCACATACGTTGGTCATATTCACAGTTTCACACTAACAATAGAGTTTTCAAACTTTTGGAAGCATTACTACGGGTTCACTCATGCTTCGTTTCACACATTATAAAACTGCGTGGCTTGCCGTTAACAGCAGTCACTGTCTCGCTGCATTACCTGCCAAGATGTCTGCGTTCAACAGTCACATGCGGCAAAACGCAGCTACTACCATAACTTGAAGTAAACCTTTGAAGCAGGGGTGGGGAACTTATTCACTATCACGAGCCGCATAAATTGTGGATTATTCCCGGCGGGCCGCAAATAACAATTGGTTGCATCCTAAACCTCTGCCTTCATCTTACTATAAGGGATGCAGGCTCCTTATTACATCCTACCTTAAGTACCTTCCTATCGTGGTGTTTTATTTTGACGCGATGTTGTGTTCCAAGTAAAATACATTTTCAAAATATCATCAAACCTAGAAGCATCTGCTGTGGGTAATCAAGTTCAAACAACAACATCAACACAGGAAGCAAAGCTTAAACAGCAGTTGATGATGGCTTGGAATCCACTCCGGCGGAAATAATTACTCAT
>JGI24158J21664_10000720_pt1 | contig 32642 bp, 29 predicted proteins | sample Ectturendosymbi3_FD_21664 | JGI IMG/M metagenome (IMG submission 21664)
CCACGATGGGTGTAAGCAAGGAATCGATCAGCAAATTTTTAATAGGAAATCGATTTCACGTAAAATTACGCATCCTCAGTCCTTATTCAAATAGAATCTATAATATTTGTATGAAAAGAAACATCGATTTACTGTATTTAACAAATGCTTACAAAGGATCTTTCTACAGCATCAACACAACATATAAAGCAGAACAAATAAAAGCTCTAGGTTTTCAATAGGCATTCGAGGAATCAACCGATTGAGTTCTGCTTTCATCTTTTTGCAATTAATCGAACTTGCGCATATCTATATTCAAGTTACTTCACTCCACAAGTGAAAGAAGCAAGGAATCAATCACAAATCACAAACTTTTTCCTCTAAAAAAAACTCGATTTCCTTTTTCCTCTAAAAAAAACTCGATTTCCTTTTTCCTCTAAAAAATTTGCGGTTGATTCCTTGCTTGTTTTAACATATCGAACAGACAGGCTTCAGCATTTGCTCCATTTCAAGCTGGGAAAATGTCTTCCCAGTTTTCAAAGATGCAAATGTTGTTTTCAACTCAATCATATCTAATGTTTGTGCAGTTTCACTTTCAATAGATACCATTGCCAGATTTGTTAGTCTTTCTTCAGTCATAGTTGATCTGTGAAACGTTTTGATTAGCTTGCTCAACTTGCTGAAGCTCTGTTCAGCAGTATTGCGTACAGCAGTGATCGGCAAACTTTCGTTGTGATGACCCCAGCAAGACCCTTTTCGGTCGTAATTAAACGCCAGTGATCTTTTTGAAGGCCCAAATTCAAACTTGCGTTGTATTCAGTTATCTGTAACATAACAATGCTATGTTAATGTCATAAACTCCTATAATGACAACATCAGTGCCTTGAACATCAAACAGTCAATGTTCTGTAGTTGTTGCAGCAGCCTGTGTTTGATCCCACGGGACCGGCGCAGTACTTCAGTTCTTACATACCACACGGCCCACGAAAAGTGTTGCGCGGCCCAATAAAAAGTGCTGAATAGCCCAAAGTTGGGCCGAGGCCCACTGGTGTACAGCGCTATTGGTTAAATAACTGGATTTCTGCTATTGGTTAAATAACGTGTAAAGTGTAGAGTTTTAATTGGGCAATTCTAATGCAAGATACACCGGATATATACAGGCGCATGCTATGAATACGATTTTACATGATTGTATGCCTTAGAAACCGGGTAATCTGTTCTTGTACAGTGAAAGGATAAAACGCAGGTCCACAACAGTGGCGTAACTGACGGGGGTGCAAGGGTGCTAACCTCCCCCCTGACAAGCTAACTGTAAAATCTGGACCCCCATTTAGCTTATATTCGGTATTCAGTATTCCTATGGTTTTAAGTAGGGTGTTGTTTTTTTGCGTTTTTCGGATGTTTTTTGGACTGTTTTCCTGTGATTTCGAGTGTTAGTATAGAAATCCACATCTGGAAACACTTTCGTTTCTCATTTTTCGAGTGTTGGAATGTGAGCCCCGTACGTTGGCCAGTTTTCCTCTTTTAGCTACCTTCCCTCCCTGGCTAGAACCTCTAGTTACGCCACTGGCCTGGTAACATAATTTTCCTGAATAATTTCTTACTAGACTATACTAAAAATGCTTACAATTAACATGAATTTAGCAACGTTACCTTCACAACTGCCAGCTTATCAAGGCAAATGTTGACAACGAATTTATCCACAATGCATTTCGCAATGGCTGGCTTAGATAACAGGAAGCTATGGGCCGTGGGAAGATCAATCTCTTTGATGTATCAGATAAATACGAATGTTGAAAAGGAGATGTGTGAAATCAGTTCTTGGTGAGTTCAGTTTTGGTGTGTCTACTGTGTATGCCATAACAAAAGTTTCCAGTCGCATTAGGGTCCCCCTTTTTACCAGCCCCCCACCTCCGGGGCGCACGGTTGGCCTTTCCTCCGCTCTGGGTTTTGCGCAGCACTGACGTCACTGGTTGTTAATGTTTTTATTTTTTACCTGAAAACAGTTTGCGGCAAAAGTCGAAGTTTGGATTCTGTCTCTTCTGGGAAAGATTGCTTAAAGTTTTTGCGCGGGAGATGTCACGGATCATTGGCTGTCTACGCATGAACGCGTATACTGCTGAGATTTCGCAAATCTACTGAAGTTTTTGTGCATTCCACAGTTCTTGCAAATGAAACCATTAATGCATTTTTCAGATATTACTGCAGACTGGTCAAAATTTCAACTTTCAAACTGTTCCGAAAGTGGAAGGCATTCGCTGTGTGGCGCCAAAACGTACGTCACCACAAAACAGAGCAATGTCGGAGCTCACTCCAGGAAAATCTTTTTCTTCTTAATCCTGTGAGTATCCAAACGAAGTGCATGCAACAGTTTCCATGACCTGATCTTAAGTGTTTACACCACATGTTTCGCAACCGAAGTACTCACCTTTCGTTTACAAATGTTTGTCCAAACTGCCGATGTGCACTCCGTGGGAATCAGTGCACACTTCGAGAATCTTGAGAAACAAAATTTGTTCCGGACCGACTGTACTGTGTGTACAATCTAGGCTGCGCTACACTTGCTAGTAACATACTGAGCCTAAACCTTAAGCCCTAACTTAAACCTAACACCTAATCCTAATCTAGGGGTTCCCAAACTGGGGTACATGTACCCCTAGGCTAGTAGGGGTGCATTTGCCTATATGCTGGGGTACATTGGAGGTTAGCAATAGAAGGGAAAAATGTGTTTACATATTATTCATTTGGAAATATTAAACATACATCAGTGAATATTATTTAATATTATTTTCAAAATCATTATAGGCCTATGCTTATATTGTTAAATACATTCCTGTTATTTTCCACAGCCTTTTTGTCATTAGAAATTTTAGGGGTACATGCTCATCTATCGAAATGCTGAAGGGGTACATGGCCAGAGAAAGTTTGATAACACCTGTCCTAAACCTAAAACCAGTCCCGTTGCCATGGAGGAGCTTTGGTGGGCTTAAACAAAGCTCCAAGCCCCCCCAATTTGAAACATGAAACACTATAAATTAGTTGAGTTTTTGTCAGTTTTTAGAATGTCAAGCCCCCCGCAGAAATGCAAAGCCCCCCTATTGAAAACTTTCTGGCGACAGTTCTGCCTGAACCTCGGCAACAGGGACAGACTATAAATGAAAGTGTTTGTTGCTTTGATTGATTCATAACATGGTTCACTGGTTTGCGTGGAAACAAGTGACACAGAACATTAGCAGAACGGTAAAATGGAGAGAACAGCAGCAAAACATTTCTTTGTTAGATTTTGAAACTTGCAAACAAAAATATTTTCGCCTAATTGGCGAGCAGACAGCAGCGGTCCGTAGCGGCTGGGAATGACGTCACCGCTAACAAATTGTTAGCGGGCTGTTTCAAAACCTTTACCGGACGGCCCGAAGACTGGACTGTTAGCGGCCCGTGCCATCTCTAGTGTACAAGCTCATTGATATTAGCCTCCGTGAATATGTTGGCCTTTCTCATCATTTGTTGTAGTTCGAAATAATTGGAATCGCGTTGTTGACTGCTCTGTCTATTTGCAAGAGCACAGGTCGCGTTTACTTTAGTAGTTGTCATTTCATGGCCTCCTTCACCACAACATGCTAACGATCTTTCCATAGACTGCACTCACTTCTGATAAACCAGTTAAATATAAGCCGTTGCACATTTTTAACTGCAGTTTGTTCCTGCATTGCGAACTGTGAGTGAATGCTATCTGCGATCAGCTTGGAAACAGTTTTTATGTGAAGTTACTGTTTCCCGAAGTTTTTCTTCTGCAAATTGAGCGTTTGACATAAAAGCGCTATTCAAGGAAGGACAAACCATGACAGGTGGCAGAGATGCCATAACTTGCGACTAAGGAAGAATATGTTTGCAGCAAAAACTTTTGCATGTTTCTAGAAACTATCTTCGTGATTACAGTCGCAATCCCTGCCCTGGATCTCGCGGGGCTTCCCCAGGGTTAACATGGCGATGCTGCTTGTTGCCACGCAGTGACCCCTGGTCAGAGAGCGGTTTGAAGTTACACGCTGCTTTCAAGAAGTCATCCTTTTACTTGAAGTGAACAGTTAGGTGTTAAACCGTTGCTTTTGTTCAGCATCTGCGCACAGCTTTGGTCAATGTGAGAGAGATGTGCTATCGCATCAGTGACATGGGACTGTGTCGCATCGAGAAAGGCTACACCTACAGACTGGCTCAGTTCAAAGACGCGCAATTCAGGCAACTGGCTGAAGTTCAAGGAAGATTGTCAGAGTTTCGAGATCTTGTTAAAGAAGTTGTCCGGAGTTCGTGCAGGTTAAAATGATGGGTTGAAATGATGAAATAATGTTATTATTGTTTGAAACATTTTAGAAAGTAATTTGGTTTATTTTTGTTGTTGTTGTACCTCAACCTTTCAGTACCATGTAGTTGTTTATTTATGCGTATTATTCAACACAGTCACTGCGCTTTACTTCTCAATGTATATTAACTGTGAAACTTTGGACATTTTCCATAACTGCTGCATTCATGTTCTTAATTATTTGGTGTTTGCCAAACTTTTGTCTCGAATGACACCGGGACATTGATGACGAGTCCAGTGTTTTTTCAGGACCGCCCTCCTCGAGGCAGGATTCACCCCTGATGATTACTTCTACGATGTTGAGACCCCTGGAGGGGTTCCTCAGTTTCCTGAGGATGGTCAAGTGGTGCCTGGCACAGCTGGGTCCTCTTTGTTGGTGCAGGTTTGCAAATAATATTAAAAACAGAGCGTTAATGTTCATGTTACTTTGTTAACGCATTAGAGACCGTATTTTTCCGATGCATGAAGCAACTTTATTCCGGTCTTTTGAGATGTAGTGTTGTTTAAAAACACTCCTTCCAACCTTCACAGCACATGGTTGGGTTTTCGATCCTGTTCTGTTCTTTTTACGTTACTTCACTTTTACTGGGGACCTGACTGGGCGGAGCTATGATCAGTTACAATTTGCCTGTTTTGTTACGAATAGTTTTGTTTAGTAGATTGTTGAATGCTTATTGTTCAGTCACAGAAGTTATTGTTCAGTCACAGATCGAGGACATGTTCGGGGACGCCCCCGACAAGATGACGTACACGGAGCAAGCGAACAAAAGGTCACATTGCAGGAGACTTACCAGCTTCATAAGGTTAGACATGTCTGTGGAATTCTTGTTTATGAACTCGCCGCATTATTCCAGGCGTTTGGTGTATTCCCCCAACATGTGTCCTGTTCACATCTTTTACTGCGCTCATCGAAGAGACAGATGGTAAATTTTGATGCGAAAGCTTTATTTTGTTTCTTTGGTTCAGGCTTGCGGATTACCTGATAGTGAACACGATGCATGTATTGGCGGTCAACTCAGTTTCAACGTTGCTCAATTATTTGACTGAACAACTCAACCAGACTCCATCCAACGAAGAAATCCTCCACTGGCCTGAGGTCCGCTTCTGATCTACGTGTGTTTTTGAACCAGTTACTTTTCCTACAAAACTAATTTCAGTGAATCTCTCTCTGGTAAAAAATTTGTTCAAGAATAAAATGAGTTCAAGAATCTTCTAAACATTTTGTGATGATTGGCAAATATATGTGAGTATAAAATTTAAATATGAACTTAAGGTGAAACTAAAATTAAGACGTTGTTGTAAAAATAATGAGTTCAAATAAAAAATGTTTCTACAGGAAGATAACTCAGAAGCAGTGGAGCGTGACCAGAGCAAAACCGGGATCTCCACATTTCCAGGTAAAACTACTGAATAGCTTCAGCAATTCCTCTGTGAAATGCTTTAGTTTAGTTTTGTGTTTTATTTATCATATTTTCAGGTGAGGAAGAAGAGTCCCCTGTGCTCCCTCCTCTCTTCTTGACAGAGTTCGACCTGGATGTCCAACATCTGGCATTCCAGCCAAACGTTGAAGATTTCCATGAAGTGCTCGGTGACGTCATAACCAGGTTTGTGCTACGCAAGATTACTGCACGACGTCACACACATTCGATGGTGATGTCAGTGCACGGTCGGTTTACACTCGCGTTGCACGATGTTTGAAAGCTGGTTTGTTCTATTGTGACGAAACGTCCGGCTCATTTCGCACCAACCCCCTCCCCGACTGAAGGTACTCACCCCTGCTCATCCTGTGACGCGGCGTGAGGAGGAATGCCAAAAGTGAGCTCTTTCAAATGTGTGCGTCAAAAAGAGGGGCTAAAATGGGCGCCCCTCTCAATTGGACCCTTTGGAACCACGCATTTGCACGTTCCCGAAGAACACCACTGCTGCACCATTCCTGTAGACGGGCTGATCACCAGGATAATGCGCGTTGAACAGTCTACTGGTTTGTAACTAGCGTACTACTTGGTGCGGTGCTTGTTCAAATTTTGCAGTTAGTGTCTTAGGGTTGTGGCATGTTTTGTGGAAAATTGCTGAACAAAGTAAATGGAATCCTAAAAGTTGCACGAATTATTTCGTGCCTCACTCAAGTCAAACAAAGACTCCCATGCGTTGGGGCCCATGAACCTGCTTGAGGGGTCAATGAGCCATGGGGTGGAACTGTACGAAGTGTTGATTCGTTGCTGCAAGGTTTATATGTAAAATTGGTTTCGTATCAAAGTCGAATTAATGAAAGTTCTATGAGCTAACTGAAACACATTAATGAGTTTGTATACCACTGGCTATTACCAATTTATGAAAAGTGGTTCCCCCATTTAACTATTTTGAATGTGAACCAAAACGAAACGTTTTTTTCAAAGATCAATCCCGAAAATTGAACAATAATACAACAAGGTATGTTTTCATTCGTCCAAGGGAAATGAATCATGAATGTAAATGTTCAGTGAAGGTTCACAGCAAACTTGTTTATGCCCAACACCCGGTGGCGTAGCGAGGCCAAGATCCGCCCGGGGTCGACCATAAAAGTGCCGCCCTTTCCGTCCCTCAAATTTGACAAGAATTTAAAATGAAGGAAGATCATGTTTTGTGCTTATTCAAAGATATAAGGATTACTAAAGCATCTTGAAGATCACAATCAAACACTCACAAACTGAAAGGAGTCTTGTTTTTCATTATCGATTATGAGTCTTGCTTTTTTCTGCCTGTAGCCACCAGGCCCGTAACCAGGGGGGAGCAGAAAAATTTTCGCACCCTATGGAAAAATGTGTTGGACGTAGTTTAAAAAACTTGGGCCCCTCTTAGAAAACTCTTCGCCTCCCTGGTGTCCTAAGCTGGTTACGGCCCTGGTCGCCACCTTCATCATCGATACTTTTCCTATTTTTTGCATATGCATATATGGACCCAACGTGTTTCGTCAAATGTTCTTCCCTGTTGGTTTTCAGGCTCTGGTAAGCCCAGCGCCTGGCTTTATAATAGTTTACTCATTCCAGGGGATCAAACGAAAAAATTAAAGGATGTGATGGCGGTATACCTAATTCAAAGATGTAAATATTTATGTATGTTGATATTTCGTGTAGTATCCCGGTCTTTAACTAAAACGAAGTATATAGACTGCATGTAGCAGGCTATAATAATAATTAATTCGATTTAATGATCTCAGTCATGTAAAGGACATTTAACTGTTCACTTCACGTTTCAATACTGGCTTAAATCTTTTAGAATATATAAAAGGCTTCACACGTTGGCTCTCCCGGCACTTGCGCTTGGCCCTCTATGGGTAAGGGACCATTTTGATCAAGTAGGGCAAATAGGCTTAAAACTGGCCGTGGATGAGAAGTGCTGGCTTGCAGCCTTCATTGTGACCTGCAAACTTGGTCTAGCTGTTGGGGTTCTTCCAATTCCACCTGCATAGTTATTCCTTGCAATTGCTAATAGCTAATTAGCCCACACAAAACTTTACAGTTCAGTATATTAATTGCACTGGTAGTTTAACTTCGAAGATGTTAAACCAGCACAACAGTCAGACTATATTGTTGAAATGTAAACCCGCGCATCTGGGTATAACATCGCTGTGTGTTGCGGTTGTTCTGCTGTTTCAAGGAAACTGCGCAGGTTGTAAATGTTTTTCTTTCCGTTTCGAATAATGTGTGTTTGCTTCATCGAGACAAACAACGCAGTGCATAGACGTCTCTGGAGTGCTGCAGCCACTAACCATGACATTTGCTAATCGATACAAGAAGCTGCAATGCAGCAGATGCATTGATTAGAGCAGGGGTCACCAACATGGTGCCCGCGGGCTCCAGGTCGCCCGCACGGACCACGTGGGTTACCCGCGGGCCTGTTCTGAAAATAAAAATATAGCATAAGCATGATCAGTGTCTTCACATTGATGAATATCTTTAAAATTTTTATTAATGATAACATAATTGAAGACACATTGAGCAATTTTTTATTTCAGAAGTATCGAACTGTTTGCCCTTCACATGAATCTGTACCAAGAAGTAGCTCTCAGTTTCAAAAAGGTTGGTGACCCCCTGACTAGAGGCTCACGGTGAAATCAAAGCTGACTTGCAATTCCTGAGCAACAATTGTTGTCGAAACGTCTCAGAGACAGTGCAAGACATCAGCTGTTCAGTGCAAACAACTGCTGGCGCCAAACATACAACAATAGGTGGTTGCAACTACATGGTAGGAAACCAAAAGTATTTTGACGAATTTATGAGATTCCAAAAAATATTTGAGGCTTCGGACCTGATTGCAAAGTGCGGGTGAGGGGGGGAGGGGTAAATTACTTTCAGGACTTGAAAAACAGTATCAGGTGCTTCTTTATACTTCAGAACGACACTGATAATAATAAATTGTTTCAGAATGACACTGATAATAATAAATTGTTTCAGAATGACACTGATAATAATAAATTGTGAACGAGTGTTTTGGAAACACTGACAATTACTTTCCAAACAGGTTTCAGGAAACAGTTCTATCAGTTTCAAACCTTGTCACTGATTATTACTTTGATGCCTTCACCCGACCGATCATCAACAACAAGTTTGAAGAAAAGACTTGCGGCGACGGACCTTCCTTGACATCGATGTTTGACGACGACCGACACCTGAATGGTCTCATCGAAAGGATAAAGGTGCTTCTTTATTTCATCGTTTTTCAGTTTAGTTGAGCAACACGTTATTTTTTATGAATGAACGACGACATCACGTAGAGCGATAGTTTCATTATAATTGTTTGTACCTCCCCCTTAGGGTGTCTCTAGTGGCCCACGCACGGACCATGAGCCCCCCACGTCACATTTGTAAGGAATGCTGCTGCATCCATTCGTTGATGTCGAGCACGAGGCTGGAAAGGCGGCAAATACTGTTTTTCAAGTCCAGTGTGGCCGGCCGGGAATCGAACCCGGTTATTAACCACTTTACCACTCAGTTGGGTGACATCATTTATAAATGTAACTTTCAGAACAGATCTCTTTTAAATACTAACCTTTTTACGTGTTATACTGTCTTAACCTTTAGAAAAACGAGCAGACTGGACAAATAACCGGAAAGCTAGACCCTGTCTGAGCGTCTGAAAACTGTTTACGTGTTCGTGTGTTTGTTGGAGTGTCATCGCGTCTTCGTTCCAGCCAGGATTCGAACCTTCAACCTCATTCTTTGCAGGAGTGTGCAAGCAAAGCCTTCCACTGTGCTGACATCTATGCTGGGACTTTGTCAGATTTTCACGAATTTTATCGACAGAATGAGCTTCTTGATTTGGAAAAAATCAAAGATGAAGATCACGACGTCACGTATGCATTCATGTTCTTGAACATTTATCTTTTAAACTATTCGATGCTTCATCATCTGCTTTGTCTCGGTCATGTTGCCCCTGCCCCTGATGTTCGTGTTGCCCCCAAACATTCTTTGCAGTTGATTAAACCCAGACCTGCCATGTAATGACAACCCATCTTATGATTGGAGGGGTGTCAATGTAGATTGGCTGTCGTTATTTTTCTGCGAACGTCCTGGCTTGCTTAACTTCGTAAAGTCATCCATGAAATAACGTCGATACTTTCTCCAAAATCATTGTCCGATTTAGAAATCTTTTTTCTTGCATGCAAGTTTTTTTTCCACGAGCGGTTGGACAATGAAATAGGGTTGTGCAGTAGGGTTGTGTATAGGGTTGTGCATGAAATAGGGTTGTGCAGTAGGGTTGTGTATAGGGTTGTGCATGAAATAGGGTTGTGCAGTCGGGGTCGCAGAGTCGGAGGTTTTTGGGCGCAGTCGGAGTAGGAACATTAAGAACACTAGGACTCGGAGTCAGATTTTTTATCCGACTCCGGAAGTCCAATTGCCTCATTTTTACATCGCATTCCTAAGTTGGGGATTCCTGTTGAAATGGTACAAGTCGTTTTGAAACTTTTATTGAAACAGAGAATTCTTGCTGTGCACCACGATTTCCATCGATTGCTAGTTTCTACAAAATTGTTGGCAGCCAAACTTCATTCATGTTATGCTGAGGAGTCGGAGTCCGAAAATTTGGAAAGGTCGGGCTTGGAGTCGAACATATTACCTCCGACTCCGCAACCCTGCATTGGAGTCGAACATATCCGACTCCGCAACCCTGCATTGGAGTCGAACATATCCGACTCCGCAACCCTGCATTGGAGGACGACATGGTCGACGGTTTGTTCTTCTGCGCCACACTCACAGACCGCAGAGGAGGACATACCTCATTTGTACAAGCAGGAGAGGAAACGTCCGACACCGGTGCGGAGGTGGTTAAGTCGGACCCAGGCGCTTCTTGGCTTGCTCATTAAGGGAGGGTGGGTGCCAGTGTCGGGGATTAAAGGACGGAGTCCTGGAGTGTTCTGCAACCACTCCGCATCCCACCGTTCATACATACCCACGGGTGGAAAATTTTTAATGAAAAACACAGGAAGTTGTGCTCTTGCTGGTGTAAGGTTTGTCCATATTTTCCAATGTTTCTGAACTGGGAGTATTTGATTTCTTTTTTATTGTTTTAAGATTTTTTGCTGAGTCACTGGAACGTTACCACAGTCAGCACAAATCTGCACTGTCAGTGCGCAACCAGCGCCCTCTGGGGATGTTACTGGTTGATGCAATGAAGCTCAAAGATAAACTGATTCCCAACCCACTCAGATGCCTCGAGGTTGGTGCAACTCCCACTAAAGTATAATACCACGCGCACCGTACATTTCCCGTGGTTCGAAAAAACCTATGAACGTGAGAGACCAAAGTCTAAAATGATTGAGTTTTGTGAGAGCGTGTATTTGCTGTTGTAGCGAAATTTATAATGAGTGTTGGTCTGCGAAGTTTTTTCTTATTATTTGAACGTCCATGCTCAGAAAGACATGAGTACCTGGTTTGGCGCCACATGACCTGGTTTGGCGCCACATGACCGCTTCTTCCTCAGGGAGGGAGGAATAATGCCGCGTTCCTGCTGGGATTTTTTTAATCACTAAATTGACAATTCTTTGGTGAAAAGCAAACAACGATGGCATTTCTATTCGAAAAATTTCTTTGTTTGGAAACGAGTTTGACAAGACAACGCATCGATTGTGACCTCATACGCTTTATAAACATCTTCGACCTTCTGTTTGCTACAAATGTTTTGACCAACCCAGGCCATCAATGAGCTGCTGCCACGATTGGCCAAGCGCCAGATGGATGCGATTATCTCGGAGGCCCAGGACGCTCAGTTTAAACTTGAAATGACTCCGGCCTCAACATCCGAGTTCGTTGAATCTCTCAGTTTCTTGGATGAGATCCAAGAACGCATCGAACCTCTTGACGAGGCATCCAGCATTGTCGTGATGATGTACGATCTCATCGACAAGTACCAAGTCCCAACACCCCCAGAAGATTTTGCTGTTTACAAAGTCAGTTACTGCTTTATTTTCTGTATTAATTGGAGAGTTAGTTTTGTGACTTGTTCACCTGAAATTAAACGTTGAGAAGGAACGTAACGAGTTCCAAGAAAACAATGGTCACAATCTTAGTAAATGTTTATACCTTTAGTGGGATCACTGTAAAAGAAGGCTAAAAAATTGTTATGAAAAAATATTCAAAGAAATGGTTCAAATAATTTTTTGACAAAGTACGTATGTTCCGATTAACTTGCTAAAATTTGTCAATCGGAAAAATATTCAAGGTTGCCATGGTGATTTTAACAAAGTGCCAAAGATCATATCGGAGAAATTACGCTGGATCGCTGCAGAAGGGTTTGGTCCTCAACCATCTGTTTGCAGTTCCAACTGACTCCTGATGCTCTGCACATCAATGCACGAGCTCCTTGCCTCTGTTCATGTCAATGTATTGAAAACATTTTATGGTTTTAGACTCTGAGGCCGTCGATTCACAACGTGAGGAATGCGATCGACAAGTCGGTCTCTGAGAGAGATGCTAACATCGACAAGTTCTGCAGCCATCTCGATAAAGACATCGCTGAACTTGGAAAAGAAGTCAAAGCCATTAAACAAGAAAGTCAAGTGAGTGGAATTGACATCCATCTCCTGTTTGAAAAATTGACTGGAAAATTTCTCCGGTAATTTATTGTAAATGTTTTGTGATCTGTGTGGTCGTGTTTGTATTTTATGAACTTCAAAAACTGATTTTTAGACGAAGCCATTCCAAATTTTTTGACTGCAGGACCCAGCGATACTGGACATCAAGTCTGATAAACCGAAAGTTAAGTCGACCATATCAAGAATGATCTCATCTATGGATGAACTTCAGAAGCGTGCATTCCAATACAAAGGTCATCAAAAGAAATTCAAGGTGTGTGATTTCATTCATCATTTGGATTGACGCCTTTCATTAGAAATGCGAAGACTTGATTTTTGATTGTATCTTTCGCAGTATCTGCAACACTCACAGTATCTGTCTGGTTATCTGATGCACGTACGGAATGTTGTCTTATGCATATAAGGGTGGTTATTTTAGGCAAGTAAGCATGTAGTCATTGAAAGTTTGGACAGCACTGTACTTCGTGTAATCACACAAGCTGTGGTTACCAATCTGTGCTGCACATTGGCATGTGAAAGTGGCACGTGGCAGTGGCATTATTTTATGTGGCATGTGATGCGAGGACACAGTGGCTATTTCCGGAAAAACTTGTAAACTAACGCTGTGAAATAAAAAGTTTTTTGCACCCTGTTTTGTGTAGTTTGCTTTTCTAGGTGTTCATGTAATGTGGAGATAAACATTTGTTTCCCTGGAAGACGGTGGTGGGTGACGTCATTAGCTGACGTCGAAATGCTTCTCGAGTAGAAAAAATAGGTTGTAGCTGAAATTCAGACTGAAGCGTCTTGACGGACTAAAAGTTGTGGAACCAAAGTTGCTTCGAATTTTGTAATGACTTTTAAAACAGCGCATGTTGTTCATAACCACAATATATGTAAATGCTTAGTCACAATATAAATAAATGGCTACTATTGCATCGTCACAATATGAATAAATGACTGTTGTTGTTTAGTCACAATATGAATAAATGAAAATTATTGTTCAGGTTGAAGTAACAAAGTTTGACGAACTTGAGGAGGTTCACGCTGAGCTGAAGCTGAAAGAACTTTTGTGGAACTCTCTCGACGAATGGGACACTTTGCACGACACGTGGCTCGATGCAGTGTTTGAGGGTCTCGATCCCGAAGCAATGAATGTTCAGGCGAGTGAAGAGACTCTATGTTGGGTGTAAATGAGAGCTGGGACGTCAGTGTCCAGGGAAAAAACTGTACACGGAATTGTTTGATGGTGTTTTCCATGAAAATTAGCTGCATCTGAAAGCTGTGAATCGAGTGACCAGCTTTCACCTTAACTCTTGATTAGCTTTCTATGCGTTTGGTTTAATTTAATTTAATTTAATTTGGAGCAACCCACCTTGACACACAAAATCTCACTGATTTATGAACATAATGCAGGTGGCCAAGTACGGGAAGTATTCCCACCAGTTGGAAAAGGGACTTCCCCCAAACGATGTCGTTCCTGTTCTGAAGAACAAAGTGTCGGAGATGAGAGAAAAGGTTGGTTTATAAAGGTTAAGTCGAAGTCCTTCAAATGGAAAACTATCATATAGGTTATTCAATAATCACCCAGTGACTTGAAGGTGGTGCAGTGGTAATGCTTTTATTTTCGCGCCCTATTTTGGGTTTAAAATAATACTTTTACGTTTTTGATTTCATGAAAGCCTGGTTTAAGTTATCTCTTCGGATGATTTCTCTACACAGCCCTGATTTTTGGCAGGTAGATACGGTTTTTCCTGATTTTTGATTGGTAGATGCGGTTTTTCCTGATTTTTGATTGGTAGATGCGGTTTTTCCTGATTTTTGGTTGGCAGATATGGTTTTTCCTGACTTGGTTGCTGGATGTGGATTTTCCGATAAAAAACTGTTACCTACGTTCTGCTGGCCGCTTGGAACAGCGTATATTGTTTTTTCTCGATTGAAGTTAGAATCGAGGTAAAACTTTTTAAAACCGTATCCAAGAAACGGCTTTCCCACCTGTGATAAAAGCTTTGTTTGACAAGTGTAATATGTGACGCACACAAAACTAAGCAGAGAATACTAAGTTCTTTTGTAGAAGAAAGGCTGGCAGTAGTTACGCACTCACCGAGTCACTGAACGACGCTAAAGAAAAACTTGCAACATTGAGCGACATCGCAACATGGCTTTTAAGTTATGAAAGAAGTTAGTGGATTACATAAAGATCGACCGTCACACACATTGTGTGAGTGCTTAATGTGTAATGCATGTTTTGATTGGTGGTCACTGATGCGTAACAGATGCCAGTGATTGCAAATCTGCGAAATCCATTCTTGAAAGGTCGTCACTGGGAGGCGATCGAGGGTATCATTGGCCAAAAACTTCCAACAACTGGATCTGGTGAGCATCAAAGTGCACTGAGTGAGGAGAGGTTGTTTACTTTTAAATGTTTATTCGCTTGGTTTGTGTTGCTAGGCGGTCAGGTTTCGAAAGATGCTGAAGATGAAGATGCGTTCCTGACATTGAGGAATTTGGATGATTGGGGAACATTCGAAAATGCGGAGGCCATCGAAGAAGTATCCGGCCAAGCATCCGGGGAGGCTTCCCTTGAGACGATGCTTAAAAAGGTGAATAAACTGAAATGTTGATTTCCCGGACAATCCCCGTGGTGCTTTCATTAAACATGGTTTTGATCATCCCATTAACTTTTCACCGTGAATGTGATGCTTCTATTGAAATATGTTCTCCATGGAGTGTTTTTCAGCCATTTCCAACTGAACATCATCATCTCGGTGACGCTGCTGTTTTGTTGCTTAACGTGTTTTGTTTGTTTACAGCAATGGCAAGAAAAGTGTTTTGCGTAGAAATGTAATTTATGAAAAACTGTTCTTCAAATTTTATGGAAATGTTTTGTCTCTCATACTGCGCATTTTAAAATTGAAATTTTCGAAAAATAAAATCCATTTGTTATTTGCTTTAAGGTCCAGAACAGTGGTTCCAAAACTTTTTCGGGCCATTACCCAAATCAAGGCAGCGATTGTCTTAATTACGCTCAATAAAACATTTTTACATTTCAGGTCAAAAATTTCTTTGCAGTGATCACTCATAATACAGAGCAGCATTGTGGTTGCGGTTGAGCGTTACCCCCTGAACAATCGCATATTACCCCCAGGGGGTAATTGACTCCAGTTTGGGAAACACTGGTCTAGAATATGTTTACTGTATTGACTGAAAAAACTGTTAAGCAAGTCTTTGCTGCCTTTTGTTTATGTGGAACTGCATTTGCTGGCCTGTTTCATTTACCTGATTAGGGGACATATGCACCCCTGACATTCTGCTTGATTTTATTCTTTCAGTCTGACGTGAAAGCTTAACATTTTGAACGCTTGTGTCCCCTCAAATGAAAGGTGATGGTTTTTCGAGCCGTTTGTATCGATCCTGAGCTGTTTCCAGCTGTTTAGTGTTTTTTTAGTTTCACTGAATTTATGTTCATCTCACTGCAGACTGCTTTGATCCAGATGAGAGAACATTCCGATGCAGTTCTATTGCAGTCATGAGTTGGGTACTTTGTTTGCTTTTTTTGATGCTTTTTCTCTTTTAAAAATTTCGATCGATTTTGCCAAAAACTAATTTTGCAAAATTTCACTGAAAAGTGGGAGTTTATGCGTTTTCCCCGGAGATCGAGTAGAAGGGATTTAAGTCGCTTCACCCCAAGACCTGATCCACTGCTGTAGATCGAATGGAATGCTTTTCTCACTCTAGCGCGTATGAGCTGAACAACTCATCTAATACGTCATTTTGTAACTCAGGTTTTTTGAACGTTTGATTGCTTTTTTTGCGGAGAATCATCAACAATTTTTCAAACCTTCTAAAAACATTACACAGAAAAGCAGTTTTGTTCCTGCGAAAATGCCCAATAATATATAGTTTGTGGTTCACTCCATGTTTGATGGTTTCTCATGTATCTGAAACGCTTTCACCTTCCACATCCTCAATAAGTTTTTTGCGTTGATGGTTTGGTCCATTGACAAATCACTTGCGAATGACTTCACGTTAATTTCGCTTTTGAATTGGAGTCCAAGCTTAAATGCAGATGAAGCTTTTCCCAAACAATGAGATCAGCGAAGTTGGATTCATATTATTTTGCCGTGTTTGAACAACAGCAAAACAATAATGGCTTCTGAGATGGCTTTTGTGTATACTCCCAATGTTTGATCGCTTTTGTGTATACTCCCAATGTTAAGCTGAACAAGACGTAGGGTAGGTTTTGAAAAATTAAGCGGTCGTCATCCACTGTTGCCATTTTTCCATGATTTGTTCTTTCCCGCGTTGAATGCGAGAAAACTGAACTTGAATGTGTCAAAGAGAGCAATGAACTTTGTCAGCAAAAAAATGTCGTCACTTTCGTAATGAATGCATTTCCACCAGCTCCGCATCAAAACGCGCCTCTGGATAATTCACAAGGAAGTGAACACTTTGATTTAAGTCACAAACTTGCGTAGGCCGAAATTGCAATGAGAGAATCTGAGAAGAGTCATTGGCTCAGATTCAAATGCTGAACAAACAGAGAGACTTATATCACATATTGATTTTAATATGAATTACAAGACTTGCAAGTCATGCTCTGTTCTAAAGTATGACACTTTTGTGATATGCATTGGTGCAGTAGTGAAGCAGAAATACATTCTAGGTTGTTTCATCATTTTCCAGGTGTTATGAAAATTGTAGAAAATTTTTACTGGAAAGCTGACTATCGCGCCTTAAACGAAGAACACCTTGTGACGAAATAATTATTTGTTTTTCTTGGCAATGTGCAAAAGCGCTTCCCTGGCTTGGCATGTGCATTTTCAATCTATCTATTTGATGCCATCTAATCGATTTTGCTTCTAAGTCAAAACGTTTGTGACGTACATGCTTGTAACAAATTCGAGAAACACATAATTTCAGGCTGCTTGTCACGATCAATGGTTTTTGTCACAATGCATGACCACTTTGAGCACTGAAGCAAAGTGCATGAAATGATAAGTGTTGGTGTGGGGCTCCACGTGCTCGGCAAACTGCGGGTTGAACGATTCTTATTCGTAAACTACATTCGATTCTTAGCGTTAAAATAATTGTTTTCCAGGTTGAAGATTCCTGGAAAACTTTGGAGTTCACGGTATTGCCTCACAGAGAATCGAAGGATGTGTTCATTCTCGGTGGCACTGATGATATTCAAGTATGGAGATAAGATGGTTCTGTTTGCAAACAATCAATTTTATATCTGAGTGTTTGTTTAAACTTCTTCGAAATTTAAGAAGGCTTTTGTTACTGTATATTAGATACGATATTACTTCTTTTCGAGAAGATGTGAAGGACCACAAAGGTACTGAAAATTAAAAGCGCTGCTTAACAAAAATAGCACCTTGCTTCGAAACCTGTAGCTTTCGCGATTTTCCAAAGAACCTTCTGAAACGCAAGGCTAGCGGACGAACTTATATATGTTTCGAAACTGGTTAAGCACAATTCATTGTAGGTTTGTTCGCACAATGCCAAGAGAGTAATTTCAATAATAATTGTTCCAGTGTCAAATTCGACCTGTTCTTGTTTATAGTCAACACACAGGATAATGCGTCAACACAGGATATTGCGACAACCGGATGCGTAAAAACCTTTTTGCGTGTAGAATACTATGACGCAATAATGATTGTGTCGCTGCGTCGATTTGCAATGATGATAGGGTAGTTGCCCACACATGTGTTGTGATGACACGGTAGTTACTACACACGTGTTGTGATGACATGGCCGTCACTACACATGTGTTGTGGTGACACTGTTGTTACCCACGTATGTGTTGTTAGGTGCAACTGGATGATAGTCGTGTTTCCGTGGCAACGATTGCTACATCACGATATGTTGGTCCAATCAGAGAGAAGGTTGAGGATTGGCAACGTCAGCTGAACTTGATGAACGATACTTTGGTATGCGACAACATTTAGTAGCATGGCAGTTTTTTTCAAATTTAAGCCCAGTTGAATTTTGTTGTGAAGTGCGATATTTTGTACTCTGTCACTATATGTCATCTTAGTTGTTTTTTGTGTCACTCACTTTATAAACTTCTTCCAGGATGAGTGGTTGACTTGTCAGAGGAACTGGCTGTACCTGGAATCAATCTTCAGCGCCCCTGACATACAGCGCCAGCTACCGGCTGAAGCTAAGATGTTCATGATTGTCGACAAATCATGGAAGGAAATTATGAGGAAAGTTAACAGACTGCCCAATGCTCTCAGGTGGAACTTTGCTTGTAGATTTTTTATCGGATTCTATCTTTGGTGTTCAACATGCGTTGTTGTACAACTATCCATTTCACAGTTTAGCAACTCTTCAGTGTGTTTCTGATCGTGTTCATCAAACATTCCAGGTTAATAGTCAACTGAAAAAAAATTCTCTGCTGTTCTTTAAAATCGCCCCATCAACTATTTTTGCAAAATTCTGCCTGAATTGCGTTGATGTAAAAGAGTAGTTGTTCTGTAATTATTGTAATCTTGTAGTAATCAGTGTTTCGCTAGTGGTGTGATACTCAATAGCAGTGCAGTTTGCTTGATTTGGAATCATATCAAAGATACTCATACGATTCAAATCAGACATTTGGAAGAGAAACTGAAGTTGAACAGAAGCAGTTACTTTTTGCGAAACGTTTTGAAACTGAATCAGATTTTCATTTGACTTCCATTTCGTGCTTTTTCAAGCTTAGAACCGCAACGAACAATGAGAAATACGCAGTTTTCAGCTGATATACAGTTGCAGTACTAATTTCAATATTATTAGTTTTGTACGAATTTTCAAAAAGGAGAAAAGATTGTATTCGAATTTACAGAAGGTGTGGTCGCTCATCAGCTTAACTGTTTCAGAGCCGCAACACAGCCTGGGTTGGTGGAGCAATTCCAGAACAACAACTCTCTGTTGGATCAAATCCAGAAATGTCTGGAAGCATATCTAGAATCGAAGCGGGTTATCTTTCCCAGGTTTTATTTTCTTTCAAACGATGAACTGCTTGAAATACTGGCGCAAACCAGGAATCCCCAGGTACCTTCTCACTTTGAGCAACGTGGTCATTGTCATCTGATCGAGTGATTTGTAATAATCGATACGCCATCGGATGACACGTTGTATGGGGATGTCCCCTGGGGTAAACATCCTCACAAGGCCAAGCTTTGTACATGTTCAGTCATCTCACCTTAGATCAGCAATATACTTGTGTGCCAATTAACTGAATCAGAACTGTCGTAGTCTTTATTTTCACTTGCTCATGTTTTTTCATTCCTTTAAGATATTTATGGATTAAAATTAAGGACTACTTTGACAGTGGAAGAAAAAATGAAATGTGATATTTTTATAGCATGTCTCATTGTGGCGTCACGTCACACAGCACCAATAGGAAGTGATCTAGCCACAGAATGCGTAGTGAAGCACAGGCAACAAGAGTAAACTGCTGGTCGAGCGGGAGACTCATATTGAATTGTTTGTGATATTGAAACATCACGGATCCTGCATTCTAAGTTCGCGTTTCTAAAAGCGACCGTTACAGCAGAAATTATCATTATTTTTTTTAGTCAAAAAAACCCATGCACAAGTTGCTGTTGTGGCATCTCAGTCAATATGTGCTCAAAGCTTTCGTGACCTTTGAGTGTTGATACACGTCGGGTAGCTAGATCCTTGCTGCCTGATTCTGATACATATGGTTGCAGTTTGATTTTTCTTTGTATCTTCGTTTTTCCACTCTAATGTAACAACTCATCCTCCCCCACCACAGGCAGTCCAGCCCCACCTTCGTAAATGCTTCGACGCTATCGCCCTCCTCGAGTTCGGGACTGTTGTCGTCAGCAGCGATGGCCGAGCGACACCCAGTGGCGAGGTGCAAGTGACAAATGACATCATCGCTATGATATCACCGGAGAAGGAAACAGTGGGTCTTGGGAAAGGATTGAAAGGTTTGTGTTTTGGAGCTCTGATGTTTTGCTTCGGAAAGATTCCCACTGCACTTGTTCTGTGACAAAACAATAAACACCGCCTTTAGGTAAATACTGCGCGAAGACGTTGCAGTGCGTAGTAAATAAATGATAACTAAATTGTTCTTTTTTTTGCGAAACATCACGTGTTGGATCTATTTTGTTTGAAGCTCGAGGGAATGTTGAAGACTGGCTTGGGAAGGTCGAAGAAGCGATGGTCGTGAACTTGAGGAAAATGTCCAAATCCGCAATCGCGGATTTCCATCAAAGAAAGCGAGAGGAGTGGTGCGTTGCTCACCCCTCACAGGTAACTTGCCATGCCTGTCTCAATATTAAGAAAATCACATTCGCTTCGTCGTTTCACAGTTTAGTTTTATGGCTGTTCGTTGCCACAAAAGATATATTTGCAGTATGAGGCTGGTTAAATCTGTAGCAATGCACCACTGATGCATCCTCTCCGTTCTTCGACGGCAACTTCAATGCTCGATCCTGAACTGAAACTTGATGACTTGAAAATTCTGACGAGTTTGAATCCATCGTTAATGGCACACCATTGTCACATCACAAAGTATTTATGTTTACGCATTGACGTTCTAGCGTGAACTTCTCTCCAAAATTTGCTATTTTCACTTTGAAGATCACCTACCACAGCAGGAAACGACTGTATGATGTTTATGTTCTTATAGACAAACTGTTTTGATAAACCTCTTTGCGGTCGTTCATTTCGACAGTTCCAAGCAAATGTTGTTCAAACGTGCTTCGCAAGTTCAACGCCGTATCACTGTCAGAAGAAAGTAGCAAGGAAGAAAATTTTATTTGAAATCAGATCGGCTGTTTCGAAAAACCATCTTTAGCAAAAATTCACTTGTGATTAGAAAGCATTTTTATGTGACTTTTGTGTATATTTTCATTTTGTTTAACTTGCGGATGAACCCATCTCAACCACAATGGTTTAACGCTAAACACTGACAATATCAACAACACAGTACTTGCACGATTCAATGTTTGTTGCGAGGGAAAAGCACTGTACAAAACTTTAACACTTCCCTGACATTTTTTCGTGTTTATGAGTCACAACGACGTTTATGTGTCACCTTTATGTTTATTTGTCACAAACCTATGAACTTACTCCTCGTTTTAAGCACATGACTTTTCTACTATCGCCACTGAATAAAATGATCAAGGGTTTTGGACGTTTTGGTTTAAGCAACAAAACATTTTTTCGATTTCATTCGCGGCGGTGTTGCAAAAAACTGAAGGAAAAACCAGGAGGCATTGTCGATTGCGTCATAGAGACGATCTGAAAAAGACAAAAGAAAAACAATTTCACTTTGGCCTCAAACAACGACACTGAGTTTGGGACATACATGTCCTCATCAGTCAGATGTTTGCCTCGTCATGTGCAGTACACTTCACGTGCAACGATTCATTAAACTTGGTTTTTGTGTTTTATGGAAAGTATGTATGGTATTTGGAATGGGAGGAAGATTGGTTGTCGTCTTAAAATAAATTTAGTGTTGTCTCGTTTTCAGTATGAACCAGATTTTTGAAATGTAAATATATTTTTTGCCTAATTTGATGAAGTTTTCATTCCTGTTCATTATTGCAACATCCCGTCGACATTATTTTATTGCACAGAAGAACGTCTTTTGAATTCATTCGTTGTTTCCATGTGAACATTCATTCGTTGTTTCCATGTGAACAGGTAGTGCTGACGATCTCACAAACGATGTGGTGCCAGGAAGTGACACAAATATTAAGCGGAAGTACAGAGTTATCACCCCATGAAGGTTTAAAAGTTTTTGAAGAAGTGAACTTCACTCGATTGAACCAACTGGCAGCCCTGGTGCGAACCAAGATTCCTCGTCTCCATAGGAACAACATCACCGCGTTGATCACGGTTGACGTCCACGCCCGTGACATCATCACCGACATGGTAAGCAAGATTTGGTGGCATCATCGCCAGCTTGGTAAGCAGATGTTAAAATAAAATGCAAATTTATCAAAACTTCGTTTCTTTGAATTATTTTCCCAAACATTACTGAAGTATGATTTTGAATCCGAGATTTCCCAAAAATGTTTTCAATCCTAAAGTGACAGATCTACTCTTACATTGAATGACAAGATTCGGACTATTAAGTTGACATGATTGCAACGTTGCTCATTCTGATTTTAATTATATTGTAACAACAGTGCTTTTTCTACGACACATTGTTTTTTCTGTTGTCACTGCCTTGGGGTTATTTTACTTTTTGCGAAATATTTCCTGCGGCATCCTGCCACAGGTAGTCCATTCTTACGATGCTACTCAACAGCTTTGTGAAAATGATGCTTAGGTTGTAAGTTTTGTCGTTAGCACGAAACGTTTCACCCAAAAACTGTGAGTTTGAAAACGTTTGATTTTGTTCGCAGTTTAGTGGCGCACAGTGATGATGCTACTAATGGCAGCTTGCATTTTTTCATTTCATTTTTTTGTTTTTTCTTCAGAAGTTTTCTTCATGTTTACTTCCCGCCAACTTATGATCGCAACACGAAGTCTTTCTTTGAAACCCGCACTTTTTGAAACGATTCTCTTGCTTGAGAGTTATTGTTATGGCTGCTTCAAAGCACCAGCATTTGTGATACGGCGCCACAAGTTCGCTCTGAAGCCAACCCTTTGTTGCTCTGGCTTTGATTGGTTGCCAGTCTGCCTATCGTCAAAGCAAAATAGTTGCAACTTCTCTATTGTGTATTTGTCGATTAACCAGTGACTCCACTTTGGGAAACTTTTATTGAGCAAATTATTTTTGTTGCAAATAGGTTCGAATGAAAGTGGATGCGCCAACAAACTTTGAATGGCTCCGGCAGTTGAGATATTACTGGGAACAAGACATTGATGATTGCGTTGTACGGTGTGCTGGATCTCAATACATATATGGGTATGAATATCTGGGGGCCTGTCCGAGACTGGTCATCACACCCCTCACCGACAGATGCTACCTGTGTCTCATGGGTGCTTTGCAGGTCAGTTGCTGAAAGAAGCTGTACATTGCAAACGAAATTGCAGGAATTGATCTTTTTGGTTTAAAGTAATAAATATTTCGCTGCAGTTCTTCTAAAGTTTCTTTTGGTTCACACTTGAGAGACCCACAAACACTTGAGAGACCCACAAACACTTCCCTGCGTGAACCAGACATTGTTGCTAAATAATACTGGCACCAGCATTGCCAGTCGCTTTATCATCACTTACTGAAATATTGTTTGTAGTTTAATGTAAAACAGAAACTCTCGTGAACCCAATGAAAAAGTTCAAAACAATGGGCAAGGCGTTTGTTTAAAAATTTTCGGTCAAATTGTATGACTTTTTCTTGTACATCTGTTACTGTGCTGCGTTATGTCTTGCCATGCATTTCATTTAAACATTTGAAATATATTTTGAACAAGTAAAAGAAAATGTTGTGTTGGGACTGCCATGAAAAATCTTTTTATAAACCAGTGAAGACTGTGTAGTAGTAGAACAGCCGATCAACTGAAATACACGGAGCTGTTTTCGTTGTTGTGAAGGTTTGGCGAGAAATAATTTTCGGTATAAAGTCAAAAAATTGGTGAAGTAACTTGGCGCAGAAGTGATTACTCTTCGTAGAATATTTTCCTTCAAGCTGAACATTTAATGTGGAAAGTTTGGTTTTACTTCGTGCTTAGCACTTCATGATCATGAAAATATATCTTGGTAATATAATGATCTCTGTCTTTACAATGTAAGCAGCGCCTTTGAGAGAAATTTTATTCGGTGGTACGAAGACCGATAATGAGGCCCCCTACCTTATGGGATTCTCGTTAAAACGTGTATAGCTTGTTTCTGTAGTAATTAGAATAGATAAAAGCAGCTACCATGGTAAGATTCAAAACTATATAATTGTGATATTGGTATTAGTTTATGCGCTAGTGGTTTTTGACTTGACTACGAAAAACTTAGCGTGTATACTTTCATCCTCATGGGCCCCAGTACCTCTTGGGCCCGGGTACGATGTACCTCTCGTACCCCCTGTCGTAGGCCCTGAGTATAAATGCCACCTGGAACCGATTTCTGTGCTTTTTGGAGAAATTTTGTGATCAGTTTTAAAAATTTAATGTGCCACGTTTGGTTGTAGCTCGATTTAGGGGGAGCACCGGCCGGACCAGCTGGAACCGGCAAAACAGAGACAACGAAGGATCTGGCGAAAGCTCTTGCGAAGCAGTGCGTTGTGTTCAATTGCTCGGAAGGCTTGGATTTTAAAATCATGGGGAGATTTTTCAGGTGATCCTTGGCGTGCATATGGCAATGATACATTATTGTGTTGGTTACATGGGTTTATGCATGGACGACATTGCTGTTGTGTGAATTTTATGTGAAAGTCAAACTTTGTTGCAAGACAAATGCAGCCCATGTTAACATTGTTGCGGGTGATTGTGTTAAATGCGGACAAGGTGTGCGAGAGGAATATGTGAACATGTTCTTAGTTTCCCACTTGTTTTCTTAAAACGAACTTTTCTAAGGCAAGCAGTTGGTAAAATTTATAACTGATTCTGATTTTTAAAAAATAATAGATTTTGTCTATTATTCGATTTTGGAAGAAATGCGGGTTTTGCTTTTTCGAAGTCGTTAATCACTGATGCATGTTAATCACTGATGCATGCTAATCACTGATCCGTGTTTCCCAGTGGACTCGCGCAGTCAGGCGCTTGGTGCTGTTTCGACGAGTTCAACAGGATCGATATCGAGGTGTTGTCAGTTATTGCGCAACAATTGCTGACAATAAGAAACGCGAAAGCCGCGCGAGCAGCGAGGTTCATGTTTGAGGGGAGGGAAATTAAACTCGACGCGACGTGCGCGGCTTTCATCACAATGAACCCTGGATATGCTGGAAGAACCGAACTGCCCGATAACCTCAAGGCAAATAAGTTTGACTTGTTCTGTGTATTCATTGCAATTTAATCTTTATATTAATTATGAGCGGTGAACATAAGTACTTTTTGATTATCACGGTTTCATCCTTTATTTTATGACAAACGACAGAATATTTTCGTTTGATTTTCAGGCGCTTTTCCGTCCGATAGCGATGATGGTTCCTGACTACAAACTCATTGCTGAGGTGATCTTGTACAGTGAAGGATTTGAATCCTCAAAAGCTTTGTCGCAAAAGATGGTTCAGATGTACAAGTTATGCTCAGAGCAGGTGACGAGCTTATGTGAAATGTTTTGCTCATTACAAGAGACCTGACCACAATCGATGGTTGGTGGCAAGTTACCGAGGAATCTTGATATGCAGTTTCAGGAAAGTGTTTGCTCAGTGAATCAAAGACCTGATACAGACAGACAAGCATTTTGAAGCAATAAAGTCTGTATGCAAGTCGCCTCGAGTTGTTGCTTATGAGGAAAAATTGGGAAACCATGTCCAAATGCAAGAAATATGAGGGGAATTGATGCAAAAATTGGACATTCATATCTAGAAACTAAATTCACTTTAATATTTTATCAAAAAAGGGGTTGAGCATTACTTTATCCAAGAAGCAACTTGACGAGCAGATTCGTGTGAGAAGTAATGTTCAATAGATCTTTTCGAAATGGCACATAAAGTAAACCGAACATTGCTGGGATTTTGAACTAATATCACTTTGTGTGGAATATTTTAGGAGTTGGATATAATCTCAAACAGAGGTACAGACCTCTAGATTTGTGATTTGTGCTTTTGTGTTGAAAGCAGCAAAGCTGGTGATGGAGTGATGATACAAAAGACAGGCATAGACGCTGGGTGTACTTGTAACACATTTCGTGCAATATTAGCCTTGATGGTGTTTTTCGCCATCTTTTCAGAAGTAAATTAGGATGAAATAGATAAAATGCTTTATTTTTTCCTGCGTCCGAAGCTGAATGATTGAGAGATTGTGTGAAAGTTTGAAAACATTGTTTACTCTTAAATCACAGTGCAACAAATTTCAGCTTTTTGATGTTGTTGCTTTTCCTCTTGCTGCATTCATGTTACTTGGTGCTTTGATCCATAGAATGCAAGAATAAACCATAAACTTTACTCTTTCTCAACAGCTTTCGCAACAAGATCATTACGACTTTGGAATGAGAGCCGTTAAATCTGTGCTGGTTATGGCAGGATCGCTCAAGCGTGAAAACCCGGACATCCATGAAGATATCGTGCTCATTCGAGCGTTACGTGACTCGAATCTTCCAAAGTTTTTGGTTCAAGTCAGTAAAAAATATGACACGTTTTTTACTGTGAGCTTCATTGTTTCGAAATAGTTGAAGTTTTTGTCTTCAACTTATACTTTTCCATTTTTACGGTATTTAAGTTCAAATTTTCTGCTTCCAGGACGCCCAGCTGTTCCGAGCCATATTGTCGGATTTGTTTCCTGGAATTGAAATTCCAGATCACGACTATGGCGTTTTCGAGTCAACTATTAAAGTGTGTCTGGAAGAAGAAGATCTTCAACCAATCGCCTCTGTGGTTAAGAAGGTTTGTTTTCGCCGTGCGCTGTGTTCCAACCCATTATTTCGCCGTGCGCTACGTTCCAACCCATTGTTTCGCCGTGCGCTGAGGGCTGCTTGCTGACAGAGCCTGTGAAAATCTGTGCAAAAAATATGAGAAAAAAGTTATACAAGCTGTTTTCCAAAAAAACGAAGATTTTCCTCAATTTCACACACTTTTGTGCGAACTTTTCAAGCAAAAGGTAACTTTTATAGAATAACGTTTTGCAGCTTTTTCACTTGTTTACTGAATGCTTGACTAATACTTGAATACCGCATGAGTATTACGCACAGAGCTTAAGTTGCACGTTGTACTTTGTATTGTTTTGATAAGTCATCCAAAATAAAAAAGTGATAAGTTAAGATGCCCGTTGCTTAGTTCCAAAATACGTGATACAGAAAAATTTATCGTTAAATTCCAAGTTGAAACCTGCTCTGTTCCACCTCCACGAAGATAAAAGCTGTCAGAAGTTATGGATCTGTAATTGGCTCATAATTTTTATGAGGACGTGATGAAATTGTCAACTTCCGTTGCAGCGAAAAGGCATTGGTTCACTTTTTTACGTCACAGGTGATTCAATTGTACGAAACAATGTTGGTACGTCACGGTGTGATGTTGGTTGGGCCAACAGGTGGGGGGAAAACCACAGTCTACCGGATGTTGGCCGCCACCCTCGCCCGTTTGCACAAGGATGGACACGACCACCCCCAGTACAAACCTGTTAAAACGTGAGATGCTTTTCTGACTTGACTGAGAATAGTCAAACAGGAAACTTGAAACCCTTGTAGACAACGATAAATGGTTTTATGAATAATTTTCTTCATTTTCGAGATTTCCCACGACACCCAGTTGGGATTTCTGTATAAACTGACAACGGTGTGTGACGCCAAAATTTTCTTTTACAAACTTTCTTTACCGTGGAAATCCACGAGCACCGTATGCAAGATGAGCTTGGGAGTATCAGCCATACCTCAAGAAATGTCAGTCACTACATAGCGTGGGTTTCAAAAACATTTCAAAAACATCAATGAGTGTCCCACATATTATTAATTTGAAAGAAAAATGCAAGAGTTGCTTCGCAACGCTATTAATCGCAGGTTTTGAAGTGCTTCATGAGTTGTTTTATGAAACAAGCCACGAGGTTTTATGTTTCCGACAGAACCGTGCTGAACCCGAAAAGCATATCGATGGGTGAATTGTACGGCGAAGAGGATAAACTGACTCTTGAGTGGAAAGACGGCTTGATGGCCATCAGCGTAAGACAAGCTGTGCAGGTGAGTCAACCAGTCTCTGTAACCTGATGCGGTGTACGTGTTCAGTCTTTGCTTTCGAATTGTTGAATTGCAATGTTTTCTACAGTCAGTGCCGCGATGGACTTTGTCAGCAGTCTGCAAAGACTTGCTTTAAAACAAATGAACCATCAGAACACCTAAAGTTGGAGAAGGTTGAGAGTAAACAAATTAAGTCGCAACAAGCATTGAGAAGCTTCTAGCCTTCTCTTTGAATCCTTGACGAGGTAGTTGTTATCGATGAGGCGCACAAAGCAGTGACCCACTCCGATCAGTCCACCCCTTAGTAGTCATAGCGTTTGCCAGATCTGTGACGGGTTCTGTGGATCTTACCTTGAAATCGTGCCTTGCGAGTTTTAGCTTGCGTGCGTTGAAGCGAGTTTTCGTGTCGTCAAAACTGATTTCATCAAACTCTGATGCAAACTGTGCAGCCCAACGACATTATTGGCTTCTTCTAATGAGTTGCACACTACACGTTGAGCCTTTCGTCTTTTAGCACTGGTTATGGACTTCACTGAACCAGCATGCGTGTTTGTCATCGCAATGAACAATTAAACATATGCAGTGAATTCGTCTGTTTGTATAAAATTGTGACGTCACGATTGTTGTCAGTAGGGTGTTTAAAAAGGAAATATTAAAAGTGTTTGACTGAAATAAGAACAATGGAGCAGCTTCTTCCAACTTACTTCCTGATATAATGATTTATAGCTTGATGCCTATTCTGCATCAGTGCTCACTTCCTGAACATTTACAAAATAAGCGTGGGCAAAATGTGTGAGTGACAATTCTCAAATAAGCGCACTGCTAAGCACATATAGCACATAGCTTTTCAACATTTACTTTTGGCAACTTCAATGCTCATATTATCCTTATTCTGCTCAATGTGCCAACTGCTTTTAAAGTGCTTGAAATAATCTTGTGCAGTAGTCCTCAAAGTTTTAACACCTCAATACCCCTAAGCAAAATTTTCGTCATTCTGGATACTTCTTTCCTAAAGAGGTCTTTTTAAAAGATACCTATTTCTTGCAATCTGTTCAAAAGATATCTATTTCTTACAATAAAAATGTAGAAACAAAACAGAAATGGCCATGAAATATTCACTAGAGTAGTGAGGAAAAAGGTCAATGCAAAAGCTGCATGACATTCATCAGAACTAATCTTCTTCATGTGGATGCAATGTAACAGCTACGCTGTAGACACTAGATGGCAAAAATCATTGCATCGAGCTATGACGAATCTGAGACACTTGCCGTTGACAAGACCTATCAACAGCTATCAACGTAAATTCAACCTACATTTTGTGTGTCGTATTCGGCACCCACGGGGTTAAGAGGTTAAATGTCAAACTTGCGTTCTAATCAAGGGTTTGCTACAAAGTCAATAGATATCAAGTCAAAGTCAATCTGGATAGGAACAAATCCAAGTTCTTAGAACGAGGACTTGATTCCTTGGACTTCCCAACACTGTTCAATACTTCCAACATCTAATCTCAATAGTCCTTGGAATATTGAGGCAAACTTTAAGAACCCCTGATCTAGTGGGACTTAGATAACCCCCCTGGACACACCCCAAGTTGCTCCCTTTCCTGAACTTACAACATCTTGTTCAACTCTGCTGTGAACATCCGGGTTACTTTTTAAGGACACTTCGAGCGACCACAAGTGGATAGTTTGCGATGGTCCTGTCGACGCTTTGTGGATAGAAAACATGAACACAGTTCTTGATGACAACAAGATGTTGTGTTTGGCCAACTCAGAGAGAATCAAACTGAGTGAGACGATGCATATGCTCTTCGAGGTTCAGGTGAGGTTGGAACGGTTGCTATGATGGGGTAAACGTTTTGCTTCGTTAGATTTTGAGGCGTTATTGGATGAAAATTAATGTTTCTGGCATATACCATAATAGACATACAAACATGTGCGGAGAATTCAACCTTTTTGCAAACTTTCTATCAGGACCTTGCAGTGGCCTCTCCTGCCACTGTATCGAGGTGTGGAATGGTCTACGTCGATCCAAACGAGCTTGGCTGGCGCCCCTACGTGACTACATGGCTCAGAGTGAATATGACACTTAAGCTGAAAGAAGAATCACGAAAATTCATTCTTGATCTTTTTGATGCCTATCTTGAAGATGGATTGAGGTTTTTACGAAAAATTTTTATCAAATAACTGTCTTTGATGTAAGTTTCATTAAAGAAAGACTTTACGTAGAAACGTACTGTATAAACAAGTTGTTGAAGTGGTGATTGAACTCACTAACTGGAAACATAGAAACAAGAAGTATTGATATGTTTTTGATGAACAGATATGTCGAAAAGAATTTATCTCAAGCAATGCCTCAGGTGGCAATGAGCAAAGTAGCGACCCTCTGTTCTTTACTTGAATCTTTATTGACTGGAAAAGGAGCTCCAGATCTGAAACAGGTTTGCATCTATTTGACTTTTGACAAGCTTTTTGTTGAATAAACGTTCCTCCACTTAAAACTATTTTTGCAATTTGGAGCGGAAGTGGTAGTCACGTGCGTGTCACGTGCTTTGCTAGGATTTCTATGGTCAAGGATTAGACCCTGATACCTCACAATTTGATGTGGAACATTTTTGTATCGTTATTGAAATAACAGAAGTTCCGTGCTTTGGATTTTTAGACTTTAAATTTATTTTTTTTTCAAATGAAACGTGTAAGTCTTGTCACACTGCTAAGTCTTCTGAAACAAGAACGCTGCAAGGATTAATGGTTTGCATGCAAACACGCTGGATGATGAAGAGAAAAGTTTAGACTTACTTTCAACGTTCATTTCAAATATCTGGCGGTTTACGAAAAAATAATTTGAAAGACAATGTCTATGCAGAAGATGCTTGTAACTGTGCATCAAGCTTTTGATAGAATGTATAAAGCTGTTGCAAAATGTAATGTTGTGGTTAGAGTATCCACTTCAGTTGTGAAGAGAAAGGTTGTTTCGCTGTGACGTAAAAAGTTAAACAGTGATGCCAGTCACTTTGTTCCTGCAATCCATTTGCGTTTTTATTGTGATGTTAGTCACCTTACGTTTGGACAATGTTTATTCTCTGCACAGTTGTCAAGAACGATTGATGCTTACTTTGTGAATTTTCATAAATAACTGTTTTCGTTGGCACGCTCATGACATAAAGGTTTATCGTGTGCAATCGGAGGTGCAGTTGAATATGGGGGGAACTATGTGTGCCAAGAATTTCACTCATTCATTCACCATTTCAGGAACCTTCCAGGCTTCAGCCAATCCTGGCCAACGCATTCGTGTTTTCCTACGTCTGGGCCGTTGCTGGCAACTTGAGCGATTCCTGTTCCGACCAGTTTGACACTTTCATGAGGGGTCAAATGGAGGACAACCCCGAAATTAAGGTAACCAACTTATTTACTACTATTTTGTTGGAAGACATTACTGGGTGATATGTTGAAATCGTTAAAAAGTATTTTTTATGAAGACACACTCTGCATAATATTGAACTCAGGATTTCAGATAAATATCTATCGTCTTTTGTTGTACACGAGTTGACAATATTAATGGAACAGGTTAAACCTTAGTCGGTGAAAACAATTTTCCACTAAAAATAAACATCCTTTGTGGACAAATCAGCGTCTGTAATTCACTTGGGACATTTGGCGAGTAAGCAGCAGAACGCACCAATTCAATGGCTGCGATTTTATCCCCTTTTGTGGAACTGTTTTACACCGTTTTTTTGATTGATGCAACGCATGCAAGTTAGGCTTCAGTGGAGGGTCGTCGAGCACAGTTGTTGGGAGGCTAAGTTGAAAGATTTTCCAAGTTTGTCTTCATATATCCAGATAAACTTTGACACCTTATGATTAGTTTCAATTATGAATTTATCTTTGCAGCTGCCATCCGGGTCAGACATGTTCAGCTATTATTATGACTTTGACACAAAACGTTTCGACTTGTGGGAACGGACTGTTCCATCGTTCAAGTACAGCAGCGAGACTCCATTCTTTGACATGCTCGTGCCTACCATTGATACAGTGAGATATGGTTATCTCATGGACAAACTGCTTGCCATCAAGCACTCCGTGCTTTACACAGGTATATGAGTTCCGCTTGATTGACTGACAAGTGACGTTTCGCTGACATTGACGGAGTTTGAAATTGCAGGAAGCACTGGAGTGGGAAAGTCAGTTGTTGCTCGAGGTTTGCTGGAGTCGATTGCTGAGGAACAATCATATGTTCCAATGTACATGAACTTCTCAGCTCAGACGTCATCACTCAGGACCCAGGAGTTCATTGAATCAAAACTGGAACGAAAGAGAAAAAACATAATCGGTTGGTTTGTTTGCAAAATATGGTTGTGGTGCAGCCTATGGTTAGTGTCTTACTGAACACTGTCTGCAGAAAGCCAGGCTTTAATTCACTAAGGACACCACTCAATCATGGAGCTGAACAAGCGAGCAATGAAACTCACAACAGCGTAACTGATCAAATGCTTCCCAGGGCGGGCAAACTGCACTAAAAGAACACTTTGCA